>Ga0136620_10000333_pt1 | contig 21743 bp, 20 predicted proteins | sample AntDrymUQ4162106_2_FD_104806 | JGI IMG/M metagenome (GOLD analysis project Ga0136620, IMG submission 104806) | Polar desert sand microbial communities from Dry Valleys, Antarctica - metaG UQ416 (21.06) | ecosystem: Environmental > Terrestrial > Soil > Desert | place: Antarctica: Dry Valley... | reverse complement strand
CCATGCCGGTGGGATCCCGAGCTGCTTGATCCGCAGCAGCACCTCGCCGTCGTCGATGCGATTCCCGGCGTGATCGAGGTATTCGAACCCGCGTCCTCTCCGCCGCCGGAGGATCCCGGGGCCGGAGCAATCGATGCGGCGGAGTCGTGGCATAGCGGTTTTGTTTACCCTGGGTTAGTCGTGCTGTAACGAAATCGAGGGAGGCAGTGATGCCGGAGGGCCAGGCGCCCGACCGAAACCTTGCCATGGAGCTGGCTCGAGTCACCGAGGCTGCGGCCCTGGCGGCGGCCCGCTGGATGGGCCGGGGTGAGAAAGAGGCGGCCGATCAGGCCGCTGTGGATGCGATGCGCTTCATGATGGATTCGGTGTCCATGGACGGCATCGTCGTGATCGGCGAGGGGGAGAAGGACGAGGCTCCCATGCTCTACCGGGGTGAGCGGATCGGTAATGGTGATCCTCCGGAAGTGGATGTCGCGGTTGACCCGATCGATGGGACCACCCTCACGGCTAAAGGTCAACCCGGCGCCCTGGCCGTGGTCGCGCTCGCCGAACGCGGGACGATGTTCGACCCCGGTCCCTGCGTTTATATGGAAAAGTTGGCGGTGAGCGAACAGGCTGCTGATGTGATCGACATCGACGCACCAGTTGCGGACAACCTCAAGCGTATCGCCAAGATCAAGGGTGGCGAAGTAGCGGACCTCACCGTCGTCGTTCTCGATCGTCCGCGCCATGAGCAGATCGTGAAAGAGGTGCGCGATGCGGGGGCCCGGATCCAGTTCATCCCCGACGGAGACGTTGCCGGGGCGATCGCTGCGGCCCGTGAAGATTCGGGCCTCGACATGTACATCGGCATAGGCGGGACGCCCGAAGGTGTCATCGCGGCGGCCGCTCTCAAGTGCATGGGCGGCAGCATGCAAGGCCGCTTGTGGCCTAGGAACGACGACGAGAGGGAACGGGCCGAGGCGGATGGGTACGACATGGACAATATCCTGTCCATCGACGACCTCGTCGCGAGTGACAACGTGTTTTTCGCCGCTACCGGCATCACCGATGGAGATCTCGTGAAGGGCGTGCGTTACCGAGCATCGAGCGCGGTCACCCAGTCGATCGTCATGCGATCGCGGTCGGGAACCGTCAGGCTGATCGATGCTCTGCACCGCCGGAAGAAGCTCAAGCAGTTCTCTCAGATCGACTACTGACCTCTTTAACCGCATCATGAGGGAGCCGGGCTCGTCGTCCGCGAGGGGACGGGACACTTGAGCAAGCGCTTCGCGCGCGTTCGTGCGCTAGCCCTCGACATCACTCCACTCCGAGACTCCCCCGGGTACAGGGCGTTGTGGTTCGGTCAGTTGATCTCATTGGCCGGCACGAATATGCGCTACGTAGCGGTGCCGTGGCAGGTGTACGAGTTGACGGGCTCGACCGTAGCGGTCGGACTCATCGGGCTTGCGGAGGTGGGGCCGCTGATCGCGTTATCGATCTTTGGCGGCGCTCTGGCCGACCGGGTCGACAGACGAACGCTCATCGCCCGCGCCCAGATCGGGTTGATGGTCAGCACCGCCGGTCTCGCGGTACTCAGCACGATGGAGACCCCGCCCCTGATCGCCATCTATGTTCTCGTGGCGGTCGCGTCGTCGTTCCACGCCCTCGACGGGCCTCCGCGCACCGCGATGGTCAGGAGTCTGGTGTCTCCGGACAAGATCCCGGCGGCGATGGCGCTGCGGCAAGTCACCTTTCAGGTGACACAGATCGCCGGACCGGCCGTCGGTGGGTTGCTGATAGCGGCGTTCAACGGCGTTTTCTGGATCTATGTCCTGGACTGCGTGACCTTCCTCGCTTCGTTCGCGGCGCTGCGGTGGGTGCCGGCGAGCGCGGGCGCCGTCGCCGGCCAGAGCAAGGGCCTGGAGGCGGTGCGTGAAGGTCTCCGATTCACTTTCCGCACCCCCGTGATCCTTTCGATCTTCGTCATCGACCTCGTTGCGATGATCTTCGGTATGCCACGAGCGGTATTCCCCGAGTTGTCCGCGCGCGTCTTCGACCTCGGCGCTGCAGGCCTGGGCTTGCTGTACGCCGCCCCTGCGGCCGGAGCGCTCATCGGCGCTCTTTCATCCGGATGGGTCGAGCGCGTGAGACATCAGGGACGAGCGGTCATCTTCGCCGTGGTCGCCTGGGGCGGAGCGATCGCCCTTGCCGGGTTGTCCCTGTGGTCGCTGCCGCTCACGCTGATGTTCCTCGCCGCCGCGGGCGCAGCGGATGTCATCAGCGCGGTGTTCCGAGGAACGATCCTGCAACAGGCGACGCCTCCCCACCTCCTCGGCCGCGCGTCCGCCGTGAACCTCATGATCGTCACGGGTGGGCCGCGCCTCGGCGATGTCGAGGCGGGTCTCGTCGCCGGAGCGACGAGCGCCGAGGCGTCCGTATTGATAGGCGGCGCCGCCTGCCTCGTGGGCACCGCAGCCGTCGCGTTCAGGTTCCCGTCCCTACGCCGCTACAGGGTGAACTACGACGAGGCCGCCAAGCACCGCATGGCATCTCAGCAAGCAGACGAGTGAACGCGAGAGAGGGCGGAACCGAAGCCCCGCCCTCTCTGGTGCTTGCGCTCTAAGTTGTGCTGTTGTGCTTACTCGGCTCCCAGGATCGCCGCGAGGGCGTCCGTAAGGCCGTTGCCGTAGAAGCTCGTCTGGCTGCCGTTCGATCCGGGGTTGCTGGTACCCGTGCAGGCACCCTCATCGGTGAAGGTCGCGGGGTCCTCCTCGGGGCAAGCCATCGGCATCGCGGTGTTCTGCATCGTTGCAGTCACCGCCATCGGCGGCATATCGGGATCCACCGAGCGGATCAACGCCGCGACGCCCGCCGCATGAGGTGAGGCCATCGAGGTTCCCTGGATCCACGCGTAGTCGAAGCACGGCGGGGTCCCTGTCGCACCCTGGCAGTCCTCGACCATCCGTTTGGGGAAGATACTGGCCGGAGGAGCCGTGTGCGACCAGGCGTTCAACACCCGGCCGTAGGGATTCGGAGCCTGGAGCGAATCTCCCCCGGGCGAGGTCACGTCGACCTTCGAGTTGCCATAGGTCGAGTAGAAAGACAGCTCCTTTTGAGGGCCGATGGACGAGACTGTGTTGACCCACGGAAGCTCCTGCGGAAGCACGACGCAATGGTTGCCGACGTCCCGTTCCGGCTGCGTGAAGTCGGCGTCATCTGCTGGATGGTCGAGGTCGAACGCCTCGTTACCTGCCGCGGCTACGAGCACCACGCCTCGGTTGTGCGCGTACTGAGCTGCCGTGGAGATGGCTTTCACTATGGCGCGCTGCGCCGCGTCGTTCTTGCAGTTGAAGAGGAACGGGTCGGCGAAGAAGCTCATGTTAACGACGTCGAGTCGCTTATCGCCGGCGTAGATGAGGGCATCGACAACTTCCTGCGTGAAGAACCAGCCCTCGGCCGTGCCGGCCTTCAGGCCGACGATGGTGGCTTCGGGTGCGACCCCGGCGACGCCGACGCCATTGATCGGCGCAGCCGCCGTGCCCGCCACGTGCGTGCCGTGGCCGTTGTAGTCCTGAACGGCGCTCTTCGTCGCGCAGCCTCCCGTGTAGGGACCGTCGGTTTCCCACTCGTTGTCGGCGTCATTGCGGGCCGCAGCGTTCGATGGGTCGATCTCCTGCGGAAGCGCGGTCGGGTTCCCCGGTCGGATGAACGAGCATGACAGGCCCACGTCGAGGTTCGGGGCGATGTCCTGATGCTCGAGGTCGACCCCCGTGTCGATGATGCCGATCGTGGCGCCCTCGCCCCGGTTCTGCGCGTAGGAGCCGGTGGGCGACGCGTTGATGATGCGCATGTCCCACTGACAAACGCTCAGCGGGTCGGGTCCTACAGCGGTGCCACCTGGAGGCCCGTATTGCTGGGCGCAACCGGTTGCGGCGGTCGGAGCCGGAACCGGCGGCGGCGGCGTCTGTGCCGAGGCCAGGTTGGTGCCTACGACGGCGGCGAACAGAGCGCCGGCGGTCAACGCCGTCAACGCCAATTTCAAGGAACGACTACGTCTCAAACGATCCCCCCCTTTGGGGACAAAGGGCCCGCGAGAGGCGCGGACCCAAGCGGTGCTGGCCCATCCAGACTACCCACAAGGGGTAAGTCGGGCAAATCTTCTATAGATTGGGTCAGTTCACTCAGGATCGGAGGCGCTCTGGTCGGAGGCCCAGGCCCCCAGGAGGCCCCGATAGTGCGCGATGAAAGCGTCGTGCTCGTGGCTGGGGAACGCGTCCCGGACCGTATCGACGAGCAGGCGGTCGAATCCGGAGCTCTCGACGTATTCGACCATCGCATCGTCCACCTCGGCCAGATGCGCGTCGCAGAACTCCTGGTAGCTGCTTGAGTCGAAGTGACGGTCCGCAAGAGTCGCGTACGCAGCGAGCTTCTCGGCGTACGGCAGGGTGTCGTCATCGCCGATGTCGAAGTAGCGACGGGCGTCGAGATCGATGGGCATCTTACGTCCGGTCACCGTGCAGAAAAGCGTCCACTTGGCAAGCGCCTTGATCGCCCAAGGGAAGTAGTAGTGGAGGCTGATGATCGACATATCGGGGCACGCGTTCGCATAATCGATGGGGCAAACCTCTCCGTCCTTGACGATCATCTCGCACGAGTTGAACTCCCAGCGGAAGAAAGAATTCACGAGCCGGCTGATCGCGATGATCTCTTGCCCGAGCTCAGGCGTGAGGAAATCGTGGTCGACCTGGTAGCGATCGTGAAGCGGCTTGTCCGGGTCGTAGTTCATGACCATGGTTTCCGCGCCGATCGAGAGGCTTCGAGCGAACACCTCGAAGTCCTCGACCGAGGATTGCAGGTGCATGAGGCGCTCGCCCGACTCGTCGTAGCGGCGGTTGAGCTCGCCGTGATCCGCGATTCGGGTGACGCCCACCCACGCTCCGCCATCGAAGGGCTTCATGAACAACGGGTAGCCCACCTGCTCCGCGATGTCCTCGAGTTTGAATGGCCGGTTGTACTTCGCCGCGGTGTATGGGAAACGCGGATTCTCAGGCGGCTGCTTGTACGGGATCATCCATGTATCCGGGATCTTCAAACCGAGGCGCATCATGGCGCAGTACGCGGAATGCTTTTCCATGGACTGGAAAGTGAATGGGTTGTTCAACAGGTAGACGTCGTCCATGAGCGCGATCTTCTTCAGCCATTCACGGGGGACGTAGTACCAATGCGCCAGGCGATCGATGACCAGTGAGTAGCGAGGCACCGACCGCAGATCGAACGGCTCGATGGTGATCCGCTCGACATCGAAGTGATGTTCTGCGCCGCCGTACGAGATCTTGGGAACGTACCGGCGCATGAGTGTCTCGAACGCGGACGGCCAATCTTCCTCGGTACCGAGGAGCATCCCGATGAGGTGTCGGTGCATCGCCACCTAGCAAACCCGGGGGAGATGGTGGGCGATCTGATCGCGCCATGACGGCCAGTCATGCGGGACGTCATGCCCCCAGAGATCCATGTCGTGCGGTATGTCCTTGTCCCCAAGCAGCCGGGCGAACGCCTTCGTCGAGTCCAGCGCGCCCGTGGTGTCCTCCCACTGACCTTGGCCACAGACCAACTGCAAGTGAACGCGGTCCCGCAGCCACCGCAGATGGTCGCCCGCGAGGTTCGGAACGTAGTCCATCGGGTTGTTGAAGTACGTGGCGTCGCCGCGATCACCCCAACCCACGACAGAGACGTCGTAGACGCCGCTCTGGCACACGGCCAGCGGGAAGAGGTCCGCCCTCTTGAGAGAGAAGTTGGCGGCATGGTAGGCGCCAAAGCTGCAACCCGTCGTCATGATTTCCACCGGACCTCCGCAATCGTTGAATATCCACGGAACCACGTGGCCGAGGATCCATTCTTCGTACAGGCCGTGGCGACGTGCCCGCTCCTCCAGGGCCGCGTTCTTGTCCTGCCAGCTCTGGGCGTCGTAGCTGTCCACGCAATAGACTTTCAACCGCCCGGCCTCGATCAATGGGGCCATGGACGCGATCATCATCCGGTCCTCGTAGTCGCCGCAACGGCCCTGTTCGGACGGGAAAGCCAACAGAGGGCGTCCGAAATGACCGTACGCGAGCATCCCGCCAGTTCCGATCGTCGGCGAATGGATCTCGACGTACTCGCGCCTCATGACCACATCCTCTTCAAGAGGTCCGGCAGGAGGAGGTCGAACGCGTCACGCCACCCGACCCAGTTGTGGGCATCTCGGTTCTGGTGCACACGAACCTCATAGCCTTGCCGGGCAAGAGCGTGTCCGATCGCCAGATTGTTGGAGAGATTCTCCTCGACCGCTCCACACGTCATCGTTATCGGAATGGGGTCCACCCAATCGCCGGCCGAGAGGACGGTTCCCACGAAGCGATCGATCCTGCCAAAACGAGGGAAGCTCGCTTCCTGTTGGTCGTAGCGCTGCCGGAAGAAACTGCCCGATTGAAGGAACAGCGCCCCGAAGGATGCGGGGTTGGACCGGTGCGCATGGAGCATCGCCAGCGCCCCCAGACTCGCGCCCATGCCTATCCGCATGTAACGACACCGCGGGGTCGGAGCAACCTTCTGGATGCCGGGCAGGATCTCGTGCGTCAGCGCTCGTCCGTACCCAGCCGAGGCCGAGTAATCCTCGTTGCGGTGGATGGGCGGAAGAAGAGCGGCCCGCATAGGCGGAACTCGCCCGAGCTCGTTCATCACACTGAGGAAACGTAAGAGACCGGATAACGACGCGTACTCGGGACCGTCATGAACCACCAGTAAGGGAAGCGGCGTGTCTTCCGAGGTGCCCGGGGTGGCCCACAGCTTCACCGTGAACTCGCTTTTCAGGACGCTCGACCGAAGGGACAGATCCGTCGTGACTCCGCCGGCAGGGGAGCTGGCCATCCAGGCCGGGGGCCGGTACCCCGGGAACTCGATGACCGACTTGTCGCCGAATGCCCCGGGAGTGCGCTTGGGATTGTTCGGGTCGCAGATAACTTCCCGCGCGCCCTCGTTGTGAACGAGCTCGAGTTTGTACTCCATCCGATCCACGGCGGGGCGCGGGAATCTCAGGCGCCATGCGACATCGTCCTCATCCCGTCTGAATACGGGCCCCAGTCTTGGTCTTTGCAGCTCCTGCAGCAACGAGACGGAGACCAGAGCGTTATCCGCATCTGGGAGCGAGAAGGTAACGCCGTCGTGGTCGACGACGGGTTCCGCGCTCGCCCCCTCATCAGTTAGCGCCGCGGCTCCCACGAGAAGAATCGGATAGCGAGGAGCACCCCCGCCACGCCCCACGCGGCCACTACCGCAAGGTCCCCCCACGCGAATCCGGAGCCGGAGTCGAAGGGATTGAATGCGGTCAACATCGCCGCGGAGTAGTGCTTGATCGGAAAGATCCCCGCAACGGTTGCAAGCCATTTCGGAGCGTCCTCTAGAGGGATGAAGATGTCGGACACGAACAGCAACGGAAGGATGGTCGCGTTCGTTATAGGAGGCGCCGCCTCAGCGTTCGGTATGAGACCTGTGAGCGCAAGGCCGAGCGCGGAGAACGAAGCGGCTCCGACGATCACCGCAACGACGAAGGCGGGCATCTTGTTGCCCGGAACGTCGACGCCGTAGAAGAGGACCCCGAAGAGGGTGACGATGGCCACCAACAGCACGCACATCAAGGTCGAGTGGCCGATCCGCCCTGCCAGGTACGCCCAACTGGGAAGTGGTGTGCCTCGAACCCGTTTCAGAACGCCTTCATCCCGAGCGAATGAAACGGAGATGGCCAGGTTCGTATACGTCGCGGTGATCACAGCGAACGCGGCGATCGCAGGGACGTAGAAGGTCGAGACGCTCGTCGTCTTCCCGAACCCTTGATAGTCGCCGCTCCCGAATAGCAGGTTGAAGATCACAAGGAACATGATCGGGAAGACGAAGGTGAAGAAGGCCGACGCGGGATTACGCCAGAAGGATCGATTCTCGTAGCGGATCTGGCGGGCTGCCAGGCCGAGGTCACTCATGCGATCCCGAAGCCTGCCCGTAGGCGCTGCCGGTGAGCTTGAGGTAGACGTCTTCCAAAGACGGCTTAGTGACGGTGAGGCCCTCCAACTGCACGCGCTGCTCGAGCGCCCACCCGGTGAGCTCGTGCAGCGCGTGCATCGGGTCGTCCGAGCTCAGCATGATCGAGTCGCGGGCTCGGACGGCCTGGGATCGGAGGTTCGAAGGAAGCTCATGCTCTCCTTCGGGGAGGACGAATTCGATCTTCGTCGACGCGTACTGGCTCGAGATGAGTCCGGTGGGGGTCCCTTCGGCAACGATGCTGCCGGCGACGATGATCGCCAGATGGTCGGCGAGTAACTGGGCCTCGTCCATGTAGTGCGTCGTGAGCACGATGGTCTTGCCGGTGCTTCTCAGATTGTCGATCATCTTCCACGCGTTGCGACGCGCCGATGGGTCGAAGCCTGTGGTGGGCTCATCCAGGAACAGAAGGCGAGGATTACCCGCCAATCCGACCGCAACGTCGAGACGGCGTTGCTGGCCGCCCGATAACCGGCGCACTCGCTCTTTGCGTTTCTCGTTCAGCTCGACGATCTCGATGATCTCATCGAGTGGAAGCGGGTCCGGGTAGTAGCCGCGATAGAGCTCGATCACTTCCTCTACCGTGAGATAAGGCTCGACCCCCGTCTCTTGAAGGACGATCCCGATGCTCTCCCAGAACGCCCGGTCCTTCTTGGCGGGGTCGAATCCAAGAACGCTGACCTCTCCCGCGCTTCGCGTGCGATGCCCTTCCAGGATCTCGACGGTCGTGGTCTTCCCGGCTCCATTGGGGCCGAGGAGGGAGAAAACCTCCCCCTCGCGCACGCTCAGATCGATCCCTTTCACGGCCTCGAGTTGTCCGTAGGATTTCTTGAGACCGTGAACCTCGACAGCCAGGTCACTCATCGTGGGCGAGCATAAGCTAGAAGGCATGTCGGACTTCTTGCAGTCACCTCCCGAGCTCCCCGACACGTGGGGTTCAGATCGCACGCTGCGCGAAGCGCTTCGCTTCTACCTCGGCGATGAACTGTTCGGCCACGCCGAGCCCGAGCTGGCGCACCTCGGGCGTGTCGTTGTTGCTCCCGACACCTTGGAGCTCGCGATGCGCGCCGAGTCAGAGCCCCCTCGACACATCCCGTACACGACCTGGGGCGAGCGTATCGACGACATCGTCGTGTCGGATGCATGGCTGGATCTGGGGAGGATCGGGGTTGAGGCGGGGGTTACCGCGCTGCCCTACGAGAACTCCATCTTCGACGAGCGCGCCCGACTGGTCTGGGCGGGGATCCTTAGCTTGTGGGGACCTTCGTCGGCCCTGGCGTCCTGTCCCATCGCGATGACGGATGGGGCAGCTCGCACACTGCTGGAGCATGGCGGGCCGAACGAACTGAGCGTTGTTGATCGACTAACGACGCGCGATCACGGCCGCGCCTGGACCAGCGGGCAATGGATGACCGAGACCGCGGGGGGTCCGACGTCTCTGGGACCGGCACGGTAGCCGTGCCCGTCGGCGACGGCTGGCGACTGTGGGGGACGAAGTGGTTCACGAGCGCGACCACCGCCGAGGTCGCACTCACGCTCGCTCGTCCTCAGCACGCTCCTCCGGGGCCGCGCGGCCTGTCCCTGTTCCTGGTGCATAGCCGAACGCCGGATGGGAGGCCGAACTCCATCTTCGTCCGCAGGCTCAAGGACAAGCTTGGGACCAGGGCTTTGCCCACGGCTGAACTCGAGCTCCAAGGGTCGTTCGCGACCGCCATCGGAGATCCGCTGGACGGCGCGGGCGTGAAGCGCATCTCGACGATGCTCAACATCACGAGGATCCATAACTCGCTCGGAGCCTCCGGAGCCCTCGCCCGAGGACTCTCATGGGCCCGCGCTTACGCACGCGTGAGGAAGATCGGCGGCGCGTCCCTTCAGGACCTCCCCGCCCACCGCTCCACCCTTGTTGATCTCGCGGTCGACTACGCCGCGGCTCTCGAGCTGGTCCTCCGATGCTGCGAGCTGCTCGGTCGGGTCGAGGCTGGGGCCGCGTCCGCAAGCGATGTTGCGTTGTTGCGTGGGCTCACGCCGTTGACGAAGCTGGCCACGGGTCGGTGGGCCATATCTGGGGTCACAGAGGCCATGGAGGCGGTCGGTGGCGTGGGCTACTGCGAGGATTCGCGATTCCCGCGTTGGTTCGCAACACGCATGTGATCCCGATCTGGGAGGGCACGACCAACGTTCTCGCGTTGGACCTGATGCGGGCGGCCATGCGATCGGATGCACTCGATGCGATCGTAAGAGATGCGCGCGAGTCGATGGAAAGGGCCGGTTCGGAGCCGGCTTTGATGCCAGCGCGCCGCGCAGCGGAGCGGGCCCTCGACGAGATCGAGCGCCGGGCACTCCACCTCCATGGTGATCGTGAACGCGCCGAGGCCAACGCTCGATCGCTGGCTATGGGCCTAGCCTCCACGTACGCGTGCGCCCGCCTCATTGCCCAGGGAGCTTGGGCGTTGAAAAGCGGGGACGGCCGCACCACCGCCACCGCCTTGCGCCTGGCGGATCGTGGACTCGTTCCACCCGAGGCCCCGACCGCGATAGATCTTGCGATGGACGATGGCGCGGGGGTTATCGAGCCCACGGGGGAAGAGGCGGGGCCGGTCGACCAATCCGCCTGACGTGTGCGGACGAACCTCCTAGGTGCTCAGGAAACTTCTTCTCCCCATCGCCGCCCTCCTCCTCGCGGCTTGCGCGGGATCCAGCTCCGGTTCCGCTCAGGAACCACAGGATGCGCGCCCTTGACCTGCTGGACGAGGCTGCCAATGGGGACATGCCGATGACGGCCACCGCCCGATCGGGTGCGATCGTCGGGCAGAGCCCCGAGGAGTTCTCGAACTAACCAGGATCTGGGTCATCGACCCGCCACAGAGAAAGGGCGCCCATCCCCCCCGGGCGCCCTTTTTTGTTCAGAAACGGCCAAAACCGCCGAAGATGTTAAGCACAGGGTTAATCGCGCCTGGGAGGGTTCCATCCTTATGCACGGAGCAGACGAGCTAGGCCCCGCTGGCAGGCTCACGCCTATGGCCAACGACGAGCTCAGTTCAGTGCTGGTCGTCGATGACGAGGAACCCATCCGAAAGGTCCTGCGGCGCCTATTGGATCGCAACGGCTACGACTGCATGACCGCGGCGGACGCAGACGAGGCTCGAAAGCTGTTGCGTGACAAGCCTTTCGCGATCGTCCTTACGGACATGAACATGCCGGGCGTCTCCGGGTTGGATCTGATCATGCAGATCACTGCCGAATACCCGGACATCGCCACAGTGATGATCACCGGGCTGGATGACGCCAAACTAGCCGATGCCGCACTCGAAATGGGCGCGTACGGCTACATCATCAAGCCGTTCGAGCCAAACGAGGTGCTGATCAATGTTGCGAACGCCCTCCGTCGCCGCTCACTCGAGATAGAGAATCGCAATCACCGCGTTCGCCTGGAGCAGATGGTGAAGGATCGGACCAGTGAGCTGTGGAATGCCATCGCTCAACTCGAGAATGCCGAGAAGGAACTACGGCTATCGCGCGAGGAGACGATCCAGAAACTGTCGATCGCGGCCGAGTTCAGAGACGACGAAACCGGTCGACACATCGAGCGCATGAGTCGCTACTGCGGCCTGCTCGCCGGCACGATGGACGAGGATTCGGAACGGGTCGAGATCCTCCGGCTGGCGAGCCAGATGCACGACGTCGGCAAGATCGGTATCCCCGACCAGATCCTCTTGAAGCCCGGCCCCCTTACGCCGGACGAGCGCGTTGTGATCGAAAGGCATTGCGACATCGGTTACCGGATCCTCGTCGGTTCCAAGTCCAATCTGTTGAACGTTGCCTCCACGGTCGCTCTCGCGCATCACGAGAAGTTCGATGGTTCGGGCTACCCGCGCGGCCTCGCCGGAGAAGAGATCCCGATCGAAGGCCGCATCGCCGCGATAGCAGATGTCTTCGACGCTCTGACATCGGACCGGGTGTACAAGAGGGCGATGCCGCTGGGCAAGGCACTCGATGTCCTCCGAGAGGGCCGGGGAACGCACTTCGACCCCGACCTCCTGGACCTCTTCTTGAGCTCGTTTGACTCCGTGGTCGCGATCAAGGCCCAGTACGCCGACCGCTAGGGACCAGACCTTGCGAGATCGCTCCGCCACCCTCGAGATCGCGCAGCCACCCGCTATATCTCGCCGTGACCCTCGAAGATCGGCCGCCTTACGTCTTTTCGCGGCGCCTGAAAGTTCATCCCGTGGAAAACTGAGGGCGAACGCAACTCGCAGGGTTTCGGGCGGGAGTCGAGCCATGGTGGAGTACGACGAAGGGACGGCGCTGGTGGTCGTCGACGTCCAGAATGATTTCGCAGATCCGGCCGGCAGTCTCTACGTGGCGGGGGGCGAGCGCGTCATCCCGATGGCGAATCGCGAGATCGAGAGCGCGCTGGCGCAAGGGGCCGTCGTCGTCTACACGCAGGACTGGCACCCCGAGGCCACGCCACACTTTGACGTGGGCGGCGGTGCCTGGCCGGTTCACTGTGTCGGTGGCACATGGGGCGCGGAGTTTCACCCCGACCTCGAGGTCAAAGGCGAGATCGTTCGCAAGGGCACCCGAGGAGAGGACGGTTACTCCGGGTTCACGGCCAGAGATACCGCCACGGGGGATGATGCCCCGACCCCCTTGGTCGACCTTCTTCGGAAGCGTTCGGTCCGACGGGTGGTGATCCTGGGGCTGGCAACCGATTACTGCGTCAAGGAGACCGCCTTGGATGCCCTGAAGTTGGGTTTCGAGACGATCCTTCTGCGGGATGGGATCCGGGCCGTCGACCTCGAAAGAGGAGACGGCGAGCGTGCGCTCAGAGCCGTCGAGACGGCGGGGGCCCGACTCCGATGAGCTGGGTGGACGACTCGAACGCAGCGCTCCTTACCGACCTGTATGAGTTGACGATGGCCGCCAGCTATCACGGCCATGGGATGAGCGGTCGAGCAACCTTCGACCTCTTCGTGCGCGAACTGCCTCCGCGAAGGAACTTCATGATCGCGTGTGGGCTGGAGCAAGCTCTTCAGTACATCGAGAACCTCACGTTCGAGAGCGATTCGATCGACTACCTGCGGTCGCTGAGCCTCTTCTCCGAGGATTTCCTGACATATCTGTCCGAGCTCAGCTTCACCGGCGACGTATGGGCAATACCTGAGGGCGAGGTCGTCTTCGAGCGCGAGCCATTCCTGCGCGTGACCGCTCCTCTCATCGAAGCTCAACTTCTCGAGCCGTTCCTGATCAACTGCATCACTTTCCAGACGATGGTTGCCTCGAAGGCGGCTCGCGTGGCGATCGCCTGCCGCGACCGTTCGTTCGTCGACTTCTCCTTGCGCCGCGATCATGCCGCGGATGCAGCCTTGAAGGCGGCGCGGGCCGCTTTCGTGGGTGGGGCAACGGGCACCTCGAACGTTCTGGCAGGAAAGTTTTACGGTCTTCCGGTAAGCGGAACGATGGCCCACTCTTACGTTATGGCATTCGAAGACGAGGAAGCGGCCTTCCGTGCCTATATGCAGGATTTCCCCGAGGCTGCGGTGTTGTTGATCGATACGTTCGACATCGAGGAGGGTGCGCGCCGCGCTGCGCGTGTAGCCAACGACCTGCGGGACCAAGGCATGAGGTTGCGCGGCGTTCGAATCGACTCCGGGGACCTGGCCCCCCGGGCGCGTTCGGTCCGCAAGATCCTCGATGAGGCGGGCCTCGAGGACACGGGGATCATCCTGTCGGGGGACCTCGACGAATACAGGATCAAGGACCTGCTGGATGATGACGTTCCCGTCGATTCGTTCGGTGTTGGAACTCAGTTGGGCACGAGCGCCGATGCTCCTACGCTGGGGGGCGTGTACAAACTCGTAGCGGACGATCGGGGCCCCAAGATCAAGTTGTCGGCGGGTAAAGCCACCCTTCCGGGCCGCAAGCAGGTCTACCGCGTCGAGGCGGAGGGGCACTATCAACGGGATGTGATCGCTCTCGAGAGCGAAGAGGTCGAGGGGCGGTCGTTGCTGAAGAGGGTCATGCGCGATGGTCGGAGGCTCGGTCCGCCTCCCTCCTTATCCGAGGCCCAGTCGCTGTGCCGCGACTCGCTCACGAAGCTTCCGCCGGCTCTCCGTTCTCTGGAGGGCCAGGAGGACTACCAGGTGGATTACTCAGCCGGTCTCGAAGCGATGATCGAAGAGATGAAAGCCCAGTCGCGCTGATGTTCTTCAAACAGTTCTATCTGGAGAGCCTGGGACATGCGTCCTATCTGGTCGGCGACGAAGCAACGGGTCAGGCCCTGGTGCTGGATCCTCGACGCGACGTGGAGGACTACTTCGAAGCGGGGCGCAAAGAGGGTTTGCGGATCGCCTATGCGATCGACACCCACGGTCATAACGACTACCTCACCGGATTGTGCGAGTTGGGGGCGCGGCAGCGTGTCGAGCTGCTGGGATACGCCGACGCCGGCCTCGGTTACCAACACCGGCAGGTAAAGGATGGCGAGATCATCGAGATAGGGGACGTGGGGTTCGAGTTCGTTCACACGCCCGGCCACACCCCCGAGCACGTCAGCCTGCTCGTTTACGACCGAACGGCGGGGGACGAGCCCGCACTCATGTTGTCCGGAGGGGCCCTGCTGGTTGGTGACCTGGCTCGCCCGGACCTTCTCGGAGGGACCGAACAAGCGCGGGAGGCGGCGCGAGAGTTCTGTCACACCATCCAGGAAAAGATCTTGTGGCGCCTGCCGGACCACGTCGAGGTGTGGCCCACCCACGTCTCCGGATCGCTATGCGGCGGGAACATCGGCAGCCGCCTCTCGACGACGATCGGTTACGAGCGCAAGACGAACGTCGTGTTGTCGAGGGTTTCCTCTTCGGAGGAGTTCGTGGACGAATGCATCCGCATCGACAATCTGCCGGCGGTACCTCCCTACTGGCGACGGATGCGCGCCCAGAACCTCGCGGGCCCTCCGTTGCTCGGGGTGCTCGGGGAGCCCCTCGCGCTGCAGACGGACGAGGTGGAGGCGCGCTTCCGGTCGGGAGCTGTTGTCCTTGACACTCGTTCGGTGGAGGCCTTCTGGGGAGCTCACATCCCCGGCGCCCTCCACGTTGGACTCGGGGCTTCCTTCTCCACGTGGGCCGGAACGGTTCTGGAGGAAGGGGCGGAGGTCCTCCTCATCCTGGATTCACCCTCGGATCTGTGGGAGACGACCTGGCAGCTCCTCAGGATCGGCTATCCGCCGCCCACCGGTTGGTTGTCGGGAGGCATGCACGCATGGCGGATCAGTGGGAAGCAAATTGTGTCCATCCCTCAGATGACGGTGCAGCAGGTAGCTGAAGAGATGAACGAGGGCGATATCGAGGTCCTCGACGTGAGGCAGCCTGCGGAATGGGCTGAGGGCCACATCGAGGGAGCGACGTACATCACGGGCGCCGAGCTCCCGGAACGACTGGACGAGGTCCCAACGAACAAGCGGGTGGCGGTCCTGTGCGGCAGCGGATTTCGGTCGTCCGTCGCGACGAGCTACCTGCGGGCGCACGACCATCCCAACGCCGTCAATGTGTCTGGCGGCATGGGGGCCTGGAGAGCCTCGGGATTGCCGACCACTGCGGGCGTTTCATGAGCGCGACGTCGCTTGACTCCGGTGTCCTCAAACGACCGACACGGGCTGAAGCCTGGAGCCTCGCCGAGGCACAGAACGATGCTTTGGCGGCTGAACTGCGCGCGCTCAACCCCGAGGACTGGAACGCGCCCACCGATTGTGAACGCTGGAGGGTGAAGGACATCGTCGCGCACCTCCTCGGCTGGGCTGAGTTCTTTACGTCGGCGTCGGAATTCAGGCTTCAACTGCGCGCGCTCGTTCCTGGGAAGAGGGAACTTCCGACGGCAACCGACGTGCAGAACGAGCTGCAGGTGAACGACCGCCGCGATCTCTCCCCTCAGGAGTTGCTCGCCGGCCTCGAGAAGGCTCTGCCGCGTTTCTTGACTTTCCGCACCCGGGCGACGCGTATGGCAGGGATCGTTCCCTTCTACGCCGGCATCCTCGGACCTGCCACGGTTGGGCTCCTGATGGCCACCGTGTTCACGCGCGATGTCTTCATGCATCGGATCGACATAGCGCGCGCGACGGGCAGGGAACTCGCCGTGGGAGAGTCGGAACGGCGTTTGGTTGCAGATGTGGTGCGAGATTGGGGCCGCCGCTCGAAGGCGGATGCCCGGCTCCTCCTGACCGGTGACGCGGGCGGCGACTACGTTCTGGGCTCGGGCTCCCGAGCCCGTATCTCCGGGGATCCGCTTGAGTTCTGCCGCATCATGTCGGGTAGGGCCGAGCCAGAAGTCATGACGGTGTCGGGGGACAGGGAGGCGGCAGCGAGCTGGCTCGGGAAAAAGGTGGTCTTCTAGCTCGCCGCGGTTCTATGCGCCTCGCTCGGTCGTTTGATAAGCGACGGCCTCGTTCTCATCTCGGTTGAGGCCCCGCAGATAGCTCCCGACGGCCACGACGACGGCCGTCACCGGCACGGCTAGGAACGCTCCGGCGATCCCCGCAAGGATGGCTCCTGCGGTGAGACTCAGCAGGATCACGATCGGGTGCAGCCGCACCGATCGGCCCAGCACGAGTGGCTGCAGTACGTCGCCCTCGATCTGCTGGATCACGAGGATGCCCGCCCCCACGATGAGAGCATCCGTCACTCCCTCGGTCACGAGAGCGACGAGGGCGGCGACGATCCCCGCGATCGTGGCTCCGATCAAGGGAAAGAACGCTCCGAAGAAAGTCAGGACCACAAGCGGGACCAGCAGAGGCACGCCGAGAACCGCAAGCAGGATGCCGATCAGAGCGGCGTCGACCAGCGCGACGATCGCCGTCCCGCGGACGTATCCGCTGAGCGCCCCCCAGGCGCGTCGACCGGATTCGGCAACGTGCGTTCGGTGGTGTCCCCGGAACTGACGCAGGATCCAGTCGCAGATCTTGTCGCCGTCCTTCAAGAAGAAGAACAACAGAACCATCATCAGGAAGAAACCCGCGATGGCTTCTCCGATCGCGATGGCTCCGCTGACGACGCCGCCGGTGATCGAGCTGCTGTTCTCTTGGATCCTCTGTCCGATACGGTCGATGAAACCCTGGATCTCCGCCTGCGACAGTTCGAGGGGTCCTCTGGTCAACCACTCGAGCACCTGGTCGCTACCGTCCCTAACCGCGTCACCCATGTCCCCGATCTGAGCCGCGACCTGCGGGCTTACTACGGCGATCAGCCCGGCCAGGATCAGGATCGCCGAGCCGAGAACCGTCCAGGTCGCCAGCGCCGGCTTCCAGCGCCGGCGCTGGAGCCGGTCGACGAGGGGGGCCAGCAGGGTGCAGATGAGCAGGGCGACGATGACCGGCAGGACGATCAGCCGAAGCTTTACGAGGACGTAGACGATCACGGCCGCGGCGGCAAGGATCACGAGAAGTCGCCAGGCGTAGCCGGCCACGACGTTCAGCGGGCTGGGAATGCCCCTGGTTCCATCCGGCTGCGCGGAGATCCTGTCGTCGTTCTGGGTCGGATCCATCCCGTGCTTCACGCTCCATCTCGACGGCGGCCTGACTGGGCAGCGTAGCTGACTACCATGCAGCGATGACTTCCAAGATGGGCCGCGGCGTGGCGCTTATCGCTCTGCTTTGCATCGTTCCCGTGGTGCTGTGGGCGACCTCGTCGCCACTGGAACCGAGGTTCTCCACTGCCTCCACTTCTCTGACCGCCTTGGGGGTGGCGTTCGGGCTGGCCGGGATCGTCGCCTTCGCGCTCAACATCATCCTGGGAACCCGTTTGCGAACGGTCGAACGGGTTTTCGGTGGCCTGGACAAGATGTACGCGGTCCACCGGGTGCTGGGCCGCGTCGCGTTCCTGTTGTTGCTGACCCACGCCTTGCTGGTGATCTCGGGGGCGGCCTCCGTCTCGATGGACAACGCGCTCCAGCTTCTCGATCCGTCCCGAGGATGGACGGTTATTCTGGGACTCATCGCGTTAGTGGCCATGACCGTGTCCGTCGGCTTGACGCTCTACGCCAAGTTGAACCACGAGCTGTTCGTCTACGTGCAACGAACCTTCGGAGCGATCTTCATCGTGGGCGCCCTTCATGCTTTCCGGACTCCCGGAACGAAGTCGGTGTCACCTGCGCTGACCGTGTATCTGCTTGTTCTGTCCGCGGCCGCGTTCATCGCCTACGTGAGGCGGTCACTCGCGAGCGATGTTCTCGTCAAGAGGTACGACTACCGCGTCACGGGCGTGACGCCGCTCGATCAGGCGGTTATCGAGATCGTCATGTCGCCCAAGAACGGAAGAGTTCGGTTCACCCCAGGCCAGTTCGTGTTCCTGACCTTCAGCTCGAAGGAGATGGCCCGCTGGTTCCGCCCGTTCGCGCACGTTTCCGAGGGATCGTCAGAGCTGATCACCTTGCGTCCCGGTGACGTGAAGAACCAGTTCCACCCCTTCTCGATCACGTCCGCTCGGGACGCTCCGGACCTGAGGGTCGCGGTCAAGGCGGTGGGGGATTACACGTCGGCCATGCGCGCGTTGGAAGGGGGGGCTTGGGCCCGGGCCGAAGGCCCCTACGGCGGCTTTGGTCATCTACGGGTGAAGAACCCTCGCCAGATCTGGGTCGCCGGCGGGATCGGCGTGACCCCCTTCTTGAGCATGGCGCGTAGTTTCGGCGACGGAGACCACCGCGTGGACTTCTACTTCGCGGTGAAGAGCCGTCAGCAGGCGTACTTCGTCGACGAGCTGAGGGATATCAGCGATCGGACCGAACGGCTGAGTCTCATCGTCGTGCCCGAGGACGAAGAGGGTTTCCTGACCGCCGCTGAGGTCGATAGACGAAGTGGCGGACTGGACGACAAGGACATCCTGATCTGTGGGCCCGTAGCGATGATCCGGGCCATGGCCGATCAGTTCAGAGCGCAGGGCGTGCCGAACCGCAGGGTTCACTACGAGCTGTTCCGCTTCGGGGCCTCGTAGCCGTGGCGTTGCGCCTCTTCAACACCCTCACGCGATCCAAGGATCTCTTCGAACCAGTCAACCCCGTAACGCTGTACGTCTGCGGCGTTACTCCCTACGACACCACGCACCTAGGTCACGCTCGTACCTACCTCCAGTTCGACATATTGGGACGTCACGTCGCGCACCATGGGGCGAGGGTCGACTACGTGCAGAACATCACCGACGTGGATGAGTCGATCCTCAAGCGCGCACGCGAAACGGGTGTTTCCTACCGAGAGCTCGGCGATCGCTTCATCGGGATCTACCTCGAGGACGTCGCCGCATTGGGGTTGTTGCCTGCGCGCGCCTATCCGCGCGCCACCGGATCGATCGAGCAGATGCAAGAGATCATCCGGCGCCTGCTCGGTGATGGTTTCGCATACGAGATCGAAGGAGACGTCTTTTTCCGCGTTAACCGCCGTTCAGATTTCGGTCGCCTCAGTCGTTTGCCCCGCGACGAGATGTTGCAAGTAGAGGCGACCCAGGATGGTTCGACGGTCGATGACCCGCGCAAAGAGGACCCGCTCGATTTCGTCCTGTGGAAGAGGTCGGCGCCGGCCGAACCTTCGTGGGCGAGCCCCTGGGGGCCGGGCCGTCCGGGCTGGCACATCGAGTGCTCGGCGCTGGCATTGCAGTACCACGGTCCCCAGATCGATATCCATGGGGGAGGGAGCGATCTCGTGTACCCGCACCATGAGTGCGAGATCGCTCAATCCGAAGCCGTAACGGGCAGGCACCCCTTCGCCCGCTTCTGGGTGCACGTCGAGATGGTTCGGATGGACGGCGAGAAGATGTCGAAGTCCGACGGCAACATGGTCTTCGTACGCGATCTGTTGCAGCGGTATTCGGCGGACGCGCTTCGTCTCTGCCTTCTGAGAACCCACTACCGAACCCCTCTCGACTTCGACGAACCGTTCTTGGCGCGCCAGGAGGAGATAGCATCGATGATCGCGAGGGCTGCAAGCACCAAGGTGCGATCCGCCGCGACCCCGGACGCCGAGCTGGCCGATGTCATAGCCGCGTTCGACGAAGCGCTGGACGACGACCTCGACACGCCGCGTGCGATCCAGATACTCGAGGAGCTCTCGGCATCCATCACTTCGTCGGCGAAAGACGAAAGGCTCGCCTACGGGGCGCGCCGCGCCTTGCGTTCGTTCTCGTCTCGCTTGGGGCTGCAGCTCGCTCCGCCCGGATCACCCTCCGGCCGATGACTCCGTCTCGAGTTCGGATTGGGACGTTCCACCGCCCTCGAGTCCGGAGAACCCCCGCCACAACAGGGTGGTCAGGTACTCGGCCAAAGCCGATCGCGACATCGTTTGGTGCTCGAGCCACCAGTCGCCGGCGAGGTGAACCATCCCGACGAGACCGTGAGCCCACGGAGCGGCCGCGCCGGAGTCCAGATCGAAGCGGCGGAGTTCGTCACCGACCAACACCGATACTTCCCTGGCAACGTGCCGGAGGAACTCGCTGACGGTGGCCTGTGCCTCCGGTCGCTCGGTCACCGCGCGATGCATCAGGAAGCGATAGGCCTCGCGCTCCTTCTCGATGAAGCCGAGGTAAGCCTCGATCGTCGCGGCCAGCCGAGCTCGGGGCTCGGCCCCCTCGGTCCAGGAGGCGCGTAAGACCGACATGATCTCGTCCACGTAACGCTCCGCCAGGGCCAGATAGAGGCCGCCCTTGTCGCCGAAGTGTCGGTAGAGGATCGGCTTGGCGATCCCGGCCTCCGCCGCGATAACGTCCATCGAGGCAGCCGGCCCGTCCCGGCGGACCACCCGGTCGGCGGCCTCGAGCAGCTCGTGGCGTCGCTCGGCCCTCCGGGCGTCGGCCTCGGGACCGTTCGAGCGACGTTTTGACCGCTTTCGTCTGGGCATGTTACTAAGAGTAACTGTTACTGTCGGTAACCCCAAGGAACCAAGGAGCGTGGACATGCTGTTCGCCCACACCGAACCCGCCGGAGGAGCCCCGCTCGAGGACCTTATCCCGGCCTCAATCGTTGCGATCATCGCCCTAGTCATCCTCGGAGCTCTCGGCGTGGCCCATCGCTCGGGCCGGCTGAAGCTCCTGCCCCGTCTCGCCGGCGTCGCGGAGCGGACGACGGGAGTGCCCGGGTGGGCGTCTCTTCCGGCCTCGCTGACGGGCCTTTCCCTGCTGGTGGCCGTGTTCGGTTTCTACTGGGACGTGGCGATGCACATCGACAACGGGCGCGACCCCGGTCCCTTCGCCAACCCGGCGCACTTCTTCATCATCTTCGGTTTGGCGGGCATCGCCCTGGGGGGCTACCTTGCCCTCTTGCTGGGCGCTCCGGCCGCCATGAAGACGGCGGTCCGGGTACGGGATGGGTGGCACGCGCCGCTCGGAGCGATCCTGCTCATGGTCTGCGGGATCATCGCCCTGCTCGGCTTCCCGCTCGACGATGTCTGGCACAGGATCTTCGGGCAGGACGTGACCCTATGGGGTCCGACTCATCTCCAGATGATCGGGGGCGCTTCGCTGTCAACCTTGTCTCTCTGGGTGCTCGTGGTCGAGGCGAGGACGTCAAACGAGGGGAAAGCTCTGCCCCCTCCACGCTGGAAGCTTGCGACGATCGGCGTGAACGAGACGATCTACGCCGGAGCGTTCCTCGTCGGACTATCCACCGTGCAAGGAGAGTTCGATTACTCGGTTCCACAGTTCCGCTTGCTGTTCCATCCGGTT
>Ga0136620_10000330_pt1 | contig 21807 bp, 21 predicted proteins | sample AntDrymUQ4162106_2_FD_104806 | JGI IMG/M metagenome (GOLD analysis project Ga0136620, IMG submission 104806) | Polar desert sand microbial communities from Dry Valleys, Antarctica - metaG UQ416 (21.06) | ecosystem: Environmental > Terrestrial > Soil > Desert | place: Antarctica: Dry Valley... | reverse complement strand
CGCGCGTCGCCAACGACACGCTCACCACCACGGCGCACCGACGAAGCAGAGGCGCCCGCCCGGAACAAACCGAGCGGGCGCCTCACCCTGCCCCTTGACAAGAACACACTCCATATCAGTTGACCGCTCCCGGTTCGCGCGCCTGCGGTCCGGGAGACGGCCGTTAGGCTGGGTGCACATACATCGGAAGGGACGGCGGTCTCGGGCGTGCCCGCGGAAAGCTCTACCCGTAGTTCGGTCGTCATCGTGGCCAACCGGCTCCCCGTGGACCAGGTCACCGATCCGGACGGCAGCACGCGCTGGCAGCGCAGTCCCGGCGGCCTGGTGAGCGCCCTGGAGCCGTTCATGCGGCAGCGCAGCGGTGCCTGGTTGGGCTGGTCGGGCGCCGCGGGTGACGCGCCGGCGGAGTTCGACAACGAGGGGCTGCACCTGGTCCCGATCACGCTGTCGACTGAGGAGCTGGACCGCTACTACGAGGGCTTCTGCAACGCCTCCCTGTGGCCGCTGTATCACGACGTCGTTCAGCCCCCGGCGTTCCACCGGTCCTGGTGGGACGCCTACGTCACCATCAACGCCCGGTTCGCCGAGGCAGCCTCAGCTGCCGCTGCGCCGGAAGCGACGGTCTGGGTGCACGACTACCAGCTGCAGCTGGTACCGGCGATGCTGCGCAAGTCGCGGCCGGACCTGCGGATCGGTTTCTTTCTGCACATCCCGTTTCCGCCGATGGAGTTGTTCATGCAGCTGCCCTGGCGGCGGCAGATCGTCGAGGGCCTGCTCGGTGCCGACCTGATCGGCTTCCAGCGGCCGATGGGTGCGCACAACTTCCTGCAACTGACCCGGCACCTCCTGAAGCTGCGTCCGTCCGGAAGCTCGGTGGACTACGACGGCCGCGCGGTGCGCGCTGCGTCGTTCCCGATCTCCATCGACACCGCCGCCTTCGACCGGCTGGCGTCCTCCCCCGAGGTCGTCGAGCGGGCCAGCGCGATCCGGAACGAACTGGGCTCGCCGGAAAAGATCATCCTGGGCGTTGACCGGTTGGACTACACCAAGGGAATCGGGGTCCGGCTGCGCGCCTTTGAGGAACTGCTGCAGGACGGTTCCATCACCGCACCGGAGACCGTGCTGGTGCAGGTCGCCACGCCCAGCCGGGAACGGATCGAGCACTACGTCACCATGCGCGAGGAGATCGAGCGCACCGTCGGGCACATCAACGGTGACTACGGCGGGATCGGCGGTCCGGCGGTGCACTACCTGCACCAGTCGATGCCCAAGGAGGAGCTGGCAGCGCTCTATCGGGCCGCTGACGTCATGGCGGTCACGCCGTACCGGGACGGGATGAACCTGGTGGCCAAGGAGTACGTCGCGGCCCGCGGCGATCTCGGCGGTGCGCTCGTGCTGTCGGAGTTCGCCGGTGCCGCCGCTGAGCTGCGGCACGCCTTTCTGGTCAACCCGCACGACATCACTGGGGTGAAAGCGGCGCTGCGGGACGCGTTGGCAATAAGCCCCGCGGCGGCCGCCCGACGGATGCGGGCGATGCGGCGCACGGTGCGCAAATACGACCTCGACCATTGGGCGGAGTCCTTCTTCGCCGCGCTGGGGTCCGAGCCGACCTCATGACTGTGACCCCGGTCGGCTCCGTCCAGTCCGCTCCTGTGGTGTGCTCCCGGACGGAGCCGACCTCATGACTGTGACCCCGGTCGGCTCCGTCCAGTCCGCTCCTGTGGTGCGCTCCCGGAGCCGACCTCATGACTGAGCTGTCCGCCGCACTGCACGGGATCGCCCGGGCCCAGCGGCTGCTCGTTGCCAGCGACTACGACGGCGTACTCGCCCCGATCGTCGACGACCCGGCCGCGGCCCGCCCGCTGCCGACGGCGATCGAGGCGCTGCGGCTGCTCAGCGCGTTGCCGGACACCTTCGTGGCGCTCATCTCGGGACGCGCTCTGAGCGAACTCGGGGCGCTGTCAGGACTGGGAGCGCCGGCCCGGCTGGTCGGCAGCCACGGGGCGGAGTGGTCGCCTGGGCAGGTGGCCGGCTTCGACGCGGAGCGGGCCGGCGTACTGGCCGGTGTGACCGAGGCGATGCAGGACGTCGCCAGCCGGTACGCCGGGGTGATGGCCGAGCGCAAGCCGGTCAATGCCGTGCTGCATCTACGCCGGGCGACCCGTCCTGACGCGGCCGCGGCCACCGCCGAACTCGAGCAGCGGCTGGCCTGCTGGCCCGAGCTGCGGATCACTCACGGCAAGGAGATTGTCGAGGTCGCCGTCGTACCCGCCGACAAGGGCTCGGCGTTGGCGACTCTGCGATCGTCGGTGTCGGCCGACGCGGTGCTGTTCCTAGGAGACGACGTGACCGACGAGGACGCCTTCGCCCGGCTGAGCTCGCTGGACGTCGGCGTCAAGGTCGGGCCGGGCGCGACGCTTGCGGCATACCGGGTGTCCACGCCGGAGGAGGCGGCCGGGGTGCTGGCGCAGCTGCTGGAGCTGCGCGCCTCAGCCTGACGCGGACCGGAAGGGGTTGTGCACGGCGATCCCGCGGATCGTCTGGCCGTGCGACAGGTCCTCGGTGAGAATCCGTTCGCACTTGGCGTAACGGGCAGCCTCCACCACGAGCGCGTCCCAGAGTGAGATCGTCGCGGCTCTGCTGGTATCGATGGCTTGCCGGACGAGCGGGACGTCCAAGAGGACGACCTCGAGCCGGGTCATCCGCTGGACGGATTCGGCGGCTTCCTCGGCAGACATCGCGGGTCGGAGCTTTCGGGTCACCACGATGTAGAACTCCTGCAGAACCTGGGTGCTGACCACCAACCCACCTTCTTCAGCAAGCAGGCCTGACGCGACGTCGCGCTTTGCAACGTCGGTGGAGACGACATCGGCGGCGTAGACGAAGACGTTCGTGTCGACGAAGGACCTAGTCGATGTCATACAGCTCGTCGCGGGTCCAGGAGCGGCCGCCTTCGCCACTTCCGGCGCCGGCCGCCTTGACGATGGCCAGGAACTCGATCATCGCCTGCCGCGCGTCGGACTCGCCGGCGATCCCGGCCAGGTAGTCGCGGACCATCGCATTAACCGACGTGCCCTGTTCCAAGGCGCGAATGCGGGCGCGCTTGAGCACCTCGTCGTCGATCACCAGCGTTAAGTTAGCCACGTCACTCCTCCCGTGCTACACGAGACCAGCGTAGCACGGGCTCACGCGTGCCAAGGGTACGCCGACCAGTCGGGCGGGCGCTTGTCCAGGAACGAGTCACGGCCCTCGGCCGCCTCGTCGGTCATGTACGCCAGCCGAGTGGCCTCGCCGGCGAAGACCTGCTGTCCGGCGATCCCATCGTCCACGGCGTTGAGCGCGAACTTCAGCATCCGCTGCGCGGTCGGGCTCTTGGTCATGATCCGCCGGCCCCAGTCCAGCGCCGTACGCTCCAGCTCCGCGTGCCGCACGACGGCATTGACCATGCCCATGCGGTGGGCATCGGCCGCGTCGTATGTCGAGCCGAGGAAGAAGATCTCCCGGGCGAACTTCTGGCCGACCTGTCGGGCGAGGTACGCCGAGCCGTAGCCGCCGTCGAAGCTGCCCACGTCGGAGTCGGTCTGCTTGAAGCGGGCATGCTCGGCGGAGGCGATCGTCAGGTCGCAGACCACGTGCAGGCTGTGTCCGCCGCCGGCCGCCCACCCGGGCACCACGCAGATCACGATCTTGGGCATCGTGCGGATCAGCCGTTGGACCTCGAGGATGTGCAGCCGCCCCCCGCTGCGTGCGGGCATGCCGCCGAGCGCGTCCCCGCCGTACTCGTAGCCGGCCTTGCCGCGCACCCGTTGGTCCCCACCGGAGCAGAACGCCCAGCCACCGTCCTTGGTGGACGGTCCGTTGCCGGTAAGCAGGACGCAGCCGACATCGGTGCTCAGCCGGGCGTGGTCCAGCGCGGTCAGCAGCTCGTCGACGGTCTGCGGGCGGAAGGCATTGCGGACGTCGGGGCGGTCGAACGCGACCCGCACGACGCCGGCGTTCGCTGCCCGGTGGTAGGTGATGTCGGAGAAGTCGAAGCCGGTGACGGTGGTCCAGGCGTCGGGGTCGAACAGCTCGGAGACAGGTGACATGCGTTGCAACGTAGCCGGGTGGTGGCTAGGGCGGCTGGGTTCGGAGGTAGCGGCCGAAGTGCGGGACGGTGAAAGCAATCGAACCCCGCTCGGCGGAGTAGACCAGGCCCTTCTTGATCAAAGTGTCGCGGGCCGGCGACAGCGACGCGGGACGCCTACCCAGCCGCTGCGCCACCTCGGCGGTGCCCACCGGCTTGTCGTCTGCGCTGAGGTCGGCCATTGCGCGGAGGTACTCCCGTTCGGCCGGTGTCGCCCGCTCGTAGCGCGAGCCGAAGAATCCGACCGCCAGTTCTGCTTCGGCGGCGGGGCAGGCAACACCGACGTCGTCGGCGCTGATCGGCGATCCGCCGGCGGCGTCCCAGGTGACCTTCCCGTACGCCTGCACGAAGTAGGGGTAGCCGTCGGCGGCGGCGTACAGGGCGTCCAGCGCTTCGGTGGTGAAGTCGACGCCCTCGCGGTCGGCGGGTGCACGGAGGGCCAGGTCGGCCGCGGCGCGGCCCAGCCGGCCGATCCGGATGTAGTGGAACAGCCGCTCTGAGTAGCTCTTGCTGCTGGACAGGACGGCCGGTAGGTGCGGCAGGCCCGCGCCGACGACAATGAGCGGGGCGCCCATCTGGGCCAGTTCATGGCACGCCGCGCAGACCGCGGACACGTCGGCTGCTCCGAGATCCTGCATCTCGTCGACGAACAAGGCGATCCCGACGCCGACGTCCCGCGCGACCGCTGCGGCGTCACCGAGCAGCTCCACCAGATCGATCTCGATGTCGCCGGAGTCCGCGCGGCCGCTGCTGGCCGGTACGTCGATGCCCGGCTGCCAGCGCTCGCGCAGCTTGCCGCCGGCGGAATCCCGCAGCGCGAAGGCCTTGAGTACGCCGAGGAACGCCTCGATCCGTTCCGGGTCCCGGTGCCGGCCGGCCAGTTCGCGGACCGCCATGTGCAGGGCGCTGGCGATCGGCCGGCGCAGGGACTGCTCGGGCCGAGCCTCGACCTTCCCGGTCCCCCAGCCGCGACGGATCGCCGCTGAGCGGAGCTGGTTGAGCAGCACTGTCTTGCCGACTCCGCGGAGGCCGGTGAGGACCAGGGAGCGCTCCGGCCGGCCGTGCGCGACCCGCTCCAGCACGACGTCGAACTGCGCCAGCTCCGCGTCACGTCCGGCGAGCTCCGGTGGTCGCTGACCAGCGCCCGGGGCGAAGGGGTTGCGGACCGGGTCCATGAGCGGGCAGCCTATCGAGGTATCTACCGCAGTCTAGGATCTGAGCAAGACACGCCGAGAGTGTCCTTGCCGCAGCCCGTTGCGTCCGTAGGTTTGGCCGGTATGGCGCTCACCTGAACGGACGTTGCGCGAGGAGCTGAGGCTCAGGCGGTCCGGGCGGGGTCGAGCACGAAGACCGGGATCTCGCGTTCGGTGCGCTTCTGGTAGTCGGCGTAGTCAGGGAATGCAGCGACTGCGCGTTCCCACCACAGCTCCTTCTCCGCGCCGGTGACCTCCCGCGCGGTCATGTCGGCGTGAACCGTTCCGTCTTGTACTTCGACGGTGGGGTGCGCGAGCAGGTTGTTGTACCAGACCGGGTGCTTGGGAGCGCCGCCGAGCGAGGCGACAGCGGCGTACCGACCCTCGTGCTCGACCCGCATCAGCGGAATTTTCCGCAGCTTGCCCGACTTCGCGCCGACCGTGGTCACGACGACCACGGGCAGACCGCGCATCGTGGTTCCCTTCGTTCCGCCGGAGCTCTCGTACTTCTCGACCTGGTCGCGGACCCACTTCGCCGGGCTCGGTACGTACTCACCGTTCAAGGGCATGTTGCTCAGTCAACACGACCGCCGCTCCACTCACTCACGCAGCGGGCACGCAGCCGAGCCTGCTGTGCCGTGCTGACACCGTGGTGGCTCAGTTACTCGGCGACGCCGCCGTGCCGCTCGTCCACGGCGGTGAGCATGGCGAGGATGGTTGCTCGGCGTCCCAGTCGCGCTCGTGCTCTCGGGCGGGGTCGATGAAGGGAAGCGGCAGGTACGCCGCCTCGCCGGCGAATGGGCTCGGGTCGAGTTCGGCCTCCTCGGTCGAGCGCAGGTCGAGAATGCGCCGTACTCCGGCCGACCGGACCGCGGCGCATCCTCGTTCGGTCAGCCAGTGCGGGCTGTCCGACCGGATCAGCGTGCCGGACCGGATGCGCCCGCCGTCCGTGGTCGGCAGGCCGCCGACGTCCCGTACGTTGGCGCACCCGGGCCAGTCCAGCTGCCGCTGCGCCGGCCCGGGATCACCCGAGGTCAGGAGCCTGCCGCCGGGTCGGCCGGCTTGATGACGGCGAACACCTCACCGGCGGGGCCGGCGAGTACCGCCAGCCGCCCGTACGGCGAGTCCCGCGGTTCCTGCTGGATCGTCCCGCCCAGCTCCTGCGCCTTGGCGACTGCCGCATCGACGTCCTCGACCTGGAAGTAGGTCAACCACATGGCCGGCGCCTCCGGGGGAGTCCCGGCCGGCAGCTGCCCGAGTCCGCCGACCATCGACCCGTCGACCTCGATGCCGGCGTAGCGGAAGCCGTCCCCACCCAGGTCCAGGAACGTGTAGCCGAACACCGACCCATAGAAAGACGTCGCTGCGTCGAAGTCGTGGGACAGCGCCTCGTTCCAGACCATCGCCCCCGGCTCGTTGACGATCTGCGCGCCCGTGTGGGTTCCGCTCTGCCACACCCCGAAGACCGCGCCGGTGGGGTCGGCGGCGATGACCATCCGGCCGAAGTCCATGACATCCATCGCGGGCATCATGACGCTGCCGCCGGCCTCGGTGATCGAGCCCGCGACCCGGTCGGCGTCGTCGACGGCGAGGTACGTCGTCCAGGCCGGCGGTACAGCCGGTTGTCCCGGCATGGGTTCGCCGAGCCCGGCCACCGTCCGCCCCGAGCGCAGACCCTGCGTGTAGAAGCCGGTCTCGGCGGCGCCTTCGGAGAATTCCCAGCCCAGCAGCCCGCCGTAGAAAGCCATAGCGGCCTTGCGGTCGGGCACCACCACGTCCGCCCAGGCGGGTGTCCCCTCCGGCCAGTTCGTATCGCGCGTGCTCATCTGCGGCCTCCTGCCACTCGGAATCTGGGGCGGCGGTTCAGTTACGCGGAGGCGCCGGAATAACGCCGCAGGCCCTGCCGCCACACCCAGCGGGTGAGCGTCAGCAGCCCGACCGTGAACGCTACCGCGCCGAGCAGCAGCCAGCCCGACAGCCGACCGGTCAGCGCTGAAGCCGGCACCGTCACCGCAAAAGCGAGCGGGACGAGGAAGGTGAACCCGATCCGGAGCCAGCCGGGATAGATCGTGACCGGCCAGCGCCCGGCCTGGTACATGCCATCGAAGAGCTCCACCAGGAAGTCGACCCGGATCACGATGAACGCCGACGTCGTCAGGATCAGCCAGAAGCAGTAGATGTCCAGACCACCGAGAACGAGCGCCAGCACAAAGGCGAGCACCGACCACAGACTCACCGGCTCGTCCAGACGCACGAGCGCGACCGCGACGAGAAGCAGCCCCACCACGATGTCGACGGTCTGCCACAACCCGAATCGCCGCACGCTGACCAGCAGCTGGGCATCCGCTGGCTTGGTCAGGACGTAGTCGAGGGTGCCTTCCTGTACGTCGTCCATCAGCTGCTGCATGTTCGGCTGGATCACCGAGCGGATCAGCCCGCCCATCAGCACGTAGACGCCCATGATCACCAGCAGCTCGTCGCTGGACCAGCCGCCGAGGGAATCGGTGTGCGAGAACACCAGCGCGAGCACGACCAGCGCCGTCCCCACTGCGACGACGGACTGCACGAGACTGAGGAAGAAGTTCACCCGGTACTGCAGCTCGTTCAGCGCGCCCACCCGCAGGAACGTCCCCGCCAGGGACACCCTCCCGGCCATCAGTTGCCCACAGCCGAATACCGGCGTACGCCGAAGCGCCACACCACGGCTACCAACAAGGCGCCGAGGGCCACCCACAGCGCCTGCATCCCCAGCCCGACGAACAGCTCCCGGGTCGACAGGTCCCCGGCGATGACCTCGATCGGGTAGCCGAAGGTGTACTTGAACGGCAGCACGTCCGCGACGGTCACAGCCCATGCCGGCAGCAGCGCGAGCGGCAGCAGCCGCCCGGACAGCAGCAGCTCGGCGGTGAAGTAGATCTCGTACAGCGCGCTGACCCTGGTGGTCCAGAACGTCACCATCCCGAGCGCCCACAGCAGCATCGACCTGATCAGGTACGCGCCCCAGATCGCGATCAGAAAGACCCCGATCTCCAGTGGACTGATGTCGAACGTGGGCCGGAAGATCAGCGCCAGCACGGCGGCGATCGGCAGCCACAGCAGGATCACCACGAACTTCCAGCCGGCGAAGTACGCCAGGTCGTAGTGGATCGGGTGCACGGGGCGGACCAGCATCCCCGACAGCTGGCCCTGCCGGATCCGGCCCTCCCACCCGTACGGCGTGAAAACGATGTTCATGTTCCGGACCAGCGTCCAGACGATGTAGTACGCCGCGAACTCCCCGACCGTGATGCCCTCCACCGCGCCGCCCTGGGAGCGCGCCACGGTGGACCACACGACGAGGTAGATCACCGGCTCGGCGATCATGCCGATCATGTAGGCGTAGTTCGCGGTGCGGTACTGGAACTGCACCTGTACGGCGGTTCGCATCGTGACGGCGTACAGGCCGGGCAGCCCCTGCAGCCGGCGGCGTGGCTCTCGAACCGTCGTCAACGGCGCGGTGCGAACGCGGTCCGCGCCTGTCGGCGGCCGTCGGCGATGCGGTCCAGGAAGCCGAGGCTGCCGTCGTCGAGCAGTTCCCGCCCGGCCCGGACCAGCGCCTCCATCGCTGCGTACGCGAACGCGCCGCCGACCGAAACCCGAGCCACGCCGGCTTCGGCCAGCTCCGCGATCGAGCCGAGCCCGGGCCAGGCAAGCACGTTGACCGGCCGGTCCACCGCCGCGACCACCCGGCGAACATCGCCGAGGTCGGCCAGTCCGGGTGCGTAGAGCACATCGGCGCCGGCGTCCTGGTAGGCCTGCAACCGGGCGATCGTGTCGCCGAGGTCGGGCTCGCGTTCGCGGAAGAAGTTCTCCGCCCGTGCGGTCAACACGATCCCCTCCGCCGCGGCTACGGCGGCGGCTACCCGATCCGCGGCCGCGGCAATCTCGTAGCGCCCGGTGTCGCCGCTGTAGTCCTCGATCGAGCAGCCGGCCAGCCCGATCGAGACGGCCGCGGTGACGGTGTCGTAGACGGCGGCGGGATCCTCGCCGAAGCCGCTCTCCAGATCGGCGGAGACCGGCACGTCCACCGCCTCGACGAGCTGCGCCGCATGCGCCAGCGCCTCGTCGCGGGTGACGTCGCCGTCCATGCGCCCGAACGTCGCCGCGTGACCGCTGCTCGTCGTCGCCAGGGCCCGGAAGCCGAGCGAGACCAGGATCCGGGCGCTGCCCACGTCCCACGGGTTCGGCAGGAGAAGCGGCCGGCCGGGTACGTGCAACGCCCGGAAGGCCTCGGCGCCGCCGTGCAGCGTTCCGGGCCGGTCGACTCCGCTCATGGTCTGGACCCCACGCTGGTCGGGGCGGGACCGGAGAAGACCTGCTCGATCACGTCCTCGACCGGCGGGTCCTCGATCGTCAGATCGGTGACGTCGTGCGCCGCGAGCAGTCGGGCGGCCACCACGGAGGTCTGCTCCTTGGGCACCTTCAGACTCACTCGTGAGCTGTCACTGGCGTCCTCCGCGGTGAGGATCTCGCCGAAGCCGCCGAGGTCATGACCGGGATCGGCCAGCGTGACGTTGATCGTCTGGTGCGGGGCGTAGCGGGTCGACAGTTCCCGAAGGCTGCCGTCGTACAGGATGGAGCCCTCGTCTATCACGATCACCCGCTTGCACAGCGCCTGTACGTCGGCCATGTAGTGGCTGGTGAGCAGCACCGTGGCGCCGTACCGGCGGTTGTACTCACCGAGAAAAGTGCGGATCCGCTTCTGCATCGTCACGTCCAGGCCGATGGTCGGCTCGTCGAGGAAAAGCACCTGCGGCCGGTGCAGCATGGCAGCGGCGATCTCCGCCTTCATCCGCTCGCCCAGAGACAGGGTGCGGACCGGTTTGCGGACCAGGTCACCGATCTCGAGCAACTCCACGATCTCGTCGCGGGTCGCCCGGAAGTCCGGGTAGGGGATGCGGTAGATCGCGCGATTCATCTCAAAGGAGTCCAGCGCGGGGATGTCCCACTGCAGCTGGTTGCGGTTGCCCATGACCAGCGTCATCCGTCGCAGGTAGTCCCGCTCTCGCCGCCAGGGGACATGGCCGAGGACGCTGACGTCCCCGGAGGTGGGAAAGAGCAGACCGGACAGCATCTTCAGGGTCGTGGTCTTGCCGGCTCCGTTGGGGCCGAGGAATCCGACCACCTCGCCGGCCGGAATCTGAAAGCAGACGCCGGCGACCGCGTGCACCTCGCGGTGGGTACGGCGGACGAGGCTGCGCATGGATGCCCGCAGACCGGCCTCGCGCTCGGGCACCTTGAATGTCTTGCGCAGGTCACTGACCCGGATGTCGGCTTCTCGCTGCGCCATGACCTCGACAGTAAACCCGGCCGGTGCGGACGCCGTACTCATTAGTCCCGGTGATCAACTCGGGCTTAAGGCCGGAAATGACTGCTCAATTGCGACCACAACCCCGAGTTGACCAAGGAACCGCCTCACAGATCTCGTCGAAGCCGCAGCGTCGAACGCGGTCGCCACGCTGAAGGTCTCCGAGAGCCATTCGAACACCGAGGCGGCGACCGGATATCCGAACTCCGGCTGCAGGTTCGGGCCGGTGAAGCCCGCCTCGGTGAAGTGGGTCTCGATCCACCTGGCGATGCCCTCTGAGATCCAGGCCACACCCGGGTCCTTGTGGCCGGCGGGCAGGAAGGACTGGTTCGGTGTCGAGTGGAACATCGCGTGCACGAACTCGTGCACCGCGACGCTGGCGAACACGGCTGGATCCGGTTGGGGGCGCATGACGACGCGCGACCCGGCGCTGTCGCCTGACGCCGATGGCACCGCCACGGCGTACCCCGCCACCTCACTGATCGGACCGGGTGTGCGCCCGGCCACGAGATACATCGCGAACAGGGCGTCGTCCGGCTCGACGAAGAGCAGGAATCCCGGGTTGTCCAGACCACTTCCCGGGAGGTCGGGCAGGAGCTCCTCGAACAGGTTGGTCGTGTAGTCGGCCGCCCGGGCGGTCGGGGCTTCGAACTCCGCCAGGAGCGACTGGTTCTGGGCGCCGGTGGCCAGCACGCACCCCGGGCCCTGCGCGGCCACCAGTTCGTGTACGTCCCACGGAGCGGGCGGACCGGCCGGGGCCCACGCCTGGATCACGCCGCCACCCTCGACCCGCTGCACGGTGACGGCGTACTGGGTGGAGGGCGTTCGATTCGGCTCGATGGCCATCCCTGTCAGTGGCGCTCTCGGCCGGATCTCCGTGCCGTCGATCCCGGGGATGTGAAAGCCCACCTGGAGGACCGCGTCGAACGTTTCGGTCTGCAGTTGCTCAGAACTGTCGGTCCGGAGCACCGCGAGCACCCGGTCGACGCCCTGCGTGCGGACGTTCTTGTACCAGCGCCCGGCATCCTCCTGCAGCTCCGGCGCGAACAGCGCGAGGAACGCCGCGGGATCCTGGCCGCCGGCCGCGTCCGACAGCTGGGTGGAAAAGCCGACCGGATCCAGCTGATCCGGGACGCTCGCACCCGCGGGCGGCGGAAGACCCTGGTAGTCGGTGGGGCCGCCGAGTGTGTCGACCAGCGTTCCCGTGCCGAGCACGAGCCCGACAACGGCGAGAGGCCGATCGTGATCTTCAGACCGAGCCGGCGTCGCCTGGGCGGGCGGGTCCGCATGGGCTCAACCGTCATGACCCAGTCGCCCGCTCTCCGTTGTCGTGATCAACATCGACCAGGATGGCAGCAACCACTAACCACGTTCCGCCTCGCGCTGAGCCAACCTGCGAGCGCTTCTCGTTCGCCACCACGGTCAGACGCCGTGGTAGCCGTCTGGGTTGTTGTGTTGCCAGCGCCAGGTGTCCGCGCACGCTTCGAGCAGGTCGCGGTCGGCAGTCCAACCCAGTTGTTGCTTGGCTTTGCTGGGGTCGGCCCAGTAGGCGGGCAGGTCACCGGCGCGGCGAGCGGCGGTCCGCGTCGGCACCTTCCTACCGCTGGCCTGCTCAAACGCGTGCACGACTTCGCGGACGGACGAACCATGTCCGACGCCAAGGTTGTACGCCTCGGCAGCGTCGGTCCGCGGCATGTGCTGCATGGCGGCGATGTGTCCCTCGGCCAGATCGGCGACGTGAATGTAGTCGCGAACGCCGGTGCCATCGACGGTGTCGTAGTCGTCGCCGAATACGACCAGCTCGGGTCGGCGGCCGACCGCGACTTGGGCGATGAAGGGCAGCAGATTGTTCGGGATGCCAACGGGATCCTCACCGATGCGCCCGGATGGGTCGGCTCCGACGGGATTGAAGTAGCGCAAAAGCGATACCTGCCAGCCGTTGCCGGTGCTGGTGAGATCGCGCAGGAACGATCTTCCGGATGTCATGCTGGTCCATCACGGTGCACAGCGAGACTGTGGCGGCGATGTTGTTGTGGTAGTACCGCAACGGGTGAGCCACGGATTCGCCGACGGCCTTCAGCCCTTCGAAGTGGATGACCACATCGATCGCGCGCTCGTCGAATACCCGGCTCAGCCCTCTTGTGTCGCGTAGGTCCGTCTCGTGGAACATCAGTGCAGAGCCGGACAGTTGCTGTACCCGGTCCAGGGCCACTGGCGAGCTGTTGGCACAGTTGTCGACCACGATCACTTCGTGCGCGGCGCGTTGAAGTGCCAGCACGGTGTGCGAACCGATGTACCCGGCTCCGCCCGTCACCAAGACCACCATGACAGGCACGCTTTCCCTCGCCTCTCCGAGGTGTGGCGCAGCGCAGCCGCCTTCGATGCTCAGCAGAGGTCCCGGTTCAACGCCGAGTTCCTCGGCGATCAGGCCCCAGGACGCGGGAGCTGGCTGCTGCCCGGCGTGCGGAAGACGACCTCCAGGAAGCCCGGCTGGTGGCGGTCGAGATCCGGTCGGCGGACCAGACCTGCTGCCACGGCGGTCCGTTGTGAGGGAATGTTGTCAGCCGTCGTGTACGCGTGGACGGGAAGCTCGGGCCGGACCTGCCGGTCAGAGGACACCGCGGCGCGGGCCAGCTCGGTGGCCACGCCGCGGCCCCAGGCGGTCGGCGCCAGCCGGTAGTAGAGGTTCAGGACAAGTTCGTCCTGCCACCGCTCGAGCCGGACGCCACCGAACCCGAGCACGACCGGTCCCTCGGACCCCTCGGACCGTGCGTCGACCACCGTCCAGTAACCGAAGCCGTGCTCGGCCCAGTGCGCGAGCCACTCGTCGAGACGGGTGCGGCTGGCCGCGACGTCGGGGTCGGGGCCGGCCGGATTGAACCGCTGGGTAGCCGGGTCCCCGTGGACGCGGAACACATCGCCGAGATCGCTCGGCTCCGGCCGGCGCAACAGCAACCGCGCGGTCCGCACGCTGCCGGAGTTGAGTCCCACAGCGACGCATCCTCGCAGGCGGCCCAACGCAGCACCGGCGGCCGGCTCACCGAAGCGATAGATTTCGAGGACTCGTACGGCGTTGTGCGGGCGGTCCAGCACAGGAGGCGCGATGGCAGCCGAGGCAGCCACCGACCTGACCAAACTCGAAGATCACTACCGGGCCAAGGCGGCGCGGCTACACGAGACGGCCGAGGTGGCCACCCCGCCCCAGTCCGGTGTCGGCGGACAGCGGGTGCCGCCGGACGAGCTCAAGGCCTTCTTGCGCCGGTACTACTGGCAGGCGCCGGTCGAGGACATCCTGGACCGATCGCCCAGTGAGCTCGCCGGCGTCGCGTTGGCCCACTACGAACTGGCGACGCAGCGCGCCCAAGGCACCGCCGTGGTCCGCGCCGCCACCTTGTCCGAGGACGACGAGCAGACGTTGGGCACCCGCTCGGTGGTACAGGTGGTGTCCGAGGACATGCCGTTCCTCGTCGACTCCGTGACCGCGGAGCTCAGCCGACTCGGTCGGCGGCTGCACCACGTCGTACACCCGGTTCTGGTGGTGCGGCGCGACATCGCCGGGGCGCTGCGGCAGGTCTGTGACACCTCCGACCCGGGCCGTTGCCCCGCTGACGGTGTCGTCGAGTCGTGGATGCACGTGGAGATCGACCGGGAGACCGAGCCCGCGGCGCTCGCGCAGATCGAGGCCGATCTGCGCCGGGTGCTCAACGACGTCCGTGAGGCGGTGGAGGACTGGGGCAAGATGCGCGCCGCGGCGGTGCGGGTCGCCCGAGAGCTGGAGAACACGCAGCTGGATCTGCCCGCGCAGGACACCGATGAGGCCGCGGAACTGCTGCGCTGGCTGGTCGACGACCACTTCACGTTCCTGGGCTACCGGGAGTACCTGCTGGAAGCCGGTTCGGACGGCGAGGAGGGGCTGCGCGCCCTACCGGCCAGTGGTCTGGGGATCCTGCGTTCGGACTCCGACATGGCCCACGCCTTTCGCCGGCTGCCGGCTGCCGCACGAGTCAAGGCGCGGGAGCGCAACGTCCTCATCTTGACAAAGGCCGACTCGCGCTCGACGGTCCACCGGTCGGTATATCTGGACTACGTCGGCATCAAGTCCTTTGACGCCAACGGTGACGTGGTGGGCGAGCGCCGGTTCCTCGGGTTGTTCAGCTCTGCGGCGTACGCCGAGAGCGTCACCTCGGTTCCGGTGCTGCAGCGCAAGGTCGCCGAGGTGTTGCAGCGCGCGCACCTGCCCAAGAGCAGCCACAGCGGCAAGGACCTGCTCGACATCCTGGAGACCTACCCGCGCGACGAGCTGTTCCAGGTCACGGTCGCGGAACTGTTGCCGGTCGTCATGGCCGTCCTGCACCTTCGTGAGCGGCGGCAGACCCGGTTGTTCCTCCGCCGCGACACCTACGGCCGCTTCTACTCCGCGCTGGTCTACCTGCCGCGGGACCGCTATACGACCGCTGTTCGGCTTCGACTTCAGGACATCCTGGTCGAGGCCCTCGGTGGGGACAGCGTCGAGTACACCGCACGGAGCACCGAATCGGTGCTGGCGAGGCTGCACTTCGTCATCCGCGTCCCCAAGAGCGCCGGTCTGTCCACTGTGGACGCCGACGCACTGCAGGAGCGACTTGAAAGGGCGGCTCGCTCGTGGGGTGACGACCTCGCCGACGCGTTGGCGAGCCGCTACGGCGTCAACCGGGCCTCCGGCTTGACCGCCCGCTACGAAGCCGCATTCTCAGAGGGTTTCAAGGCCGACTTCCCGGCTGAGCAGGCCGTCGACGACCTGGAGCAGCTGGAGCGGCTGTCCGGTGACGAGCTGGCGATGAAGCTCTATGTCCCCGACGACGCGGCGCCGGGGGAGGTCCGCTTCAAGATCTACCGGGTGGGCGAGCCACTGTTGCTGTCCGACCTACTGCCGATCCTGCAGCACATGGGCGTCAGCGTCGTCGACGAGCGGCCGTACGACGTCACCCGCCCCGACTGCGAGCACGCCTGGATCTACGACTTCGGGCTGCGCAGCCGGCTACCGGCCGAATCTGCCGACGCGGATCAGGCCGAGCGGTTTCAGGACGCCTACGCCGCCGTCTGGCGGGGACGCGCCGAGGATGACGGCTTCAACGCGCTCGTGCTCCTCGGGGGGCTCACCTGGCGGCAGGTTGCCGTACTGCGGGCGTACGTCCGGTACCTGCGGCAGGGCGGTCTCACGTTCACCCTCGGATACATCGAGGCGTGCTTCGTGCGCAACGTCGACATCTGCCGACTTCTGGTCGACCTCTTCGAGGCTCGCTTCACTCCGGGTGCGGACAAGGACCGGGCCGAGCGCTGTCGCAGCATCGCGGAGAAGATCGAGGCAGGACTGGCGCAGGTGGCCAGCCTGGACGAGGACCGGATCCTGTCCGCGCTGCTGGCCGTGGTCCTCGCGACGCTGCGGACGAACTTCTTCCAACTGACCAAAGACGGTCAGCCGCATCCCTACGTCTCCTACAAGCTGGACTCGCACGCGGTACCGGACCTGCCAGAACCGCGGCCGTTCCGGGAGATCTGGGTCTACTCACCGCGACTGGTGGGCGTGCACCTGCGCTTCGGGGCGGTCGCCCGCGGCGGTCTGCGGTGGTCCGACCGGCTGGAGGACTTGCGCACCGAGGTGCTCGGCCTGGTCAAGGCGCAGATCGTGAAGAACACCGTGATCGTCCCGACCGGCGCCAAGGGCGGCTTCGTCGTCAAGCGTCCACCGGATCCCAATGACCGGGAGGCTGTGCTCGCCGAGGGCATCGCCTGCTACCGGATCTTCATCTCCGCGCTGCTCGACATCACCGACAACCTCGAGCCCGTACCGGACGGCGGTTCCCGCACGGTGCCGCCGCTGGACGTCGTTCGTCACGATGGTGACGACAGCTACCTGGTCGTGGCCGCGGACAAGGGCACGGCGACGTTCTCCGACATCGCCAACGAGGTGGCCGCGGCGTACGACTTCTGGCTCGGCGACGCGTTCGCCTCGGGCGGTTCGGCCGGCTACGACCACAAGGTGATGGGCATCACCGCGCGCGGTGCGTGGGAGTCGGTGAAACGGCACTTCCGCGAACACGGCGTCGACACGCAGCGGCAGGACTTCACAGTCGTCGGGGTGGGCGACATGTCGGGGGACGTCTTCGGCAACGGCATGCTCCTGTCGGAGCACATCCGGCTGGTGGCCGCCTTCGACCACCGGCACATCTTCCTCGACCCCGCACCGGATGCGGCGGCCTCCCATGTCGAGCGGCGTCGGCTGTTCGAGCTGCCCCGGTCCAGCTGGGCGGACTACGAGACCGAGTTGATCAGCGCCGGCGGTGGTGTTCATCCCCGTACGGCGAAGCGGATCGAGATCACCCCTCCGGTACGCCGGGCGCTCGGGCTCGCCGACGAGGTCGACGTGCTCACCCCTGCGGAGCTCATGCGGGCGATCCTCACCGCGCCCGTCGACCTGTTCTGGAACGGCGGCATCGGCACGTACGTCAAGGCCAGCACGGAGAACAACGCCGAGGTGGGGGACAAGGCCAACGATGCCATCCGGGTGGACGGCGCGGCGTTGCGGTGCAAGGTCATCGGGGAGGGCGGGAACCTCGGCTGTACGCAGCTCGGCCGGATCGAGTTCGCGCTGGCCGGCGGCAAGGTCAACACCGACGCGATCGACAACTCCGCCGGGGTGGACACCTCCGACCACGAGGTGAACATCAAGATCCTGCTGCGGCTCGCCGAGCGGGACGGCGTGATCGCAGCCGAGGACCGCAACGGGTTACTCGCGGAGATGACCGACGAGATCGCCGCCCTGGTGCTGCGTGACAACTACGACCAGAACGCGGCGCTGGCCTGCGAGTCGGCGTACGCATTGTCCTTGCTGGACGTCCACCAGCGCTACATCCGCACCCTCACCCGCCAGGGCCTGCTCAACCGCGCGCTGGAGTTCCTGCCCACGGAGCGGCAGCTCACCGACCGCCAGCGTGAGGGGCTCGGGCTGACGACGCCGGAGTTCGCCGTGCTGCTCGCCTACACCAAGATCGTGAGCACCGACGAGATCCTGCATTCGGCCCTGCCCGACGACCCCGCCGTGCAGTGGGCGCTGTACGACTACTTCCCGCCCCGGTTGCGAGACCGCTGCCGGGCGCAGATCGACGCGCACCCGCTGCGGCGGGAGATCATCACCACCCAGCTGGTGAATGCGCTGGTCAACACGGCGGGGATCACCGGGGTGTACCGGCTGAAGGAGGAGTCGGGGGACTCCACCGAGGCGATCGCCCGTGCGCATCTGGCGGCCGCGACGGTCTTCGACGTCGATGGTGTCTGGGCTCAGGCCAAGGGGCTGGACAACGACGTACCGGCTGGCATCACCACGACGATTCGACTGGAGGCCTGCCGACTGGCCGAGCGGGCGACCCGCTGGCTGCTGGCCGAGGCCGAATCGCCGATCAGCATCGACGCCGAGATCGAGCGCTTCCGCACCGGTGTACGGCAGCTGATCGACTCGCTGCCCGGTCAACTCCGGGGCATCGACCAGGAGGCATTCGAGGGGCGGTTCCGGGAGTTGGAGGCGGCCGGCGTACCCGATTCGCTGGCCCGGGAGGTGGCGACGTTCCCCAAGGCGATCTCCGCGCTGGACGTCGTACTGGCCGCGGAGGTAACCGGCTGCCCGGTGCCGGAGGTGGGCCAGATCCACTACTACCTCGATGAGCGGCTGTCGCTGGCCTCGCTGCTGGAGCGGGTGATCCAACTGCCCCGCGGGGAACGCTGGGCGGCGATCGCCCGGGCCGCCCTGCGCGACGACCTCAACGCCGAGCACACAGCGCTCACCGTCGAGATGCTCCGCGCCGGTCACGGGCCGGCTGAAGAGCGGTTCGAGGCGTGGCGGGCCGCCGCCGGACCCGCGCAGGAGCGGGCGCTGGCGATGCTGGAGGAAATCGCAGCAGGTGGCAGCCTGGACCTGGCCACGCTGGTGGTCGCCCTCCGGGTGATCCGCGGGATGCTCCGGTCGCCGTCAGCGGGCCCGACAGCGACGTACCGCGCCCCCGTTGGCGGCGATCATGACGATCAGGACGCTTCAACTCCGGCATAACAGGATGAATCGGATGATCGCGGCGACTGGGCTGGGTTGGCGATTGCCAGCGCGGCTCAGGTCAGGATCAGGACGAGGGCGCAGGTGCCCAGCAGCGCCGAGCCGGTGGCCAGCAGCGCGATGGGCACCGGACCGATGACCGGCCGTACGGCGGGACCCGCCCGCGGAGCCGGCATCGTGAGCACCACGGCGGGCGAGGCGCGGTGGCGCAGCTCCCCGGCTGCGAGCAGCCCGATCGAGACCAGTACGCCGACCGCACCCACCGCCACGGCCGCCGCTGCCCCGGACGTGGCCGCGAGCCGGGCGAGCAGCAACGCGCAGGCGACGTAGGACAACGCCGTACGGGACCAGGCCAGCGATGTGCGCTCCCGAGACAGTCCGGGCGGGGAGCCGCTCATCGGGCGAGCAGTACCGCGACGACGGAGGCGACCGCGACCACCGCGACGCCGTATGCCAGCAATGGAGCGAGCCGCGGGGCCGGCAGTGGCTGGTTCGTGCGCAACGCACGCTCGGCGTTCAGCCAGCGCCGGAAGCTGCTGCCCGAGATCACGACACCGATCAGGACGAGCAGGCCGGCCAGCGCGGGACGCAACCAGGCGATCTCGAAGTCCGGGCCGAAGGTCTCCAGCGCGATGCCGGCGGCCATCATCGCCAGCGCGGTGCGGATCCAGGCGAGGAACGTCCGCTCGTTGGCGAAGCTGAACCGGGGATCAGGTTCGGTTCCGTCCGCCCGCAGCCGCTCGACCCAGCCCATCGTGCAACCGGAGTTCAGCGGCCGAGGGCGAAGCTGGGGGTGTGCGGTATCGCTACCTGCATGCGTGGGTCCTTCTGCCGACCGGTTTCCGACGGTGCTCGGCAGACTATCGGCCGGTCACCCGACGCGTGCCGGTGCGCGAGCGCGAGGATGTCGACATGGTTGATGAAGCCGACGTACGACGGATCGCCCGGTCGCTGCCCGAGACCATCGAGCGACCGTCCTACCGGATGCCTGGTTACCGAGTGAGGGACAAGCTGTTCGCCCGCCTGCGTGAGGACGGCGAGTCCTTTGTCGTCTGGTGTGCGGACGAGGGGGAGAAGCACGCCCTCGTGGCGGCCGAGCCGGACAAGTTCTTCACCACGCCGCACTACGACGGGCACCCGGTGCTCTGTGTGCGTTTCGCCGGAATCGACGTCGGTGAACTGACCGAACTGCTCACCGAGTCGTGGCGGCTGCGCGCTCCGGCCAAAGTCCGTGAACGCTTTGATGCGGCTCACCAGTGAGGAGACACCATGGCCGTTCCGTCCGTCCAGGACCTTCCGTTGGGCAAGCGCGACGAGGAGTGGACGGCGATGCCGCCGAGGGCCGGGTCCGCAGGTGGGCCGGTGCCAAGGACGGGCCGAATGCGAAGTATCGAGACGCCCATGTCTGGTACGACGCGGAGAACAAGCAGAACTTCGGCAGCTACAAGCTGCTGATCGCCGACGTGGTCCGGGGTCGGCTGGTGGCCATGCCGCGCGGTGTGATGGCGGCCGCGGCCGGCGGGAGAAAGGGACTGAGGGGCGGGAGAAAGGGACTGAGCCGGCCAGGCTACTGACGCTGGCGGCCAGCTCTCCGGCGTGGCGGGCGGAGGACGAGCGCAACGCCGACGGTGGCCACCCCGATCCCGAGGATCGACAGTTCGGCCAACTGCTCGCCGAAGACCAGGTACGCCTCGATCGCCGTCGCCGGGGGCACCAGATAGAACAGTGTCGACACCTCCGAGGCGCTGCCACGGCGGAGCAGGAAGAGCAGCAGCAGTACGGCGCCGAGGGACAACACCAACACCAGCCACACGAACGCCGCGACGAACTGCCCGGTCCAGCGGATCGTCATCGTCTCGGTGCTGACGGCGGCGACTGCCAGCACCAGGCCGGCGGCGGCGTACTGCACCGCGGTTCCGGACAGCAGCGGGATGCCGTCGCCGTAGCGCTTCTGGTGCAGCGTGCCGACCGTGCCACCGGCCAATGCCGCCAGACAGGCCGCGACACCGGCGATCGTCAGACCGCCCGCGGACAGGCCGGGGGCGAGGACGAGCAGTACGCCGGTGATCCCCAGCGCGAGCCCGATCCACTGGATCGGGGCCAGCCGCTCACCGAGCAGTACGCCGGCCAGCGCCGCGACGAGCACCGGCTGCAGGCTCACCACCACTGCGGCGACACCGGCCGGGACGCCGTGGTCGATGGCCCAGAAGACGCCGCCCAGGTAGGCCGTGTGCAGGAGCACGCCGCTGACGGCTGACCTGCCGAACTGCGCCCGCGTCCGGGGCGCCGGCGACCGGGTCAGCACCGCGAGCGCGCCGAGCAGAGCGGCGGCCACGACGAGCCGAAGGGCGAGCAGGGTGAACGGCTCGGCGTACGGCAGGCCGTACTTCGCACCGATGAAGCCGGTGCTCCACAGCAACACGAAGATCGCCGGGGCAGCGGCGGTGCTCATGCTGGCCACCGTCCGCCCAGGCATGACCGCAGTGCATCACACCGGCGGGACAGTGTTCACCGCAGCGACACAAAGTGTTCCTCCGATTACCGAACGCGACCCTCAGCTGCTCCGTAATCATCGGCACCATCCACCACTCACAGCATCGGGAGATCCCCTGCGCTTGAGAACCATCACCACAGCGGCGCTGGGCGGGTTGGCCATCAGCCTGCTCACCGCGCCGCCGGCCTGGGCGGACACGTTCCAGGTGAACACCATCGCCGACCGCGTCGATGCGAATATCGGCGACGGAGTCTGTACCGACGCCAGGGGCCGCTGCTCCCTGCGCGCCGCCGTACAGGAGGCCAACTCCAACCCGGACGCGGACACGACGAGGACGCCGCCGCGAGCGGTGACCTCGACGTCACGTGGACGATCACGATCACCGGCGCCATGGCGTCGGCACAGACTCCGTCGCCGACATTCGCATCGACGCGGTCGGCGATGGTGTTCACCTGGAACGTGTCCGCCCAGGCCGGCGGCGCGATGAGCAGGCTGATGGCCAACCCGCCCAGCGCCGCTGTGGTGATGGTTCTCAAGCGCAGGGGATCTCCCGATGCTGTGAGTGGT
>Ga0136620_10000329_pt1 | contig 21825 bp, 15 predicted proteins | sample AntDrymUQ4162106_2_FD_104806 | JGI IMG/M metagenome (GOLD analysis project Ga0136620, IMG submission 104806) | Polar desert sand microbial communities from Dry Valleys, Antarctica - metaG UQ416 (21.06) | ecosystem: Environmental > Terrestrial > Soil > Desert | place: Antarctica: Dry Valley... | reverse complement strand
GAGAACGCGTCCTGCAACGCCTCGTCTGCCTCGCCGCGGCGATTTCTCTCAACCACGAACTCGGTCGCCCCAGCCGCGCGCTCGTCAACTACTGCGCCTAACCGCGCGGAATCAACCATCTAGATGGTTGATTCCGAGCTGACGTGCAATAAGGAATCGGCCATCTAGCTTCCGGCCAGCCCCTGCACTCGCCTGCGCAGCTCGGCCTCGGAGATCGGGCCGAGCTTGGTGGAGGCCACCTGGCCGCCGCGCCGGGCGAAAACCGTGGTCGGGCATCCGCCGATCCCGTACAGGTTCACGACCGCGCCGTCGCGGGTCTGAGCCACGGGAAGGGTCCAGCCGCGTCGGCGGACGATCTCGGCGACCTCCGCGCGGTCGCTGTCGCTGAAGTAGACGACAGCGAAGCCGACGTCCGGGAACTCGTCCTTCATGCGCTGCACTCGATCGACCTGCGGATTGCATTCTGCGCCCTGGTCGAACACGAAGGTGAGCACGAGCGGCCGCTTCCGGGCTTCGCACACGTTGAAGACACCCTCGGTGCGAACTTCGCAGGCGGGAATCGAACCCGAGGTCTTCCTGTCGCACTCCCCTCCGCGCTGGCAGACATTGGCGTCGCCCTCCACCGTCCCGGTGGCCAGGGGCGCCGCAAAGTCGGGCAGGACCCGGTTCTTCGGGGGGCCCCTCAGACCGGCCCCGGTGTTGGGCAGGGCCGTGGTGAACAACAGCACGCCGATGCCCATCAACATCACTATGCCCACCACCCACGCGTACTTGTTGCCCGGTCTCGGCACATCCGGGCGGCGCGGAGGCGTGTCGGGCTCGGGCCGCAGGCGGTCCTCCTCCTCCAGCCGCTGGGCGGCACTGCGACCTTCCTCCTTGGGAGGGCCAAGGTCGGAGAAGCGGTCTTCGTGCTCAGACATCGCGGCGGCGAGCCCGCAGTGCGCGCACTGAGGGGCGCCGTGGGCGCGGGAGGCGAACCCTTGGGCGCGGACGGTCGCGCAGTCCTGACAAAAGCGGCCGGGGGTCGAGGTCCGACAGCCGGAAGGGGCCGTGCTCCTCGGCCCACACCAGCGCCGCCGGCAGCACCAGCATCACCCCCACCAGCGAAACGCTCAGGTCGACGACGGTGAGGATCCCGAAGTCGCGCAGCATCCGGATGTCCGAGGCGATCAGCACGGCGAAGCCGGCGATTGCGGTTGCGCCCGAGGCGAGCACCGCCGCGCCCGTGGACCGGTAGGTGAGCTCCAAAGCCACCGCGGGCGCCGCGCCCGCCTCGCGCTCCTGTCTGTAGCGCGCCGAGAGCAGCACGCTGAACTCCGTGGAGATGGCGATCACCAGCGCACCCAGGGTGACCGACATCGGGTTGAGGTCCACCCTCAGCGGCTCGGGCAGCAGCCCGAGGATGAACAGCAGGCCACCCGACCAGCCCGTGGCGAGTGCAATCGGCACCAGCGGCACGGCGGCCTCGCGCGCCGCGCGGCCGCGGTCGCGCTCCCCCGCGAGCCGGCGCGCGAGCATCAGCACCGCGAACACCACCGCCAGCGCGGCCAGCAGCGTGAGCGCCCGGCGCAGCGGCGACGAGAGCGACCCGTTGGCCTCGGCGGCGAGCACGGGCAGGCCGACCACCTGGGCTGTCACGCCCTCCGGAGGATCGAGGCGGTCCTTGATCTTCTCGACCACCCTCTTCTGGTCCTCCAGCGACTGCAGCCTGATGCCGAACGCGAGGTTGGCCGTGGTGCGGTCGCTCGTGACCACCCCCTGGGAGAAGTACTCGGGTACGGCGTCCAGCAGCGCCGCCACCTGGCGCTGATCGCTGGCGTCCACCGTCCGCAGCAGGGTGGGCAGCGACAACGCGGGGCACAGCTCCGGCGGGTCCTTCTCCTGGGCACAGCGCGCACCCTCCTTATAGCCGGCTGACTTGAGGGTGGACTCCTGAAAGCGGCTCATCCAGGAGATCACCTTGGGGTCGGTGATGTCCTTTGCGCGGACCGTCACATCGATCTCGCCCGATACGCCGGTCTCCTTCTGGAGCACGTTCACGTCGCGCAGCTCGCGCAGATCGCCCGGCACGAGCTCGCGGACGTCGGAGACCACCTTCGTCTGGGTGTCCAGAGCCCAGCCCACCGCCGCCAGCGCCAGGCCCACCGCGAGCACCTTCCGTGGCTGGGACACGGAGTAGGCCACAGCACGCTCGGCGCGGCCGGCGCCACGCTCGCACAGGCGATCCCAGCGGTCGGCGACGGCGGTGCCCGGGCGCGAGCCGGCGAGGGTGCCGCCGATCCGGGCGAAGCGTTCGCGCAGTCGCGGCAGCGCGGGCGGCAAGTCCTCGGGACGGCGGCGCTCGCTGAAGCGCGCCAGCACCGCGTAGCCGGCCGTGAAGGCGCACGCCAGCGCGATCACGATGCCGATCACCAGCAGCACGCCGAACTGGCTGACCATCGGCACCGGCGAGAGCAGCAGCACCAGGAACCCCGCCGCGGTGGCCAGGCCCGCCGTGGCGATCGTCGGACCCCCCGCGGCGGCGGCCGCCGGGACGGCCTGAGCGGGCCCGGCGCGCTCGCGTTCGAGCACCTCGTCGAAGCGGGCGTGCGACTGGATCGCGTAGTCCACAGCCAGCCCGATCAGCACCGGCAGCACGGCGATCGTGGCCATCGTGAGGCCCCACCCTGTCAGCGAGAGGACCCCGAAGGTCATCGCGGCGGCGGCCATGGCCAGCGCGAGCGGAAGCAGTCTCAGCCGGGTGCGGAACACCAGTGCGAGCGTGGCGGCCATCACCAGCAGCGCCGCGGCCAGCAGCCAGACGATGCCGCTGCGCACCTCGCGTGCCAGCCCGTCCACGATCACGGGCACACCGGTGACCAGGTAGCGCCCGCCCTGCTGGAGGCGGAAGTCCCGCGCGCCGACGGCCTGGCGCACGAGCTCGATGGTGCGGGTGCGCTGCTCGTCGGTGAGGCCGGGCCGCAGGCGCACCTGGATCAGCGCCGAACGCCGGCTGGGGAACAGGTAGGCGAAGCGCGTCTTGGGCTCGCCCACCTCGGTGCCAGTGCGCGGACGCTGGAACACCAGGGTGTCCACGAAGTCCGGGTCGTCGATCGAGGGCGGCCTGGTGATGCCGTAGCGCAGGGCAGCCTGGAGCAGCGTGCGGGTGAACTCGCTCTCCACCAGCCGGGAAGCCGCCGCTGCAAGGCGTTCCTGCTCGGCCGGCGGGTCCCCGCGCCGCTTGGACAGCTGGCGGGCCGAGTTGGCGGCGGCCCGTGCCTTCTGTGCGCTGGATTGCTGACGGCGCCCCAGCTCGGCCTGGATCTGGTTCACGGCGGTGTTGATGAACGTGCCCGGCCCGAACACCACGCGCGCCGGGTCCAGCCGCGCCAGCTCGCGGCACGCGGAGGGCAGAGCGCGCAGGCCCTTCTCCGGGACGTTGCCCGATAGGCAACCCTCCAGCTGGATCAGGCGGCCCAGATCCGAGCTGAGCACGGTGCGCTGCAGGTCGCCGCGCATGAGCACCACGATCGCTTCGTCGCCGAACTGGCGCTTGAAGCGCTCGCTGGCCTGCGCGCTCTCTGAGGAGTCCGACACCAGCGTGTCCGTGCCCGCACTGGGCTTGAGCTGCAGCGCGAGCGCCATTCCGCCGAGCGCAAGCAGCACCACGGCGGCGATGGTCAGGAGCGGTCGCCGGACGAGCGTCCGCACGATCGCCGCAAAGGTCTGGCCCCGCCTCACGAGCTCAGCTTAGGGGGAGCAGGAGCCGTTCTCCCCCGCAAACGGTGGGGTCACGGGGCGATCGGCTGCAGCCGCGGATAGCGCCCTGGCTGGCCTACCAAGCGCCCGAGCGGACGCTGCTCGCGGCAGGGCGGCGCCTGCGGCCCGCGGTTGGTGAACGCGAAACGCTCCACGATCTGGCGCACTTCTGGCTCCAGATTGGGGTCATCGGGGCGCAGCCGCGGATAGGGCGGAGGGTTCTGGCACAGGTAGGCGCCGAACACGGGCAGTCCGCGCCGGATCTGGTCGTACGCCCCGGGCTCTGTGTAGGGATTGGCGCGATTGGTCTGCAGCCGCCGCGGATAGCTGGCCAGCGTCTCCGGGTTGAGCGGCTGCAGCGTGCGCAAGTAGTTCAGCAGCCCACCGCCGGCCAGGGAGGGATCGGAGGCCTGCGTGACCGCGGCGATGTTGGCGAAGAACGCGGCAGTCTCGCGGCGGTAGAGGCTCAGGTAGGCGAAGGTCGGCTCCAGGGAGCGCAGGAACGGCTCGATGCGGCGCAGCAGCGGGCGGGTGTCGTCGAGCGAGCGTTCCAACGCCGGCAGCCCGGTGCGCGCAACGTCCACCAGCGGTCCGAGGTCGCGGAACAGGCCGCGCAGGTCCGGCGCGGTGGCGTTGAGCTGGGTGAGCGTCGGGGACAACTCGCGTGCCGCAGGTCGCAGCTGGTCGATCAGAGGGTCGGTGTTCTCGGCGAAGCGCGTGAGGCGTCGCGCGGTGGTGCGCGTCTCGCGGAGGAAGGTCGGGAAGGCCACGAAGGTGTCGGCCAGCTCGCGGTCGCGGGAGGCGGTGGTCTCGAAGACCCGGTTGGAGTTGACGATCAGCCGCCGTAGCTGGCCCTGGCGCTCGGTGAGCGCGCCGAACACCGCGCCGGTGTCGCGCACCAGACCTCGCGTGGCGCCTTCCTGGCGACGGAGGATCCTCAGGACCGCGTCCACGTCCTGCGCGAAGGGCGTGAGGCTGGCCAGCGCGTCGTTGAGCGCCCGGCCGCCCTTGTTCACCGCGCGACCCTGCTCGTCCATCCACGTCTTGAGTGCCTCGCGGGTCTTGCCGTCGAAGGTGCGAAAGATCTCGTCCAGCTCGACTGTGGGCGATACCTGGGCAGGGGACGGGAGCCGCCCACCGTCGGGGAGCATGTTGCGCTCGCCGCGCGTGCCCGGGCTCAGCTCCACGTAGGTCTCGCCCAGCAGCGTCTTCTGCCGCAGGATCGCCCGCGTGTCGCGCGGTATCGGCGCGTACTGCTCCTTCAGCTCGAGCACGGTCTCGGTGAGGCCGGTGCGGCGGTCGGGCTTCTTGACCTTGACCTTGCCCACGTTCACGCCCGAGATCCGCACGTCGGCCTCCTGTGCCAGCTGGGTGGCCTCGGGGAACTGCACCTTCATGCGGTAGCCCTCGGGGCGCAGCGGCACCGACCCGCCGAAGGTCAGCCAGAGATAGAGCAGGATGCCCACGCATGAGGCCGTGAACAGGAACATCGCCGCCAGGCGCCCGGCGCTCGGAGCCTCCTTGACCACTAGGGCTTCACCCCCTCGAGCAGCTGGGGGACTTGCTTCAGCTCGGGCATGTCCTCGAAGCCCTCGGCCTGTGCCGACGAGATGCTGGCGCTGGGCGCGACCGTCGGCATCGGGTTGTTGGGGCAGATCTCCCGCTCGTCGGGCAGGTTGGTCAGCTCGGTGATGGCGTCCAGCTGCGGATTGTTCGGGCGCACGGCCAGGTTCAGGGTGCTCAGTGCAGGACAGCTCACCAGCACGAGCCCCCGCCGCAGGACGCCGTGAGCGTCGGACTGCCCGAAGATCGACGTGCCCGCGTGGTTGAGCCACGCCAGCCAGAACGAGAAGCCCTCTTCGCGGCCCGCCGGGTTGTGGGCCAGTGTGTCCACGAGGGCGTTGAGCACGTTGAACGTGCTGGTCAGGCGCGGCGTGACCGCTGAGAGGTCGTTGGCCGAGCGGCGCAGGTCGCGCACCGTGGGTCGCACGTCGCGGGCGAAGGGCCGGATCTGGTCGCGGATAGCCGGCGTGGTGGAGCGCAGGAACGGTCGCGTCTGGCGCAGCGACGGGCCCAGGGCGCGCGCCCCGGGCCGCAGCCCCTGTAGCGCGGGGCCCAGCTGGCCGGAGAGCGCCTGCAGGTTGGTGAGCGTGGTGCGGGTCTGGCCCAGCGTGCCCGGCAGCCTGCGCAGCGCCTGGCGCAGCCGCACGTCCTGGTTGGAGATCGCCTCGAAGTTGGCGTTGGCCGTATCCACCAGCTCTCCCAGCTGGCGGTCCTTTGTCCCCAACTCGGTGGCCAGCTCCTGGAAGTTGTGGATCACGCGCCGCACGTTGCCCCGGCGGGCCGCGAGCAGCTTGGTGATCCGCCCGGCGTCGCGGGCCGAGGGCTCGAAGCGCTTGAAGGTCTCGCGCAGGTCGGCCGGGCCGTCGCCCGAGAGCGCATCGGCGCCTGAGTTCAACAGCACTCGCAGGTAGGCGCGGGTGTCGCCGTCGAGCTGCGCGAGTATCTCGTCGGGGTTCACATCGGGCAGCGTGTTGGAGACCGAGATCCGCTGGTTCTCGCGCATGGCGCCGGCCCCCCGGGTCCCGGGATCGAGCTCGAGGAACATGTCCTTCAGCCCCGTCTTGGGGCGCAGCAGAATGGTGGCGTCCCGGTACACGGGGGCGAACTCGGTGTCGATCAGCATCTTCACCACGGCGCGGCCGTCCTCGAGATGCACCTCGCCGATGTCGCCCACCTTCACCCCGGCGATGTTCACCGTCTGGCCCTGGCCCGGCACCACGGCCTGCGCGGTCTGGAGCTCGGCCTGAAGCTCGTAGAACTCCTGGCCCACCAGCGGCACCCAGGCGGGCGGGTTGAGGCGCTGGTTGGACAGGATGTAACCCGCCACTCCCAGGGCGATCACGAACAGCACGAGGATCGCCACGAAGTCACGCAGGTGCTTGCCTATTGCGCGCTTCACGGTCCGCCTCCGGTACGCGCGTCGTCGAGGTTCGGTCGGCGCTGCGTGTAGCAGGGCTCGGTGCGGTTGTAGGGCGGTCGCTTGGCCGGCCTTGCCGGGCGGGTGCCCAGTGGCTGACGAGTGGCGTTGCCGTACAGCGGCACCGCGCCCACCGGGCCGGTCTTCACCGTGTTGGCGCCGCCACCCGGCTGGAAGCGCGTGTACGGGCCGTTGCCGTCGAAGTTCGAGGACTCGCCGGACAGCCCCACCAGCCCCTGGAAGAACTCCTTGTAGTTCTTCACGCCGGTGGTGCGCGGGCCGTCCGCGATCACGTCGTCGCCAGTGGGCAGCAGGTTCTCGATCAGGCAGCGGTTGAAGAGGTCGACCTCGGGGAGGAAGCGCACCGCGCCGTCTGTGAAGCGCGCCAGGTCGTTGGTGGCCGGCTGGAGATCGCGCACCAGGCCCTGCAGCTCCCCCGGCGACACCAGCGCGCGGGTTTGGGCGATCCACGGCAGGGCGGCGTCGATCGTGGCATCGGTTTCCCGCACCCCGGGCAGGATCTCCCGCGCAAATGCGCGCGTGGGCGGAAGCGCGGCATTGAGATCGTCGAGCGCCGGATTGGCAGCCCCCAGCACCTCGGGCAGCAGGCGGATCGTGCGCCGCAGGCTGTCCTGCTCGTCCGCGAACGCGGTCGAGGTCTCGTTGAAGTTGGTGATCAGCTCCTTGAGCTGGTTCTCTCGACTGGCCAGCGCCCCCGTCACCTTCTGCGTGCCGGCGATCAGGCGCGAGAGGTCGCGCAGCTCGGTCCCGCGGAGGGCGTCGTTGACGATCGAGGTGTCGCGCAGGGCGTCGGCGGAGTACTCGTAGGTGTCGTTGATCGACTGGCCGGCGGTCTCACCGCGCGTGGCGCGGTCCTGGTCGGCGTCCTCGCCGGACCGCGGCTTGCCTGCGACGGTGTCGCCGAAGCCACTCAGCACCGTCTTGAGGTCCTGGCGCGTGGTCGCCTTCAGCGTGCCGAGCACCTGGTCGATCTGCACGGGCGCCGCAGTCTGCGTGGAGGGGATCGTCCCGCCATCGCCCAGCAGGGGCGAGCTGGGCGTGCCCGGTCGGAGATCGACGAAGAAGTTGCCCTCGAGGAAGATCCGCGGGCGGATCTTGGCCCGTGCATCGGTGTGTAGCGGCAGGCCCTCATCGTTGATCTGCATGGTGATCACCGAGGCGGTGGAGCCTTCCGCCGCCGGCTCCACCCCGGAGACCTTGCCCACGTTCACTCCGGCGATCCGCACGGGCGAGTTCAGGCCCAAGGCGCTCGTATCCTCGAACACCGCCCTGATCTCGGTGCCGCGGGTGAACGGGATGTCCTTGGCGAACGCGAAGTACGTGGCGATGGCGATCAGGGTCAGCGCCGCCAGGCCAACCTGGAATATCGAGAGGCGGCTTCTGCGGTGCCTCATGGGGCCTCGCCCGCCGCGGCCGATTCCGCGCCGCCCTCCTGGCCGAAGGTCACAAGGCCCTGATTGCCCGGCACGTTGCCGATCGTCGGGCGGCCCACCACGTAGTCCTCGTTGCCGGCCTCGCACTCAGCCTGCTGCCCCGGCGAGGCCGTGTTCGGGTAGGGGTTGATGTGCAGGTTGTTCTCGACCGACCCGTCGCCGTCCGCCGGACGGTCGGAGGGCCCTCCCTCGCTGTTGGCGCCGAGCGGAGCGGCGACCACGATGAAGCGCTGGTAGGTGCCGTTTCGGTCTCCCTCCGAGAACAGGCTCGCCCCGTTGCGAAACGCCAGCGTCACGTAGTTGCAGCGCGTCTGCACCGGCGTGAGGAAAGCGACGAGCGGCCGCAGCGAGCGCATGGTCGAGGAGATGCGCCGCAGCCCCCTCGGCACGACCGGGTCGTCGGAGAATTCGGCCACGGCGTCGAACAAGCTGGCCAGGCGCCGGTTGAGACCCGGCGTGCGCGGCAGGGTCACGATGCCGAACCGGAAGGCGTCCGCCAACACGGGCGCCGAAGTGGGCAGCGTGCGCACCCCCGGGCGCAGCTCGCGGAAGAGGGCGGCGCTGTTACGCAGGAATGGACGCTGGCGGGGGAACTCGCGTATGCCCGCGTCGAACGTGGGCGGCCCCTCCGAGATGAACTCTTGCAGGAAAGGCGCGACGCCGGCGAGCGCCCCGAAGGTGGTGGCCAGGTTCCCGAACAGGGCGGCTTGGGTGTCGGCCACGGGCGCCGTCTGGGCCGCGGCGTCGCCCAGCTCGGTGAACAGGCGCGCCAGCCGGGTCTGTGAGTCCGCGAGATTGGCCGCCACCGGCTCGAGGTCGTCGAGCAGCGGGCGGATCTCCAGGATCGCCTCGTTGAGCGCCTCACCGCGCCCGGCCAGGCCGGGGCCGAAGCCGTTCAGCGAGCGCTGGATGCCGGTGCGGGTCTTGGCGTCGAACTGGTTCAGGAAGTCGTCTATTTCCACCGGCTCGTCGAAGCTCTCCACGGGCACCGTGGCGCCGGCCGCGTAGCCCGCGCTCGCCTCGCCGGGCGCAAGCTCCACGTACTTCAGGCCGAGGGCGGAGCGCGACCGCACGATGAATCTCGAGTCCACCGGTAGCGGGTCCAGCTCCTCGTCGAGGTTCATCGTTAGCCGGGCTGTGGGCGCACCGGTCTCGCTGGGCACCGCCTCGATCGACTTGACCAGACCCACCCGCGCGCCGCCGATGCGCACTTCGTTGCCCTCGACCAGGTTCGCGGCGTTGGGCAGCTCAGCCTTCAGGTCATAGGTCGGCACGAAGGGCAGGCCGGCGTTGGCGTTGTAGGAGAGGAAGACCGCGACGATCGCCACCAACAGGGTCACGGCCCCGACCAATATGGGGCTGGCGGCCAGTGAGGAGACTCCCGGACGGCCGCGCATCAGCGCTCGTCTCCAAGCAGGTAGTCGAGCGCGGGGTCGCCGACGTCGCGCAGCGCGGGCGACGGCCGGCTGGCCCCCCGGCGTACGCGCTCCACCTCACGGGCGCCCTCGGGGGTGGCGCCGGCCGAGCCGGGCAGCCGCTCGAAGAGCCCGCTGCTCGGGGCCGGCACACTTCCGTCTCCCGGCGCGGGATCGTCGGCCAGCCGGGGCTCGACCTTCGCGCCGGACGCCGAGCCGCGGATGCTTCGGGTACGGGTGAAGGTGGCGTTGCAGCCCACGGACGGCTGGGTGGCAAAGGCCGAGCAGGTGTTGACCAGCAGGCCCGCGCGCAGGTAGTGGCCAACCGAGTCGAAGCCGTTGATGGACAAAGTCGAGAAGAAGATGAGGTCCATCAGGCGCTCGATGCCGCCGGTGCGATCCAGGCTGGCGGTGAGGCGGGCCAGGTTGGTGGCCACCGGCCGGGAGTCACGGCCGAGGCGGCCCAGGTCGCGGATCAGCGGCCGCGAGCGGATCAGCGCGGGACGACCCCGCTCCAGGGCGTCTCCCAGACTCAGCAGCGAGGGCTGCGCGGCCTGCGAGAAGGGCCCCAGGCGCTCGAAGACGCGACTGAGCTGGGGCGCGGCGGCGCGGAGGTCGCGGAAGACCGGCGTGGCCTGCGTGGCGAAGCCGTCGAGGTCGGCCATGAGCGGGCGAAGCTCGTCCAGGAACCGCGGCAGGCGCTCGATGCCGCGCTCGATGTCACCACGCCGCGCCGCCGTGGCCTTGGCCGTCTCGTTGGCCTGCACGATGAAGCCCGACACACGCTGCTTCTGGCGCGCGAGGGGCGCCAGCGCGGCGTCGGAGTCGCGTGCCAGATCCGCCAGCACCCGATTCTGGCGGGCCAGGATGGCCAGCACGCGGTCGGTCTCCCGCAGGGCCGGATTGGCTCGGTGGATGGCGGCCTTGAGGTCCTCCCCGCGCCCGGCCAGGGCGGTGCCGAACTCGTTCAGCACCAGGGCGAAGCGCTCGCCGTAGGGACGGCGCAGGATGTTGTTGAACAGGTCGAGGTCCACCGGGGAGGATGTGCGATCCAACGGCAGCAGGTGCTCGCCCTCGCCCTCCTCGCCGTCGCGGATCTTCGCCAGCTCCGGCTCGGCGACCGTGCCCGGCTCGCACTCGATGAACTTCTCGCCGATCAGCGACTGCGGGCGAACGACGCACTTGGCGTTTGCGCGCCAGGGCGAGAAGCGCGCGTCGTCGATGCGCAGGGTGACCGCGGCCTTCTTGTCGGCGGTCACGTCCATCGACTCGATCACCCCCACCTTGGCGCCGGCAACCTTCACGTCCTCGCCAGGGACCGCCGCGGCCACGTTGTCGAAGATCGCGCGCACCTTGTAGGTCGGACCGAGGCGATCGTCGGCGCCCAGGCCCAGAACGAGCATCAGTGGCAGCGACACTCCGAGCGCGAGGATGGCCACCAGGCGGCGCACCGAGAGCGCCTAGCCTTCCGGTGTCTGGTTGGGGTCGCACTCCGCCACCGGGAACGGCGCCGAGCCGTCGGGCGGCGGCTGCACCGCGCCTCCGGGGCAGCGCTCCTGCTTCCCGGCCCCGTATCCGTCGATGCGCTGGGCGTCGGGCTTGCGGCTGAGCTCGCCGGTGTCCTCGTTGTAGTCGAACAGGCCGAACACCGGCTGGATGCGGGCGTAGTGGCCGTTGGCGTCGTAGGCGCTGCCCACCTGACCGAACTTGGTCAGCCAGCCCGCGAGATCGGGCGTGTACTGGCGAAGGGTGTCGACGAACTCCTGGGAGCGGTCGAACGTGCGGTTGGCGCGAGGGAAGACAGTGGAGGTCAGGCGCTGTAGGCGAGGCAGCTTGCCCGTGAGCTCGATCAGGTCGTTGTCGCTGCCGGGCGCGCGGATGAGCGTGCGCAGATCTCGGATCGTGGGCCGGGCGTCGGCCACCAGCGGACGCAGCTCTGCAAGAAACGGCGCGAGGTCGCGCGTGGCGGGCTTGGACTCCGCGACCAGCACGTCGAGGTCGTCCAGCGCGGCGCGCAGGTTCACGAAGGTGGTGTTGGACTTGCGCAGCGTGCCGGGCAGCAGGTCGAGCGCCCTCGACAGGGCCACGTTCTCGTCGCCGATGGCCCCGAGCGCGGTGCCGGTGCTGTCCACCAGGCCGGAGAGATCGTTGCGCCGCTCGGCGATCGCGCCCACCGCCTGCGAGGTGTCGGTGATGAAGCGGTCGAAGATCTCGTCGTCGACCACCAGCTCGCGCGTGAGCCGGGAGGTCGAGTTCAATGCCGGGGCGAAGTACTTCAGGCTCCGCTCGGCGTCCGCCGCGCGGCCACGGTACTGGGCGGCCTGGCCCTGTATCACCTTCTGCAGACCCGAGCGGGCCTCGGGATCCAGCGCGTTGAAGAGCTGGTCGAGGTCCACCGGAGCGCTGGTGTCGTCGGCTTCGATACGGCCGCCGCTATCGATCTTCGCGCCGTCGTTGGGCCCCGGCTGCAGCGACACGTAGCGGTTGGCGATGCCCGACAGCGAAGGCGATCGGATCGTGGCCTCGGTGCCGCGGTGCAGGGGCGCCACTCCTTCCTCCACCGTCATCTGCACCTCGGCCTGTGCTCTGTCGTTGAGCTCGATCTTCTGGATCGTGCCCACGGGCCGGCCGCCCACCCGCACCTGGTTGCCCTTCACGAGCTGGCCGGCGTTCTCAAAGGTGGCGGTCACGCGGTACCCGCCGTCACCGCCGAACATCACCAGGGCCACCAGCACGGCGGCGCCGATCACCGCTGCCACCACCGCGAAGCGCGCAACACCGGCCCCGGGCGGGGCCGGTCGTTTCGCGCCCGTAGTTGCAGCTCCTTCGGTCAATAGTTGCCGTTTACCGGCGCCTCTCCCCGTCGCGAGAGTATGCGATCAAAAGGCACCTGTCACTCGCCCTTAGGCCGAACTCAACAAAGTCCTTCAGGCGGGCACGCGACCGGGCTCAGGTTGGCGCTGACCGAGCCGCTGCCGCGAGCGTCTCGCGAAGAGTGTCCGGCAGCCGCGCCGAGCGCTGGGCCTCGTACTCGTAGCCCACGAGCCAGCCATAGCCCTCGGCCGCCACGCGCTCGTCCACGACCATCGTGAAGTTGACCTGAAAGGCCGAGCGCCGGACCTCCCCGATCGAGCAGCGCACCTCGACCTCCTCGTCGAAGTGCACCGGCGAGCGGTAGTTGATGTGGCATTCGGCGAAGATGAAGCCGAAGCCGTCGCGCTCCGGGCCCGCCGGGTCGTGGTCGGGCACCAGCTCGCGCAGGTAGGCGATCCGCGCGGACTCGAAGTAGCGCAGGAACACCACGTTGTTGAGGTGGCGCATGGCATCGAGGTCGCCGAAGCGCACGCGCTCGCGGTGTACGAAGTCCGACGGCACGTCAGCCGATCGACATTCCAGGCTGCACCGCCACCTCTACCAGGCGCGGCTCGGCCGCCTCGATCGCACCCGACAGCGCGGTGTGCAGCTCATCGCGACTGCCGGCCCTCTCCGAGCGCACGCCGTAGCTCTGAGCCACGGCGGCGCAGTCCAGTGCCGGCAGGTCGAGCCCGGGCGCGCCCTCCACCGACTCCAGCCCGGCGAACCACTTCAGGATCGAGTACTCGGAGTTGTTGAGCACCAGGAAAGTGACCGGCAAGCCGTACGCCGCGGCGGTCCAGAAGCCGGTGATCGCATACTGGGCCGAACCCTCGCCGAGTACGCACACGAGGGGTCGGTCCGGCTCGGCCAGCTGCACCCCGAGCGAGGCGGGTAGGCCGAAGCCCAGGCCGCCGCCCGCACCGAACCAGTACGAGCCGGGGCGCCCGATGCGCACGCGGTTACGCAGCGCCAGGGTGCTGGACGGCGACTCGAGCACCACGATGCCCTCGTCGGGGAACACGTCGGCCAGCGTGGAGTGCACGGCGTCAGCTCCGAGCGGCGTCTGCTCCTGCGGCGGCTCGGCGTCAGGCCGCGGGTCCGGCGGCCGGCGTTCTGAACCGCCGGCCGCCACGGTGAGCGCCGCGAGCGTGAGCGCCACATCGGCCACCAGCGCGTCACCCATCGGGGCGCGGGCGGCCTCGTCGGGGTCGTCGGTGATCGCCATCAGCCGCGTGCCGTCGGCCAGCAGCGGCCCCGGAATGTTCGGGTAGAAGGGGAACACCGAGCTACCGGCCACGATCACGAGGTCATACGCCGACAGCGCCTCGCCCATCGGCCCGATCGCCGGCGGCAGGCTGCCCTGGAACAGCGGGTGGTCCTCGGGAAATCCCAGCCTCCCACCACCGGGCGCGGGGGTGGCCCAGACGGGTAGCCGCTGAGCTTCGGCCAGCGCTACCGCGGCTTCCCACCCGCCGGAGGCGTCCACTCCTGGCCCGGCCACCAACACCGGCCGCTCCGCCTCGGCCAAGCGGCGGCCGAGGTCGCGAACCGCATCAGGGTCCGCCACTGCGCGGCCGCCCACCTCGCGACGAGTCTGGTGTGCGACCGCGCCCACGTCCACGTCCACGTCCCAGTCGTCCATCGGAACTGACACGAAGGTGGGCCCGGCCGGCGGCAGCGCGGCCAGGTGCGCGGCGCGGGCCAGGGCATGGGGCACCTCCTCCGCCCGCGGGGGCTCGTAGCTCCACTTGACCAGGGGATGTGGCATCTGCGCGGCTTCGCGGTTGGTGAGGTTGGCCTCGAGGGTCATCAGTGAGCGGGCCTGCTGGCCGGCTGTGACCACCACGGGCGACTTGTTGGCCTTCGCGTTGAAGATCGCACCCATCCCGTTGCCCACCCCCGGCGCGGTGTGCAGGTTCACCCAGGTCGGACGGCGGGTGGCCTGGGCGTAGCCGTCGGCCATTCCCACCGCCACCGCCTCCTGCAGACCGAGCACGTAGCGGAAGTCCTCCGGGAAGTCGGCCAGCATCGGCAGCTCCGTCGATCCCGGGTTGCCGAAGATCGTGGTCATGCCGCGCTCGCGCAACATCTGGAAGGTGGCTTCGCGGACGGTGGTCATGGCCCAGGGGGTGTTCGGCCGAAGGCCGATGTAGGGGGCGCAGCCCCCTGGCTTCGCACACGAGACGACCGAGGGCGCAGCAGAGCGCCGCTTATTCCATCCCCAGGGGGCCGCGGGCTTCGCCGCTTAGGAACTGCCGCACGAACTGGTTGGGGGAGTTGAACAGCTCGCTCGCCGGGCCCGATTCGACGATCCGGCCCTTCCACAGCACCGCGATGTAGTCGGCCACCCGGCGGGCGGACATGATGTCGTGGGTGATCACCACGTAGGCGCCGCCGTTCTCGGCGTGCACCTCCTGGATCAGCTCGCACAGCAGCGCCGTGCGCACGGGGTCCAGGCCCGAATCCGGCTCGTCGAAGAGCACGATGTCCGGGTCGAGCACCAGAGCGCGGGCGAAGCCGGCGCGCTTGCGCATGCCGCCCGACAGCTCGTTGGGCATCTTGTCCTGAGCGCCCGTGAGCCCCACCTCGCGCAGGCGGCGCTGGCAGATCTCCATGATCTCCTCTTCGCCCTTGTCGGTGTGCTGGCGAATCGGGAAAGCCACGTTGTCGAGCACGTTCATGGAGCCGAACAGCGCTCCGTCCTGGAACAGCACGCCGAACTTCTTGCGCATCTCGAAGAGCTGGTCGTCGACCATCTCCGGCACAGACTCACCGTGCACCAGCACATCGCCCTCATCGGGGTAAAGCAGCCCGACCATGTGCTTGATGCATACCGACTTCCCGGTGCCCGACGGACCCAGGATCATCGAGATCTGGTTGTCCGGGATGCCCAGGTTCAACCCGTTGAGGATGGTGTTGCGCCCGAAGGACTTCTTGACGTCGATGAACTCGATCGCGTCGGTGGAGCCGTGATCGCGCTTCGTTCCAGTGTGCCACTGGTAGGGCTGCTCGCCCTCCTTCGTCTGCTCGTAGATGCTGCCGGGAACCTCCTCGTCGGGCTCCCGCGAGTCCGGCTCATCGGCGTCGCCCTCGGGGCTGTGCATGACCACGTCGCGCTGGGGGTTGTCCCTCGCGGGAGTCGCTTCGCGGGTCGTCTGCTCCTCCGCGCCCGCGTGCTGCACCGTGTCGGCCGAATGCTGATCATGCTGCACCGTGTCGGCCGATTGCTGACCGTGCTGCACGGTGTCGGCAGAACGCTTCTCGCCGCCCTCCATCTCCGACGCCTGCAGCGGCTCGCCCCCGGAGTCGTCCTTGTTGTCCTCAGCCACGAGTCCCTCCTCGATTCATAAACGTTCTAGCCACCGATTGGGGCGCGCGGATTGCTGCCCCAGAAGATCTGCGTGCCGACCATGCCGATGATGTGGACCATGACGGTGTTGAGCACCATCGACTTGGCGGTGGCGGTACCCACGCCCACGGGTCCGCCGCCGGCCGTGTAGCCGTAGTAGCAGCCCACAAGCACGATGGTGGTGGCCATGAACATGGCCTTGATGAGGCTGAATAAGAGGTCGGGTGGATTCTGGAACATCCAGAAGATCAGGAAGAACCCACCGGATGAGACCTCGCCGATCTGTTGGACCACCGCCAGATAGGAGGCGAAGAAACCCGCCCCCACCGCGGCTATGTAGATGAACGGCAGTACGAGCCACGCAGCGAGCAGGCGCGTGGAGCAGAGGAAAGTGAGCGAGCTGATGCCCATCACCTCCAGTGCGTCCACTTCGTCGGAGATGCGCATGGCGCCGATCTCGGCCACGAGGCCGGTGCCCACCTTCGCGGACATCATGTAGCCGAACGCGTAGGGGATGACCTCGCGCAGATCACACCAGGCCGAGAACACCCCGGCGTTGGCAGGCGCCCCGACAGAGCGACTGAAGTACGCGCCCTCGATCCCGCAGGTGAGCCCGAGGATGAACGCCAAGCCCCAGATGACGATGGCCGAGCCCAGGATCAGGATGCCCGCCTGACGCAGCGTCTCGCCGAAGAAGCGCATGACGCGCAGGGTGTAGACCTCGCCCATCACCCGCGCGAAGAACTTGGCGATGTCGCCGAAGGAGGCGATCATGTCCTTCGGGACGGCCAGCCACGAGCGTCCCATTAGACGGCTCCGCCAGTGACGAGCGAGGAGCTGCCCTGAAGCTGACGAGCGGCCAGGCGATGCTCCGCAGCCGTCATTTGATCACCGAGATCTCGGGATGCGTGGCGAGGAGCGTCTGGGTGAAGACGTAGTTGAAGGCGAAGATCCCGAGGAACGAGATCACGACGCCCTGGTTCACGGCTCTACCCACACCTTCCGCGCCTCCCGAGGCGGTCATCCCCTTGTAACAGGAGACGATCGCGATGATGGCGCCGAACAGCGTCGTCTTGACCACCGATCCCCACAGGTCCGTGGTGGAAGCGTTACTGAGCAGCGTCGCGAAGAACGGCCCTAACGGCGCATCGAAGGTGAGCGTGGCCAGCACGCCGCCGAAGATGCCGAACAGCAGCGCGTAGATGTTGAACAGCCCGGTGACGATCATCAGCGCGAGGAAGCGCGGCACCACGAGGTTCTTGATCGGATCGACCCCGAGCACCTGAAGGGCGTCGAGCTCCTCGCGAATCTTGCGCGCGCCGAGATCCGCAGTGACGGCGGTGCCGCCCACGCCGGCAAGGATGATCGCCGTCACGAAGGGGGCGAACTCGCGCACCGTGGCGAGCACGAAGAACCCGCCGAGCCGATCGATCGCTCCGAAGATCACCAGGAAGTTGCCCGCCTGCAGGCCCGGGGCCCCGTAGCCGAACGCGATCGTGGAGATCGTGAGCGGGAACCAGCACAGGCGCAGCGCAAATAGGAACTGCTGGACGAACTCCGTGCCGTAGGGGAACGGCGGACGAACAGCCGACACGAACGTCTTTCCGGTGAGGATCATCATGTCCCCCACCTGCTCCAGCAAGCTCTTCGTCGGTAGAAATGCTCGATCCGCTACGGCTCGAACCAACTTCGCTCCTCACCAGCATCACGGCGCGGAATGCACGCCCTCTCCTGCACCGGACATTAGTTCATGCAATAGCGCGCTGGCAACTGACAACCGCACTGTCGGCGCGGAACACCATGGTATGTTGCGCGCGGTTTGAGGAGGAGATGGCTCGTGGGGGCGATTGGGCTGTGCGCAACCGCGCTGGCGGGATGCGGCGGTGGCGAGCGCCAGGACAAGAACGAGCCACGCGGGGAGTTTCGTCTCGAGGTCACAGATGCGCAATTCCCGTCTGGTCAGAAGCTTGCCAAGCGCTCGCAGCTGAAGATCAACGTGCGCAACAGCGGGGACGAGACCGTGCCCAACGTGGCCGTCACGGTCAGCGGCTTCGACGAGCGACTGGAGGATCGCGGCCTTGCCGACCCCGAGCGGCCGGTCTTCGTGATCAACGGACAACCGAAGGACATCGGTGGCTTTCCCGAGTCCAAGGACGCGGCTCCGGAGGGCGGCGAGACGGCGTTCGTGGACACCTGGGCCCTGGGCAGGCTGCGCGCGGGCGAGCAGAAGACCTTCAAGTGGAGCGTGACCGCTGTGCGGGCCGGCGACTACAAGCTGGAGTACGAGGTGGCGGCCGGCCTGGACGGCAAGGCGCGCGCCGTCGGCGCGGGCGGCGAGGCGCCTCGTGGGACGTTCGCGGGCACGATCTCCGACGAGGCTCCTGCCACGCGCATCGGCGACGACGGTCGCTCGATCATTCGCGGCACGCGCTAACGGCCGGCTCGGTCGCGTTGTGTTCCATCGGACGGCTGACAGCGCGACGAAGGGAGGGTCGCCCACCCTTCATCGAGCAGTTCTTCCTTCAGCATCCCGCCCCTCAAACCCCCGGCATTCGAGCACCGGCACGCGCGGGTACTTCGGATAGTCCGGATCGGTCTTCGACCGCTCGCACATCGAGAACGAGCTCCCGCGCGTGTTGCGGATGACCTTCTGGTGACGGCAGGTCTCGCAAAGACCGGGTTCGGGACGCGGCACGCCCCGAGTATGCCGACGCCAGGGCGAAAGACCGCGCCATCATTCTCGACACAGGTACAAAGCGACACGCGCGCGGTGGGACTAGGGTGCCAGCGTCCCCACCGAACACCTTTCGGCCAGTGGCGCGCGCCCGTAAGGGCGCGTCGCACGATGTAGGAGGCTTCACAGTCCGCATGCCCAGGATCCGTCAGCAAAACGTCACAGCCGCGCAGTGGAGCCCCAACGGGGGCAAGCTCGGAGCGGTCGACCTCACCGACGCCACGAACAACCCGTTCGCGGCCAACGTCTTCTCGATCGCCGTGCAGCGCCAGCGGCTGCCGAAGGACATCTTCAAGCGCCTTCAGCGCACGCTGGACAACGGCGAGGCGCTGGAGCCCTCGATCGCGGACGCCGTGGCGTTGGCGATGAAGGAGTGGGCGCTGGAGAACGGCGCCACCCACTACACGCACTGGTTCCAGCCGCTGACGGGGTCCACCGCCGAGAAGCACGACTCGTTCTTCGGCCCGACCGAAGACGGCACCGCCATCGCCGACTTCTCCGGCTCCGAGCTGATCCAGGGTGAGCCCGACGCCTCGTCCTTCCCCACCGGCGGCGTGCGCGCCACGTTCGAGGCCCGCGGATACACCGCCTGGGACCCCACCAGCCCGGCCTTCATCCTCGAGAACCCCAATGGCGCCCTGCTGTGCATCCCCACGGCCTTCGCGTCGTGGACCGGCGAGGCACTGGATGCCAAGATCCCGCTGCTGCGCTCGATGGACGCCCTCTCCAAGTCCGCCATCCGCGCGCTGCGGCTGCTTGGCGACGAGCAGTCCGAGCGGGTCTTCACCACGATCGGCGCAGAGCAGGAGTACTTCCTGATCGACGAGCAGTACTTCTTCGAGCGTCCCGACCTGCAGATCACCGGCCGCACCCTGTTCGGCGCCAAGCCCCCCAAGGGCCACGAGCTGGACGACCACTACTTCGGCTCGATCCCCGAGCGCGTGCTGGCCTTCATGATGGAGTCCGAGCGCGAGCTGGCCAAGCTGGGCGTGCCGGTGAAGACCCGCCACAACGAGGTAGCGCCGGCCCAGTACGAGATCGCCCCCGTGTTCGAGAACTCCAACGTGGGGTCGGACCACCAGCAGCTCACGATGCAGCTGATGAAGAGCGTGGCCCGCAACTACGGGCTCATCTGCCTGCTGCACGAGAAGCCCTTCGCCGCCTTGAACGGATCGGGCAAGCACAACAACTGGTCGATGAGCACCAGCACCGGCCACAACCTGATGGACCCCGGCGACACGCCTTCGGAGAACGTCAACTTCCTGTTCTTCTGCGCCGCGGTGATCCAGGCGGTGAACAAGCACCAGGGTCTGCTGCGGGCCTCGGTCGCCAACCTCGGCCAGGATCACCGGCTCGGGGCCAACGAGGCACCGCCGGCGATCATCTCGATCTTCCTGGGCGCCGAGCTGGACAAGGTGTTCGAGGCGCTGGCCTCGGGCAACGGGGACCCGAACACCGAGGACGCGGTGCTGACGCTCGGGGCCACGGTGCTGCCTCACCTGCCGATGCACGGCGGCGACCGCAACCGCACCTCCCCGTTCGCCTTCACCGGAAACAAGTTCGAGTTCCGGGCGCTGGGGTCGAGCATGTCGCTCTCGTTCCCCAACAGCGTGCTCAACACGATCGTGGCCGAGGCCATCGACGATCTGGCCGACAAGCTCGAGGCCGAGCTCGGCGACGGGGACGACCTCGCGAAGGCGGTCGGCGCCGTGGTCAAGGACTCCTACGCGGCCAACAAGGCGGTCTGCTTCGGCGGGGACAACTACTCCGAGGAGTGGCACGCCGAAGCCGAGCAGCGCGGCCTGAAGAACCTGCGCACCACGCCCGACGCTCTGCCCGAGGTCCTGGCCGACTCGTCGGTCGCGGCCTTCGAGAAGTACGACGTCCTCTCCAAGCGCGAGCTGGAATCGCGCTTCGAGGTATGGGTGGAGCAGTACGTGCTGCAGGCCAACATCGAGGCGGAGACCACGGCTTCGATCGCCCGCACGCTGCTGGTGCCGGCCGCGCTTCGCCACCTGGCTGTCATCGAAGCGGCCGGCGTGAGCGTCCTCGAACAGGAGCTGCGCGAGCTTCTCGACGAGTTCGTCGGGACGATCGGCGAGTTGGAGGCAGCCAACATCCACCCTGACTCCGAAGGCCTGGAGCTGGCGGTCTACGCCCGCGACACCCAGCTGGCCGCGATGATGAGAGTGCGCGAGGTGGCGGACAAGCTCGAGAAGGTCGTGGCCGACGACCTGTGGCCGTTGCCGAAGTACTCGGAGATGCTCTTCATCAAGTAGATCAACTACCGCGGCAGCCGCGGCTCGATGATCCTGAAGGCCTTCAGCCCCAGCCCCAGCCGCTCACGATCCTCGCTGGTGAACGGGTCCAGACCCGAGAGCTCCCTCACGCGGTCGAGGCGATAGCTCACGGTGTGGCGGTGGGCGTGGATCGCCGCCGCGGTGGCGTTCATGTTGCAGTTCTTGCCCAGATAGGCCTCCAGCGTCCCGATCAGGTCCGTGGAGTATTGAGTGTCGTATCGCACCAGCGGCGCCACCGTGTCCTCGTAGAAGCTGCGCACCTCCTCGGGGTGCGAGGCCAGCACGCGGAACAGCAGCCGGTAGGTGCCGCCGCCGATCTCCTCGCCGGGTGGGCCCCCGCCGGCGGCGGTCACGCCCAGCACCAGCTCTGCCTCCTCGAGCGCCCGCCGGACGTCGGCCGGATCGCTGTACTGCGATGAGATTCCCACCAGCGCCTGGCGGCCGAGGTGCGTGGCTACGCGGCGGGCCTCGTCCACGCTACCCGGCAGCAGCGCGTAGACGCGCCCGCCCACGGTCTGGGCCAGAGCGCCGGGTCGCTCACCCGAGATGGCCGCGAGCAGTCTTCCCGGAGCGCGCTCGCCCGGGTCGGCGCACAGTCCCACCGCCCCGGCCGAGAGGTCGCAGCCCAGCCGGGCGGCCCGGCGCACGATGTCCGGCGGATCGAGGTCGTCGCGGGTCAGCAGCTCCTCCAGGAACGACCCGCGCAGTGTCTGCTCGGTCTCGTCGCGCGCCTCGGCCACGGCCACCTCGGTGAGCGCCGCCACCGCGGCCACGTGCAGATACTCGCCGGCGTCCGGGCTGCCCGCGCCGAGCATCAGCACGGCGCCGAGCTCCTGGCCGCCGGACACGATCGGCACCTCGGCCACCACGTCCGCCGGGCGGTCGGGCCGCCCGCCGGCCAGTCGCCTGGCCACGTAGCGCTCATACGGCGCCCAAGCGCCCACCGGGGCGCCCAGCCGCGGGACGATCACCGCCACACTGGCCTTGGCGTGGGCGGAT
>Ga0136620_10000328_pt1 | contig 21838 bp, 20 predicted proteins | sample AntDrymUQ4162106_2_FD_104806 | JGI IMG/M metagenome (GOLD analysis project Ga0136620, IMG submission 104806) | Polar desert sand microbial communities from Dry Valleys, Antarctica - metaG UQ416 (21.06) | ecosystem: Environmental > Terrestrial > Soil > Desert | place: Antarctica: Dry Valley... | reverse complement strand
GACCATGCGCGCGTTCTTCTCCGAGGAGTTCATGCCGTCAGTTCACTACTCCAGCTTCGAGGCGCGCCTCGCGTTGACACGCGCCGAGGAAGAGGAGTCGGGCGATGCCGCGATCCTCGGCTTCCTCGACCAGACGAGAAATGTCGTCGTCGGCGTCCAAGCGGCGCTCGAGCGGGCGGCGACGGAGCACTGGTCGCTCGTCCTCGAGGGTGTCCATCTCGTGCCCGGGATGATCGCGACCGAGTTCCCAGGGGCGTTCGTCGTCCAATGCGTGGTCGCGATCGAGGACGAGAACCTGCATCGTGGCCATTTCTGGGTGCGTGACTACGCGACCGAGGGCCTTCGTCCACTCCAGAAGTACTTGGACGGGTTGCCGCAGATCCGGCAGATCCAGGACTACCTCGTGGAGAGAGCGCGTCGCCACGACGTTCCTGTCATCGTCAACGATTCGCTCGACAAGGCGATCGGCGACGTCATGGATCTCGTGCTGCGACGCGCAGACCAGCTCGTCGGCACGGCGTAGCGAGGGGTGCGGGTGAAGGCGAGACAGGTGACGCCGTAAAACGCGCTTCACATGAAGCTTCTGAGCACCCACGCACGGCGGTGCGATGCGGCACCCTCGGTCGCGCGCATACGTGTCAACGGGGCGCGCTCCCTGCGTCCTTGCCCTCGCACCACCGAGCGAACCCCGTCGACGAAGCGTCATGTGAAACGAGTTCTTACGGCTCGCGGCTACACTTGCCCCCGTGGTAACTCGTGACGACGTGGTCGAAGCCCTGCACCAGGTCGAGGACCCGGAGCTCGGCATGGACATCGTCGAGCTCGGCTTGATGTACGACGTGGAGGTCGACGCCGGGAAGGTCAAGGTGCTGTACAGCCTCACGTCGATGGGGTGTCCCGCGGGAGCCATGATCGCCGACGGCATCCTCGATGCAGCCCGGTCCGTGCCCGGTGTGGACGAGGCAGAGGTTGAGCTCACCTTCGATCCGCCGTGGACGCCCGACCGTATGTCGGACGACGCGAAGTTCATCCTCGGCTTCGGCTGACTCGTTTGGCGCAAGCTCGAAATCCGCTCGCGCGGATTCGACCGCGCGAAGATCCCTGAAGGCGTCCGCTTCGCGGCCGCGGGCCGGCGCAAGATCGGAATCCACTAGCGCGAATTCCAATCGCGCGAAGATCCCTAAAGGCGTCCGCTTCGCGGCCGCATCAGTTGGCGCATGCTCGAAATCCGCTCGCGCGGACCGCTTGGCGGCGGCAGGTCTGCTGTTCCGCATCACAGGTTCTATCCCGGGATTCGCAGAACGACTTTCCCGAACTGCGCTCCCGACTCGAGGCGCTCGTGGGCCTTCGCGGCGTCGGCCAGCGGGAACACGCTGTCGACGTGGATTCGCGCCCGTCCTTGGCGGATGAGCTCATAGGCGCCCTCGAAGTCGGCCGGCGTCCCCATCGTCGATCCGTAGATGACGAGTTGCTTCCACCACAGTCGGTAGAGGCGCGCGGGAGGGCTGTGGCCCGAGGTCGCGCCGCAGACGACAACGCGCCCGTCGCGTCCTGCAGCGGCAAGGGAGCGTTCCCACGTCGCCTCACCGACTGTCTCGACGACCACAGCTGCGCCTGCGCCGCCCGTTGCCTCCTTGACGGCTTCGACCACGTCCTCGTCCGAGTGGTGTACGGCGACGTCTGCTCCGAGGCCGCGCGCGCGTTCGAGCTTGTCATGGCTCGAGGATGTGACGATCGTCCGCGCGCCGAGCGCACGGCAGAGCTCCAGCGCCGCGAGCGCAACGCCTCCACCGATACCCCAGATCAGCACCCACTCGCCCTCTTGCAGCGCGGCCTTGGTCACCAGCATGCGGTAGGCCGTCTCGAACACGAGGGGGAACGCCGCGCCCTCCTCGAACGAGAGCTGCTCGGCGAGCGGATAAAGCTGTGCGGCGGGAATCGCCTTCAGCTCGCAATAGGTCCCGTCGGTGTGCTCGCCAATGACGGTGATGCGACCGTCGTGGACGATGCCCGGATTCACAACGACGCGATCGCCGACCTCGAAGCCCTCGACGCCGTGGCCGAGACCTGCGACCACTCCCGTCCCGTCTGCGCCCAAGATGCGCGGCTTGGGAACGGAAGGGAGGCCCTTTCGAATCCAGACGTCCAGGTGGTTCAGCCCGGCTGCGCGAAGCGCCACCAGGACCTCACCAGCTTGGGGCTCGGGATCGGGAGCCTCCTCGTAGCGGAGAACCTCGGGTCCTCCGTCTTCGTGAATGCGAACAGCCTGCACGAGGCAGAATCCTCTCATGACTGCCGCCGAGCTGACTCGGCTGGCCGCGGACCTCGGATTGGACGTCCTCGGCGCAGCTGCGGTCGCCCCGTACGAGGACACCGAGGAGCACATCCGCGAGCGCAAGGAACGTGGGCTCTTTGCGGACTTGCGCTTCACGATGGCGCGGCCGGAGATCTCGTGTCATCCAGAAGTGCTCGTGGAAGGGGCGAGAAGCGTCGTCTCCGCGGCACTCTGCTATTACGAGCCTGGTCCCGAGCCTGGCGCCGACGAGGGACGACTCTCACGCTACACCTGGCGTGACACGTACGCAGAGTTGCGCGACGCTCTCGACGAGCTCGGCAGGCGCCTCGGAGGCGCGTATCGCGTTCTCGTCGACTCCAACGACCACGTCGATCGCGAAGCCGCCGTCCGCGCCGGAGTCGCTTTCTACGGCAAGAACACAATGGCGATCACCCGGCGGTTCGGATCCTGGGTCGTTCTCGGAACGCTCGTGACGGACGTCGAGATCGAGGCGACTACGCCGCTCGAGCTCGATTGTGGCTCCTGCCGGCTCTGCATCGACGCGTGCCCTACGGGCGCCCTCGACGAGCCGGGCGTGCTCGATGCGACAAAGTGCCTCTCCTACTGGACGCAGGCTCCGTCCGCGATTCCCGAGCCGTACCGTGCAGAGCTCGGGGACACCGTCTACGGCTGCGACATCTGTCAGGACGTCTGTCCATGGAACCGCGGAGTCGAGCGAAGGCGCGAGGATCTCACACGGGCGGTCCAATCGACTCCCACAATCTCGCTCAGGGAGTGGCTCGAGCGAGACGGAGACGAGCTCGTGGCCGAGTTGGATCGCCTCTATGTCCCGCGCAACGATCCCCGCTGGCTGAGGAGAAACGCGCTCCTCGTCGCAGGCAACTCGGGAAGTCCCGAGCTCGTACCGATTGTCGAGCACTACGCCAGCAGCGACGATCCCGTGTTGCGGGACGCGGCGGAATGGGCGCTCCTGCGGCACGCCGAGCGATCCGTATGACCGATCCAGGCGGGGATCGTCTGGCCATTCTCGTTCACGAACTCCGGAGCCCCGTCGCTGCGCTTGCGGCCATCGCAGAGACGTGCAAAGGGGGCCGAGTCGAGACCTCCGCGCGTCGCCCGCTCGCCGAGCTCGCCATCGCCGCGTGTCGCGGAATCGAGCGTCTGGTCCGCGATGCAGCTGTCGCATCGATACGACCGGAAGTCTTCGACATCGGCCGGCTGGTCGAGGAGAGCGTGGCGGCCGCCGTGCTCGGCGGTGGAAACGTGCGAGCGGACGTCACCTCAGGCTTGCCACTCGTAACGGTCGATCCGGTGCGCATGCGTCAGGCGTTGGACAACCTCGTCTCAAACGCAGAAAGGTACTCGGACTCAGGCGCTGAAGTCGTGGTCAGCGTGCGGCAAGCGGACGTTGCGATTCTCCTTGCCGTCGCCGACAGCGGACCCGGCGTTCCGGTCGACGAGCGCGAACGGATCTTCGAGACAGGAGTGCGACTAGACATCGAAGGTCAGGGATCGGGCCTCGGCCTAGCTGTCGCTCGCGCAATTGCCGAGGCGCACGGGGGTTCGCTGACCGTTGAGTCCGTTCTAGGTCTGGGTGCCACATTCACGATCGCACTACCTGTCGATGCCTAGCCAGCCACAAACGCCTCGAGCTCGTATTCTCGAATAAGCTTTCCGCGAGAATCGTGCTCGCGAAGATCGAACTTCGCCCGAAAGCGTTCGTACTCGACTCCGCTAATAGTGGCAACCCGGACCGGAAGTTGCGCCGCGGTCTCGTAAACCTCGACGTAGCCAGGCTGCTCAACTGAGACGTAGCGTGCCTCGGGTGCCGGGTGCACCCAGACGAACCCAACCGGTTCTTCCGTGGTGCCGCAGAGGATGTCTAAACGAGGATCGCGAAGTCGTCCACCGTATAGCCGGCCGTAGGCACTGCCGCACCAACGACGATTCTCTTCTCGAGGGCCGGGGCTGTTGTCGCAGCCGAAGATCGCGCCACTCGACGCTTCCTCGAACGTCACTGTCTCCGAGTTGACGCCGACTCTTTCAACTGACGGCCCGTTTGGGCGTTCGCTCCCGCGTCCGTGGTCGAGGCAGGACGCCGATCTTGTCCTCTGTCCGCGCGCCGATGGCTGCACCACCCACACCCTCGTCAGCACGGATGGTTTGTCGACGCCCTCCAGTCTGATTGGAGGCTTGTCTGCCTTCGAACCATCCATCAAGCGATCGGGAGAAGAATCACCGCCCGCGCACCCAGCCGAGAAGGCGATCGAGGACACGAGTGCGGTGAGCACGACGCGGGAGCGGCGCGGCGTCAATCCGCACCGCTCCCGGGAGCCGTTACGACTGGCTCCAGCCGAGGCGACGCACGGCGCTGTAGCTCGAATTGCCTCGATACGCCCTTGTCCAGATGTTGGTGCCATACGACTCTCCCAATGCCTCGATGATCTGGTCGGTGCCGTCCGGATTCGTGACGTAGATCATCCCGATATGAGTGGCGCTTGCATAGGCGTCCATTTTGATCGCGGCCGATTTGGACAGGGGATAGTTGGGAGCCCCGTCCCCGTTCTTGAATCGCTGCGCGGTGTACGGCCCGTGGATGTATCGGAGCCTCCACCATTGATGAAACGCCGTGCTGCTCTCGTCCAACGCTTCGCGCCAAACCTTGAACGTAAATCCCGAGCAGTCAGCACCTTCACCGCCCGTGTTGGGATCGGACTTCGGATCTCCCGGAGAGTCGTCGACATCATTGTCGTTCCAGCAACCGCCAGCCCACTGATACCCCTCGTTCCGCGCGTACAAAGCGACGGTGATCGATCCATCGCGGGTGATGTACGACGTGGGCGTGGGGGCGGCGTAGTTGCAGTTCTGAGCGACCCATTGCGTGTGGTAGGCGCCCGCGGTGCCGGCACCCGCCAGGGAGAAGGCGACCACGAATGCGACGAGAAACTTCCAGACGTACGACATCACTCCACCTCCAAGTCGAAGCGGTCGACGAACAGACCGGCCGGCGTCGAGCCGAGCTGATAGAGGAACGACCCGCGGACGCGGAAGCGCGAGAGCGGAGCCGTCTCCGCCCAGTCCGCAGAGTCCAACGAGAAACGCCTGACGATTCCACGCCGATCCAAGACGAGAACGACGAACTCGTCCCGGTCGTCGGTGAAGACACGCGTCACCAACACGACTCCGGTGCCATGCGGCTCGGCGAGCTGAACCTCGGCGAGGGGCGTCTCGCTCGTCACGAGCCATGCCCGCTGAACTCCCGTGCTCGCGACCAGCGCAACGCGCACCTCGTTGCCGTTGCGCAGGATCACGATGTTCCTGCCGTCGGGCAACGGCCGGCCGGACTCAGCCGCACTGATCTGCCCGGAGACGCCGACGGGTCGCCCTTCTCGTGCCGCCGGCATCCACTGCGCGGAGGAGCTTTGCAGCACTACCGGACCCTCCGGGCCGACGCGAACCTGCGACGGCCTCTCGGCCACCGCGCTCGCCGTCTTGCCAGCTCCGTCGCGGTTGAAGCTGCGCAGCAACGGCTCCCCGTGTATGCCGGCCGTCTCGAGGACGTAGACCGTGCCGTCCTTGCCGATCGACATGTCCGCCTGTGTCCCGTTGATCGCGAGGGGCACAGCCTCGGGCATCTCTCCGCTTTCGCGCCAGCGAAGCAGACGCTTGTTCGCCTCATCCAGAACGACCACCGTGCCGTCCTCTTCAATGTCGAACGCCGAGCCGCCGATCGGCGTCAGGTTTCGACCCTGCTCGAGGCCTGCTTCCGCCGGACCGGCGCCCCAGGCGGCTTCAGCGACGCGCGCGACGGCTTCGCGCTCCCTGCCGAAGCTATGTGCGCCGAGCGCGACCTCGATGCTCCTCCCGAGAGGCAGGCTCCGCTGAGGAGCCGCCGAGCCTCCCGCGGGAAGCGTGGCGGCCATGCCGGTCTCGTTGCTCCGGAATACCGCGTAGTACGAGAAGCCCGTCGAAGCCTGGGCGATGGACTCCGGGAGGCGCGCAACGTAGCGTCCCTTCGACGCGCCTCGTTCCTCGCGCACCGCGATCTCCTGGAACATGCCAGTGTCGCCGACCCTCGCAAACACTGTGCCGTCCGCGGTGCAGGGTGTGTCGACCTCCGCCTCCGAACGCGCACAGTAGACGTCATAGCGCAGCTCGTTCGTCTCGCCGCGGGTCGTGAGCAGCGGGGGAAGATGGGTCGCCTCCAGCAGCGGCTGTGCCGCAGGTTGAACGATGCGATGCGCGAGAGCTGTGCCGGCGAGGACGACCGTGACGATGCCGGCCAAAGCACCTGCGATCACGCCCGAGGCGCGGATCAGCCTCGAATGAGAAGATCGGATCTCGTCCATTCGCGCTCCTTGTTGTCGATTAAGACAACCATAGCGCCCACCGTCGGACGAGAGTGCCCTCGATGCCGATGTCGGCATCGTTTCGGCGCACTCTTGTGAGGATCAGCCGCGCGTCGGAACCCGGCTCGAGTCGCGCTGGAGGCGACGAGCGCGCTTTGCCACGGCATCTCGTAGCCGCTGAGGCTCGAGCACGATCGTCTCGCCACGGTCGGCCAGCACCTCCGACAAGAGCCATTCCTCGGTCTTGTACGGCACGTCAGCTACCGCCGACCCGTCTGTCAGAGGACGCGCTCCCCGCTCGAGCTTCCAGCGCGCGATGACCGGCGAATGGTGCAGCCGCGCGACGCGCGGATTCGTGAGATAGGACGGATCGAATCCCTCACGAGGCTCGAAGCGCTCATCCGTGAGCCGTGCTGAGCGCATCCGGTCGAGTCGAAACGTACGCGCGGCGTCGACCGTTCGATCCCACGTGTGCACGCGCCACACCGGTAGCTCGCGCTCGATCGTGTACGGCTCGACCTGGCGCATCGACGGACTTTCGTTTCCTTCTTTCAGATACTCGATCTCGACCACGCGGCGCTTCTCGGAGGCCTCGCTCAGCACTTTCACGAGCGCCTCCTCGTCTAGTGCCACGCGCGGCTCGGGCGTCGCTGCGAGATCGAAGCGTCCGAACGTCTCCTCGAGCTTGCGGCGCACGCGCTTGAGCTGGGTGTGGGCGTCGGCGGCGATCGTCGGGCCGACGTACTCGATGGCGAGGCGAATTGCACGCGCCTCGAGAGGGGTCAGCTTCGGCGGCCTCCGGAACACGTCGCCATACAACTCCTTGTCGACTCTCACAACGTCGCCGTCGTGCATTGCGTACACCGCGTAGCACCCTCCGCCAAAGTTCACGAGGTTGAGGAGCGAGAGATGATCCTGAAGCTCCTCGAGTGGGATGGAGATGCGACCGGCGAGCTCGGCTGCGTCCAGCACGGCGGCCCGTTCCTCGCCGCAGGCCGCCAGAAGTTGATAAAGCAACGCTTGGAGGACACCGAAGCGTTCGGGCGCGACCGGGCCCACAGGACGCTCGGGAAGCGGATGTCGCGGGTCCCTGCGCTTCGCCCCGGCCGGCACGGGCGCAGCGCCTCCGTGCGATTTCACTAGGGCGGTGAGCCCGTCGGCGACGGCGTCTCTGAGCTCCTCGGGCTCGAGGACAACCGCGCGGCCGTTCTGGCGGAGCACCCACCCCGCGAGCAGATCGACGTTTGCGAACTCGGTCTCGAAGACGCCGTCCTCGACCGAGCCGGCGTCGGAGAGCGTGCGCTCCACCCACCACGAGGTGTCTTCGGAGACCGCGATCCGTGCAGTCCCGACCACCTCCCCGATCTGCCAGGGTCGGGGTACACGGTGCTGCTCCACGTCGAAGTCCGCAGGAACGCGGAAGTCGCGCTCTCGCCTGGTGGCGAAGCGAATGTCGCCGCGGATTCGGGACACCTTGAACGTGCGCACGGTGGCACGATCGAGGTCTTGGCCGATCACATACCAGTTTCCGTCGTCCAAGCGGAGCGCATACGGATTCATGACGCGTTCGCCTGGACGTGAGCGCTTCGGGCCCCAGTAGCCGAAACGGACCGTGCGCTGCTTCGAGATCGCGGACTCGAGCTTCGACAACCGACCCGCGAGCTCGGGCGAATAGTCAGGGGCGCTCACACGGACGCGTTCCGCTGTGTCGGTAGGCGGCTCCGAGAATCCTGAGCGGCCGAGGGCGAGGTTCTGCAGAGCTAGCCGGAACGGCTCGGCGTATGCGAATTTCCCCTCGAGGTAGTACAGAGCCGTCTGGAGCGCTGCTAGCTCGCCGTCGTCGAGCTCCAGACGGTCGAGGAAGTAGTGCTCCGAGCGGAGCGTGTAGAGCTCCTCGCCGGTGAACTCGTCGCGCTGGGACTGGAGCGGCACGCCGAGAGCGGTCAGCTCCGCGCGATCTGAGTAGAAGCGGCGCGCGAATGCCTCGTCCGACATCTCGCTGTAGCCCTCGACGTTCGACTTGACGTCCCTGGCCGTCAGCGGACGCCGCTCGGCCATGAGGAAGGCGACGAGCGAGAGCTGGCGGATGAGCTTGTCAGCGTCGTGCGACATGCGCACCGCGAGCTTAGCCGCTGTCAGCTGGCGGAAGACCGGAATTCGCCAGCGCGGATTCCGGTCGCGCGAAATCCCGCTCTGACTCTGCGCAAGACCGGAATCCGCTTAACGCAGATTCCGGCCGGGCAAAAATTCCTAAGGGCGTCCGCTTCGCGGCGGCGACCTTCTCTGAAAGACGAGGGCTGCGGGCGGCGTCAGGCGGCGGCCGCGGCGTGCTGCTCGAGATGCTGATGGGAGGGGCAGTAATCCCTGCTCGGAAGCGGCGTGCGCTGACACGCCTTGCCCTTGCGTGTGGTCGCGTGGCAACGCGACACCCCACCGTCGAGCATGCCCGCCTCGATCTGGTGCTCGATGAACGCCGTCGCTGCGCCTACACCCTCGCGAACGGCCCAAGCGACCTGCGCCTGTGCGGTGATCGGGAAGTAGCGCCGGATGTCGGCGAACAGCGCCCGGTCCGGACGCGCGAAGTAGTGCGGGTCCTCGGCGAGCCTCTCCATCGTCTGCTCGCACTCGCAAAGCACCGCGCGTCGGTATTCGAGCTGCGTGCTCCGGTCGGCATACGGGTCGATCAACGACTTGATCGAGCGGTAAATCGCTCGCGAGTATTGATACATACAGGAGCGTAACTGCGCGATGTGGTCTTCCAAATGAACGCTCCAGCTCTCGGAGGATCGCTCTCGGTGGGCGGAAAAAGGACTGCTTTGAAGCTCCGCAGCGGGAGTGTAGCGTCTTTTCGGCCGTGTTACAAAGTCTGGGTTGCGAGTCGTCGAATGAGACAACGAAGCGGGCAGACTCAGGGGACGATCCGGCGCACGGTGGCGGTGCGGGCGAACCTGCGTGCGGGCTGGAGATCGCTCGTCGCCTCGGCCTCGGATCCGTAGACGCCGGTGAAGACAACCCAGTAGCCCGGGTGCAGGCTCGCGTATTGCGACGAATCCAAGATCCCCACGGTCGCGAGTCCGCGCTTAGCGGCTATTCGAGCCCGAGCCCGAGCCGCCCGACGGCCGCCTGTCTGCGGAAGCGTTGCGAGCGCGATCGTCCAGCCGTCATCGCCGGCGGGCCAGTCTGCGATGCCCGCCGCGTTTCCTTCCGAGGGAGGTGGCAAGGTGGTGGACGCGGGAAGGGTCGCGAAGCCACCCGTCGCGGTCACGAGCCGAGCCGTGTCGTTTCCGCCATTCGTCGCGGCGACGGCCAGCGCGGCGCCGGCGAGCGCGACGACGAGAGCCAGCGTCGCTCGGATGACCCAACCCGAACGCACTCCCCGCCGTGCGCCGAATGCGCCAGGGCCGGGGAGAGGCACTCCGCATTCGAGGCAGTACTCCTGACCGACTGCCGCCTGCGCGCCGCAGCGGGGACAGCCGTTCATTTGGAGGCTCTGTCGTTCGGAGCCCCGGCCGTCGCCTCGGCCATCGGCCGGCCGCACGTCGCGCAAAAGCGCGCTCCGAGCAGGAACGGCGCGCCGCAGACGCAGGTCGCGGTTCCACGTCGCAGCCGAGAGCTGCCATCGAGAAGCGCGTCTATCTCGTGGACGCGGGCTTCGATAGCGACGAGCTCCGCGCAGCGCTCGACCACGAGACCTGCGTTGAAGCGGTCTCGCTTGTACATTTCGAGCGCCAGTCCTCCGAGGTCGCGCAGACGCTCCTCGCGCACCAGGAGCAACGACTTGCGCTCCCGCCGAAGCTCCCGGGGGACGGGTGGAGTAATGGCGGTGGCGGGGCGGCCGGCTGCGTTGGCGATCTCTCGTTGCCTTGGCACGAGCTACTAGCCTAGAGGCTTGATGCGGGTTAGGCGTGTGTGTCGGGGAGGGCATGCACCAAGCAGCGTGGTCGGATCGTTTGGCGTTCAGGCTTGATTGCCTGGACGTCGAACGAGCGGGCCGCGATGCGCCGGGTGCAGGTCCCCAACCGCGCGTGCGCTAACACATCAAGCCTCTAAATGCCCGATCGGAAAGTCACGGCCGGCCACCAGCCTGGAGAACGAGTGAGCCCGTCGCCCAGCTCCGGTCGTGGACCCCCTCGGCTCCGCGTCAATTCGCATCTACTAGAGCTGGAGGACGACGAGCCGTTCCTCGGTCATCTCGCGAATGGCATAGGCCGGTCCCTCACGGGTGTTCCCCGAGTCCTTGACTCCGCCGTAGGGCATCTGGTCGGCGCGGAACGTGGGCGCCTCGTTCACGGTCACACCGCCGAACTGAAGCTCATGCGCGGCGCGGAGCGCGGCCTTGATGTCGCGGGTGAAGACACCAGCCTGCAGCCCGAAGCGGGTGGAGTTGGCGAGCTCGATCGCCTCGTCGAGCGTGTCGAAGGGTGTCACGGTGCAGAGAGGTCCGAACACCTCCTCGCGCGACACCTTCGCATCCCGAGGAGCCTCGGCGACCACGGTCGGCAGCAGGAGCTCACCCTCGAGCTCCCCGCCGGTCAACACCTTGGCGCCTTCGCTCTTCGCCTCCTCGATCCAGTCGAGGATCCGGTCGCGGTCGGACCCGGAGATCAAGGGGCCGACATCGGTCTCCTCGTCCGCAGGGTCTCCCACCTCGAGCGCCTCGACGAGAGGAAGGAAGAGCCCGACGAACTCCTCGTAGGCGCTCTGCTCGATGTATATCCGCTGGACGGAGATGCAGCTCTGGCCGGCGAAGGAGAACGCGTTCGCGGCCAGACGCGTGGCAGCGTCGTCGAGATCCGCGTCTGCCGCGACGATCACAGGTGTCGCATTGCCGAGCTCGAGATTCACGCGCTTGCGCGGAGCTCGCTCGCGCAGCTTCCAGCCGATCGGAACCGAGCCGGTGAAGCTGATCAGCTTCACCCGCTCGTCCTCGACGAGCACGTCTCCGATCTCGGAGGCCGGCCCGCAGACGACGTTCAGCCAGCCCGCGGGAAGCCCCGCCTCGGTCTCGAGCTCTGCGAGGAAGAGCGCCGAAAGCGGAGTCTGGGAGGCGGGCTTCAGGACGACGGCACAGCCGGCGGCGAGCGCCGGTGCGAGCTTGTGGGCCACGAGATTGAGCGGAAAGTTGAACGGGGAGATGGCGCCGACGATCCCGATCGGCTGCCGCAGCGTGAACGCGAGCTTCCCGGCTCCTGCCGGTGAGGCATCCATCGGGACGACGTCCCCGGCGAGCTTGCGCGCCTCGACGGCCGCCATCGTGAAGGTCGACACCGCACGGGACGCCTCGACCCGAGCCGCCTTCATCGGTTTCCCCGCCTCGGCTGAGATCGTCCGGGCGGCGTCGTCTGCGTGCTCCGCGAGCAATGCTGCTACTCGGTCGAGGATCGCCGCGCGCTCGTGAGCCGGAAGGGGCTCGCGCATTGCGCTCTCGGCCGCGTCGAGGGCCTGTCGCGTCTCGCCCGCACCCGCCTTCGGCACGCGACCGACGAGCGCTCCGTCGTAGGGTGACTTGACCTCGATCCACTCGCCGGTCTCGACCCACTCGCCGCCGATGAGTAGCTTCCGCTCGACCGCGGTCGTGGCCATGGCGGCAGTGTAGATGGGAGACTTTCGGGCGTGGACGTTCCGGAGGTCGACTATGCTCGCAGCGGCGACGTCGCGATCGCCTACCAGGTCGTCGGCACGGGGCCTCCTGATGTCGTCTTCGTGCGCGGTATCACGGGAGATCTGGTTTCGACTTGGGATCAGCCGCTACTCGTACGCCACGTCGAGGGTCTCGCCGCTTGCGGCCGCGTGCTCATGCTCGACAAGCGGGGTACGGGCCTTTCCGATCGCGTACGGGAGGTGCAGTCGCTCGAGACCGCGATGGACGACGTACGGGCGGTCATGGACGCTGTCGGATCGGAGAGCGCCGTGCTCTGGACGGGCGGCACCAGCACGGGCATCGGCGTGCTCTTCGCGGCGACGTATCCCGAGCGCTGTGCCGGTCTCGTCCTCTTCGACCCGAGGGTGAAGGGAATCCGCTCGCCCGACTACCCCTGGGCCCCGACCGAGGAGGAATGGCGGCAACGGCTCGCGGCGGTACGCGCCGGGTGGGGAGAGCGACGCTACTTCGAGAGCCTCGCCCGCGAGTGGGCGCCGGAGGTCGCCGCCGACGACGGCTTCCGCGACTGGTTCGTCTGGCACATGCGCCGCAGTCTCAGCCCGGGTGCCGCGCTGACGTCGTTCCGCGCCGCGAGGGAGCTGGATGTGAGCGACGTCCTCACCGCCGTTCGCGTGCCGACGCTCGTCATCCCGCGGCCTGCCCTCCCCGGCCCCGGTCACTACACGGCGGAGCGAATCCGAGGCGCCGAGGTCGTCGAGCTGCCGGAACTCGGCGGCGTCTACACCTGGGTCGACGACGACGCGCACCGGGCGACGATGGAGGCGACAGAGCGTTTCGTCGCGCGCCTCAAAGGGCGCGGCGGCTCCGAGCGCATTCTCGCGACAGTCCTCTTCACGGACATCGTCGGGTCGACGGCGTTGGCGTCGCGACTAGGCGACTCGGCGTGGCGGGAACTGCTCCAGCGACATCACGCGATCGTCCGCCGCGAGCTCGCGCGGTTGCAGGGTCGCGAGCTCGACACGGCTGGCGACGGGTTCTTCGCCGCCTTCGACGGCCCGCCCGCGCCGTCCTTGCCGCCTCTGCGATCCGCGACTCGCTCCGAGCCCTCGAGCTCGAGATCCGGGCGGGACTCCATACCGGTGAGTGCGAGGTCTCAGACGGCAAGATCGCCGGCATCGCGGTCTCGATCGGCGCGCGGATCTCGTCGCTTGCTGCTCCCGGCGAGGTGCTCGTTTCGAGCACGGTGACGGATCTCGTCGCCGGGTCGGGACTCCGATTCGACGAGCGCGGAGAGCATGAGCTCGAGGGCGTTCCGGGCGCCTGGCGTCTCTATGCTGTAACTGATGGCTAGAGACGCCTACATCGTCGACGCCGTCCGCTCCCCGATCGGGAGGCGGAACGGCTCGCTCTCGGACATCCGGGCAGAGGAGCTCGCCGCTCAAGTCATGAACGGGCTCGTCGACCGGCTGGACGTCGCGCCCGGCGAGATCGAGGACGTCCAGATGGGCTGCGTGACCCAGGTCGGCGAGCAGGCGCTCAACGTCGGCCGGCAGGCGGTGCTCGTCGGAGGTTGGCCGGAGACGGTTTGCGCCTCGACAGTCGATCGCCAGTGTGGCTCATCGCTGCAGGCGGCCTTCAACGGCGCGTCCGCCATCCAGGCCGGTCATCTGGATCTCGTCATCGCCGCAGGAGTGGAGCACATGACCCGGGTGCCGATGGGCTCGAATCTCGGAGAAGCCGGCTGGGGCGCGGTCAACGAGATGATCGGCGAGCGCTGGCCGATCGTGCCGCAAGGAATCTCGGCCGAGGTGATCGCGCAGGAGTGGGGGCAAACGCGGGAGGAGCTCGACGCGTGCTCGTACGAGTCGCATCGGCGGGCGATCGCTGCGATCGACGAGGGCCGCTTCGAGAACGAGATCGTGCCCGTGGAGATCGGCGCAACTGGCGCTGCTGTCCTCTTCGCCGTGGACGAGAGTCCGCGCCGGGACACGTCCCTCGAGAAGCTGGCCTCACTCCAGCCTGCGTTCAAGACGGACGGAGTGGTGACCGCTGGGAACTCCAGCTCGATCGTGGACGGCTCGGCGGCGATGCTCCTTGCGAGCGGCGAGGCAACTGCGCGCCTCGGGCTGACGCCTCGCGCCAGGTTCGTCTCCTTCGGGCTCTCCGGCGTCGATCCCTATCGGATGCTGCACGGCAACCCGGAGGCATGCGCACGGGCGCTCGGGAAGGCCGGGCTGACCTGGGACGACATCTCGGTCATCGAGGTCAACGAGGCGTTCGCCTCGGTCGTGCTCCAATTCCTGACCGATACGGGCCTGCATGCGCGCTGGGAGGCGGGCGACGTCAACCCGAACGGAGGCGGTATCTCGCTCGGCCACCCGCTGGGGGCCACGGGCGCGCGGATCACGGCCACCTTGCTGAACGAGCTCGATCGACGTGACGTGCAGTACGGCATCGCGACGATGTGCATCGGCCAAGGACAGGCGATCGCGGGGGTTATCGAGCGACTCTGACGTCACTTCCTGGCGATCAGGTGGACTGATCGACCCAGAATTTACTGTGACTGGTGCTGATCGAGAGGTTCGAGCACGATGAGGGCATGTTCGGCTATGTCCTCATCGTGTTCCTGGTGATCGTCGGGCCGCTTGCGTACTTCGCCGGCGTCGACTCTCGTATCGACGAGAAGTCGCCTCGTCGTCGCTCCACGAGCTGAACGGTCACCGCCGGCGACGCTGCGCCCGTTAGGCTGGCGCGTCGTGAGCGCTCCCGAGATCCGCACGATCGGCGTCGTCGGCCTTGGCGCTATGGGCGCCGGCATCGCCCAGCTGTCCATCGAAGCGGGTTACGAGACCGTGGGTCGCGAGGTGACGGACCAGCTCGGCGAGAAGGCGCGGGATCGGATCGCCCACTTCCTCCAGCGGAAGGTGGACAAGGAGCGGATGACCGCCGACGAGCGCTCCGCGGCGCTGGAGCGCCTCTTGCTGACGACAGCGCTTGCCGCCTTCTCGGATTGCGACCTCGTGATCGAGGCGATCGTCGAGGACCTCGACGCCAAGCACGCGCTTTTCGCGGAGCTCGAAGGGATCGTCCGGCCGGACACGATTCTGGCGACCAACACGTCGGCGCTCTCCGTCACCGAGATCGCGTCTGCGGTCTCCACGCCGGAGCGTGTCGTCGGCATGCACTTCTTCAACCCGGCACCTCTGATGCCGCTCGTGGAGATCGTGAAAGCGGAGCTGTCCTCGGATGCCGCCGTCGACGCGGCGTACGCCGTCGGGGAGCGACTCGGCAAGCAGCCGATTCGATGCCATGACACACCTGGATTCGTCGTCAATCGCGTTCTCATCCCGCTCCTCAACGACTGTCTCCGCGTCCTGGACGAGGCGCGGGTCTCGCCGGAGGACCTCGACACGGCGATGACGGCAGGGGCAGGTTGGCCGATGGGGCCCTGCACCCTCGTCGATCTCGTCGGCATCGACGTGCATGTGCATGCATCCGAGGCGCTGTACGAGAAGCTGCGCGAACCACGCATGGCGCCACCGCCGCGGATCGTGGCGATGAGGAACGCCGGGCTTCTCGGCCGAAAGAGCGGCCGCGGCTTCTATTCGTACGACTGATCGCTGCCGGCGAAGATCCGCCGGAGCGCCGCCGTGGTCCCTGGCTGCCCGTAGACGTGGACGCGATCGCCCGGCTCCAGCACCGTCTGCGGGCCGAACCCTTGCGGTTGCCCGTCCCGTACAAGGACGCCGACCCAGACCCGCTCGGCGAGCGGTAGCTCCTCGATCCGTCGACCGCTCGCGTATGCCTCCTTTCCGACGGTGAACGCGAGCACCTCGGCGAGATCGTGGTCCACGGTTCGAAATGGCACCTGCAGGCGCCGGGCCGCGTAACCGATCGAACCTCCCTGGACGAGCACGGAGAATAGAACTACGACGAAGATGATGCCGTAGATCCGTCCCGATTCCGGCACGCCCGCGAGCACCGCCAGCGAGCCGAGAAGGATCGGCACAGCGCCCTTCAGCCCTCCCCAGACGATGAAGATCTTCTCGCCGCGACGCAGGCGAACCGGCACGAGCAGCGGACCGACGGCGAGAGGCCGAAGAACGAAGGCGAGGATGACCGCCAGAACGATGCCTTCAACCCAGACTCCGGCATCGTCGAGGTCGCTGTAGCCGATCGAGAGCCCGAGGGCGGCGAACGCTGCGATCTCGGCCAGCGCGGCGAGTGACGCGTGGAAGGACTCGATCTCTCCCTTGCGCGCGAGCGCAACGTCGCCCAGGAGAACACCAGCGACGAAGACCGCCAGGAAGCCCGATCCGTGCGCGACCGAGGCGAGGCCGTAGATGATCCCCGCTCCGCCCAGGACGCGAATCGGGTAGAGGGCCGGGCTCGTCAGCCGGACGCGCCGTAGGACGGGCAAGAGCAGCATCGCGCCTGCGACTCCGACTGCGAGGCCGACGGTGATCTCGATCGCGAACTCCTCGAACACGATCGCCAGGCTTTCGCCGTCCTGTGTGGCGAGCTCGATCATCCCGATCATGAGCGCGATCCCGACCGGATCGTTCGTGCCCGCCTCGCCCTCGAGGATCGTCCCGGCGCGCCCACGGATCTCCCGGCCGCCGAAGACAGAGAAGGTGACCGCCGGATCGGTCGGCGCGATCGCAGCACCGATCAGTCCGGCCGTGATCCACGAGATGCCGAGGATGTAGTGGGCTGCGACGGCGACGAGCCCCCAGGTGGCAAACGTGCCCAGAACTCCGAGCGCCAAGATGGGCTTGGCCGATCTCCGAAAGCGCGCGAGTCCGATGTGGAGCCCGCCGTCGAAGAGGATGACCACGAGCGCGACCACGCCGATACGCTCGACGACCTCGATCGACAGGGCGTCGCGGAACGAGTCGAGGGACGCTGCGAGCACGCCCGCCGCGATCAGGAAGAGCGCAGCGTTCGGAATCGAGATCCGGTCCGCGAGCCGCATTCCGAGCACGGCGAGGAACACCCCGGCGGATACGAGGAGGACGATCGCCCCGAAGTCGGAGATCTCTGTCACGAACGCATCGAGAATCTACGATGCGAGGCGGACCTGCGGCGAGACTTACAGTCTCCTTACACGGTTTTGATGCTGGACTCACGGTGAATCTCGATACTGGGCTTGGCGTCATGCGCAAGCCCATCCTCTTCGCCTGCTCGATCGCCGCTGCCGCGGTTCTCGGCGGCACCGCCGGCGCCGCGCCGCAGGATGTCGGCGTGCTCTCGGTCGAGGACGGGAAGGGCGTGGTCATGCTCGACTTGAAGGGGTCCGTGCTCGGACGTCTGTCGACCGGGACGCTGCGGGTAACGGATCACACGCCGTGGGATCGCTATTCGGCGCTCGTGGTCGGGCGCAAAGTCACGCAGGAACGGCTCGGCCCGAAGACCGTCCTCTACCGTGGCCAGGGACTTCGTTTCCGAATGGTCGGCGGCGGCTACCGCATCGTCGTCCGAGGAGTGGGCATCTCGGTGTCGGCAGTCGGCAGAGGTGTCGTCTCGCTTGATGCCGATCCGCGCCTGCCTGGCGAGGATGTGGGCGTGTACTCGCTCGAAGAAGGCGTCGACTGCGACGTCGAGCGCGCGCTTTGCACCGCGCTTCCCGACGAGCCCGAGCGATTCACTCTGGGCGCGCCGCCCGAGGACGGGGGACGAGGGCAGAAATGAGCCAACAGCAGCACACCATCTTGGTCGTGGAGGACGAGACGTCGATTGCGACCTTCGTCGCCGCGTATCTTCGGAACGCCGGCTACGGCGTCCGAACCGCCTCGACCGCCCAGAACGCGCTCGTCGAGCTCGCCAGCGAGCCGCCGGCGCTGATCATCCTCGACCTCAATCTGCCCGACGGCGACGGGGTCGAGCTTTGCCGTCGGATTCGCAAGGCGTCGGATGTGCCGATCCTGATGCTCACCGCGCGAGACGAGGACGTGGACAAGATCATCGGCCTCGAGGTAGGCGCGGACGACTACATGACGAAACCGTTCAATCCGCGCGAGCTCGTCGCCCGCGTCAAGAGCGTGCTTCGGCGCGCTGCGCCGGACCGGCGGCGCGGCGAGAGCGAGGAGCTGCGTCATGGAGATCTCGCCATCAACTCCGGAAAGCGAGAGGTGTACGTCGGAGACGAGGAGATTCGCCTCGCCCCGAAGGAGTTCGAGCTCCTCTGGGAGCTGCTCGACCATCGCGGGATCGTCCTCACCCGCGACCAGCTGCTCGAACGTGTCTGGGGGTACACGTTTGCCGGCGACACGCGGACCGTCGACGTCCACGTGCGCCAGATCAGGCGCAAGCTCGGGGACGCGTCGCCGATCGTCACGGTGTGGGGCGTCGGTTACAAGGTCGCGAGCGACCGCACGCCCGCCCCGACCGCGTAGAGGCGTTAGTCGGGAATTGACGCGCAGCCGGGGGCGGTCACGACCAAGCCGGGCGGCGCGCTCACTCGTCGTGCAGGCTGGTAAGCGTGGACGGCGAGGGAGGGTGGCGATCCGGAGCCGTGTCGTGGCCGTCATCCGGCCCGCCATGAATTCCCGACTAAACCTCTGCGATCTACCCTAAGAGCGTCCATGCTCGGGACGCTTCGCTTTCGGCTCACAGCTCTCTTCCTCACGGTCGTGCTCGTGTTCGGCCTCGTCTCCATCGCGCTCGCTGTTCGGCTCTTCCAGGACGTGACCCGAACCGAGTCGGTCCGCGAACTCTCACGTGAGGCTGCCGGTCTCGCCGATCTGTACGCGCAGGCGGCGCTGCGCTCGAGCGACGAGGGGACGCAGGCACCGGCATTTGCGGCTCGGAATCTCGAGCTCGCGACCGGGGACGAGCTCTTCTATGTCGGCCTGTCGCTCTTTCCGGGGCAGCGCTTCGGGTTGACACGTTTGCCTCGCAGCGCGCTCGGGGACGTGGATCTCGCCCGTGACGGGCTGGTGACGTTCGAGTTCACGCCGCCCGGAGATGACACGAGGCTGATCGCGGCCGCGCAACCGGTTCGGCTCGCCCGCGGAACGGAGGCGTTCGGCTGGCTGGTCGTCGCCAAGCCGGTGACCGAGCTCCGCGCGCAGTGGCTGACGCTGCTCGGCCGGCTGGCTCTCGCGCTCGCGGTCGGGGTCGGTCTTGCCGGAATGCTCTTCTGGTGGTTGTCGCGACGTCTCACCGAGCCTGTTCTCACCCTCACCCGCGCGACCCAGGACGTTGCAGCGGGTCGTTACGACGTCGAGATCCCCGACTCGCGGGGAGGCGACGAGATCTCGCTTCTCAGCGACCGCTTTCGCCGGATGGTCGCGAAGCTCGCCGAAGGTGAGCAGCTCAAGCGTTCCTTCCTCATGTCGGTTTCGCACGAGCTGCGCACGCCCTTGACCGCGATTCGCGGCCACGTGGAGGCAGTTCGCGAGGGAATCGTCTCAGAGCCGGAGCAGGTACGAAGCTCACTCGACGTGATCGCCTCCGAGGCGGACCGCCTCGAGCGCCTGGTCGGAGATGTTCTCGATCTCGCGAAGCTGCAGGCACACCGCTTTACGGTTCGCCACGAGGAGGTCGATCTTGGACGCGTGCTCGATCACGCGTACAGCGCGTTCACCGAAGAGGCTCGGCGGCGGGAGATCGACTACCGGCTGAAGACGGTACCGGAGGCACCCGTCATCGTCTCAGACGGGGATCGCGTCCTGCAGGTGATCTCGAACCTGCTCACCAATGCCTTTCGCTGGACTCCGGACGGGGGTCGGATCGAGCTCGAGCTCGCAACGGAGAACGGGCTGGCACGGGTGGACGTCGCGGACTCCGGGCCCGGGATCTCGACGGAGCAGCGCGAGCGCATCTTCGAGCCGTTCATCTCGAACGACGTGAACGGAACCGGCCTCGGCCTTCCGATCGCGAGAGAGCTCGCAGTCGCGCTCGGCGGCAGGATCGAGCTCTCATCGGCACCCGGCACCGGAAGCCGCTTCCGGCTCGTGCTTCCGACAGCAGATGACGGATAGCGCGTCCGTTAGAGGCTTGATGTGAAATTCACGGCGGGCCGGATGACGGCCCCGACGCGGCGCCGGATCACCACCCTCCCTCGTCTTCCAGGCTTACCAGCCTGCACGACGAGTGAGTGCGTCGCCCGGCTTGGTCGTGACCGCCCCCCCGGGCTGCGCGCCAATTGTCACATCAAGCCTCTACGCGGCTGTGGCGTGGCCGATCAGATCGTCGACATCGATCGATCGCTCGGCTCGGCCACGTTCGAGCCGGGAGAGCCGAGCGTCGACCCCGCGCCAGCCGGAGCTGACGAGGTCGACGAGGAGCGCCAGGTCGTCCACCCGTGCATGCCGTTCGGCGAGAAGGTCTCCTTCAATCCGCTCCAGCCGTCGAATCGCCTGGTTGAGCAGGCCTCGGATCTCGGCGATATGGCGGGCGACCGGGAGCACCTCGGTGCGGAGCCCGTCGCGAACGGCGACGCTGACTTGCGCAGGAACTGACGCTTCGAGACCAGCTGCCACCTCGGCAAGCGTTTCGATCTGTCTGCGCGATCGTTCGAGCGTCGCCTCGAGCACTGCCGGCTCGGGTCGACGAGCGGCTGCCTCGGCGATGCGCTGTTGGGCACGTTCCAGAGTGAGTGCATCCATGGGCGCCGAGGCTACTCTCCGCGCCGGATGGACACCGCGCTCCTCGACTACGAGCTTCCGGAGGAGCTGATCGCTCAGCGTCCCCGGGCACGGCGAGACGACTCGCGCTTGCTTGTGTACCGCCGCTCGACGGGCGAGATCGAGCATCGGGTCTTCACAGAGCTCCCCGATCTGCTCTCGGGCGAGCTCGTTGTCGTCAACGACACGAGAGTCCTTCCGGCACGCATCGAGCTTCGGCGCACGACGGGGGGTCGCGTCGAGGTTCTTCTGGTCGAGGAGCTCGAGGACGGGCTCTGGGAGGGCCTGGCTCGACCGACACGGCGTTTGCGAGTCGGCGAGCGCCTCGGGCCGGTCGAGTTGATGCAGTCCCTCGGCGACGGGCGCTGGCTGCTACGGCTTGACGGGAGGTTCGAGGGCGAAATGCCGCTTCCGCCGTACATCCACGAGCGGCTCTCCGACCCCGAGCGCTATCAGACCGTCTATGCACACGAGCCCGGCGCGGCTGCGGCGCCAACCGCAGGCCTTCACTTCACGCGCGACCTGCTCTCACAGTTCGACCACGTCGCAATCACGCTCCACGTCGGCCTCGACACGTTTCGGCCTGTCGCCGTCGATCGTCTCGAGGAGCATGTGCTGCACGGTGAGCGCTACCGCGTGGCGCCGCAGGCATGGGAGCGGATTGCTGGCGCCAAGCGTGTGCTGGCGGTGGGGACGACGACCGTGCGGACGCTCGAGACCGTCGCGCGCACCGGCGAGCTCTGCGGGCGCACCGATCTCTTCATCACGCCCGGCCTCGAGTTCCAGCGTGTGGACGCGCTCCTGACGAACTTCCACCTTCCCCGGTCGAGCCTACTCGCGCTCGTCATGGCCTTCGCCGGAGTCGAGGAGACGCGCGAGATCTATAGCGCTGCGATCGCCGAGCGGTACCAGTTCTACTCCTTCGGCGACGCGATGTTGATCCTTTGACCGCCCTGCGGCG
>Ga0136620_10000327_pt1 | contig 21851 bp, 29 predicted proteins | sample AntDrymUQ4162106_2_FD_104806 | JGI IMG/M metagenome (GOLD analysis project Ga0136620, IMG submission 104806) | Polar desert sand microbial communities from Dry Valleys, Antarctica - metaG UQ416 (21.06) | ecosystem: Environmental > Terrestrial > Soil > Desert | place: Antarctica: Dry Valley... | reverse complement strand
GGTCCGCGCCGCGGGTCTGAGCGGCGCCGAGGTGGCTGCCCGGCTCGAGCGCGCGAGCGTGCTGGTGGCGCCGGGCGGCCCGCTCGGAGACGAGGACCACGTGCGCATCGCGATCCGCGGACCAGCGGCCACCGAGCGGCTGCTGTCGGCGTTGCGCGATGCCTTCGGCAACCCTAGAGCGCCGGCCTCAGCTCCACGAGCGCGCCAATCCGGCGCCTAAGCCTCCTCGGACTGCCTGAGCAGCGCGCCGGTCGTCTGCTCGAAGATCCGCCGCCAGGCGCGCGTCTTCTCGGGCTCCTCCTTCGCGAAGCGGCGGACGACCTTGCGCACGCGAGTGGCGGAGATCTCGATCCCGTGCCGTGCCGCGACCTCGTGCAGCTCGTCGTAGTCCTTGGCGAGCCGCAGCGTGACCGACTCGAACCCGTGACGGGCGATCTCGATCCGCTTGCCGAAGCTCATGATGTTCGTGTCGAACATCAGCTCGTCATTGGGGTCGGGCTCGATCAGGATGATGTCGACGCCCGGGTACTTCTCCTCCCACCGCTTGACCGACTCGTGGAGGCGCTGGTGCGCGAGCAGCTTGAAGGCCTGGTAGCCGATCTGGGGGAAGCCCATGTCGGAGACGCGGCGCACGCGGCTGCCCGTGATCGTGGGGATCACCTTCTGGAAGTCGTTCACGTACGGAACGAGCGGGTTGACCACGATCACGAACTTGGCGCCCTGCTCGACGGCGATGTCGACGTTGGTCGTGGAGCGAATCCCCCCGTCCACGAGCTGGCGGCCCCGGACTTCGACCGGCTTGTAGACGATCGGGAGCGAGGTCGAGGCGGTCACGGCCTTGGAGATCGGCACGTCGTCCCAGCCCTCGCCGCCGAAGACGATCCGCTCGCAGGTGTCGAGGTCGGTGGCGGTCAGGTAGAGCTCGCTGTCGAGCATCCGAAAGTCGTCGCTGCGGTCGGGGTCCGCGAGCGCCTCGGCCACGTAGCGCTCGATGCCGGCGCCGTCGTAGACGCCCGACGGCAGGCCCTCCGCCAACCCGATCAGGAGGTCCATCATCGAGACTTGCCCGAGCTGGCCGAGCAGCGTGCGGCCGAGGCCGGCCACCCGCAGCGGCATCAGCGCCGCGCTCTTTGCGAACTCGAAGTAGTTGGGGCGCATCAGCGTGCCGAGGTCGATGTCGCGGATCGAGGTCGGGACCTGCCCGTTGGCCACGCGCATCATCTCCTCGGGCGTGACGCCGTTGGCCGCGAGGCTCGCGACGAAGGACCCCGCGCTCGTGCCCACGTAGACGTCGAACTCGTTGACCGTGCGGTTCACCGCGAGGAGGTCGAGCGCTCGCAGCGCGCCGATCTCGTAGACGCCGCCGGTGAGCCCTCCGCCGCCCAGCACCAGCGCGGTCTTGGAGCCCGCGGGCTTGCCGCGCCCGGCGCGCTTGGGCGCGCTCTTCCGCTTGGGCGCGCTCTCTAGCTTTACGACCTGGCCCATGCCCGCGCCGGATTATCGCATCCTGGCTGGCCGACCAGCCGCCTTCCGGCGCTAGAGACCCGCCTCGAGCACCGTGCGGGCCACCGGCGCGGCCACCTCGCCGCCCGCGCCGCCGTTCGCGATCATCACCGCGATCGCTAGCTTCGGGTCGTTGCCCGCCGGCGCAAACGCCGTGAACCAGGCGTGCTCCTGGATGTCCTCGCCGAGCTCGGCGGTGCCGGTCTTGCCGGCCACCTCGATCCCCTCGATGGCAGCGCTCGTGCCGGTGCCCGAGGACACCACCTCGACCATCAGCTCCTCGATCGTGTTGGCCACCTCCTGCGAGGTGATTCGCTGCCGCTGTGGCGGCTCGTCCGGGGCCACCCGCGGCTCGATCTGCTTGCCGTCGTTCGCGATCGTCTGGGCGATCGACGCGAGCTGGAGCGGGGTCACGAGCAGCTCGCCCTGGCCGATCGCCGTCGCACCGAGCTCGAGGTCGGACTCGATCTCGTCCGGCTGCGGGATCGTGCTGGTGTCGGCGCTCGCGATGCTCGGTTCCTCGTTCAGGCCGTAGCGCTCGGACGTCTCGACGAACCGCTCCGCCCCCACCTCGACGCCGAGCGGCGCGAAGACCGAGTTGCAGGACCGCGCGAAGCTCGTGGTGAAGCTTCCGCCGCACGCCTCGCCGTGCGCGTTGTCGATCTCCACTCCGTCGATCAGCGCCGCCGTCTCCACCGGGAACTCCTCGGAGGGCGTCACGAGCCCCTCCTCGAGGGCCGCGGTCGTGGTCACGATCTTGAACGTGGACCCGGGCGGCTGCGGCCCGGTGGCGGCGACCCCGACGAGCCCCCTGACCTCGGCCGTGCGCGCGTCGAGCACCGCGATCCCGCCGAGCTGGGTCAGCGCGAGCGCCGCAGCCTCCTGCACGGCCGGCTCGATCGTGGTGTTCACCGGGTCGGCGGCCTGCGGCTCGGAGCGGGCGATCTCGCGCTCCCCGGCGAGCAGGACGCCGCCCGGCCGGCCCGCGAGCTCCAGCTCGAAGATTCGTTCGAGTCCCGTGACGCCGACGAGCGTGTCGTCGGGGAAGCCACGCGCGAACAGGCTGTCGCTCTCCTCCTCGGCGGCCGCAGGGGCGATCGTCCCGGTCACCGAGCTGGCGTCCAACCCGAGCTCTGAGCTTCGCTCACCCGGCTCACCCTCGGCGAGCACCGTTCCGTCGCGAGCGAGCAGCGCCGCCCGCTCGGGTGCCCGCGTCCGGCGCCTCAGCTCCTCGTCCCCGGCGAGACCGGGGAACACCATGTGCGGCGCCCAGGCGACCAGCAGGTCGTCCGCCTCGCCGCTCGTCTCGACCTCGACGTCGTGGGCCACGGTCCCGAAGATCTCGGTCGTGACGGTCACGGGCAGGATCGCGTCGCCCTCGGCCTCGCGTGCCTCGCCGGGGACCACCGCCGTAGCCGTGGCTGTGGTGGCGGCATCGGTGTAGGCGGCGGCGAAATCCTCCTCCGAGGTCTCGGTGTGGCTCGTCGCGTCGAGCAGGTCGTACATCGCGCCGTAGTCCTCGCCGGCCCACGCCTCTCCAAACCGCTCGGCGAGCGCCTCCGCGTCGGAGTCGGCGAGCAGGCTCTTCACGAGGAGCGCCGCGAGCGCCAGCACGGCCACGAGCCCCGCGGCGACGAGTGCCCGGCGGAGCAGGCGCCGGCGGCGGACCGGCCACGGATCGCCGCGGCGGCGCGTTGTGGTCTGCGCTTCTGGCAAGGGTCTCTTTGAGGCTCTGCGGGCGGCCCGGCGTGGGCGGCTCGTCGCAATCGACAACGCTAGCGCCCGCGGAGCGCTCGGGCGAGCCGGCTCGCTAGTCGCCGAGCAAGGCGAGCAGCCGTTCCTCGTCGATAACCTCGGTCCCGGTCTTGCGCGCCCGCTCGAGCTTCGACCCCGGGTCCGCGCCCGCCACGACGAAATCGGTACGACCGGACACCGAGCCGGTCACCTTGCCGCCGGCCGCCTCGACCCGCTCGGTCGCCTCCTCGCGCGAGAGCGTCGGGAACGCGCCGGTCAGCACCAGGGTCTTGCCGGCGAGCGGCCCGGCGACCGCCGCCCCCCCCTCCTGCTCCATCGACAGCCCGTGGGCGCGCAGTCGCTCCAGAAGCTTGCGCGTCCGCTCCTCGGCCAGCGTCTCGGCGATCGTGGCGGCGAGCACGGGGCCGATGCCGGCGGTCTGCGCGATCGCCTCCGCGTCGGCCGCCAGCAGCGCGTCGATCGAGCGGAACTGGTCCGCCAGCGCGCGCGCGTTGACGAAGCCGATGCCCGGTATCCCGAGCGCGAAGAGGACGCGGCTGAACGGCTGCGCCTTCGAGCGCTCGATCGCCTCGACGAGGTTGCCCGCCGACACCGCCCCGAAGCCCTCGAGCGCCTCGAGCCGCTCGGAGGTCAGCTCGTAGACGTCGGCGACGTCGCTGATCAACGCCTCCGACAGGAAGCGCTCCGCCTGCTTCTCGCCGAACCCGTCGATGTCCATCGCGCCGCGCTGGACGAAGTGCTTGACCGACTGGAAGATCTGGCCGGGACACGACGCGCGGTTGGGGCAGATGGTCCAGACGCCGTCCTCGGGCTTGACCGTCGCCGTGCCGCAGGCGGGGCAGTGCTCCGGCGGCACGGGCACAGGGCCGCGCTTTCGGCGCCGCTGCGCCGCGGCGGTGGGCGAGACCACCTGCGGGATCACGTCGCCGGCCCGCATGGCGATCACCTCGTCGCCCTCGCGCACGTCCTTGCGGCGCAGGTCCTCCTCGTTGTGAAGAGTGGCGAGCTGGACGGTCGCGCCCGACAGCTGCACCGGCTCGAGGTTGGCGAACGGGATCAGGTGCCCGGTCCGCCCGACGTTCCACATGATCGACCTGAGCTTGGTCTGGCCGGTCATCGCCTCGAACTTCCAGGCGATCGCGCCGCGTGGCTCGCGCCCGACCACCCCGAGGCGCCGCTGCAGGTCGAGGTCGTTGACCTTGACCACGACGCCGTCGATCTCGTAGTCGAGGTGCTCGCGCCGCTTCTCCCACTCGCGGCAGCCGCGCGCGAGCGATTCGACGTCGTCGTGCACCTCGACCCCCGGGCTCACCTTGAACCCGTGCCGTCCGAGCCACTCGAGCCATTCGCGGTGGGTCGCGTGGTCGAGCCCCTCGACGGCGCCGACCCCATAGCACCAGATCGACAGCGGCCGCGACGCCGTCACGCCGGGGTCGAGCTGCCGGATCGAGCCGGCGGCCGAGTTGCGCGGGTTCGCGAAGGTGGGCTCGCCGGCCGCGGCACGCTGCTCGTTGAGCTTCGCGAATGCCGACCGCGGCAGGTAGACCTCACCACGGACCTCGAGCAGCGCCGGCGCGCTCTCGACCCGCAGCGGGATCGCGCCCATCGTCTTGAGGTTGTGGGTCACGTCCTCGCCGATCTGCCCGTCGCCGCGCGTGGCGCCGCGCTCGAGCGCGCCGTCGCGGTAGACGAGCGAGATCGCGAGCCCGTCGATCTTCGGCTCGGCCACGTACTCGAGCGCGGCCTCCTCGACGCCGTCCTTGATCAGGCGGTTGCGAATCCGCGTCTCCCAAGCTCGAAGCTCATCCTCGCTGCGGGCGTTGGCGAGCGAGAGCATCGGCTGGAGGTGCTCGACCTGCGTGAACTTCTCGAGCGGCCGCCCGCCCACGCGCTGGGTGGGCGAGTCGGGCGTGCGCAAGTCCGGGTTCTCGCGCTCGAGCGCGCGCAACTCGTCGAGAAGCGCGTCGTAGTCGGCGTCCGAGACCTCCGGGTCGTCGAGGACGTAGTAGCGATGGTTGTGGCGCTCGAGCTCGCGCCGGAGCTCCCGCGCGCGCTCGGCCGGCTTGCGGTCAGCCACCGCGCGCGTCGGCTTCGGCGGCGGTGCCGACCTCGCGCGCCGCCGGAGCGAGGAGGCGATCCAGCTTCGAGCCGTGCAGCGCGTCGACGCTGTCGGTCGCGGTCAGGTCGAAGTGGAGCGGCGTGACCGCGATGAAGCCGTCCGCGATCGCCGCGAAGTCGGTGCCATCCTCGTGGTGGTAGGAGGGGTCGTCGCCGTAGATCCGGTAGCGGCGACGGCCTTCGGCCTCCTCGTCGAGCTCGAGCCGGTCGCGGTAGATGCGCCGGCCGAGGCGGCAGGCGCGGACCCCGCGCGCGGCGCTGATCGGACAGTTGACGTTCAGCAGCGTGCGCTCGGGCATCGGCACGTCGTCGATTTCCTCGACGAGACGGGCGACGAACGCGGCCGCCTGGGCGAAGTGGTCGACCTGCCAGCTGTCGCCGGCGCGGAAGTCGAGCTCCCCGCGCGGCGACTGCTGCGAGACCGCGATCGCCGGCAAGCCGAGCACGATGCCCTCGAGCGCGGCGGCCACCGTGCCCGAGTAGGTGATGTCGTCACCGAGGTTGGCGCCGTGGTTGATGCCCGAGACGATCAGCTCGGGTTGGAAGTCGAGCAGGCCGAGCGCCGCGAAGCGGACGCAGTCGACCGGGGTGCCGTCTGTCGCGTGGCCCACGCTCCCGTCCTCGAACTCGACCTCCTCCACCCAGAGCGGCTGGCGAGTGGTGATGCTGCGCGCGGTGGCGCTCCGGTTCGAGTCGGGCGCGATCACGGCCAGCTCGATGTCCTGCAGTTCGTGGAGCGCCCTGCGCACGGCGTTCAGGCCGGTGGCCTGGATCCCGTCGTCGTTGGTGAGCAGCACCTTCATGCGACCGCCCAGGATAGAAGCGGCGACCGCGGCCCGGGCTTCGCCCCGTTCGGGTCCGCAATTGCTGAGCTAGCCAGGTCATGACGTGGTCAACTCAGCAACTGTCGCGACCTACACCATCCAGCGGCTCACCGCTGCCGCGGCCCCCCCGGACGACTCGGAAACTCAGCGGCCGACTGCCGCACGCCGTTGCTCGAAGCCGCCGTGGCCTACGGGAACGGCGGATGCGCGCGGGCGAAGAAGACGTCGGTCCTGTTCTGCGTGTCGAGGCCCGTGGCCCCCTGGGAGTCGTTGAACGGCGGGAGCGTCAGCGTCGAGTAGGCCCCGAACTCGTTCCCGTACGCCGTCAGGCCCTGGTAGTCGCCGACGAAGTAGCCCCTGGCGAAGGGGGCCGTGCGCATGTCGAAGGAGCTGTCGGTGACGCGCTCCTCGCTCCAGGTCTGGCCGCCGTCGCGCGAACGCAGGAACCACAGGTCCGTGTCCAGCGTGGGAGAGGCCGTGGTGTCGTTGCGGAAGTCGTAGTAGGTGACCCCGATGTTCCCGTGGTCATCGACCCTGATGGCGGGGGTGAACGCCTGCGTGCCCGGGACCTTGTTGATCCGCACCGGCCTGGACCAGGTGCGTCCGCCGTCGGTCGACTTCGAGAAGGCGATCTGGTCGCGCTGGGAGTTGGTGAAGCGGGCGTCCTGCCAGACCATGTACACGCAGTCGCCGGTCGAGCACTTCGAGTCGCTCGCGCCGCGCTCGTCCGAGGCGATCTCGGGAATGATGTCGCCCGTCCTGACGTCCTCGCCGTCGCGCGGGTCGGTGACGCCGACGGCGCCGAGCCGCGAGACGATGATCTGGTCCGACCAGGTCGAGCCGCGGTTGGTCGAGCGGATCACCGCCACGCTGCCGCCCTTCAGCAGGTCCTTGTTGTCGTTTTGCAACAGCGCGAAGCCGTTCACCAGGTCACCGTCCGGCATGACCACGATCTGGTTGCCGATCGTCTGATCGTTCTGGCCGGGGTCGAAGATCGGCCGCGCCGGCTCCCAGCTGGTGCCGCCGTTGTGGGTGCGGGCGAACCAGGTCGGGCCGCGGAAGGCGGCGGCGCGCTCATACGACCGGCCCTGCGACCGCTCGTTCGGGAACACGAGCCGGTCCCACACCGCGTAGACGAAGTTCGCGTTCGTGTAGTCCGCGGTGAGCGACTCCTTGTCGTTGAAGACGGTCGGGGAGGTGTCGCGCCTAAGCACCTGGGGCCTGCGCCAGGTCTGGCCGCCGTCCCTCGACTCGCTCACCAGGACCGCGTTGGCCAGGTCGCGGGTGTCGTTGAAGGAGAGGCTGATCTGGTACGCGTCGCCGTCCGGCCCGAAGCTCACCCACGGGTCGCTCGCCCGCTCGTAGTCGCCGTTGTCCGGCCCGTCCGGGTCCGCGGGAGTGCCCGGCGCGGCGCCGGCGCAGCGGCTGAACTTGGGCAGCGATCCGACGCCCAGCCCGGTCCAGGTCTCGCCACCGTCGCGCGAGACGCTGGTGCCTAGCCCGTTGGCCCCGCCGGTCGAGAACCGATCCTGCTGGTAGACGCCGATCAGGTCGGGGCCGTTCACGTCGGCGAGCGAGGTCGGATCGACGTCGATCCAGGGCTCGGGCTCCGTATTGCGGTAAAGAGTGCCGCTCTGGGGGGCGCCGTTGCAGTTCGGCGCGAACGGCGTCGTGCCCGTCGTGGGGACCGGTGCGTCCACCGTCGCCAGGGCGCTCGTGCCACCGGCGGCCGCGCCCGCCAGGGCAAGTGCAAGAGCCAGGGTCAAGCGCCTCATGGGGCTACCTCCGTGACGTCCGATTTGAGTGGCGTCGCAAGCGCCTGCAACTTACTCCTGAAAGCCCGTTTTGACCACCCCCCGTGTCGGCAAGGGTCGATCCGCCGGCGGCGGCGGCGGCGCGACCGCTTCTCATTCCGGCGGGTACCGGACCGACACGAGGTAGAGCCCGTGCGCCGGCGCCGTCTCGCCCGCCTCCTCGCGCGGCCGGCCCTCCAGCAGGCGCTCGAAGCCACCGACCCCCATCCGCCCGTTCGCCACCGCCAGCATCGTCCCGACGAGCGTCCGGACCATGTGGCGCATGAACGTGTCGGCCTCGATCTCGAAGTCGAGGCCGTGCTCCCCGGCGTCAACCCACGCGGCCCCCGACACGTCTCGCTCGAAGCGCACGTGGTGAGTGTCCGTTGGCGTGAACGCGCGGAAGTCGTGCGTGCCGCGCAGCGATCGCGTGCAGGCCTCGAGCGCGTCGCGGTCGAGCGGCCGCGGCCAGTGGAGCGCGCGGTCCGCCTCGAACGCGCTCGGCGCGTGCCGGCGGAGCAGGCGATAGCGATACAGCCGCGCGCGGGCGTCGCGGCGGGCGTCGAATCCGTCCGGCGCCGCCTCGCTCGCGAGGACGCGGACGTCGGCGGGGAGAACTCCGTTGAGTGCCCCCGCGGCGGCCGGCTCGCCGTGGTGGCTCGCGACCTGCCCGAGCGCGTGAACTCCGGCGTCGGTCCTCCCGGCGACCGTCAACGCGGTCTCACCCCCTCGGATGCGAGCGAGCGCCCGCTCGAGCTCGCCCTGCACGGTGCGGCGCTCCGGTTGGCGCGCCCAGCCGGAGAAGCCGGCGCCGTGGTACTCGAGCAGCAGGCGGGCCGCCAGGGCGGCCGCCTACACCAGCTCGAGGAACACCATCTCGGTCGCGTCCGAGCGGCGCGGGCCGAGCTTGAGGATGCGCGTGTAGCCGCCGTTTCGCTCGGCGTAGCGCGGCGCGATCTCCTCGAACAGCTTGTATACGACGAACTTGTCCTGTCCCAGGCGCGCCATTGCCTGGCGGCGGGCGTGGAGGTTGCCGTGCTTGGCGAGCGTGATCAGCTTCTCCACCTCCGGCTTGACCGCCTTGGCCTTCGCCTCGGTGGTCTTGATCCGCTCGTGGTTGAGCACCTCGCGCGAGAGGTTCATGAACAGCGCCTTGCGGTGGGCGGAGTCCCGGCTCAGCTTGCGGCGGTCGCGACGATGGCGCATGACGACGTTGTATCCGAAGCGCGGCCGGCGGGCCCTACGCCTCGTTCAGCGACAGGCCGCGCGCCTCGAGCGTCTCCACGACCTCCTCGATCGACTTGCTGCCGAAGTTGGGGATCGCGTTCAGCTCGGACTCCGTCTTCTGCAGCAAATCGCCGACAGTCTGGATGCCGGCGCGCTTGAGGCAGTTGTAGGAGCGCACCCCGAGCTCGAGCTCCTCGATCAGGATGTCGTCCATCGCGTCGGGTGCTCGTGCGGCCGCCGGCCCGGCCGTCACGGCCGCGCCGTCGTCGCCGCCGAGGTCGCCGCCGCCCTGGAGGAAGTCGAGCCGCGCCGGGTCGGTGAAGATCGACAGGCTCTTGATCAGGATCTCGGCCGCCTCCCGCAGCGCCGCCTGCGGCTCGACGGAGCCGTCGGTCTCGATGTCGAGCATGAGCTTGTCGTAGTCGGTCCGCTGTCCCACGCGCGCCGACTCGACCTGGTAGGCCACGCGCCTGACCGGGGAGAAGATCGAGTCGATCGGGATGACGCCGATCGGCTGGTCCTCCGACTTGTTCTCCTCGGCGGGCGCGTAGCCGCGTCCGCGCCCGACGGTCAGGTACATCTCGAGCTTGGTCCGCTTCTCGAGCGTCGCGACGTGAGAGCCGGGGTTCAGGATCTCGACGCCGGAGGGAAGGTCGATGTCCGCCGCGGTGACCTCGCCGGGCCCGGTCGCCACGAGCGGCACCTCGACCTCGGTCGCCTCGGAGTGGAGGCGGCAGACGATCTCCTTCAGGTTCAGGACGATGTCGGTCACGTCCTCCTTGACGCCCGAGATGGTGGAGAACTCGTGGGCGACGCCCTCGATGCGCACGCTCGTCACGGCCGCGCCGCCGAGCGACGACAGGAGCACCCGCCGGAGCGAGTTTCCGAACGTGTACCCGAAGCCGCGGTCGAGCGGCTCGATCTCGAAGGAGCCGCGGTTGTCCTCCACCTTCTCGGCCGAGATCTGAGGGGTCTGAAAATCAAGCATTCTGCGTTCCTTCTGATCGGGTACGCCGCCCGCCGGCTCACGCCGCTGGCGGTCGAGGCACTGCTTACTTCGAGTAAAGCTCGACGATGAGCTGCTCCTGGACCGGAGAGTCGATCTCCTCCCGCTCCGGATGGCGCAGCACCTTCGCCGTAAGCCCGTCGTGGTCCGCTTGGAGCCATGCCGGCACCGCGGAGGTCAGCTCCGTGGCGTCGCGGATGACCTGATCGGCCCCCGTGCCCGGCTTCACGCTGATCACGTCGTTGGGGCGCACCCGGTAGGAGGGCACGCTGACCCGCCGCCCGTTCACGGACCAGTGGCCGTGCAGGACGAGCTGGCGCGCCTGGCGCCGTGAGGCGGCGAAGCCGAGCCGCACGAGCACGTTGTCGAGCCGGCTCTCGAGTAGCCGCAGCAGGTTCTCGCCGGTCACGCCGGGCTGGCGGCTGGCCTTCTGGTAGTAGCCGCGGAACTGGCGCTCGAGCACGCCGTAGTAGCGACGCGCCTTCTGCTTCTCCCGAAGCTGGACGCGGTACTCCGACTGCCGCGAGCGCCCGCGCCCGTGGTCACCGGGCGGGTAGGAGCGGCGCTCGACGCCGCACTTGTCGGTCAGGCAGCGCTCGCCCTTGAGGAAGAGCTTCTGGCCCTCGCGCCGGCACTGCTTGCACTGTGGGCCCGTGTCGCGCGCCATCCCTAGACCCGCCTCCGCTTGCGAGGGCGGCAGCCGTTGTGCGCTTGGGGGGTGACGTCGCGGATGCCGGTCACCTCGAGCCCCGCCGCCTGTAGCGAGCGGATCGCGGTCTCGCGGCCCGAGCCGGGGCCCTTGACGTAGACCTCGACCTTCTCGAGCCCCTGCTCGAGGCCCTTCTTGGCGGCCGAGTCCGCGGTGACCTGCGCGGCGAACGGAGTGGACTTGCGCGAGCCCTTGAAGCCCGCGCCGCCGGCGGTCTCCCACGCGATCACGTTCCCCTCCCTGTCGGTGAGGGTCACGATCGTGTTGTTGAAGCTGGTCTTGATGTGCGCCTGTCCGAACGGGATGTTCTTGCGAACGCGGCGACGGCCGCGGCCGCGCGCGGGCCTCTGCTGGGCCACTAGACCGCTCCTTCGTGGCCGGCACCGCTCACTTGGCCACCTTTTTCTTGCCCGCGACCTGCCCGCGCTTGGGGCCCTTGCGAGTGCGCGCGTTGGTCTTGGTGCGCTGACCGTCCACCGGCAGCCCGCGCCGGTGCCGGAGGCCGCGGTAGGAGCCGATCTCCATCAGGCGCTTGACGTTCTGCGAGCGATCGCGCCGCAGGTCGCCCTCCACCATCAGGTCGTTGTCGATCGTCGTGCGCAGCTTCGACACCTCGTCGTCGGTCAGGTCACGGACGTAGGTGTCCGCGTCGACGCCGGTCCTGGCAAGGGCGTCGCGCGACTGCGAGCCGCCGATGCCGTAGATGTAGGTAAGTCCCACCTCGACCCGCTTGTTGAGCGGGATGTTGATTCCCGCGATGCGCGCCACCCGGCTACCCCTGACGCTGCTTGTGCCGGGGGTTCGAGCAGATGATCAGGACCGCGCCGTGGCGGCGGATCACCTTGCACTTCTCGCACATGGGCTTGACCGAGGTTCGGACCTTCATAGCTCCGCGTTCTCTGGACGACCGCCGTGACGGCCCGACGTCATAGGTTAGAAGCAGCGCAAGGCCCAGGAGTCGGCCTCGCGCCGACCGAATAGAGTAGCAACCGCGCGACGCTCAAGCGGCCCGGCGCTCCTCCTGGAGGTGCCACGGAGTCAGGATGCGCGGACCCTCCTCGGTGACCGCCACGGTGTGCTCGAAGTGGGCGGCAAGCGAGCCGTCCTGCGAGTAGACCGCCCAGTTGTCGGAGCCCACCCTGATGCTGTGCTCGCCCGCGTTCACCATCGGCTCGATCGCCAGCACCATGCCCGCCTCGAGCTCGACGCCGGTCTCGGGCTCGCCGTAGTTCGGGATCTGGGGATCCTCGTGCATCTCGCGCCCCACGCCGTGCCCCACGAGGGCGCGGACCACGGAGAAGCCGTCGGCCTCGACCCGCCGCTGGACCGCGCTCGACACGTCGCCGAGGCGCTTGCCCGGCCGGCAGCACTCGACCGCGTCGAACAGCGCGATCCTGGTGGAGGCGAGCAGCCGGCTTGCCACCGGCGTGACGTTGCCGATCGCGAGCGTCACCGCCGCGTCCGCCACCCAGCCGTCGAGGACGACGCCGACGTCGAGCGAGAGGATGTCACCGCGCCCCAGCCGGTAGCGCCCCGGGATGCCGTGGACGATCATCGAGTTCGGCGACGTGCAGATCGAGCCGGGGAATCCCCGGTAGCCCTTGAAGGCGGGCTCGGCGCCCTGGGATCGAATGAAACGCTCGGCCGCCCGGTCGAGCTCGCCCGTGGTGGCGCCCGCACGCACCCTGCCGCGCAGGAGCGCCATGCAGCGCGCCAGGATGCGTCCGGCGGCGGCGATCCTGTCGATCTCCTCCGTCGACTTGGTGACGATCACGGCGCCGTTACTTGAGACATCTAGAGCTGATCTTCGAGGCGCAGCGTCGCGAGCGTCGCTCGGACGTGGTCGTGGACCTCGCTCGGGTGACGGCTACCGTCGAAGCGACGAAGGAGCCCGCGCCCCTCGTAGTAGTCGATCAGCGGGCTGGTCTCCTCGTGGTAGACCGCGAGCCGGCGCTTGACGGTCTCAGGTTTGTCGTCCTCACGTTGGATCAGCTCGGAGCCGTCCCGGTCGCACTTACCCTCCTCCTTCGGCGGGTCGAACTCGACGTGATAGGCGTGGCCGTCGTCGGCGCAGACGCGCCGCCCCGAGAGGCGCCGGAGCGCTTCCTCGTCGGGCGTGTCGATCAGCAGCGCCGCCGAGAGCCGCCGCCCGAGGCCGTCCAGGACGTCCGCAAGTACGTCGGCCTGCGTCACCTTGCGCGGGAACCCGTCGAGCACGAAGCCGTCGGCGGCCTCCTGGCGGTCCACGCGCTCCCTGATGACCTCGACGATCAACTCGTCGGGCACGAGGTCCCCGCGGTCCATGTACTCCGCTGCCTCCTGCCCGAGCTTGGACTGCTCCTTGACCGCCTCGCGCAAAATGTGCCCGGTGGCGTAGTAGGGGAGGTCGAAGTCCTCCACCAGCCGCTCGGCCTGGGTGCCCTTGCCGGCGCCCGGGGGCCCGAGGAGCACTAGGTTCAGCTCGCTCATGAGGGGGCGCAGCGTATCGAGATGAGCGGGCGCGTCAGGGGCCACGCCGCGGGCGGCGAGCGCCGGGCGGCCTACTTCAGAAAGCCCTCGTAGTTGCGCATCATCATCTGCGCCTCGAGCTGCTTCATCGTGTCGAGCGCCACCCCGACGACGATCAGGATCGAGGTCCCACCGAAGAAGAAGTTGGCGCTGGTCTGGTTGATCAGGATCGTGGGAAGCGCGGCGACGGCGGCGAGGTAGAGCGCCCCCGGGAGGGTCAGCCGGGCGAGGATGCGGTCGAGGAACTCGGCCGTCGGCCGCCCGGGCCTCACCCCCGGGATGAACCCGCCGTACTTATTCAGGTTGTCGGCCTGCTCCACCGGATTGAACGTGACCGCCGTGTAGAAGTAGGTGAAGACGATGATGAACAGCGACTGCCCGATCAGGAAGGCGGCGCCGTTCGGGTTGAAGAGCGCCGCGATGTCGCTCGCCCACCCGGCCTGGCTGAGCTCGCCGATCGTCGGCGGGAACGCCATGATCGAGGCGGCGAAGATCACCGGGATCACGCCCGCCATGTTGACCCGTAGCGGGAGGTAGGTCGAGCCGCCGCCCGACATCCGGCGGCCCACGACGCGCTTGGCGTACTGCACCGGGATGCGGCGCTGACCCTCCTGGATGTAGACGATCGCGGCGATGATCGCGAGCGCCATGAACGGCATCATCACCTTGAAGATCTGATCCGGGTTCGTCCACCAGGCCGAGATCCCCTGCGGCAGGCCAGCGACGATGCTCGCGAAGATCATCAGCGAGATCCCGTTGCCGATCCCGCGCTGGGTGATCAGCTCGCCGAACCACATGATCAGAATCGAGCCTGCGGTGAGCGTCAGCACGATCACGAGCACCGTCGCGAAGTTGAAGCCGTCGACGACCTCCGCTCCGGTGCCGGCGCCGAAGCTGCGGAAGAGGAACACGTAACCGATCGACTGGGCGAAGGAGAGCCCGACCGTCAGGTAACGCGTGTACTGGGTGATCTTCTGCTGCCCGACCTCGCCCTCCTTGCGCAGCTTCTCGAGCGACGGCAGGACCACCTGCATCAGCTGCATGATGATCGAGGCGGTGATGTAGGGCATGATCCCGAGCGCGAAGATCGCGAAGCGCTGGAGGCTCCCGCCCGAGAACAGGTTGAGGAAGCCGAGCACGTTGGAGCCCGCGAAACTGTCCGACAGCGATTCGACCGCGTCGACGTTGATGCCGGGCGCCGGGACGTAGGAGCCGATCCGGTACAGCGCGAGCATCGCCGCGGTGAAGGCGAGCTTCTTGCGGATGTCGGCGATCCGCAGCGATCCGATGAGCGTGGCAAGCATGCGGGTCGCCCCGAGGCTAGCTGTCGACGATCGCGCAGGCGCCGCCCGCGGCCTCGATGCGCTCGCGCGCCGAGCGCGAGAACGCGTGCGCCCTGACGGTCAGCTTTTTCGAGAGCTCGCCTTCGCCGAGAACCTTCACTGGGACGTCTCGGCGGGTGGCGAGCCCGGCCTGACGTAGTGAGTCGGGCGTGACCTCGCTGCCCTCGTCGAATCGCTCCTCGAGGTCGCGGAGGTTCACCGGCTGGGTGCGCGTGCGGAACTGCTCGAACGGCATCGACTTCTTCATGTGCGGCCCGCGCAGCTTGCGCATCCGCATGTGGATCGGCATCTGCCCGCCCTCGAAGTTCTTGCGCGACTTGGCGCCCGAGCGCGCGCCGGCTCCCTTGTGGCCGCGGCCGGCGGTCTTGCCGAAGCCCGAGCCCTCGCCGCGGCCGACGCGCTTGCGCCGGTGGCGGGAGCCGGGGGCCGGCTCCAGCGTGTGGAGGCCGATCTCCTCAGCCATCTACTACTCCTTGACCTCGACCAGGTGCCCGACGACGCGGACCGCGCCGCGCACGGTCGGATCGTCGGGCCGCTCGACGGTGCGGCCGATCTTGCCGAGGCCGAGCGACTGCAGCGCGGCGCGCTGCCTGGGGCTCGCGCCGTTCGTGGACCTGCGCTGGGTGAGCGTCAGCTTGGCCATCAGCTCGCCTCGCCCCCGGCGGGCGTCTTCTGAGCGACGGCGGGTTCAGCTCTCCCCTCGGAGGCGGCCCCTTCGCCCTGCCCGTTCGCGGCGCCGTTCGCGCCACGCCGGTCGATCCCGAGCACCTCCCGGACGGAGAGCCCGCGAAGCTCGGCCACCTCCCTGGGGCTGCGAAGGTCCTTGAGCCCGGCGACGGTGGCCTTGACCAGGTTCGTCGGATTCTGGCTCCCGAGCGACTTCGATAGGACGTCGCGGATCCCGGCAAGCTCGAGCACCGCTCGTACGCCGCCGCCCGCGATCACCCCGGTGCCCTCGGACGCCGGTCGCAGCAGCACGCGGCCTGCGCCGTGGACGCCGGTCACCTGATGGGTGATCGTGGCGCCGTGAAGGGGTACCTCGAAGAGGTTCTTGCGCGCCCGCTCGACACCCTTCTGGATCGCGAGCGGGACCTCGTTGGCCTTGCCGTAGCCCACGCCGACGCGCGATCGCTCGTCGCCCACCACGACCAGCGCGGTGAACGAGAAACGGCGGCCGCCCTTGACCACCTTGGCGACGCGGTTGATCTCCACCACGCGCTCCTGGAGGTCCGATGCGGCCGAGCCGCGTGCCGAGCTACGTCTGTCTTCGCGGGCCATCAGCCGACCAACGGTAGCGAAGAGCTCTTACGCGGCCGGGCCGGCATCAGAACCGCAGGCCGCCCTCGCGAGCGCCGTCGGCCAGCGCCTTGACGCGGCCGTGGTAGCGGTAGCCGCCGCGGTCGAAGACGCACGTCTCGACGCCCGCCTCCTTGCCGCGGCGGGCGATCAGCTCGCCGGCCTTCGACGCCTGCTCCATCCGGTCGAGCTCGCGCAACTCGGGCTCCGTCCACGCGACCCCGGCGATCGTCCGCGCCTCGACGTCGTCGATCAGCTGCGCCTGGACGCCGCGGTTCGAGCGGAACACCGAGAGCCGCGGCCGCTCCGCGGTTCCGCGTACCTTCGCGCGCACGCGGCGGCGGCGGCGGAGGCGCTGAGCCGGCTTGGTCGCCGTGCTCACGCGCGCTTCCCGACCTTCCGCTGGACGTGCTCGCCGGCGTAGCGGATTCCCTTGCCCTTGTAGGGCTCGGGCGGGCGGACCTTGCGGATCCGCGCCGCGACCTCGCCGACGACCTGCTTGGAGGTCCCGCGCACCACCACCTGCGTCGGGGCCGGGACCTCGAGCTCGATCCCGTCCGGCGCCTGGACCTGCACCGGGTGCGAGAAGCCAATCGCCAGCTCCACGTCGCGCCCGCGAAGCTGCGCCCGGTAGCCGACGCCCTGGATCTCCAGCCGCTTCTCGAAGCCCTCGGTCACGCCGTGCACCATGTTCGCGATCAGGCTGCGCGTGAGCCCGTGGAGCGCGCGGTGCTCGCCGCGGTCGCTCGGGCGCTTGACCAGCAGCTGGGAGTCGTCCTGCTCGACCGAGATGTCGCGGGCGATGCGCTCCTGGAGCTCGCCCTTCGGGCCGTTGACCGTGACGAGCTCGGGCTCGATCGCGACGGTCACGCCCTCGGGCACCGGGATCGGCTGCCTGCCGATGCGGCTCACGCGACGACTCCGGAAGCGAGCGGGTCACCAGACATGCGCGACCACCTCTCCACCGACGCCCTCGCGCTTCGCATCGTGACCGGTCATTACGCCGCGCGAGGTCGACACGATCGCCGTTCCCATGCCGCCGAGCACCCGCGGGACCTCGCCGTGGCCGACGTAGGTGCGGCGGCCGGGGCGCGAGACGCGGCGAAGGCCCGAAATCACGGGGCGGCGGTCCTCGGTGTACTTCAGTCGCAGCCGCAGCGTGTCGCCCACGCGCGCCGGCTCGGTGGAATAGCCCTCGATGTAGCCCTGCTCGGACAGGATGCGGGCGAGCTCGGCCTTGAACCCCGACGCCGGGATGTCGACCTCCTCCATGTCGGCCTGGAGGGCGTTGCGCACGCGCGTGAGAAAGTCGGCGATCGGGTCGGTCATCGTCATCGTGCAGGCGCTCCTACCAGCTCGACTTGGTCAGGCCCGGGACGTGGCCCTCGTGCGCCACCTCGCGCAGGCAGATCCGGCAGAGCCCGAACTTGCGCATGTAGGCGCGCGGGCGTCCGCAGCGGCGGCAGCGGTTGTAGTTGCGCACCTTGAACTTCGCGGGGCGGCGCTGGCGCACCACCTGTGAGGTCTTGGCCATCGGTCTCCTGAGCCTAGCTTTGGTCGGTTTCGCCGCCGCCGGCGGGCGACGCGTCGCCTTCCCCGCCCTCCTCATCGGAACGGGGCTCGGGCCGCTCGTAGGCCTCCGGGTTCTCTTCCTTGAGCTGGTCGAGCGCCGCCTGCTCCGCCTCGGCGCGGGCTCGCGCCTCCTCCTTGCGGCGCTCCTCCTCCTCCGCCTCGCGGCGCTCCTCGGCCGCCGCGTCGCCCGGGCGGCCATCGCGCGTGAACGGCATCCCGAACGCCTCGAGCAGCGCGAACGCCTCCTCGTCGGTCTGAGCCGTCGTCGTGATGGTCACGTCGAGCCCACGGACCTGGTCGATCGAGTCGTAGTCGATCTCCGGGAAGATGATCTGCTCGCGGATGCCGAGCGAGTAGTTCCCGCGGCCGTCGAAGGCCCGCGGGCTCAGGCCGCGGAAGTCCCGGACCCGCGGGATCGCGATCGACATCAGCCGGTCGAGGAACTCGTACATACGCGCGTGCCGCAGGGTGGCCGCGACTCCGACCGGCATCCCGTCGCGCAGCTTGAAGGCCGCGATCGACTTGCGCGCCCGGCGAACGCTCGGGCGCTGGCCGGCGATCGTCGTGAGCTGATCGAGCGCGGCGTCGAGGACCTTCGTGTCCTGCTTGGCCTCGCCCACCCCCATGTTCAGCGTGATCTTCGAGAGGCGCGGGGCCTGCATCGGGCTCGAATAGTCGAACCGCTCCTGCAGGTCCGCCCGGATCTCTCGCTCGTAGCGCTCCTTCAGGCGAGGCACGATCGTGGCTTCGGCGACGGCCATCAGTCGATCTTCTCTCCGGACCGCCGGGCCACCCGCACGCGGCGGCCGCCCTCGCGGCGGACGCCGACCCGCGTGGGCTCGCCGGAGCTGGGGTCGAGCAGCATCACGTTCGAGACGTGGATCGGCCCCTCGGACTCCACGACGCCGCCGACCTCCGAGCCGCGCTGGGTGCCCGGGACCTGTTGCGGGCGCTCGTGACGCTTGCGCATGTTGAGGCCCTCCACGAAGACGCGCTGGCGGCTCGGGTCCACCCGCAGGACGCGCCCGGTCTTGCCGCGGTCCTTGCCGGTGATGACCTTGACCGTGTCGTCGCGCTTGATGCGAAGCCCCTTGACCACGGTCAGAGCACCTCAGGAGCGAGCGAGACGATCCGCATGAAGTTGCGGTCGCGCAGCTCGCGCGCCACCGGGCCGAAGATGCGCGTGCCGCGCGGGTTCTGCTGGCCGTCGATCAGGACCGCAGCGTTCTCGTCGAAGGCGATGTAGGTCCCGTCCTCGCGGCCGAACTGCTTGCGCGTCCGGACGACGACCGCCTGGACCACCTCGCCCTTGCGGACCGAGCCGTGGGGGATGGCCTGCTTGACCGTGCCGACGATCACGTCGCCGACGCCGGCGTAGCGGCGTGACGACCCGCCGCTGACGCGGATGCACAGCAGCTCGCGGGCGCCGGTGTTGTCGGCGACCCTCAGCCGGCTCTCGGTCTGGATCATCGCGCACGCTCCAAGACCTCGACCAGGCGCCAGCGCTTGCTGCGGCTGAGCGGCCGGCTCTCGACGACCCGGACGGTGTCGCCCTCGTGGGCCTCGTCGCGCTCGTCGTGGACGTGCAGGGTCGACGACGAGCGGACGATCTTCTTGTAGGTGCGGTGCCGGCGCGTGACGTCGATTCGGACGGTGATCGTCTTCTGCGCCTTGTCGGACACGACAAGGCCCTGGCGCACCCGCGGCCGGCCACCTCCGCCCTCGGCCACCGGAGCCGTGGTGGCTGGCCCTGCGGACTCGCCGGCGCGGCGCCGCTCGCGCTGGCGCTGGCGCCAGTTGCGACGGACGATCGCCTTCTTGCGACGCGCTTCGCCACGCTCGGCGGCGCGCTCCTGCGGGCTGCGTGGCGGGCGCGCCTCGCCGCTGTGCGTCGAGCGCGCGCGCCGGCGGCGCTGCTTGGGGGGGAGCTGCTCGGCCGGCGTGGCCGGCGCGGGGTCGGCCGCGGCGGGCCGCTCGGGGGTCGATGCCTCCGGCTGGTCGCTCTGCTTGTCGTTCTGCTCGTCTGTCATGGGTTCCTCAGTCGCTAGGCGTCGCGCTGCCTGCGCAGCTCGTGCTCCACGTCGATCCCGCGCTGACGGGCGACCGTCAGGGCGCGCGCAAGATCCTTCTTCGCGAGCCCGAGCCGCGCCGTGTTCTCGAGCTGGCCGATCGAGTGCTGGAAGCGCAGGTTGAACACCTCTCGCCGCGACTCGCCGACGAACTCGGCAAGTCGAGCGTCCTCAAAGCCGTGCACCTCGGCGGCCTTCACTGGCCCGCCCCCACGCCGGCGCCGTCGCGCATCACGAACTTGGTCCTGACGGGAAGCTTGTGGCCGGCCAGGCGCATGGCCTCGCGGGCGAGCGGCTCCGGGACGCCGGCCAGCTCGAACATCACGCGTCCGGGCTTGACGACCGCGACCCACCCCTCCGGCGAGCCCTTCCCAGAGCCCATGCGGGTCTCGGCCGGCTTCTTGGTCACCGGCTTGTCCGGGAAGACGCTGATCCACACCTTGCCGCCGCGCTTGATCTTGCGCGTCATGGCGATCCGGGCCGCCTCGATCTGGCGGTTCGTGACCCAGCCCCGGTCGAGCGCCTTCAGGCCGTACTCGCCGAACTCGACCTCGAGGCCGCCCTTCGAGAAGCCGGCGCGACGGCCACGGTGCTGCTTGCGAAACTTGACTCGCTTCGGCTGGAGCATTACGCGCCACCGCCTCCGGGCGCGGGCCGCGGCTTGGCCGCTCCGCTCGATGGAGGCCCGCCCTGGCCGCCGCTCGCCCCGGCCGGCGCTCCCGGCCGCCCACCCGAGCGCGAGCCGCCGTCGGGGCGGCCCCGTCCGTCGCCGCGCCCGCCGCCGGGACGCCCGCCGCCGGGAGCGCCGCGACCCTGGCCGCGCGCACCCGGCGCCGCCTGCTTGGGCGCCTCCACCTGAGTGAGGTCCTGCTGGAAGCCGGACGGCATGATCTCGCCCTTGTTGATCCACACCTTGACGCCGATCCGACCGAAGGTCGTGCGCGCCTCGTAAAAGCCGTAGTCGATGTCAGCCCGCAGCGTGTGCAGCGGCACGCGGCCGTCCGAGTAGAACTCGGTGCGCGCCATCTCCGAGCCGCCGAGGCGGCCGCTCACCTGGATCCGAACGCCCTTGGCGCCCGAGCGCATCGCCGAGGTGAGCGAGCGCTTCATCGCGCGCCGGAAGGCGACTCGGTTCTGAAGCTGCTCGGCGATCGACTGGGCCACGAGCCGGGCGTCGAGCTCCGGCCGCTTGATCTCGAGGATGTTCACGCGCACCGACTTCTTCGTCATGCGGTGCAGCTCGCGGCGCAGGGCGTCGACCTCCACGCCGGACTTCCCGATCACGATGCCGGGACGCGCGGTGTGGATGTTTACCTCGATCTCGTTCGCGTCCTTGCGGATCGTGATGCTCGAGAGTCCCGCGTGCGCGAGCTTTTGCTCGATGTGCTCGCGGATGTGGATGTCCTCGAGCAGGTAGTCGGCGAACTCGCGCTCGTTGAACCACGTCGCCTTCCAGTCGTGGATGTAGCCCACGCGCAGGCCCTCGGGGTGCACCTTCTGTCCCATGCGGCGGGCTGCTCCTAGCTCTTCGGGGTCAACGTCAAGGTCATGTGGCTCGTCCGCTTGCGGATGCGAGTGGCCCGGCCGAGGGCGCGCGGGCGGTAGCGACGGATCGTCGGGCCCTCGTCCACGTACGCCTGATGAACGATCAGCTCGTCGGCGACGAGCTCATGGTTGTTCTCGGCGTTGGACACGCACGATTCAAGCAGCTTGAGGACGTCGCGAGCCACGTGGCGCGGGGTGTGTCGCAGGATGGCGCGCGCGTCGCCGACGGACTTGCCGCGGATGTGGTCCACCACGAGCCGCGCCTTGCGCGGAGCGCAGCGGACGTAGCGCGCGTGCGCGCGCACGATCACCTCGCCGTTCGCCTGCCGGCGCTCGCGAGTGGCGCCGCCCCCGGACTTGGTCGCGACAGCGCCGGTCTCGGCGGAGCCGCGGCGCCGTCGCTTGGGCTGGTCGGTGCTCATCGCTCCCGAGAGCCTCCCGCGTGACCGCGAAAGACGCGCGTGGGAGCGAACTCCCCGAGCTTGTGGCCGACCATCGACTCCGAGATGAACACGGGCACGTGCTTGCGCCCGTCGTGGACGGCGATCGTGTGGCCCACCATCTCGGGGAAGACGGTCGAGGT
>Ga0136620_10000326_pt1 | contig 21911 bp, 20 predicted proteins | sample AntDrymUQ4162106_2_FD_104806 | JGI IMG/M metagenome (GOLD analysis project Ga0136620, IMG submission 104806) | Polar desert sand microbial communities from Dry Valleys, Antarctica - metaG UQ416 (21.06) | ecosystem: Environmental > Terrestrial > Soil > Desert | place: Antarctica: Dry Valley... | reverse complement strand
GCGGATGGCGACCGCGGAAGCCCTAGCGGGATAGGCTCTAAGGCGTTGACCAGCCGTCCTCGGCGGTTTTCACTGTCGCGAGGGCGCGCGGAGCACTGCGAGGCAAACCCGTGTTTCGCGGCCGGCTACCGCGGAACGAATCGCCGATGACCCAGCTCGGCTACTGGCTCTCGTCGGAGGAGCACGCTCCCCTCGATCTCGTGCGCGATGCGGGACGTGCCGAGGAGGCCGGCTTCGAGTTCGCGATGATCTCGGACCACTTCCATCCGTGGATCGACGCACAGGGCCACAGCGCGTTCGTGTGGAGCGTGATCGGCGGCATCGCGGCGACGACCGAGCGGATCCGGCTCGGCACGGGCGTCACGTGCCCGACGATCCGGATCCACCCGGCGATCCTCGCCCAAGCCGCGGCGACCTGTGCCGCGATGATGGAAGGTCGCTTCTTCTTCGGCCTCGGCACCGGCGAGAACCTGAACGAGCACGTGACGGGTGCGCCCTGGCCTGCTCCCGACGAGCGGCTCGAGCAGCTGGAGGAGGCGATCGAGGTGCTCCGCCTACTCTGGCAGGGCGGTGAGCAGACCCACCGTGGCAAGCACTACACCGTCGACCACGCACGCATCTACACGCTGCCCGACGCGCCGATGGAGCTCGCGGTCGCAGCGGCGAAGCCGAACGCGGCCGAGCTCGCCGGGCGAGTCGGGGCTGCGCTCGTCAACACGACCCCCGATGCGGAGCTCGTCGAGAGCTACCGCTCGGCCGGCGGCAAGGGACCGCTCTACGGCCAGGTGCGGCTCTGCTTCGACGAGGACGGGGAGGCGGCGAGGCAGACGGCCTTCCGATCCTGGCGTCACAGCGGGCTCGGCGGCACGATCAACCAGGAGCTGCCGCGCCCCTCCGACTTCGATGCGGTCGCCGAGAGCGTCACGATCGAGATGGCGACCGAGGACGTGCCGTGCGGCGCCGATCCGGAGCCGGTCGTCGAGCTCGTGCGCAGGTGGGAACAGGCAGGCTTCGACCACATCGCGCTGCACCAGATCGGCCCCGACCAGGAGGGCTTCTTCCGCTTCTGGGAGCAGGAGCTCCGCCCGCGCCTGACTTGAGCGGACACGTCCGGGGCTTTGACCCCGGATCGTGTCCGGAACGGACGACGTCGCCGGGACGAACAGCGGCGTTTCGACGGGATGACATGGCTGCTGCGGCCGCGTCCCGGGGTCAGAGCCCGGACTCCCGCGCGGCCACACCGGGCTTCGATACATTCGACGCATGGCCGCAGATCCGTTCGCCGCCCGCTCCACGCTCACCGTCGGCGCGCGCGAGGTCGAGATCTACCGGCTCGATGCGCTCCAGTCCCGCTTCGACGTCGCGCGCCTGCCGTACACGCTGCGGATCCTGCTCGAGAACGTGCTGCGCACGGGCGACGACCAGGACGTGGAGGCCGTCGCCACCTGGGTTGCCGACGCCGAGCCGAGTCGCGAGATCTCCTTCTCGCCGGCGCGGGTCCTGCTCCAGGACTTCACCGGGGTGCCCGCGGTGGTCGACCTCGCCGCGATGCGGAACGCGATGGCCGACCTCGCCGGCGAGCCGTCTTGGATCAACCCGCTGATCCCGGTCGAGCTCGTGATCGACCACTCGGTACAGGTGGACGAGTTCGCGAGCAGCTTCGCATTCGCACACAACGTCGACCGGGAGTTCGAGCGCAACCGCGAGCGCTACGCGTTCCTGCGCTGGGGCCAGGAGGCGTTCCGCGACTTCCGGGTCGTGCCGCCCGGAACGGGCATCGTCCACCAGGTCAACCTCGAGTATCTCGCGCGCGTCGTCGAGCTGCGCGACGGCGTCGCCTTCCCGGACACACTCGTCGGCACCGATTCGCACACAACGATGGTTAACGGGCTCGGCGTGCTCGGGTGGGGCGTCGGCGGGATCGAGGCCGAGGCGGCCATGCTCGGCGAGGCGATCTCGATGCTGGTGCCGCAGGTGGTGGGCTTCAGGCTCAGCGGAGCGCTCCCGAAGGGCACGACCGCGACCGACCTCGTCCTCACCGTCACCCAGATCCTGCGCGAGACGGGGGTGGTCGGGAAGTTCGTCGAGTACTTCGGCCGGGGTCTCGTCGGCCTCCCGCTCGCCGACCGGGCGACGCTCGGGAACATGTCGCCGGAGTACGGCGCCACCTGCGGCTTCTTCCCGGTGGACGAGGAGACGATCAAGTACCTGCGCCTGACCGGCCGCGATCCCGAGCGGATCGCGCTCGTCGAGGCGTACTGCCGGGAGAACCTGCTCTGGCACGACCCGGATGAGGCGCCGACCTACTCCCAGGTCGTCGAGCTCGACCTCTCCTCAGTCGAGCCGTCGCTCGCAGGCCCGCGGCGCCCGCAGGACCGCGTTCCCCTGCGCGAGGCGAAGCAGTCGTTCGGCGAGGCGCTCGGCACTTTCGGCATCGACTACGGGAACGGCCACGACGAGGCGGTCGCGGAGACCTTCCCCGCCAGCGACCCGACCACCGAGCAGGCACCGGGAGCCGACCGAGCCGCGGAGGGAGCCGTGCCCGTCGCGACGAGTCCGCCGCCGCGGCAGCGAGTCGCGTGCGAGATCGCGGGCGAGGTGCACGAGCTCGACCATGGCACGGTCGTGATCGCGGCGATCACGTCCTGCACGAATACGTCGAACCCCGCCGTGATGGTCGCCGCCGGCCTGCTCGCGAAGAAGGCCGTCGAGCGCGGGCTCGCACGCAAGCCGTGGGTGAAGACGAGCCTCGCGCCGGGCTCGCGCGTCGTCACCGACTACTACGAGCGCGCGGATCTGACGCAGTATCTGGAGGAGCTCGGCTTCCACACCGTCGGCTACGGCTGCACCACCTGCATCGGGAACTCCGGTCCGCTCCCCGAGTCGATCTCGCGCGCGGTGGAGGAGGGCGACCTCGTCGCCTGCGCCGTGCTCTCCGGCAATCGGAACTTCGAGGCGCGCATCCACCCGGAGGTGAAGGCGAACTACCTCGCCTCACCGCCGCTCGTCGTCGCCTACGCGCTCGCCGGGACGATGAACCTCGATCTGACGACCGAGCCGCTCGGCCAGGACGACGCCGGCGACGACGTCTTCCTCGGCGACATCTGGCCGAGCGAGCAGGAGGTCTCGGACACGATCGCGGCCGCGGTCGGCGACGACCTCTTCCGGAGCGCGTACGCGGACGTCTTCACCGGCACGGACGCCTGGCGTGAGCTCGAGATTCCCTCCGGGAACCTCTATGCGTGGGACGAGAGCTCGACGTACGTCCGCCGGCCGTCGTACTTCGAGGGGATGGCGGTCGAGCCTGGAACCGTCGGCGATCTCGCGGGCGCACGCTGTCTCGTGCTGATCGGCGACTCGGTCACGACCGACCACATCTCGCCGGCGGGCGCGATCAAGCCCGAGAGCCCCGCCGGCCGCTACCTCGTCGAGCACGGCGTCGAGCGGCGCGAGTTCAACTCCTACGGCTCGCGGCGCGGCAATCACGAGGTGATGGTGCGGGGCACCTTCGCCAACGTCCGGCTGCGGAACCTGCTCGTGCCTGGCTCGGAAGGAACGTGGACGGTGCACCTGCCCTCGGGCGAGGAGACGACCATCTTCGAGGCGTCCGAGCGGTACCTCGCCGAAGGGACGCCGCTGATCGTGATCGCCGGCAAGGAGTACGGCTCAGGGTCGTCGCGCGACTGGGCCGCGAAGGGGCCTTCGCTGCTCGGCGTGCGCGCCGTGCTCGCCGAGAGCTACGAGCGGATCCACCGCTCGAACCTGCTGATGATGGGGATCCTGCCGCTCCAGTTCCCCGACGGCGAGACCCCGGCGACCCTTGGCCTGACCGGCCGGGAGACGTTCTCGATCGAGGGCGTCGCAAATGGCGAGGCGCGTGAGGTGACGGTGCGGGCCGACGCGGTCACGTTCACGGCGCGGGTGCGGCTCGACACCCCGCGCGAGCGCGACTACCTCCGCCACGGCGGCATCCTCCCGTACGTCCTCCGCCGCCTGCTAGCCGCCTGACCGCGCCGCTCGCTCCTCGGCAAGCTTTGCCCGGTGATACGCGAGACGCTCCCGTAGGCGCCGCCAAGTCGCGTCGCTGCGAGCAAGCTCCTCCGCCGACGGCTTACTCTTCTTCCTCTTCATCCTCGCCCTCCAGATGCTCGAGGATCAGATCGAGCTTCCAGTTCACGTCGAGTAGTGCCTCCATGATAGAGACGACATCTCCGCGATCGAGCGGAAGCTCCGACACAGACACATCGTCATGTCCATGGCAGCCGACGGCAAGTTGACCGATCAGGACACGCCTCTCCTCGTGGTCATCACAGGCCCGCCTGCGTCTGGAAAGTCCACGCTCGCGAGCGCGCTCTCCGTCGAGGTCAGCCTGCCGTGCATCTCCCGGGACGCCTTCAAGGAGATCCTGTTCGAGGAGCTCGGCTGGAGCGACCGGGCCCGGTCACAGCGGCTCGGGCGCGCAACCTGGCCATTGCTCTACAACGTCGTCGGCGAGCAGCTGCGCGCCGGACGCTCGCTGATCGTCGAGGCGAACTTCGACCCGACTCTCGATGCCGCCGAATTCGTGCGCCTGCCGGCGTTCCGGGCGCTCCAGATCTACTGCACCGCCACACCTGAGGTGGATCCGCGAGCGGTTCGCCGTCCGTGCCCGCGACAGCAGCCGCCATCCCGGCCACGTCGACGACTCGATCTCGGCCGAGATCACCGCCGGTCTGGAGGCTGACCGTTGGGCACCACTCGAGCTCGACGGCGAGCGGATCGACGTGGACACGACCACCGGCGAGCCCGTCGACGCGGCCGCGCTGGCCGCGCGGATCCGGACGCTCATCTAGGGTGGCCGGACCGGGGTGCCCCCGAGGGGGGCTGAGATCACACCCGTCGAACCTGATCCGGCTCGTACCGGCGAAGGGAGTGAGGTCTTGACGATCTATTCGTCGCAGCGCGTCGCCGGCGGAGCCGGGCTCTGCCCGGCGGGAGCCGCGCAACTAATTGGCCGGCCGTGGCGTTAGACGAGGGGGCTCACGGGGGAACCATGGGTTCTCCCGTGCCGACAGCCTGGGGAATCGAGCCCGTGCCGGAGCGGCTGCGGGTGCTGGGCGTCCTCGACACCGGCCTGCTCTGGGGGAACCTCGGCGTCTCGCTGCTCGTGCTCGTTGCGGGAACGTATCTCGTCCCCGCGCTCTCGCTTCCGCAGGCGTTCCTCGCGATCGGGCTCGGGAGCCTGATCGGGAACACGATGCTCGGCCTGGCGGGGCTGATCGGGGCCGACGGCCGCGTGCCCTCGATGGTGCTGATGCGGGCTCCGCTCGGCAGCCGTGGCTCCTGGGGGCCGACGGTTCTGAACGCCGCGCAGTGCGTGGGCTGGGCGATCTTCGAGCTGCTGATCATCGCCACGGCCGTCGCGGCGCTGTCCGACGAGCTCTTCGGCTTCCGTGGGCAGTGGCTCTGGACGCTCCTCTTCGGCGGCGCCGCGCTCGCGCTCGCGCTGCTCGGGCCGATCGACTTCGTGCGCAAGTTCATCCGCAAGTTCGCGGTGTGGGCGGTGCTCGCCTCTCTCGTTTACCTGAGCTGGTGGGCCCTCGACGGCTCCGGCCTGGGCGGGCTCCTCGACCGACCGGGCGAGGGCGGCTCCTCCGTGCTCGACGGTGTCGATCTCGTCGTCGCGATCACGGTGTCGTGGATCCCGCTCGCGGCCGACTACACGCGCTTCTCGCGCACGCGGCGCGCCGCCTTCTGGGGCACGGGCGGAGGCTACCTCGTCGCGAGCATCTGGCTGTGGGCGCTCGGCGCGATCCTCTTCTTCTCGCGCGACATCACCGACGCGGCCGCCCTGCCGGTCGCCGTTGCGGCCGGAGGGCTCGGTGCTGCGCTCGCGCTCTTCGCCGTGACAGTCGACGAGACGGACGAGGCCTTCGCGAACGTGTACTCGACCGCCGTCTCGATCCAGAACCTGGCGCCGCGGCTGCCGCAACGCGCGCTCATCGTGGCGGTCGCAGGTGCCGCGACGCTCGGCGCGCTGACGATCGACCTGCTCGCGTACGAGACCTTCCTGATCCTGCTCGGCTCCTTCTTCGTGCCGCTGTTCGGCGTGCTGCTCGCCGACTGGCTAGTCGCAGGCGCGCGTTACCGGGAGAGCGACGTTTTCGCAGCCCCGCTCGTCCGCTGGGGCATGGTCGCGAGCTGGATCGCCGGGTTCGCCCTGTACCAGTGGCTCCATCCGGTCGGACCGCAGTGGTGGCTCGACCTCGTGGAGCGGCTCGACCCGCCCGATGCGGGAATCGGCGCGACCCTGCCGAGCTTCGCGCTCGCCTTCCTGCTCGCGGGTGCCGTCGCGCTGGCGGGCAGGCGGCGCTTCTAGGAGGATGGCCGCCGGTGCGCGGGATCGCGGTCATCGGCAACCTCACGCGCGACGTCGTGGACGGCGGCTCGCCGCGGGTCGGCGGCGCACCCTTCCACGCGGCCCGGGCGCTGCGGCTCCTCGGTGGTCGCTCGCGCGTCGTCGCCCGCTGCGCGGAGGCGGACCGCCGGACACTGCTCCCGCCGGTGATCTCGCTCGGCGTCCCGGTCTTCTGGGTGCGGAGCTCCACGACGGCGTCGTTCGACCTGCGGTACGGAGGTGAGGAGCGCGAGCTGACCCTGCTCGACGCCGGCGAGCCGTGGTCGGTCGACGACGTGCGCGACGTCGGACGTTCCGCGTGGGTGCAGGTCGGAGCGCTCTCACGGGCGGAGTTTCCCCCGCCGGTGCTCGCGGCCCTGGCCCGCGACCGGAGGCTCGCGCTCGACGGCCAGGCGCTCGTCCGACCCGCCCGGGTCGGCCCGGTGCACCTCGATGCCGACTTCGACGACGCGGTGCTGCGCCACGTGAGCGTGCTGAAGCTCGCCGAGGCCGAGGCCGAGGTGCTCGGCGGCGAGGAGCGACTAGCGGCGCTCGGCGTGCCGGAGGTGCTGATCACCCTCGGCTCCCGCGGCGCGCTGCTGCTCTCCGGCGGCCGGCGCGACGTCGTGCCGGTCCGCCGGATCGAGAGCGCCGACCTCACGGGCGCCGGCGATGCCTTTCTCGCGGGCTACGTCTGGGCGCGGGCCGCCGGCCACCGGCCGCTCTCCGCGGCCCGAGCCGCGGGCTCGACGGCCGCGCGGGCGCTCGAGCTGGCGCGATGATCTGCCACGTCGCCACCGTCGAGGGGACCGTGGCCGTCGACGTCGAGGGCGAGGTCGTACTCGGACTCGCCGACACGCCCGTCGAGCGCGAGCGGGTCCTGCTCGAGCTGCCACGCTTGGTCGCCGCCTCCGCAGCGGGCTCGACGGTCGTCGCGCTGGTCGAGCGTCGGCCGCCGCTCCTCGTCTCCACCGACGCCGGTGCTACCTGGCGTGAAGCCGGCGGCGGATTGCCTCCGGGCTTCGCCGTCGCGGTGCATCCCGACGAGCCCGATACGGTCCTGTTCGCGGCCCGCAACCGCCTGTACCTGTCCGTCGACGGCGCCCGCTTCTGGCGCGCGCTCGAGCCCGAGCTCCCCGACATCGAAGCGGTCGCCTGGGCGTAACCGGTCGCATTGGCGCCGCCGGCGGCCCCTTTGGGGAGCTAGGGCAACCGGAACTCACCGCGGGCGACGATGACGGCCGAGCCGCCGACCTCGACGGCCTCGATCTCGTCGTCGGCGCCGGCGGCCGTCGCGTAGAGCGTCGAGGGTCGTCGCAGCTCCGCTCCCTGCGAGATCTGGATCTGCTCGCCCCAGCCGATCAGGCCGTGGCGCGCGAGGTGGCACGCGAGCGGCCCGGCCGCAGAGCCCGTCGCGGCGTCCTCCCCCATGCCCTCGAAGGGCGAGAACATCCGGAGCTTCCAGCGTGTTCCGGCGCCGGCGACAACGTTGACGCCGATCAGGTCGTGGCCCTCGAGCGCGCTCAGGTCCGGCCGGAGCGCGGCGACCTCCGCCTCGTCCCGGAGCGCCACGAAGACGTGCCGGACGCCGTTGTCGTAGACCTCCACGGGTAGAACCGACCCGCCCACGCCGAGCACGGCGAGCAGCTCGTCCGCCCCCTCGAAGAGGGCGATCGTGGGGATGGGCTGCCTCATGCGCCCGAACACGATGCGGCCTGACTCGTCGCGCTCGAGCACCACGGGGACGATGCCGCCGCCGCACTCGAGCTCGATCACTCCGAGCTGGAGCGGCGCGGCGAGCACGAACGCCGTCCCGAGCACCGGATGGCCCGCGAACGGGATCTCGCGCGAGGCCGTGAAGATGCGCAGCCGGGCATGCCCTCCGGCCCGCGGCGGCAGCACGAACACGGTCTCGGAGAAGCCGAGCTCGAGCGCGAGCGACTGCATCGTCCGCTCGTCGAGGGCGCGTGCATCGGTGAAGACGCCCAGCTGGTTCCCGGCGAGCGGTACGTCGGTGAAGACGTCGACGAGCACGTACCGAAACGTCCTCATCGAGCCATCCTACGGGCGCGTTGCTCGGGCTCTATCCTGCGCTCATGCGCCTGTTCCTCGCGCGGCACGCGAAGGCGGCGCCGGGTCACCCGGACGAGCTTCGTCCCCTGACGCCCGAGGGGAGGCAGCAGGCGCGCGCGCTCGGCGAGCGGCTTGCCGCGGACCGGCCCGCCGTCGTCTTCACGAGCCCCCTCCTGCGCGCGTGCGAGACGGGCAGCGCGATCGCGAAGGCCTCAGGTGCTGAGCTCCGCATCGACGATCGCCTCGCCCCGGGCGCGACGGTGCAGGCCCTGCTCGCCCTTGTCGAGGGAGCCGGCGAGGTCGTCGTCGCCGTCGGGCACCAGCCCGACTGCTCCGAGATCGCCGCCGCGCTCGGCGAGGGCGACGTGCCGTTCTCGCCCGCGGCCGTTCGCGAGCTCGTGCTCGAGTGACGGCGATCTCGGTTCGCGACCTGACGAAGTCGTACGACGGCGTCGAGGCGGTGCGCGGGATCAGCTTCGACGTCGCTGCCGGCGAGGTCTTCGGCCTGCTAGGGCCGAACGGGGCCGGCAAGACGACGACCGTCGAGGTGCTGGAGGGCTACCGCCAGCGGGACGGCGGCGAGGTCGAGGTGCTCGGCTACGACCCGGGCCGGGCCGAGCGCGGCTTCCGCGAGCGCATCGGCGTCGTCCTGCAGTCGTCCGAGCTCTGGCCGGGCCTGACCGTGCGCGAGCTGCACCGCATCTTCGCGGGCTACTACGAGCAACCACGCGACGTGGACGAGACGATCGACCTCGTCGGCCTCGCGCACAAGCGCGACGCGCGGCTGAAGACCCTCTCCGGCGGCCAGAAGCGCCGGATAGACCTCGGTCTCGCCCTCGTCGGCGACCCGGAGCTCGTCTTCCTCGACGAGCCGACGACCGGCTTCGACCCCGCCGCACGCCGCAACGCGTGGGAGCTCGTCCGGTCACTGCGCGGCCTGGGCAAGACTGTACTGCTGACCACGCACTACCTCGACGAGGCCCAGCAGCTGGCCGACCGCGTCGCCGTGCTCGTCGCCGGCGAGATCGTCCGCATCGGGCGTCCCTCCGAGCTGACCGCGTCCTCCAAGGCCGAGATCCGCTACCGCGAGGGGGGCGAGCTGCGGGTGGTCGAGACCGACGAGCCCACGCAGCTGCTTCACGAGCTGACCGCGGCCGCGCTCGCCGAGGGCCGCGAACTCGACGGGCTCGAGGTGCGGCGAGCCACCCTCGAGGACGTCTACCTCGATCTGGTCGACGAGGGCGGCCCGTGAAAAGGGTCCCAGTGAGGCTCTACCTGCACCAGCTGCGCACGGAGCAGCTCGTGTTCTGGCGCAATCGCGAATCGGCGTTCTTCATCTTCGCCTTCCCCGTCATGCTCTTCCTCCTGCTCGGCTCGCTCTACGGCGACGACAGGACGGACGAGGGCTACGCGGGAACGGCGGTCCTGCTCGCCGGGATGCTCGGCTACGGCGCCGCGAACACGGGGTTTGCCGGGCTGGCGATCACGCTCGTGGTCCGCCGCGAGTACGGGATCCTGAAGCGGATCCGCTCGACGCCGCTGCCAGCCGCCACCTACTTCGCCGCCGCACTCACCTCGACGCTGCTCGTCTTCGCCCTCCAGGCGCTCGTCCTTTTCGGCCTTGGGCGGCTGCTGTACGACACCGAGCTGCCCGGCCGGCCCCTCTCGCTCGCGTTCCTCGTCGTCTTCGGCGCCGCCGCCTTCGCGGGGATCGGGATCGGCACCTCGGCGCTGATCCGCTCGGCGGAGGGCTCGTCCGCGGTCGTGAACTTCATCCTCCTGCCGATGGCCTTCCTGTCCGGGTCCTTCGGCGGGCGGGATTATCCGCGGGTGCTCGAGGCGATCGCGGACGTTCTGCCCCTGAAGTACTTCATCGACCTGCTGCGGGACGTCTATCTCGAACAGGAGAGCCCGTGGAGCAACCCTGGCTCCCTCGCGGTTGTCGCGGCCTGGGGCCTGGGTGGACTCGTGCTGGCGTTCCGCCGCTTCGGGTGGGAGCCACGGGAGCGTTAGAGGCGTTAGAAAGAGTCGCTCCGGGGAACGAGGACTCCGTGCAGGAGCTCGCCCCCATCGCCTTCGTCGCCGAGCCCCGCGAGGGAGCCGCCGTCGAGGTGCGTGTCAACTTCGGCATCTTCGCCGGCCGCGACGTGACCCGGGCCGAGATCGACGACCTCACGCACCTGCTCCTCGAGGAGGTCCCCGAGGTCTCGATCGTGTCGGAGGAACGGCACGAGATCGACCGCGACGTGGAGATCTCCGTGCATCAGGTGCGGATCGAGATCGCGGCCGACGCCGTTCCCGCGGGCGCGGAAGTCGCGACGCTCGCGACGCGCGTGACGGCCCTGGCAGAGCGCTGGGCCGTGAGCTGCATCGCCGAGCGCCACGCCGAGATCAACGAAGGCTGACGCCCTCCGACCGCGGGCACGAGGCGCGGCGAGACGACGAGCTAGAGGTAGCCGAGCTCTCGGAGCAGGGGGCCGGCCTCGCGCTCCACGTCGGCGACCTGCGCCTCGTCGAGATCCCGCTCCCAGCGGCCCACCGAGCGGCGATGCGCCTCCGCGAATGCGCGCCCGAGCGGCTCCGGATCGGCGTGGAGCCGACGCGCGAGGGAGGCGGCGGCAGCCTCCGGATCGGAGGCGACGAGCTCGTAGCGCAGCTCGGTGAGCCGCTCGCTCGTTGCGCGCGCTGCCGAGACGTAGCGCCGCCATGCGTAGCCCGCACGGGCCGCGTCGCTCATCTGCTCGAACTCGGACTCCCGCGCGGGCTCGACCCAGAAGCGGATCTGCGGGCCGTAGGCGAGGCCGGCGTCGTCCGCCCCCTCGCGGCCGGCGCTGAGCCAGCCGCGCTCGAGCAGCGAGCACACCACGTCGCGTCCGTCGCGCACGACGTGCACGATCTGCGCCTCGGGATAGGCAGCGAGAACGGCGGGGAGCACGAACGCCGTCTCCGGTGTTTGCTCGACGCCGCGCAGCTGCCCGGCCAGGCCGAGGCGGCGCACCCGGTCGAGGATCCGGCGCAGCTGCGGTGTCGCCGCGGCGGCCGAGAGTTCCGCGAGTGAGGGGAGCGCCGCCTTCAGCGGCTGCACCTCGCCGAGGTCGACGAACCCCGGCTGAGAGCCGATCGCGCCGGCGACGAAGGTCGTGCCGGAGCGCGGGCAGCCGGTGACGAAGACGAGCCGTTCCTCCGTGCCGAGCGCGCGGCGGTGCCGGAGGACACGGATCGAGCTGCGGCCGTAGAGCGATGCCGAGGAGACCAGGTCGCGCACGCGGCTGAGGGGCCTCCGGCTCAAGGGCGCGAGTCTACGTCCACCCGAGGTCGCGCCCGAGCAGCGCGTACAGGCGACGGTTGGGCCCGGCGAAGTGGGCGACCAGCCGCTCGCGCGTCTCCGGCCTCAGAGCCGGATAGTCGCGATCGAAGACGCGCGGGTAGGAGTCGAGCTCGTGCGGCGCGGCACCGAGGAACTCGAGCACCCGCGCGTAGGTCGCAGCGGCGTCTACGGAGAGCTCCTCGTTGGCCAGCACGAGCAGCTGCTGGCGCCCGTAGGCGGCGTGCCAGCGCTCGAGCTGCTCCGCGTAGAGGCCGCGGGCGACGTAGGTGAAGTTCCACCAGGGATGGCTGAAGTAGCCCGGGTCGGCGAGGATCCGCTCCAGCTCGCCCTCCATGCGCGTGTCCTCCCGGTCGAGCGCCTCCTCGAAGGACAGCGCCTCGCGGCCGAGCGCTAGCTCGTGCTGGTAGTGCGAGTACGCGCGTTCGACCGGGTCGCGCAGGATCGCGATCAGCCGCGCACCGGGCACGAGCGCGGCGGCGCGCTCCGGGGCTAGCGGGTGGAAGAGATAGCTCGGGCTTGCCTCGCCGACGAGCCTGCGGCCCCTGCCGGCCGGGAAGTTGCCGCGATACCAGGCCGACCCGCGCCGGTAGTGCCGATCGAAGTAGCTGACCTCCTTCCACCTCGGCCCCGTGATCCCGGGATGGCGCCGGAGATACGCGTACAGCGCCGTCGTGCCGGCCTTCTGCGCACCGAGGATCAGAAAGTCGGGCAGCGGCCGCGCCCGCGCGGTCGCCGTGCCGAACGACCAGACCGCGTTTCGGAGCACCGAGCGCACGGGCCCCGGCAGCGTCGGAATCCGCTCGGCCAGGGACTTCAAGAGGTCGGCCTCACCGCGGGAGGAGCTCGAGCGACCGGAGCCGCTCGAGCACGAGCGCGACCGAGACCTCTGGCGCGGTACCGGCCGTGTCGATGCGGAGATCGGGCGACTCCGGCTCCTCGTACGGGTCGCTCACGCCGGTGAAGTTCTGGACGTCGCCGGCGAGCGCACGGGCGTAGAGACCCTTGGTGTCGCGGCTCATGCAGTCCTCGAGCGAGGTCGCGACGTGCACCTCGACGAAGGCGCCGTGCTCCTCCACGAGCTCTCGCGCCACCCGCCGCGCCTGCCGGTAGGGCGAGATGGCGGCGACCACGACCACCGCGCCGGCACGCACGAGCCGCGAGGCGACCCACCCGATCCGCTCGACGTTCGTGTCGCGGTCCTCCTTCGAGAAGCCGAGCTCGCTGGAGAGGTGCCGCCGCACGGCATCGCCGTCGAGCAGCTCCACGGTCAGCCCGCGCTGCTCGAGCTCCGCCGCGACGAGCCGCGAGATCGTCGACTTGCCCGCGCCCGAGAGGCCGGTGAACCAGACCGTGAACGGCCGCTGCGCCACGGCGGGTGTCTACCAGAACGCGCTCAGTCGTCGCCGCCGCGTCCGCGGCCGCGGCCCCGACCCCGCCCGGAGTCGTCCGAGCCCGGGCCGGAGTTGTCCTCGGTCTCCGTCTCGGGCTCCGTCTCCGGCTGGGTCTTGGTGTCGCTCTCCCGCTCGGTCTCCGTCCGCGCGGCGGCGGTCGTCGTCCGCGCAGCGGACGTCGTCGCGGTCGTGCCGCTCCGATCCCGGGCGGCTGTCGGCGCGAGTTGCGCGCCCGGGTCGAGCCGGACGACGGGCAGCGCGATCGTCTCGCGCGTGACGAGGTGGATGCCGAGGCCGATCGCGACCGCGAGCACGAGGCCGAGCGCGCCCAGAGCGAGCGTGCGCATCACCGGGCCACCGGTGCGACGGGTCGGTGCGTGTGCGGGACGACCGGGAAGGCGACCTCGGCTCGCGCACCCCCACCGTCGCGGTTGGAGATCGAGGCCGACCCGCCCCAGCGCCGGGCGAGCGTCTCGACGATCGCGAGGCCGAGTCCGGTGCCCGGCCGATCCGAGCGCCCGCGCCCGAAGCGCTCGAACAGCCGTCGTTCCTCACCCGGGGCGATGCCGAAGCCCTCGTCCAGCACCACCAGCTGCCCGGCCCCGCTCCAGCTCAGCACGACGCGCGTCCCTCCCGGCGAGTAGACGAGCGCGTTCTCGATCAGGTTGTCGAGCACGATCGCGACGTCCTCCTCGCGGGCGCCGACGAAGACCTCCGGCCCACGCTCGAGCTCGAGCTCGTGGTTTGTCTCGCCGGCCCGCGGCAGCCAGCGCTCGAACGCGAGCTCACACGCTCGCTCGAGCGACGTCGGCGCGTGTAGCTCCGGCCGGTCGCCCTCGCGCGCGAGCAGGAGCAGCGCGTTCAGCAGCCGCGTCAGTCGCTCCACCTCGCTCTCGGCCGCCCGCAGCTCGCGCTCGAGCTCCGGATCGTCGGTCTTCAGCCCTGCCGCCTCGAGCCGGAGCCGCAGGCCCGTGAGCGGAGTGCGCAGCTGGTGGGACGCGTTGGCGACGAACTCGCGCTGCGCCGCCAGCACCTGCGCGAGCCGCTCGGTCATGTCGTTGAAGGCAAGCGCGACGTCGCGCTGCTCGCTCGCGCCGACAGGCTCGGCACGGGCATCGAGCTCGCCACGCCCGACGCGGCGCGCGGTCTCCGCAAGCGCCCGAAGCGGCCGTGAGAGTGAGCCTGCCAGCACCCAGGCGAGCCCGAGCCCGAGCGCCAGCGCGAGCGCGCCGACGCCCACGAGCACGAGCACGTTGCGCCGCACCCGCGCCCCGACCGCCTCGACGCTCTGCGTCACGCGGACGGCGCCCACGCGCCGGCCGTCGTCGATCACCGGGACGGCGGTGAAGAGCAGCTCCTCACCGAGCGTCGCGCTCCGGCGCGTTCCCTGCGCGGGGCGCCCGGCGAGCGCATCCCGGATCTCGGGGCGGTCCCGGTAGGAGGTGCCACGCAAGCCGCCGCCGGCCGAGTCGGCGATCAGGCGGCCGCGCAGGTCGACCACGATCACCCGCGCGCCGAGATCACGACCCGCGCTCTGCACGGTCCGCAGTACCCGCGCACGTTCGTCGATCCGTCCCGAGGCCGCCGCCGCCACGATCTGAGCCTGCGACGACGCCTGCGCGCGTACCTCGGCGTCGACGCGGCTCGAGAGGCTGAGGGCGAGCGGGATCTCGAGCGCGACGAGCACGAGCACGAGCACGTACGCGAAGGCGGCGAGGAGCCGCAACCGCAGGCTCATGCCCGCTCCGGCACCGTTGCGCCTACGCCGCTTGTGCCCGCTCCGGCGCCGGCAAAGCCGGCACCTCCGCTCCTGGGCGGCTCCGTCGAGCCTACGCCGCTCATGCGACTTCGTCCGGTCCGGAGAAACGGAAGCCGACGCCGCGCACCGTGTGCAGGTACCGCGGCTCGACCGGCTCGTCGCGGAGCTTCTTGCGCAGGCCGCTGACGTGCACGTCGAGGGTCTTGGTCGAGCCGAACCAGTTCACGTCCCAGACCTCGTCGATCAGGCGCTCGCGGCCGACGACTGAGCCGGCCTCGCGCATCAGCAGCGCGAGCAGATCGAACTCCTTCCGCGACAGCTCGACGGGCTCGCCGGCGAGCGTGACGCTGCGCCGTGCAGGGTCGAGCCGAATCTCGCCCACCTCGAGCGGGCCCGGAGTCGGGCCGGCCGGCGCGCTCGTGCGGCGCAGCACCGCGCGGATCCGCGCGATCACCTCGCGGGCGCTGAACGGCTTCACGACGTAATCGTCGGCGCCGAGCTCGAGCCCCACCACCCGGTCGGCCTCCTCGCCGCGCGCCGACAGGATGATGATGGGGACGGGCGACGCGGCGCGGAGCTCTCGGCAGACGTCGAAGCCGGAGCCGTCGGGCAGCATCAGGTCGAGCAGCACGAGGTCGGGCCGCACGCGTCTGCCGAGCTCGATCGCGTCCGCGGCGGTCCGCGCGATCGCAGTTGTGAAGCCCTCCCGCTCGAGCGCCTCGGCAAGCGGCGCCGTGATCGACTCCTCGTCCTCGACGAGCAGGATCGTGCGCTTCGCCGTCGCCACTCCCCCGGTATACCCGAGCGAGCCCGGTGGAACGCGGTCCGGCGGAGGCACGCGGAGGCGCCCTAGGGGAGACGCCTCCGCGCGGAGTGGGGGATCAGCGGGCGACGAAGCTCCCGCCCATGCCCTTCTGCCGGTGCGAGCCGATCGCGCACCAGTACTGGTACCGCACGCCCCTGCGGAGTTTCGCGCTGAGGGTGGCGCTGCTGCCCTCGCCGAGGACGCGCGACTTGAGCGTCTTGCCGCCGCCGCGGAGCCAGAAGTCGTGGCCGTCGTTCGAGGCGTTGCGAATCACGAACCGGACGGCTCCCGCCTTCGGAGTCACGGACAGCTTGATGCGGTAGCTCGTCTCTGTCACCCGGACGGTCTGGGCGCTTGAGGCCGAGAACGCTGCCGGGGCGAGCGCCGCGACCGCGGCGAGCGAAACGAGGGCGGGCAGGATGAGTCTGCGCATGGTGTCTTCTCCCTTGTGTTGATGGTGGTGGTCGGTGGTGGTGGTCAGGACTTGCCGCTGTTCGAGCCGGAGCGGTTCTCGTCGCCGCCGGAGCCGGGCCCGGAGTTGTCGCCGTGGTCGCCGCCGCCTGAACCGGGGCCAGAGTTGCCCCCGCCGTCTGCGGCGCCCGTGCAGCGGGGGTCGTTCCGGTGCTCGGCCTCGTCGCACGGCCCCGAGATCTCCTCGGCGCCGGACGTCGTCACCGCAGGCGTCGGCGTTCCGGTCGTGGTCGTTCCGGCCGTGGTCGTTTCGGGCGTGGTCGCTCCGGTCGTCGTGTCTTCGCCGGTCGTGGTGTCTCGGCCCGTCGTGCTGACCGGGAGCGACACCGAGCGAGCCGGACCGCTGTCGAGCCCGCCGGCGACGCCGACGAGCACGCCCGAGCCCAGGAGGGCCAGGCTGAGGATGCCGATCAGGAGTTTGGTCATCGTCTGTTTCCTTCGTTTCGGATACGGAATGAGAGTGCCCGTCGGCCGGTCAGGGTCTGGACAGCGGCAGGCAAGGACTTGGTAAAGCCGCGGCCAGGGTTGGGCAATCGGGCCGGCGTCGATGTCCTCGGGAATCGCTGATTGATTCGTCAGTCAGTTCGACTGATTCATCAGTCAAAATAATCGAGGATTACCACGCACACTTCCGCGGAGGTTTCGATAGGAATTGTCGCGGAAATTGCCCTTGCGCTTTCAGCAATCCCGATTCACACTGGGCTCGCCTCGGGCGCTTCCCGGAGCACCAACCCCCTGTCACTCAATCGGCGAAGGAGAACAATGAGCATCCTGCAGAGGCTTTTTAAGGCCGCGCTGCTCGTCGCGATGGCCGCAGCGCTCGCCCTCACAGTGGGAGCGAGCCACCACGCCACTGCAAGCGCTTCGACTGCGCCGGTGGTCACAGGCTGGACCCTGATCAAGTTCGTCCAAACGCAACCGGCATGCACGGGCGCGGGCTTCCAGGGAGCGGTTCACTACCAGCGGCTCGAGTGCGGCTTCGGTTACACGGCCGTGTCGGGCACGAAGCTCACCAATCCGAACCGGTCGGTCGTCAAGGTCAGCTTCATCGACCGGGACGGGAAAACGCTCGAGACCCAGACGGCGACCGCGCGCACGACCGCCGGGAGCGCAGGCTGGCAGTTCAACATCGTGCCCCAGCGGCTACCGAATCCCTGGCCGGCCGGTCCGATCACGATCCGCGTGACCGAGGTCGACGTCGACGGCGTCGGGCCTGAGCCGGCGGTGACCGGGAACTTCGGCGAGACCGGGATCATCCTCAACGCGCTCGGCGCGACCGTGGCTCCCGGCCCCGGCAACCACAGCCCCGGTGACACGATTCCCGTCAACGGCACCGTGTACGAGATCGAGCACGTCTCGGCGCTCACGACGACCCGGGAGATCGCCGTTCCGGCGACCGTCTCGCTGCAGGTGCGGACCCCCGCCGGCGATGTCCGCGGCCCCTATGGCCCGTTCACGGCCGGCCTCGACGGCCGCTTCACGGCGACGCTGCCGGCGAGCGCGACCGCGGGGATGACCGCCGACGCCACGACCGGCTTCAAGACGACGCCCTCGATCGAGGTCGTAAACGCGTTCTACGAGGACCCCGCCAGCGGCCGCTGGGAGAGCAAGCGGGCGGGCGCGGGCGCGCTGCCCCTGTTCGTGCCGGCTAGCTCGCTGCTGCTCGAGAACAGCTTCGTCTCCGACGTCGGCTGGGTGAAGCCGGGCGAGACCTACCCGTTCCGCGTCTTCGTCAAGAACTACACGTCCTCGCCCGCGAGCGGCGCGACGGTCACCATCCCCGCGCCAGACGGCACCTCGTTCACGCAGGCGACACCGACATCCGGCACCAGCACCGCCACAATCTCGGGCGGCACGATCACCTGGCAGGTCGGCAACGTGCCGGCCGCGGCGGCCGACGGCACGCCGGCGATCAGGACGCTCGTCGTCGAGGGGAAAGCCGACACGACCGGCCAGGACGCGCAGATCGTCTGGAAGAACCTCTCGTCGACCGCGACGCTCACCTACACGGGTGGGCCGACGCTGACCTCGACGAGCCACGGCCCGAAGGTGATCCCGCCGAAGGCGACCTTCGATACCGCCCGTTATGGCGACCGACCGTTCGCCGTCGTGGCGGCCGACTACTTCGACCGCAAGCACGGCGACACGCATACCGGCGAGGCGGTGCGCGAGAAGATCAACTCGGCCGACGTCCCCGGATCGACGTTCAACCTCTTCCAGCAGGTGTCGTACGGACAGCTCTTCCCGAACGGAACCGTCCCCTCTGCCGGGATCACCTCCTCCGGCTGGGACGTCGCCTGGAAGAGCCAGCGCTATCAGACCGGCGGCTTCCAGTTCACAAGCACCCAGCCGGGCGGCGCCTGCTACGGCACGACCTACAAGGACCTCAAGGACAGCCCCGTGTACACGGAGCGGATCCGCGGCGGCTGGTACCAGCTGCCCGGCGACACCGCGTACTACGGCGGCGACGTGAACAGCTTCGCCAACATCGGCGCGCCGCAGTCGGCCTTCATCGACGGTGCCTGCGGGCCGATCGGCAAGGCGGTCTTCGACGCGGCTCACATCGCCGACCCGGAGATCGACTACTCCGACTACGACACCGACAAGGACGGCGTCGTCGACTTCTTCATGCTCGTCTTCGTGGGCGAGGGCGGTCACGGCGGCTCCCAGACCAGCGCTCCGCCCTACGACAACATCTGGCCGCACTCGAGCAGCCTCGAGCACTACTACACCGACGCGGCGACGGGCCTGAAGGGCTACATCTCCGACGACCAGCTGAAGGACCTGGAGGGGCGGCCGCTGTACTACGCGGATGCCTCGCGGAGCGAGATGACGACGGCCCAGACGGCGTTCCCCGTCTACGTCCGCGTCGGCCCCTACAACGTCAACCCGGAGTCGGCGGTCGACAAGGCGAGCGTGATCTCGCACGAGTACGGCCACTCGCTCGGCCTGCCGGACTACTACTCGAGCGGCACTGGCCGCACGACGTACGGCGACTGGAACCTGATGGCGACCGACAAGTCGCAGCACATGGACATCAACGCGAAGCAGGAGCTCGGCTGGCTGGTGCCGCGCGTGCTGGAGCCCGGCGCCACCACCGTCGCGAACTGGCGGGACTCGAAGGTCAACACGCACCGCATCGACTGGGTGCAGCCGAACGGGACCCCCTATTCCCTCACGGGACCCGGCGTCGACAACGGCGAGGGCTACGTGGCCAAGCTGCCCGGCAGGCAGATCATCGACCCGTCGGAGGTGCCGTCCGGCAGCCACGTCTGGTGGTCGGACGCCGGCAACGACTTCGGTTGCACGCCGGACTCGGGGCACAACCTCGATATCTACGTACCGCAACTCGCGACGCTGCCGGCGGGCACGACGGTGAAGCTGACGTTCAAGTCCAAGTGGGACATCGAGTGGGACTACGACTACGGCTTCGTGCTGGCCGCGATCCCGGGCGAGAACAACGTCACCTACGAGTCGATGCCCTCGGTGAAGGGCTACTCGACGCCGCAGTCGACGAACCCGAACGCCAACAGCTGCCAACTGCAGTACGGCAACGGCCTGACGGGCACGAGCGGCTCGTACGAGGCGGGCACGCAGGCGGTCGACCGGCTACCCGAGGTGGGCGGCTACCCCGAGGGCGGCTTCATCGAGGACGAGTACGACCTGACGCCGTACGTCGGCACGTCGACGACGGCGATCCGGCTCTCGTATTCGACCGACCCCGGCCTGGCCCGGCCGGGCTGGTTCATCGACGACCTCGCGGTGACGACGGGCGACGGCACCGTCCTCTACTCCTCCGACTTCGAGAGCGGCGAGGAGGAGCCCGCGATCTACAACGGCGGCTGCCAGGACGAGCTCTCCACGTCCGACCGCTGCACGGGCGGCTGGCGCTACGTGAACGCCGCCGACCGCGCCGAGGCCGACCACGCGTACTACCTCGAGATGCGTGACCGCTCGGGCTTCGACGTGGACGGCATGAACGAGAACGATCGGGCTCCGATCAACTTCTCGGCCGGCCTGCTGCTCACCTACACGAACGAGGTGGCCGGTTACGGCAACACCGGCCAGGCGACCGGTGACGCGCCCAACCAGTCCCCGCTCGACTCGCAGCCACAGCCCGGGGTCACAACCCCGAACCTGAACGACGCGGCCTTCACCGCCACGGCGGGGAAGAACACGTTCTCAGACTCGATCACGACGGCGAGGCCGGGCGGCTGGGTCGACAACTACAAGGACGGCAAGACGAGCTACTCCGACGGCAACTGGCACTTCGACTTCGGTTGCCTGAGCTTCGACGTCACCCGGCTTACCGGCACCGACATCGCGCTGCCGTTCAACCTGGAGGGAGACGTGGCCTTCAGCCTCGGCTCCGGCTGCGGCGCCTACGACTACGGCTACGGCGTCCCGAACGCGGCGCCGACGGCCGTCGCGCAGGCCAAACCGACGACCGTCGAGGCCGGCCAGCCCGTCGCGCTCGACGGCAGCGCGTCCTACGACGACGTCCAGGCGGCGAGCGAGCTCGCCTACGTCTGGGACGCCGACGGCGACGGCGCCTTCGACGACGGGAGCGCCCAGCAGATCGTCTACACCTACACGGTGCCCGGCACCTACCAGGTCGCGCTGAAGGTGACCGACGAGGATGGCCTCACCGACACAGACACCGTCGCGGTGACCGTGACGGGCGGAATCGACCTGACCGTCACGGCGATGTCGGCCGGCGGCACGAAGGGCGTCCGCGAGGGCGAGAAGGTGACGGTCAGGGCGACGGTGACGAACTCGGGCTCGACGGCCGCGCCGGCGAGCAAAACCGAGTTCCTCCTCGACGGAACCACGGTGCTCGGCCTCGTCGACACTCCGGCACTCGCCGCCGGCACGTCGGCCGAGGTGTCCGTGCTCTGGGACACGCGTAACACGAAGGGCACCCACACGATCCAGGCCACGGCCGACAAGCCGGGAGCGATCACGGAGAAGGACGAGGGGAACAACGTCGGCACGCTGACCGTCAGCATCAAGGGCAACAAGGTCCAGAACGGCTCCTTCGAGCAGGCGAGCTCCTCGGGCAGCGGGCCCGAGGGCTGGAGCGGCTCGAGCGGGGCGGGCGGGACGACGTCCTGGAGCGACTCCGGCACGGACGGCTCGAAGGGAGCGTCTGCGACCGGCTCGGGCGGCAGCGCGGCGACCTCGTCGCCGACCTGGACGAGCGCGCCTGTCGCGGTCGTTCCCGGCGAGACGCTCGACTTCACCGTCGCGGTGAGCTCGCTAGGCTCGTCGTCGCCGGCAACCGCGGGGCTCGTCTTCCTCGGCACGCTCGGCACGGTGCTCGACACGGTGACGGTGCTGACGGCGCCGGTCGGCGCGAGCGGCTTCCAGACGCTCGAGAGCGCGATCACGGTGCCTGCGGGAGCGGCACAGGCACGGATCGTGCTGCGGGGCTTCTCGCCCACCGACCTGGCTACCAGGGGTGCGGTCACGTTCGACGACGTTGGCCTCTTCGCCCGCTAGGCGAAGAGGGTGACAGGGGAGCGCCGGGCCGAAGCCGATCGGCCCGGCGCCCACACCACCGGTGCCGTTCCAGACGTGCTGGCCGGGCGCGGCAGAGCGCGCTGCGCTATTGCTCGCGGCGTGCCACTATGCACAGAGGAAGCTGTCCGCTGAACTGGAGGTTTGGAATGCCGGCGAAGAAGAAGCAGCAGCAGCAGCAGCAGCAG
>Ga0136620_10000325_pt1 | contig 21948 bp, 25 predicted proteins | sample AntDrymUQ4162106_2_FD_104806 | JGI IMG/M metagenome (GOLD analysis project Ga0136620, IMG submission 104806) | Polar desert sand microbial communities from Dry Valleys, Antarctica - metaG UQ416 (21.06) | ecosystem: Environmental > Terrestrial > Soil > Desert | place: Antarctica: Dry Valley... | reverse complement strand
GCTCGCGGTTGCGCGTCCGCCCTGCGTCGTCAAGGCGGACGGGCTCGCGGCGGGCAAGGGCGTCTTCGTGTGTCGCAGCGCGGCCGAGCTCGACGAGGGCCTGCGCGCTGCAGCGGCGTTCCCGGGGTCGATCGTGATCGAGGAGCTGCTCGAGGGGGACGAGGTCTCGCTGTTCGCGCTCTCGGATGGAAGGACGGTGAGCCCGCTCGCGCCGGCGCAGGACTTCAAGCGCATCGGCAACGGAGACCTGGGGCCGAACACGGGGGGCATGGGCTCCTACTCGCCCGTGCCGCTCCTCGGGCCGGGCCAGGCCGAGGAGCTCGTCGAGCTCGTGCACCGACCGGTGGTCGCCGAGCTCGCCCGCCGAGGCGCCTCGTTCGTCGGCGTGCTCTTCGCGGGCCTGATGCTTACGGAGCACGGCCCGAGGGTGCTCGAGTTCAACTGCCGCTTCGGCGATCCCGAGACGCAGTCGATCATGCCCCGGCTCGTCGGCGATCTGGCCGCAGCGCTGATGGCGGCGGCAGGCGGCGACCTGGCGGGCGTCGAGCTCGCAGCCTCGGCCGGGGCGGCCGTCACGATCGTCGTCGCGGCCCCCGACTACCCGGCCCGTCCCGATCACGGAACGTCGATCGAGGGCGTCGAGGCCGCGGAGGAGCTCGGCGCGCTCGTCTTTCATGCAGGCACTGCGCGTCATGCCGACCGGCTCGTCACGAGCGGGGGCCGCATCCTGAACGTGACCGGGACGGGCGAGACGATCGCTGCCGCCCGCGAGCACGCCTACGCTGCCTGCGCACGAATCTCCTTCGCGGGAGCGCAGTACCGGACGGACATCGCCCTCGCCGCCGCCGTGACGGCGTGAGTGGGACTCCACCGGTGTGATCCCGCGGGAGGTCGCCGGTGCCGCCTCTAGAATCCTCATCGTGATCCCGCGCTACTCGCGTCCGGCCATGGCCCGGATCTGGTCGGACGAGGCGAGGCTCGCTCGCTGGCTCGAGGTGGAGCTCGCGGCACTGGAGGGTTGGGCCGACCTCGGTGTCGTGCCGAGGGACGCCGTGGAGGAGATCGCGGAGCGCGCGGTCGCTCCGAGCCTCGAGCGGGTGGCCGAGATCGAGGCCGAGACCCACCACGACGTGGCAGCGTTCGTGGACGCCGTGGCCGAGCAGCTGGGCGGGGAAGGCCGGTTCTTCCACCACGGGCTGACCTCCTCCGACGTGGTGGACACGGCACTCGCGCTTCAGGTCCGGGACGCCGGCCGCCTTCTGCTCGAGGGCCTCGAGCGATGCGTATCCGCTGTCGTCGCCCGCGCGGAGGAGCACCGCGAGACGCTGACGATCGGGCGCACCCACGGCATCCACGCCGAGCCGACCACCTTCGGCCTCAAGCTGGCGGGCTGGGCGTTCGGACTCGAGCGCGATCGGATCCGGGTCGAGCGAGCGCTCGAAGGCATGCGGGTGGGCAAGCTCTCGGGCGCGGTCGGCACGTACTCCGCCACCGACCCGGAGCTCGAGCGCATCGCCTGCGAGCGCCTCGGTCTCGAGCCGGCCCCCAGCTCGACCCAGATCCTGCAGCGCGACCGGCATGCGGAGCTGCTGAGCGCGCTCGCGCTGCTTGCTGCCTCGCTCGAGCGGTACGCGCTCGAGCTCCGACATCTCGCACGGACGGAAGTGCGGGAGGTCGAGGAGCCGTTCGGACGGGGCCAGAAGGGCTCGTCGGCAATGCCGCACAAGCGCAACCCGATCGTCTCCGAGCGGATCTGCGGACTTGCGCGGGTCGTCCGCGGTTACGCGCTCGTTGGGCTCGAGAACGTCGCGCTCTGGCACGAGCGCGACATCTCCCACTCCTCCGCTGAGCGGGTCGTGCTTCCCGATGCGTTCCTCACAGTCGACTACATGCTCGATCGCATGGCGTGGCTCGTGGACGGGCTCGTCGTCCGGACCGAGCGGATGCGCGAGAATCTCGACTCGAGCCACGGCCTCTTCTTCAGTCAGCGCCTGCTGCTCGCGCTCGTCGAGGCAGGGTCGAGCCGCGACGACGCCTACCGAGCCGTGCAGCGGCACGCGATGCGCGCCTGGGAGGAGGGGCTCGACTTCACCGCGCTCGTTCGTGCCGACCGGGAGATCGCCGAGCGCGTGGAGCTCCGGACCGTGTTCGACCTCGGCGTCTACACGCGGCACGTCGACGTCGTCTTCGAGCGGCTGCGCGCACTCGTGGCGCGGGAGGCGCCGGCGCATGCCTGACGCGGCCGTTCACCTGGGTAGCGGCAAGGTGCGGGAGCTGTACGGCCTCGGCGACGACCGCCTGCTCCTCGTCGCCTCCGACCGGATCTCGACCTTCGACGTGATCCTGCCCACCGAGGTCCCCGACAAGGGACGCGTGCTGACGGGGCTTTCGGCGTTCTGGTTCGCACGCACGCGCGACGTCGTCCCGAACCACCTGCTCGCACTGCGCGACGACGGCCGGTCGCTGGAGTGCCTGCGGCTCGAGATGCTGCCGATCGAGTGCGTCGTCCGCGGCTACCTTGCCGGCTCGGGCTGGCAGGACTACCGGCGCACGGGCGCGATCTGCGGCCATCGGCTACCGCCGGGCCTGAGGGAGTCGGACCAACTCCCCGCTCCGATCTTCACGCCCGCGACGAAGGCGCAGGCCGGCCACGACGAGAACATCGACGCAACCGACGCGGCGCCACTCGTCGGTGAGGGCCTCTACCGGCAGGTCGAGGAGGCCGCACTCGGCGTGTACGCCTTGGCGGCCGCGCACGCGGAGGCACGCGGGATCATCCTCGCCGACACGAAGTTCGAGTTCGGACTCGACGCGAGCGGCCGTCTGACCCTCGGAGACGAGGCACTGACGCCCGACTCCTCGAGATTCTGGGAGGCGGCCACCTACGAGCCGGGGGGCTCGCAGGCCTCCTACGACAAGCAGTTCGTCCGTGACTACTGCGAGAGCCTCGGCTGGGACAAGTCCGATCCGGGCCCGGAGCTTCCGCCGGCGGTGGTCGCGGGCACGCAGGCCCGCTATGTGGAGGCGTTCGAGCTGCTCACGGGGCTCGCGTTCGAGGACTACCTCGCCGACCCGCAGGTCGTGCTGCGATGAAGGCGACCGTCCTCGTGCGACCCAAGGGCGGCATTCTCGACCCGCAGGGCGAGGCGGTGCGCGGTTCGCTGCGCAAGCTCGGCTTCGCCGTCGGCGGCGCTCGCGTGGGTCGACTCGTCGATCTGGAGGTCGACGCCGCGACCCCGCAGGAGGCCCGGGCCGAGGTCGAGCGCATGTGCCAGGAGCTGCTGGCGAATCCGCTGATCGAGAGCTTCGAGATCGAGGTGGAAGGCGGGTGAGCATCCGTCCCCGCGTCGCCGTGCTCGTCTTCCCCGGCTCGAACGACGACCGGGACGCGCTCTGGGCGCTCGGCGCGCTCGGCGCCGACGCGCTGCCCGTGTGGCACGGCGAGTACGACCTGCCGCGGGAGACCGGCGCAGTCGTGTTGCCCGGCGGCTTCTCGTACGGGGACTACCTGCGTTGCGGCGCCCTTGCCCGCTCCGCGAACGCAATGGAAGCGGTGCGGACGTTCGCGGCCGCCGGCGGGCCGGTGCTCGGAATCTGTAACGGGTTCCAGATTCTGTGCGAGGCCGGCCTGCTGCCGGGGGTCCTGCGGCGCAACCGCGACCTCGAGTTCGTCTGCCGCGACGTGCGCGTGCGCGTCGCGCGCTCCGACACGCCGCTGACCCGCCGCTGCGCGGTCGGGCAGGAGCTGACGATCCCGGTGAAGCACGGAGAGGGGTGCTGGTTCGCCGGCGAGGAGCTGTACGCAGAGCTGGAGGCCGCGGGCCAGATCGTGCTGCGCTACGCGGAGGATTGCAACGGCTCGGTCGGCGACGTCGCGGGCGTGTGCAACGAGGCGGGTAACGTGCTCGGCCTGATGCCGCACCCCGAGCACGCGGTCGACCCGCTGCTCGGCTCGGGGGACGGCGCGCTGCTCCTGGCCGGCCTCGTCGAAGCCGCGCGCGAGCGCACGCTCACGGCCGCGTAACTCGGTCACGCGAGACGCAGTGCCTCCTTCAGGCCGGGATGCTGGTCGAGCGCGGCGCGGAGCCGCTGCAAGTCGCGCTCCCGCAGGGTCACCGGGCCGCGGCGCGCGGTGCCGTCGGTGGCATACGCGAAGCGGACCAGGCGCTCGCCCTTCGATGTCTCCAGCAGCTGGACGAGCGAGGAGAAGCGCTTGCCGCCGGACTGTTGCTGGAGCTTGAGCTCCTCGATCAGGGTGGCTGCGCCCCATGGTGTGGCCGCTGTCTTCATGCCGGCAACGCTACGCGCGCAAGCAGTACACGTCTGTGCCGATTGTGCGCCGGAACCGTCACGACCACCCGCGTCCACGACGGCGAGCCTTGCGAGACTCTCGACGTGAGCCGGCCCGAGCCGCCCCTGGACACGCTCCGGACGATCGCCTTCACGGTCGCGCTCGGGGCGGCTGTGGGCGCGATCGCACTCGTCGCCGCCTCGCCGTGGCAGGGCGGCGATCACGCCCGCGGCCACGCGGTCATCGCGCTCGGCGCGGCGGCCCTCGCACTGCTCGTTGCGCTCCGGTGGGCACCTCCACGGCTACCGCCGGAACGCCTCGCGCGGCTCCTGCTCGTGAGTGCGTTCCTGCTCGTGACCCTCGCCCAGCTGATCGAAGGCATGGGCGCCCTCGGGCTCGACGCCGCGCATGACGCGGGCGTCGTGCTCGGGCGGATCGCGTTCCCGCTCACCCTGCTCGCGCTCGTCGGAGCGCTCGGCGTCGGACTTGCGAAGTCCAGGCAGAGAGACGCGCCCGACCGGTGGTAGCGGGAGGCTTCCCTGATCCCCAGGCCTTCCCGAGCGCACGTGCCGCCGCCGGTCGAGGACGTGCTGATCGACGAGAGGCGTCGATCGGCTCGCGGCGCTGGTCTGAAGCCGGCTCAGCGGGCCCGAACGGGAAAGCTGCGTCGTCCCGGCCCCACGTACTCGGAGGATGGCCGGATGATCTTGTTGTCGGCCTGCTGCTCCAGCACGTGCGCCGCCTGGCCGACGATGCGACTGGCGGCGAAGAGCGGCGTGAACAGGTCCGTCGGAACCCCGAGGTAGGCATAGACCGAGGCGGAATAGAGGTCGACGTTCGGGTACAGGCCCTTCTCCTCGAACACCGTGCGCTCGGCGGCCTCGGTGATCGCGTACCAGTTCGGCTCGCCGGCCTCTTCCGAGAACTCGCGGGAGATGTGCTTGAGGATCACGGCGCGCGGGTCGTAGGCGCGGTAGAGCGGATGACCGAAGCCGTGAACCCTCTCCCGGCGCTCGAGCATGCCGCGCACCTCCGCGGGCGTGCGCTCGGCCGAGCCGAAGCGCTCGAACAACTCCATTGCGGCGGCGTTGGCGCCTCCGTGCAGCGGCCCGCTGAGCGCGGCGATCCCGCCCACGAGGGCGGCGTGCAGGTCGGCTCCGGTGCCGGCGATCACGCGCGCCGTGAACGTCGAGGCATTCAGCTCGTGCTCCGCGTGGAGGATCATCGCGACGTCGAAGGCCCGTGCAGCCTGCTCGCCGGGAACCTCGCCGTGCAGCATCGCGAGGAAGTTCTCGGCGTAGCCTAGCTCCGGATCCGGAGCGACCGGCTCGAGCCCCTGGCGGCCGCGGTGGTGGCGTGTGACGATCGTGGGCAGCTGGGCGATCAGCCGAGCGGCCTTTCGCAGGCCGGCGTCGCGGCCGTTGTCGCCGCGGTCCGCATCCGCCGAGGCGAGCGCCGAGACCGCGGTGCGCAGCACGTCCATCGGCAGCGCTTCCGGCGACCCGTCGACGAGCTCCTCCACGTGCGGCGGCAGCGCCCTTCGGGACACCGCTTCGCGGAAGAAATCGAGCTCCGCGTCGTCCGGCAGCTCGCCGCGGAGGAGCAGGTAGGCGACCTCCTCGTAGCTCGACTGCTCGGCCAGCTCGGCGATGTCGTAGCCGCGGTACCTGAGCACGCCCTCGTCCGGGTCGATCGACGAGATCGCCGATTGGGCGACCACGATGCCGGAGAGCTGGACGGACTTCTTGGCGGCCATGCGGCGCGGACGATACCGGTCAGGCCTGGGTGTCGAGCCCGCTGACGCCCCACGTGTCGGACAGCACGTAGCCCTCGGGGAAGGGATCGTCCGGGTCGAGGTAGACCTGGGAGACGCCGGTGATCCAGGCGCTTCCGCGGATCGCGGGCACGATCGCTGCCCGCTCGCCGACGCGTGTCTCGGCGACGATGCGCCCGTCGAACGTCGAGCCGAGCGCGGAGGCGTGCGTCATCCCGTCGCCGACCCGCATCTCGCCGCGGGCATGGAGGACGGCCATGCGCGCCGAGAGCCCGGTTCCCGTCGCAGAGCGGTCGAGCCGGCCGGGTGCGACGACGACGGCGTTCCGGGTCACCCTGGCGACGCCCAGCCACGGCTCGGCGATCTGCACGATGCTGACGCCGGAGATCTCCGGGTTCTCCGGGTGCGAGCAGGGGAGCTGGTCTCGCGCGGCGGCCCGGATGCGCTCGCCGGCGAGGGAGAGGTCGCGCGCCTCGTGCGGCTCGATCGCGAACCCGAGCGCCCGAGCGTCCGCGATCGCGTACCACATCCCGCCGTAGGCGACGTCGACGACGACGGTGCCGAGCCCATCTACCTCGAGCGGCGCGTCGAGGCGGTCGGCGAAGCACGGGACGTTGGTGAACTCGACGCTCTCGCAGCGGCCGTTGCGGCACGCCGCCCGCGCCTCCACGAGGCCGCCCGGTGCCTCCAGCCGGACGACCGTCTCGGGCTCGCGCAGCTCGAGCATGCCGGTCTCGAGCAGGACGGTGGTCGTGCAGATCGTGTTCGAGCCGGACATGGCCGGATACTCGGTCGGCTCCATGATGATGAAGCCCGCGTCGCAGTCCGGCCGCGTTGCCGGGACGACGAGGTTCGCGTGGCAGGCGACGCTCCCTCGCGGCTCGCGGAGCAGCAACCGCCGCAGCCCGTCGCCCTCGCGCCGCAGCGTCTGCATCTGCTCGAACACCGTCGCCCCGCGTGGCGGCAGGACGCCTCCGACGACCACGTTCCCGATCTCGCCGCCCGCGTGGCAGCCGACCACGGTGATCAACCGCCGCGTCCCCATGCCGCGATCCTACGACCGGTGTGAGCGCGGCGTGAGCGGCGCGTGAGCGCCGGCGCGCATGGTCTGTCCATCCGCTACGAGGAGAGGAGAGGACGATGCAGGGACCTCACACGATCTTGAGCCGCTCGGCTCGGCGAGTCGTCGCGATTGCATTCCTGTTGGGGTCGACGGTGGCCGCCGGTGCGCCGGTGGGCGCCGCTGCTCCCGCCCCGCCGGCGCTGACTCTCACGGCCCTGACGGGGCCGCAGGGCGGCACGCTCGCGATCGAGGTCGTAGCCGCCGTTCAGGAGCTCGAGCACGTCCACGTGCAGCTCCGGGCGCCGAACTCGGCAGAGGTGGAGACGCGCAACCTGAAGGACGTCCCGGTCGCCGAGGGCGTCGCGACGATCGACCTCGGCCCGCTCGCACGTGGCACCGCCGTCGACGCGAACGTGCAGATGAAGGCCTCGAGCTCACCGCAGACGCTCGTGCTCCGGCGCCAGACGATCGCCCGGCTGCGGCCGGACCTCGTCGTCGCGGCCGTGCTCGTCCCGCCGCAGACGCTGTCGACGAGGGCGATCGACGTCGTCGCCGACGTTTCGGAGCTCAACACGGACACGGGCGCAACCGCGAGGCTGACCCTGATGCTCGGCCTGACGCCGGTCGCCGACGCGCAGCTCGTCACGATCCCGGCCGGCGGGACCGTCTCGACGACCTTCGAGGGTGTCGAGCTGACGACGCCGATATCGGCCGAGCTGACCGTACGGGTCGAAGCCGCGACACCGTTCGAGACCGATGAGACGAACAACGAGCGGAGCCGAACAGTCGAGGTGACCGAGCACGAGCTCGTCCGCTCGAACGTGCTTCTCGCGAGCCTCGGCGGCTACGGCGCCCAGCTGAACCAGCACGTCTACGCGCCGGTCACGAACGCACCGCCGGCCTCGTTCGACGACCTCGAGGAGAAGGTGAAGGCACTCGAGCCGCAGCTCGTGCGGATCTTCTACAACGACCTGTGGGAGGAGCGTCGGCTCGAGGCTCCGCTGAACCTGGCGTCGTTCGTCGAGACGGTGCGGCTCGCCCAGGAAGCGGGCGCGACAATCAACATCACGTACCACACTGCGACCGTGGCCCGGTTGCAGCCGGCGGTGTCGATGGCGCGCTTCGCCGGTGTCATCGAGGACCTCGTCGAACAGCAGGGGCTCGCGAACGTGCGCTGGGTGACGATCCAGAACGAGCCGAACACGGCCGGCGCCGCACTGACGCTCGCCCAGTACGAGGCGCTCTACCGTGCGCTGGATGCAGAGCTGACCGCGCGCGGGTTGCGCGACCACGTCAAGCTGATGGGCGGCGACCTGATCGAAGGCGCGGGGGCACGACACCACACGATCTGGTTCGAGTACATGGCGGAGCACATGAGCGACGTGCTCGACGCGTACTCGGTGCACATCTACTGGAACTACTGGGACATCCCGCGGATGGAATTCCGCCTCAGGGACGTTCAGCGCATCGTTACCGCAATGGCGGGAAACGCGCGCAAGCCGATCTACATCACCGAGATGGGCGTCCGCGGGATCGTCGACATGCCCGGCAATCCGGCACCCCAACCGGGCTTCTGGGCCGACGGCACGCCGTTCGCCCGGACGAACATCTCCGCCTTCCAGATGCTGTGGTTCGATCTCGTCGCCGCCCAGCTCGGTTACTCGGGCTCGGTCAAGTGGGACGCCTACTGGGGCAAGTACGACCTCAACTACGTCGCGTCGCACTTCCTGATCGGCCCGGCGGAGGAGGGGTGGCCGCTGTTCCCGAGCTACCACGCTCTGCGGCTCCTGCTCCAGACGACACAGCGTGGCTGGCAGGTCGCGCGGGTCGAGCCGTGGACGGACGACGACTGGCAGGTTGGGCATCGCAGATCAGCCCGAGAAGGAGCTCGCTGCCTACACGAGCACCGACGGGTACGTGACGCTGATGGGGCTCGACACGAACGCACGGGAGCTCAACGCGGTCTCCGACGAGAGGCCGGCGTACAGCATCGGCGGCCTGCCGCCGAGCACGGTGTTCAACCTGGCGCTCTGGAACGCGTCGGGGAACGGCGAGAACTCGCTTGCCGGCACCGTGACGACGGACGCCGCCGGCGTGGCCCGCTTCGAGGTGCCGCTGCACGCGGCGTTTTCGTTGACGACGGTTCCGGTCTCCTGATGGGGATGAAGTCGGGGCGCGAGCGGCCGCGCCCCGGCCGTAGAGTCGTCTTCCGTGAAGCACGTCCTCTGGATCGGCGGCGCGCCGGCTTCGGGCAAGACGACGGTCGCGACCCGGCTCGCCCGGCGCCACGGCCTCCGCTGGGACAACGCCGACACGCGTACCTGGGAGCACCGCGATCGCGCAATCGCTGAGGGGAACGCGGCGGCGATTCGATGGGAGGCGATGACGCAGGCCGAGCGCGCGAGGCGCGCGAGCACGACGTGCCGATCCTCGCCGCCGACGGGAACGAAGCGGTCGTCGCCCAGGTGCGCGGCTACCACGCGCCTCCGTGGGCCGAGGGCGACCCGGAGGCGGTCATCCGCACCTTCGTGTGCGAGTGCGGCGACCCAGCCTGCGAGGCGAGCGTCGACGTGTTGTTGCAGTCGCTGCCGGTGCTCCCGTGCTCGCGGTCGGGCGCGGCTGAACGCACGCGACGCGTCAGAGCTTGCGGATCGCGTCGCCGGCGCTGACCGCGCCCGGCTGGACGACCCTGGCGTTCAGCCCGCGCAGCCGCAGGTGGCGGTGGGCCTTCGTGTTCACGAACGTGTGCGCGGCCGCCCCGAAGCGGGCGCTGAACTTGGCGCAGCCGGTGTGGGGCTGATCGGTCACTTCGATCACCGCGGAGCCGAGCGCGAGCCGCGTGCCCGGCGGAAGGTTCCTCTCGGAGAGGTCGAGGTCGACGTACAACTGATCGCCGGCAAGGGCCCAGCGCTCCCGGACTCCGGCCGCGACGAGGTCGATCACGCGCGCGTTCATCACGTTCAGCTGCATGTCCGGGTGCGCGGAGCCATCGGAGGTGCGCTTGCTCCCGCGCAGGCGCCAGGTGTCGCCGACCAGGCCTTCGCCGAGGTCGAGGATTCCTTCCTCGAGCACTTCCCGCTCGTTCTCAGCGGGTCGTCTGACGATCAGCTCGACGACTCCGTCCGACGAGGGGGCGCGCCGGATCTCGTCGAGCCCGGCCTCGAGCTCCTGGGTCGTCAGGTGCTTCACGAGCTGCGTTGCCATCGGGCTTCTTCTATCACGGGATCGATGAGCTTTACCGTCTGCGGCGGTCTGAAAAAGTGACACTTAGACGAACGGGAGGGACGAAATGGCAGCGGTCACCGCATTGGATGAGCGATTCACGGCCGTCCTGCAGAAGAGTCCGGCCAAGGGCGGCTGGACCTACGTCGTCTGGCCCGCCTCGGTCGAGTTCTTCGGCACCCGCGGGCTCGTGAAGGTGCGAGGGTCGATCGACGGGCATCCGTTCCGAAGCTCGTTCATGGCCATGGGAGACGGCACCCACAAGCTTCCGATCATGGCCGACCTCCGCCGCGCGATCGGCAAGGAAGCCGGCGACACCGCGACGGTGCAGCTGGACGAGCGGCTCGACGACTAGATCAGAGGTCGGCGCTCGTTCGCTCGATCAGCTCAACGCGGTAGCCGTCCGGGTCGCGGACGAACGCGAGCCACGAGCCGCCCTCCCGGAGCTGGTACTTGGGTCGCTCCGGCTCGATGCCCTGCTCCGCCAGGCGCGAGAGCGCAGAGTCCATGTCGTCGACGGTGAGCGCGATGTGGCCGTAGCCGGTGCCGAGCTCGTAGGAGTCGACGCCGAAGTTGTAGGTCAGCTCGAGCTGGTCGCCCGCGCCGGGGAGGCCCATGAAGACGTTGATCGCCTCCTCGCGGATCGGCATCCGACGGCGGTCCTCGAAGCCCAGCGCCTCGTAGAACGCGACCGAGCGGTCGATGTCGGTGATCCGGTAGCAGGTGTGGATGAGCTCCATCGGCGGCAGTCTACGATCCGGTGCGTGGACGGGTTCCCCTTCTCGCGCCGCGAGCGCGTGCGCTTCCGCGACTGCGACTCGATGGGGCACGTCAACAACGCGGTCTTCTCGACCTACCTCGAGGAGGCGCGGATCGGCGTGCTCGGAGGGCTGTCCGACTTCATCCTCGCGCGGATGGAGATCGACTTCCGCTCCGAGCTCAAGACCGGCGAGGAGGTCGAGATCGGCACGCGGTGCCCGCGCGTCGGCACGAAGAGCTTCGAGCTCGAGCACGAGCTGCGTGCGGGCGACCGCCTCGTGGCGCAGGCGCGCAGCGTCCTCGTCGGGTACGACTACGAGCGCGGGGAGAGCGTGCCGGTGCCCGCAGAGGTGCGCCGCCGGCTCATGGCTCCGGACCCTTCCGCACCCCAGACGGCAGCGAGCAGGACCCGGCTCGCCCAGTAGCGACTCACGCGCTCGACGCCACGCCCGGCCGGCGCGTTCCGAGCGCGACACCGCAGAGCACGAGCGCGAGGCCGGCGAGCGCGAGCACCGAGATCCGCTCGTCCAAAAAGACGGCGCCGTAGACGAGGGCGAGCGCGGGGACGAGATAGGTGACGAGGATGGCGCGCGACGCGCCGGCGCCGGCGATCAGGCCGAAGTACAGGAGGTACGCGATCGCGGTCGCGCCGACGCCCAGCGCGAGCGTCGAGGCGAGTGTCTTCCAGCCGAAGTCGGAGATCTGAGCCACGCCTGCAGGCAGCGCGAACAGCGTCGCCCACGCCAGCGCGCCGAAGGAGACGAGCAGCGGTGGAAAACCGCGGAAGCGCCGGCCCGCGTAGAGCGCGCCGAGGGCATAGCAGAGTGCGGCGCCGACGACCGCGAGCGATCCGACGATCGCCCTCTCGCCACCGCTCGGCTCGAAGCCGACGAGCGCGACGATCCCGGCGAAGCCGAGCACGAGGCCCACGAGCCGCAGCCCGGATACACGCTGCGCGTGGTCGAGGCCCAGCGCGAGCAGGGCTGTGAAGAGGGGCGCGGAGGCGTTGAAGATCGCGGCGAGCCCGGAGTCGATGTACTGCTGGCCCCATGCGATCAGGAAGAAGGGCACGGCCGTGTTGAGCAGCCCGAGGAACGCGAGCGGCCAGACGTAGGGGCGTAGCTCGCGAAACCGGGAGCCGGAGAGGGGGATGTAGAGACCCAGCGCGAGCGCGCCGAAGCCCAGCCGGAAGAGGATCAGCGACGACGGAGCGAGATCGCGGAGCGCGATCTCGATCAACATGAACGAGGCGCCCCAGACCATCGCGAGCGCCAGGAGCATGATCAGATGACGGCGGCTCATCCCTCGAGACAACGCGACGGCCGCCGTCGTGCTTCCCGGATACACTGAACCGCCTGGCTCCCGTGGCGGAACAGCCGGTTCATCGCGCGCTCGGTCTCACCGACGGAGAGCTCGCCCGCATTGTCGAGCTGCTCGAACGCGAGCCGAACCACTTCGAGCTGGCGGTCTTCTCGCTGCTCTGGTCGGAGCACTGCGGCTACAAGCACTCAGCCCTCCTCCTGAAGCGGCTGCCCTCCTCGGGCGAGCGAGTGCTGCAGGGGCCCGGTGAGAACGCGGGCGTGCTCGACCTCGGCGACGGCGAGGCAGTGTGCTTCAAGGTCGAAAGCCACAACCACCCCTCCGCGGTGGAGCCGTTCCAGGGCGCGGCGACGGGGGTGGGCGGGATCCTGCGGGACATCATCGCGATGGGCGCGCGGCCGATCGCGCTCCTCGACGGTCTGCGCTTCGCCGAGGGCGACCCGCGGTTCGACCGCGCCGTCGAGGGGATCGGCGCGTACGGCAACAGCGTCGGGGTCCCCACCGTGGGAGGAGAGGCCGTCTTCGACGACGTCTACGCGGACAACGTGCTCGTGAACGCGATGTGCATCGGGCTCGTCTCGACCGACCGGCTGACGCGCGCGGGCGCGACCGGCCCGGGCAACCTCGTCGTGCTCTACGGAGCCACGACGGGGCGTGACGGGATCGGAGGCGCATCCGTGCTGGCGAGCGCCGAGCTCGGCGAGGGCGACGCCGACAAGCGGCCGACGGTGCAGGTGGGCGACCCGTTCACTGGCAAGAAGCTGATCGAGGTCTCGGTCGAGCTCGTCCAGTCGGGGATCGTGGAGGGGCTGCAGGACTGCGGCGCGGCCGGGCTCGCGTCGTCGCTCTCTGAGATGGCGCGCGACACGGGCATCGACCTGCACCTCGACCGCGTGCCGCTGCGCGAAGAGGACATGGAGCCGTGGGAGATCATGATCTCCGAGAGCCAGGAGCGGATGGTCGCTGTCGTCCGTCCACAGATGCTCGCGGCGGTCGAGGCCCTGTGCGAGCGCTGGGAGCTGCACCACGCCGTGATCGGCGAGGTCACCGAGTCCGGCCTACTGCGCGCGCTCTGGGAGGGCGACGCGGTCGGCGAGATCCCCGCGCGCCTCCTCACCGACGAGTGCCCGCGCTACGAGGTGGAGCAGACGCCCCGAGCCGACCCCGAGCCGGTCGGGTGCGCCGCCGGACCCGAGCCGTCGCACGCCCTGCTCGAGCTGCTCCGCTCCCCGAACCTCCGCAGCAGCGCGCCGATCTACCGCCGCTACGACCACCTCGTCGGCTCGCGCACGGTCCGCCGGCCGGGACTCGACGCGGCGGTGCTGCGCCTACGGACCGGCCACCGGGGGCTGGCGGTGTCGCTCGACGGCCAAGGCCGGATCGCCCGGCTCGATCCGCGCACCGGCGGCGCGCTCGCCGTCCTCGAGGCTGCGCGCAACGTCGCCTGCGCAGGCGGCCAGCCGATCGGGCTGACCGACTGCCTCAACTTCGGCAATCCGGAGAAGCCGGAGGTGGCGTGGGAGCTCGCCGAGGTGATCGAGGGGATGGCTCAGGCGTGCGAGGCGCTGCGCGTGCCGATCGTCAGCGGCAACGTGTCGCTCTACAACGACACGGATGGGCGCTCGATCCACCCGACGCCGGTCGTCGGCTGTGTCGGCCTCGTGCCCGACGTGCGCCAGGTGCCGAAAGCGTGGCGTCGCGGCGACGTGATCCTGCTCGCGAGCGCCTCGCCGATCGGGCTCGCCGGCTCCGAGTACCAGGCGCGCTACGGCGCCGTCGGCGGCAGACCGCCCACGCTGGACCTCGCCGCCGAGGCGGCGCTCGTCGAGCTCCTCTGGCGTGCGGGGCCGATCTGCTCATTGGTCCACGACGCGTCCGAGGGCGGGCTCGCCGTCGCGCTCGCGGAGGCGGCGATCTTCAGCGGGCTCGGCGCCGACGTCGAGCTGCCCGACGACGCGCGCGCGTGGTTCGGCGAGGTCGGGGGCCAGGCGGTGCTCGCCTGCGCGCCCGACGAGGCCGGCCGGCTGGCCACATCCGACGGGGGAAGTGTGCCGGTGCGCCGGCTCGGCGTCGTCGGCGGCGACCGGTTGCTCGGCGTGTCGCTCGCCGAGCTCGAGGAGGCCTGGTCTTAGTGGCTCTTCCGGCAACAGTTAGGGCGCCACTCGCGCGCGATCTGCGGCGCGAGGCGTCGTCCTCAGTCGCGTCCATACCTACCGGTATGAACGCTCCCTGCGTCCTTGCCTCGCTTGCAGCTCACACGCGATTGACGCGAAACCGTCACCGGGAGAGCCACTAGATGTGCGGCGTCTTCGGCGTCCACTCGGCCGAGCGCGACGTGGCGCGGCTCACGTACTTCGGCCTCTTCGCGCTACAGCACCGCGGCCAGGAGTCGGCCGGGATCGCGGTCTCGAACCGCGGCCGGCTGACGGTCCTGCGCGACATGGGTCTCGTCGCGCAGGTCTTCGACGAGGAGAAGCTCCAGGCGCTGCCGGGCGACGTCGCGATCGGGCATGCGCGCTACTCGACCACCGGCTCGACGCACTGGTCGAACGCGCAGCCGCTCGTGCATCACGGCCCCGTGCGCACGGTCGCGCTCGGCCACAACGGCAACCTGACGAACACGAGCGAGCTGCGCGCCACGCTGGAGCTCGACCGGATCGCGCTCGGCGCGACGTCCGACACCGAGGTGATTGCCGCCCTGATCGCGCACGACTCCGCGCAGCTGCCGGTGGCGGTCGCGCAGGCGATGGCGAGGCTGGAGGGCGCGTACTCCGTCGTTGCGCTCACCGAGGGCAAGCTGGTCGGCTTCCGCGACCCGCACGGGATCCGGCCGCTCGCGCTGGGGAGACTGGGCGGCGACTGGGTGCTCGCGTCGGAGACGTGCGCGCTCGATCTCGTCGGCGCCCGCTTCGAGCGCGAGGTTCGCCCCGGCGAGCTCGTCGTGATCGACGAGCACGGGCTCACGGCGGTGCAGGCGCTTCCGGAGGCGCGCCAGGCGCTCTGCATCTTCGAGCACGTCTACTTCGCGCGGCCCGACTCGACGCTCGCCGGCTCGGAGGTGCACGGCGTGCGTGTGCGGATGGGCGAGCGGCTCGCGACCGAGGCGCCCGTCGAGGCCGACCTCGTGATGCCGATCCCGGATTCCGGCACCCCCGCAGCGGTCGGCTACGCGCGGGCGTCCGGGATCCCCTACAGCGAGGGCCTGATCAAGAACCGTTACGTCGGGCGCACGTTCATCCAGCCCGACGACGACCTGCGCCGCCAGGGGATCAAGCTCAAGTTCAACCCGCTCGCGGAGGTCGCGGGCAAGCGACTCGTCATCGTCGACGACTCGATCGTCCGCGGAAACACGATGCGCCAGCTCGTGGCGATGCTGCTCGACGCGGGCGCCGCGGAGGTGCACGTCCGGATCTCCTCGCCGCCGGTGGTCTCGCCCTGCTTCTACGGGATCGACATGGGCGACGACGGCCAGCTGCCGGCCGCGCGCTTCTCGGTGGAGGAGCTGCGCGAGCAGATCGGCGCCGCCTCACTCCATTACCTCTCGCTGGAGGGGATGCAGGCGGCGACGCGGTTGCCGGAGAAGTCTGTCTGCCGGGCTTGCTTCACGCGCGAGTACCCCACCCGCGTGCCCGCCGGGCGGAACCTCGCGAAGCTGCGCTTCGAGCCAGTTTCAACCGGCTGAGACACTGAAGTGGGCCGCCCGCGACCCAGGAACCCGCTCGTCAGTCGCTAGGAAGCGCGACCGAGCCGTCGTCGCGAAGCGTCCAGGAGGGGTTGTGCGCGACCTCCCACGGGTGGCCGTCCGGGTCGACGAAGATGCCCGAGTAGCCGCCCCAGAACGTCTCGGCGCCGCGACGGGGAATCGTCGCGCCGGCGGCGTCCGCCTCCGCGATCGTCGCGTCCACCTCCGCCGGCGAGGCGACGTTGTAGGCGAGCGTGACGCCGCCCCAGCCGCCGCCGTCGCGCACGCCGCTGTCGGCAGCCAGCTCGTCCCGACCCCAGAGCGCGACGATGAGCGCGCCCGCCTGGAAGAAGACGATGTCGTCCTCGGCTTCGGCGTTCGTCGTCCAGCCGAGCCGCTCGTAGAAGCCCCGGGCGCGCGTCAGATCCGCGACGCCGAGCGTGATCAGGCTGACGCGCTGCTCCACGACGCGATCATACGCCGCTCCGTCCGGCTCGTACCCGATGCTACGAGCGTGCGCATCGTCGTCCGTCACGACAACGATGGTCGCTGGTGGTGGACTCTCGTCGCCGAGGACGGCGGCATGCTCGCCGTCTCCGCGTCGCACGCGAGCCGCACCGATTGCGTCCGTGCGATCGCGGAGCTGAAGGTGGAGGGGCCGTCCGCGCGGGTCGACTACGACGACGGCGGCTCAGGCCGCCCGAGGCGGTAGGTGGACGATCTCCAGCTTGAGCCCGTCCGGGTCGTAGAAGAAGACCGCGTAGTAGCCGGGACGGTACGTGAACTCCTGTGGCGGGCTCTCGACCGTCGCGCCGACGGAGCGGAGCCAGTCGTACCGCTCGTCCACCACCGCCCTCGAGAAAGCCGTGAGGGCGAGGTGGTGGAGGCCGACGCGGTAGCGTTCGTGACCTCCCTCAGTCTGCGCCTCGCGCAGCCCGATGCTCGTGCCGGCTCCGCCGAAGTACCAGATCGTCTCGCCGCGCTCCCCCACGACCTCTGAGATCCGGTGGTAGCCGAGCGGCGCGAGCAGATCGCGGTAGAAGGGCAGGCTGCGCTCGATCGACGAGACGACGAGGTCGACGTGATCGACGCCGGTGGTCATGGAGCCGAGTTCAGCGCCGGCCGGACAGCTCCTCCGCGCGCCCGTACCGGACCGCGCGCCGCACCGCGCGCGGATCGAGGCCCCGCTCGAGCAGCTCCTGCCGCAGCTCGCCCTCGCGCGCCAGCCGCAGGAAGAGCCACGCGAGGGCGGCGATCGTCACGAGCGACCCTTCGATCATCATCACGGCGCCGGCGAGTCCCTGGTCGCGCTCCGGGGAGATCCCCCACAGCTCGTCGCCCGCGTTGTACACCGGGTAGAAGACGCCGCTCGACCAGAGGAAGACGTTGCCGAGCACCGTCTCGACGAGCCGGACGACCGCGATGTACGCGAGCTTCGCACCGGTCCCGAACCACTCCGGAGCAGGCAGCCGCTCGAGCACCGGGAGCCACATGATCGTGCCCGCGGTGAAGAAGCACACGTGCTCGAGCGCGTGGACGGCGCTGTGCTCGACCGCCGCCTCGTACAGGAAGGGCACGTGCCAGGCGTAGAGGTTGAGCGCCCAGATCGGCAGCGCCACGGCCGGGTTCGCAAGCGCGCGCAGCCGCTCGACCGGTCGCAGTGCGAGCACGGGCCTGAGGACCGGCCCCGAGAGCCCGGCGAGCAGACAGAGCGGCGCCAGGTCGCCGAGGACGACGTGCTGGAGCATGTGGAAGCTGAAGAGCTCCTGCTCTCCGATCGCAGCCACCGGCGAGGCGAAAGCCAGCACGAGCAGCGCGATCCCGAGCGCGAAGACCGCGACGCGCCAGCGCGCGACCGGAGTGCCGCGCCGGCCGAGCGTCCGCACCCGCGTCCCGTACGCGAAGGCGCCGATCGCCACCGGCGCGAGCTGCAACGGGTCGAGCGTCCAGCTCGTGACCAGCGACGGCGCGTCCACGCGGTCACTCTAGATTCGCCCCTCTAGAATCCGGCGTCCGTGTACGTCTTCCACTACCACCTCGTCACGAGCCTCGTGCGCCAGGTGGAGGCGCGCTACGTCGGCAAGCTCGCCTTCGACCTCGTCGCGCGGCACGGCCGGATCGGCGAGGAGTACCAGTCGTTCGAGCCCGGAATGTCGTGGGAGCAGCTCGACGGGCTCGGCTTCAAGCTGCGCCTCTCGGAGCTCGAGCGCGGCGCCGTCAACGTCGTCGTCCAGCCGGGCCAGTGGGAGCTGCCTCGGGTCGACCATCTCGGGCTCGCGCTCGACGACGAGGAGTTCGAGCAGCTGATCGAGCGCGCCGCGGAGCGAGAGCTGCGGATCCAGGCTCACGGCGGCCGGCGCACGTTCGTGGCGACGAACGCGGGCTACCGGCTCGAGGTGCACCCACCGCGTGAGTGGCTGGACGACCTGCTCGAGCTGCGCCCGGAGCTCGAGCTGATCGAGTTGCAGCTGCTCGCCGACGATCCCGAGGCCAAGGCCGACGCGCTCGCTGACCTGCTCGACCTGGAGCGCGACGACTCCGACGACGTTCAGGTGGGGACGACGCGCGTCCGCTTCCTTCCCGGCGGCCCACCCGGGCGCCCCCAGCTGCACGCCGAGCTGTTCACCTAGACCACCCCACCTCGTAGACTCGCGCGGTGAGCGACGAGCAGCGGACGTATGCAGCCGCAGGAGTGTCGCTTGCGACCGCCGAGGGGGTCGTCGAGCGCCTGCGCGCGGCGGTCGAATCCACCGGCGCCCTCGGCTTCGGCGCGTTCGCGGGGTTGCACCCGCTCGACGAGCGCAGGCTGCTCGCGGCCTCGACCGACTCGATCGGCACGAAACCGATGGTCGCCCGAAAGCGCGGGGCGTTGCGCGCGTGCGGCGCGGACATGGCGGCACACTGCATCAACGACGTGCTGACGACGGGCGCCGACCCGCTGATCCTGCTCGACTACGTGGCCGCGAACCACGTCGAGCTCGAGCAGGTCGCGGAGCTCGTCGAGGGGGCGGCCGAGGTCTGCCGGGCCGCCGGCGTCGCGCTGGTCGGCGGCGAGACGGCCGAGCTGCCCGGTGTCTACCGCGAGGAGGAGCTCGACTTCGCCGCCACCTGCGTCGGGATCGTCGAGCGCGATCGCCTGATCGACGGCTCCGCAGTGCAGGCCGGCGACGTCGTCGTCGGCCTCCCCTCCTCCGGGGTGCACGCTAACGGCTTCACCCTCGTGCGCTCGGTGCTGGAGCTCGAGGACTACGACGGCCCCGACCTGCTCGCGCCGACGCGGCTCTACCTCGACGACGTCCGCCGCCTGCGGGGCACCGCGCACGCCTTCGCGCACGTCACCGGCGGGGGCGTCGAGGTCAATCTCGCCCGCGTCGTCCCGGAAGGGCTGTGCGCGGAGCTCGACTGGGACGCGTGGGAGCGGCCGCCGGTCTTCAGCTGGCTCGCCCGTCACGTCGAGGAGGAGGAGCTGCGGCGCGTCTTCAACCTCGGCATCGGCTACTGCGCCGTCCTGCCCGAGGCGGACGCCGGCTCGGGCACGGTGATCGGCCGGATCGTGCGCGCGTGACGCGGGTGACGCGCGTGATCGGGGTCCTGGTCAGTGGCGAGGGGTCGAACCTGCAGGCGCTCGTCGACGCCGGGCTGCCGGTGGCGGCGGTGGCGTCGAGCAGGCCGGACGTTGCCGCCCTCCAACGGGCCGCCGCGGCGGGTGTCCCCGCCGAGTGCTTCGCGCTGGCCGAGTTCGCCGATCGCGAGCAGCGCGACGCGACGATGGCGAACTGGCTCCAGGAGCACGGTGCCCGCCTCGTCGTCTGCGCCGGCTACATGCACCTGCTGACGCCGCCGTTCCTCGAGCGCTTCCCGGAGCGGGTCGTCAACGTGCACCCGTCGCTGCTGCCGCAGTTCCCGGGTGCCCGGGCGATCGAAGACGCGCTCGCCGCCGGTGTCGAGACGACCGGCGTGACGGTGCACCTCGTCGACGACGGCCTGGACACCGGGCCCGTGCTGCGCCAGGAGCCGGTGCCCGTGGAGCCGCGCGAGTCGCTCGTGGAGCGGATCCAGGCGGTGGAGCACCGGCTGCTGCCCGAGGTCGTGGGAGAGCTGTGCGGGCGCTGATCTCGGTCTACGACAAGCGGGGGCTGGACGAGCTGGCGCGGGGACTGGACGGGCTCGGATTCGAGCTCGTCGCGAGCGGCGGCACCGCGGCTGCGCTCGAGGGGCTCGGACTGCCCGTGACCCTCGTCGAGGACGTGACCGGATTTCCAGAGTTGCTGGGCGGCCGCGTGAAGACGCTCCATCCCCGCATCCACGCCGGCATCCTTGCCCGCCGCGGACTCGCGGCCGACTCGGACGAGCTCGAGCGCGCGGGGATCGAGCCCTTCGACCTCGTCTGCGTGAATCTGTATCCCTTCGAGGAGGCGGCGCAGCGGCGAGGAGCCGTCGAGGCAGACGTCGTGGAGTTGATCGACGTTGGCGGCCCGTCGCTGCTGCGTGCCGCGGCGAAGAACCACTCCTGGGTGACCCCGGTCTGCCGGCCCGACGACTACGACGACGTGCTGCGCGAGCTCCGGGCGCGAGGCGGAGAGACGTCGCTCGACACCCGCAGGCGGCTGGCGGGAATCGCTTTCGCCGTCACTGCGGCGTACGAGGCTGCGATCGCCCACTGGTTCGGCGCAGGCGAGGAGTTCCCGCAGACCTTCGTGCCCGTGTTCGAGAAGGAGCTCGGCCTCGCCTACGGCGAGAACCCGCACCAGGGGGCCGCGTACTACGCCGAGCGCGGTGCCCGCACGCACCTGCTGGCACGCGTCGAGCAGCTGCACGGTCGCGAGCTGTCCTTCAACAACCTGAACGACCTCGACGCGGCGCGGCTGCTCGCCCGTGAGTTCACGCTGCCTGCATGCGTGATCGTCAAGCACGCGAACCCATGCGGGGTCGCGGTCGGGGCGAGCATCGAGGAGGCCTACGAGTGCGCGCTCGCCGCCGACCCGCTCTCGGCCTACGGAGGCGTCATCGTCCTGAACCGGGCGGTCACAGCCGCGCTCGGGAGACGGCTCGCGGAGCAGTTCGTCGAGGTGCTCTTCGCGCCGGGCTACGACGCGGCCGCGCTCGAGGCGCTCGTGGGGAAGCCGGCGCTGCGGATCCTGGACAACCGGGAGCGGCGGACGGCCTCCGCGTCGGAGCGCGACTACCGGCGCGTCCTCGGCGGCCTGCTCGTCCAGGACCGCGACTGGGACGTCGCCGACCGCGCGGGCATGGAGGTCGTGTGCGGCGCAGCCACGGAGGCCGCGTGGGGCGACCTCCTCTTCGCCTGGCGCGTCTGCAAGCACGTCGCCTCGAACGCGATCGTGCTCGTCAAGGATCTCCAGACCGTCGGGATCGGCGCGGGACAGATGAGCCGGGTCGACTCCGTGCGGATCGCGGTCGAGAAGGCACGCGAGCACGGGCATTCGCTCGACGGAGCGGCACTCGCCTCCGACGCCTTCTTCCCCTTCCCGGACGGGCCGAGGCTGGCGCTCGGGGCGGGCGTGACCGCGCTGATCCAGCCGGGTGGCTCGAAGCGCGACGCGGACGTCGTCGCCGCCGTCGAGCAGGCCGGCGCCGCGATGGTCCTCACCGGCCGTCGGCATTTTCGTCACTAGCGCAAGACGCCGGATCCGCGGGAGCGGATCCGGCGTCGCGCGAAGATCCCTGAAGGGGCCGCTTCGCGCCCGGACCTCGGCGAGTTCAAGCAGTCGTCGCAACGCTGCTGGCTTGTGGAGCGGATCGTAGTCCCTCAGCCAGCGCTGCTTGACCGGCTGATGGATGGTGGGTGGGTTCCGCGTCGGTGATCGCGGAGGCGG
>Ga0136620_10000322_pt1 | contig 22020 bp, 21 predicted proteins | sample AntDrymUQ4162106_2_FD_104806 | JGI IMG/M metagenome (GOLD analysis project Ga0136620, IMG submission 104806) | Polar desert sand microbial communities from Dry Valleys, Antarctica - metaG UQ416 (21.06) | ecosystem: Environmental > Terrestrial > Soil > Desert | place: Antarctica: Dry Valley... | reverse complement strand
GCCGCCGCCGAAGTCGCCTCCGTCGAAGTTGTCGAACCCGCCGCCGGGCGCAGCTTCGGCCGCTCCGGCGTGGCCAAACCCTCCGGCGAGCATCGACCCGACGAAGAACGCCGGCAAGATGCCGCCGCCGTAGAAACCTCCGGCCCAACCGCCGTAGTAGCCGGGTGCGTCCCAGACGGGCCGTCGTCCGTCGCCGACCGGCACCTGGCGCATGTCAGGCTCCTCGCCCGCCTCGACCTTCTGGGCGTCAGCCTCGCAGGCCGGAACCTCCACCGGGCCTCCGTACGGGGATGTCCAGGTGACGTCGCGCACCGACGACCCGTGTCGGGCGTCGAAGAAGCACGGCGCCCGCGGCTCCGGGGCCGGCTTCCCGGCGAGGAATGCCTTCGCGGTCTCCATCTTGTGGCGGGCCTCGGTCAGGTTGTAGGTCACCTTCGAGATGTCGCGGGGCGAGCGCGCCTTATCGAACGAGTCGTCCGCTCGCTGGTACGCCTCCATGCCCCGGACGTAGGCGTCTTTCGCTCGAGGGTCGGCCGACGGCATCTCGACGTCCGCGTCCAGGCCGACGACGTCGTCGGCGAGCGCCACGAGGTCCTCTCGAGCGGCCACCTTCACGTCCGCCAGCTCTCGGCGTTCCCGCTGCCTGCGGCGATAGGCCCGTAGGCCGAAGAGCCCCGCGATCCCCGCCCCGACGACCAGCAGCCAGGAGGGGAAGCCGCCGCTCGAGTCGTCTTCCGCCGTTACCTCCTCGGCCTGGCGCGCCTCGCCCACTCGGCCTACGAAGTCGTTCAGCACGGCGGCGACTCCGTCCCCGCGGTTCGCCTGGAACGACTGCGAAGCGAGTCGCCCGGCCTCGCCTTGTCCGAGCTCGCTGCTCACCGCCCGGAACTCTTTGCCGACGACGACCGCATAGGTCCCACGGATTCGCACGAGTCGGCCAAGCCTGAGCGCAACGCCGGTGCTGGAGCCGCCGGCCTCCGCGCGCGCCGAGCCGGGGAGGACAGCGATGAACACGGGCGCTCGCGCCAGGACGATCCGGCGCTCCAGCCTCTGCTCGTCGGCGGCCGTAATCGAGTCGCTCTCGGAGTGCCGGTAGACGCCATCGATGCGCAGCTCGTCCGCGGCCTGCTCGAGAATGGAAGCCTGCGCCCCGGCCGGCACCGGGAGGAGAAGAGCCGAAAAGGCGATTGCGGCCATGCGCTTCACTGCGCCAACGCCTTCAGCAACTCCTGTTCCCGTTCGGGTTTCATGCCGGCCTCCTCTGTGGTCTCGGCTGCGTCGAGCGTGCCGCGGATCGTGTCCTCTAACTGGCGAAAGGCTCCCGCCCTCAGCGCACGGGATACGTCCGCCTGATGCATCCCTACCCACTCGGAATCGTTGAGCCACATCGGGAGTTCACCATCCAGTCGCCACAGTGCGGAGAGGTCATCTGTCCGGTCGCCACGGAGCAGTCGAGAACTTCGTCCCGCCCAGGACGAGCAGCCTCACAACGCCCGAAGTTCCGCGAGCACACGGTCGACCTCGCCCTCCGTGTTGTAGTGGACGATCCCCACGCGGACGGCGCCGTTCTCGAGCCCGAGACGCTGCATCGCCTCGACGGCGTAGTAGTCCCCGTCCCAGACGAAGATCCCTTGCTCGCCGAGGCGAACCGCCACCTCTGACGGCGATCGGCCGCCGACGTTTAGGGCGAAGGTCGGAACCCGGCCGTCCATCGTCGGCGGGCCATAGAGCGTGACACGCTCTGGGAGGCCCGTCAGGAGACGTTCACCGAGCTCGCGCTCGTGCGCGACGATCGCGTCCCAGCCGAGCGACTCCAGGTACTCGATCGCGGCGACGAACCCGGCGAGCAGCTCGTGTTGTGCCGTCCCTGTCTCGTAGCCCGTCGCGGGTCGGACCTTGTAGGGCCGCCAGCGGGCGAGCAGCTCGCGGCGGACGAAGGCGAGGCCGAGGTGGGGCCCGTAGAACTTGTAGGGCGAGCAGAGCAGAACGTCCGCTCCGACCATGCCGACGTCGATCGGTCCGTGTGGGGCGTAGTGGACGGCGTCGATCCAGGCGAGCGCGCCCGCCTCGTGCGCGAGCTCGCAGATCCGGTGGGCGTCCACCAGGGTGCCGAGCGCGTTCGAGGCCCAGGGGAAGGCGACGACCCGCGTGCGCTCGGAGAGCTGGTCCTCGAGGTCGGAGAGGTCGTAGTCGGCGAAGCGCACGACGAGATCCAGGTCGCGGGCCAGCTCGAGCCACGGCGCGACGTTCGCGTCGTGATCCAGCCGTGTGACGACGATCTCGTCGCCCGCCTCGAGCTCGCGCCCGACGGTCCGGCTGAGGTTGAAGTTGAGTGCGGTCATGCTCGGACCGAAGATCGCCTCGTCCGGCGAGCAGCCGAGGAATCGTGCGGCGGCCTCGTGCGCGGCCGTCACCAGCTCTCCTGTCCGGCGACTCGTCTCGAACTGGCCGCCGACGTTCGCGTTCGACTCGCGGAGGTAGCCCGAGATCGCGTCGATCACCTCGTCGGGGACCTGCGTTCCAGCGGGCCCGTCGAGGAAAGCAAATGGCCGTTGGAGCGCGGAGAACCTGGCGCGCGCGGCCTCGACGTCGAGCCTCACCTGCATCTCACCAAAGGAGTGCGCCCAGGGAAGACGAGGCGTCCTCGCCGCCGCGGTACCAGGCGTAGGCGATCACCCCGAAGGCGACGGCCACCCCCGCCGCCAGGATCCACTTCACAGATCGCGGCCGTTGACGCGCCAGCGGTATCGCGGCGCCGGCTTGAGCGAGGCGCCGACGAAGCATCCCCATTCGGCGCTCTCGACGAGGGATCGGAGCTCGTCGTCCGAGAGCTCCTCCTCCAACCGGACGTTCATCTTGCACTCGATGTTGACGAATCCGTAGCGGTCGTCCTCTTCCCGCCGGGTCACGGTGCCGGATGCGTGCGCGGAGGCGTGCACGTCGAAGCCCTTCTGCCTGGCGAAGTAGGCGAGGCTCGAGATCGAGCACCGGGCGAGCCCCGCGAGGAGAAGATGCTCGGCGGTCACGTCGTCCTCCAGCTCGAGGGGATGACCGTCGGCCGAGAGGGCTCCTCCTTCCTCCAGGGAGATCCAGTAGTCGAAGTGTTTCGCGCGGATGTTCACCGTCCGGCACGCAATTTACGGTCAGATCGTGCGCTTGAGGGTCCTAGGCGAAGCAGAGTGCTACGCGCGCCTCTACGGGACGCATGAAGAAGCCGTGCAGGTGGTCGAGCTCGCCCCCCGGCGGACGCGCTATGAAACGAGGCTCAGTGGCGAGGAAATCAGACGTCTCTTCGAGCTCCGCCTCGATTCGCGAGAGCCGGAAGCCGAAGCCGCCTAGCGCTTCCGAGCCGCTGCCGGACGTCCTGGGCCCCAGGCTTCGGGTGCTGTTCTGCGGCATCAACCCGGGCCGCTGGTCGGCGGCTGCCGGGGCGCATTTCGCGAACCCTCGCAACGACTTCTGGCGGCTGCTGTACGAGGCCGGCCTCACGCCGCGGCTGCTCGAGCCGCACGAACAGCACGGGTTGCCGGCGTTCGGTGTTGGCGTGACGAATGCGGCGTCCCGGATGACGCCGGGATCCGGCGACCTTCGGAAGGCCGACTTCGCCGGGGCGAGCGCGCGGCTAGAGCAGATCGCGGCCGAGCTCCAGCCGAGCTGGATCGCCTTCGTCGGCAAGGAGGCGTATCGCGGCGCCTTTGGCGAGCGTCCGGAGCTCGGCGTCCAGCAGCGACGACTGGCCGAAACGAGGCTGTTCGTCCTACCGTCGACGTCACCCGCGAACGCCGCGGTCCCCTACGACGTGCGCCTGGAGTGGTTTTGCGTCCTGGCTAGCGCTGCTGGACAGCGCGCCTGACGGCGCGGCCGACGTAGAGCGCCGACTTGGCGAAGAAGAGCGCGCCCAGGAGGGCGCGAATCTGCCGTCCATTCAGTGACGTCCGCTTGCTCAGGGGTTTCTCGACCTTCTGGGCGAAGCGTTCTCTCCAGCCAACGAGACCGGCTTCCATTGTGCGCTGCGTCTTTCGCGTCTTCACGATCGCTGTCGTACCCAAGCTTCACTTAGTCGAATCACCCGCGCCAGCGGTTCGTGATCGGCGTGCGCCGGTCGCGGCCGAAAGCCTTGGGCCGCAGCTTCACTCCGGGCGGTGCCTGCCGGCGCTTGTACTCGGCCCGGTCGATGAGGGCGATCGCCCGCTCGACGACGTCCTGGTCGAACCCGTCGTTCGTCAGCTCTTCGTGCGACCGATCCTCCTCGACATAGGCTTCGAGAACCTTGTCCAGCGCGGCGTACGGCGGAAGCGAATCCTCGTCCTTCTGGTTCGCCCGGAGCTCGGCGCTCGGGGCGCGGTCGATGATCGTTTCCGGGATCAGCTCGCGGTCGGCCCGTGCGTTGAGATGCCGCGCCAGCCGGAACACGTCCGTCTTGAACACGTCCTTCAGGAGCGCGAACCCTCCGGCCATGTCGCCGTAGAGCGTGGCGTACCCGACCGAAAGCTCCGACTTGTTCCCGGTGGCGACCACGAGCCAGCCGAACTTGTTCGAAAGTGCCATCAGGAGCGTCCCTCGGATCCGGGCCTGGAGGTTCTCCTCCGTGATGTCCGGCTCTCGGTCCTCGAAAGCATCTCTCAGCGTCTGTGCAAATCCGTCGAAGATCGGGTCGATCGGGAGCTCGAGGAAGCTCGTGCCGAGGTTCTGCGCGAGCTTCTCGGCGTCGCTCCGGGTCTCGCCCGAGGAGTAGCGCGATGGCATCGAGACGCAGTGAACCCGTTCCGGGCCGAGGGCCTCGACGGCGAGGGCCGCCGTCAGTGCGGAGTCGATACCTCCGGAGACCCCCAGGACGACGTCGTCGAAACGGTTCTTCTCGACGTAGTCGTACAGGCCCAGCTCGAGCGCCCGGCGCATCTGCTCGAGCTCGCCCAGCGGCTTGACGATGTCCGGCTTCACGGGTCCGTCCTGCGTCCGCGGTGGCCCGAGGTCGATGACGGGCGGATCGGGAATGTCGCGTTCGCTTGCGAGCGCCCTGCGCCTGGCGTCGACCAGGCGCCGCGCGATTGCGGTCGAGACGTCGATGTCCACCACGAGCAGTGCCTCCTCGAAGGACGGCGCCCGCGCGACGACCTCGCCCTCCTCGTCGATCACGACGCTGTGCCCGTCGAAGATCAGCTCGTCCTGTCCTCCGACGGCGTTGACGAGAGCCACCCAGCAGGCGTTGTCGCGGGCCCGCGTGATCAGCATCTCCTCCCGCTCGAGCCCCTTGCCGACGTGGAACGGGGAGGCGGAGATGTTCGCGATCACGTGGGCTCCCGCCAGGGCGAGGTCCGTCGCCGGAGGGCCCGGCTGCCAGATGTCCTCGCAGACCGTCGGCCCGATCAGTGCCTCGCCGCTCTTCAACAGGAACATCTCGCGGCCCGGCTGGAAATACCGCACCTCGTCGAAGACGCCGTAGTTGGGGAGGAAGCGTTTCGGGTAGACGGCCTTGATCTCGCCGTCTGCGCAGATCGCGCAGCCGTTGAAGAGGTCGCGGTCGAGCCAAGGGACGCCGACGAGCGCCGCGATGTCGCTTGTCTCCGCGGCGACTTGCTCAACGGCGCGGCGCGCCTCGCGGAGGAATCCCGGCCGGAACAGAAGATCCTCCGGCGGGTAGCCGGTGACGGCGAGCTCGGGGAAGAGGACGAGGTCGGCGCCGGCATGCCGCGCCTCGCGCAGCCTCCCGACGATCCGCGCGACGTTCCCGTCGAGGTCTCCGACGATGGTGTTGATCTGGGCGAGCGCCAATCTCATAGTTTTCGCCTCATAGTCGAAAACATAGTCTACCGGCGGTGGAACTCGTCATCGACCCCCATTTTCGCGGCCCGACCGGGTCGGCGAACGGCGGGTACACCTGCGGAGTGCTCGCTTCGCTCCTCCACGGCCCCACCGAGGTCACGCTGAGGCTCCCTCCGCCGCTCGAGCGCCCGCTCGAGGTTCACTGGGAGGACGACCGGCGCAGAGTCGAGCTTCGGGACGGAGACGCCGTCGTGGCGGAGGCGAGACCCGCGGAGATCGAGATCGACCTCCCCCAACCGATCCCGTTCGACGACGCAGCCGCCGCGGCGTTGCCCGAGGGCGACAGGGACAGCGCCTTCCCGGAGTGCTTCGTCTGCGGATGGGCGAGGGACGACGGTCTCGGGATCTATGCCGGCGCGGTGGCAGGGAAGCATCTCGTCGCCGCGCCGTGGACACCGCGCGACGAGCACGTCGCGCCGGAGTTCGTCTGGGCGGCGCTCGATTGTCCGGGCGCCTACGCCGTCCACGGCGGGGAGCGGGGGATGCCCGTCCTCGGCCGGCTGGCGGTCCGCGTGGAGCATCTACCCCACCCCGGCGAGCAGTGCGTCGTCCTCGGCTGGCCGCTCGGCGAGGACGGCCGCAAGCTCTATGCCGGCACCGCGCTCTTCGGCGAAGACGGCCGGGTTCTGGGCGTCGGCCGCGCCACCTGGATCACTCCGAAGGGCTAGCGCTGGAGCCGGATCGCGTTCAAATCCTTCTCCGTGATCTCCCCGGCTCGCCGGATCAGATCCTCGACGTCGTCGTGCTCCGCGTGGATGTAGCGGCCGCTGAGCCTGTCGGCACGCCCTGAGGCGAGGGCGCGCACGAGGCGAGGTGCCAGTTCGGGTGGCGTCCACGGCATGTCGTCCGCAAATCGATCCGTCATTTCCGTCTTGACGAGCCCCGGGCTGATCGTGAAGACGGCGATCCCGTGCGGCTCGAGCTGCAGCGCGAGCCCTTCGCCCATTCGGTAGAGGGCGGCCTTGCTCGCGCCGTAGGCGGTCGTGGCCTGCCCGGGCAGATAGCCGGAGCCGCTGCCGGTGTTGACGATCCGGCCGCCTCCCCGGTCGATCATCCCTGGGATGACCGCACGGCAGCAGAGGTATGCGCCGAGCACGTTGATCTCGAACACTCGCCACCAATCGTCCGCATCGTCCTCCCAGGCCTTGTCCCCCCAGGTCGCAATCCCGGCGTTGTTGACGAGGAGGTCGATCGGTCCGAGCTCGCGCTCGACCTCTTCGATCATCGTCTCGACAGCCTCCTTCGCGGAGACGTCTGCCACGACGCCGAAGCCGCCGATCTCCTCGGCGACCTGCTGGACCTGCTCGGGCGTCCGCGCCGAGACCGCGACCTTCATCCCGGCGTCCGCCAGCTCTCGGGCGATTCCTGCGCCGATCCCGCGCCCGCCGCCTGTGACGAGCGCGACTCCTCTGAGCTCAGATGGCATTCGCGATCTCCTCCAGTGCCTCGGGGTTTTCGAGCGACGAGAGGTCGCCGGGATCCTTGCCCAGCGCCTTGGCCCGCACCGCCCGCCTCATGATCTTCGCGCTCCGGGTCTTCGGCAGCGCGGAGACGAACACGACTCGGTCCGGACGGAAGGCCTTGCCCAGGTCCTTTGCAACGAGCTCGCCTACCTCGGCGGCCAAGTCGCCGTCCGCCTTGGCACCCGGTGCTGCGATACAGAAGAGCCAGGCGACTTCGCCTTTGACCTCGTGGGGAATGCCGACGGCGGCCGCCTCGAGCACGGAAGGGTGACCGACAGCGGCGGACTCGAGCTCCGCCGGCCCGACTCGCTTGCCGGCGATGTTCAGCGTGTCGTCGGAGCGGCCGTGCAGAAACCAGAACCCGTCCTCGTCGACGGACGCCCAGTCACCGTGCGTCCAGACTCCGGGGAACCGCCGCCAGTAGGTATCGAGATAGCGCTCGGGATCGCGCCAGAAGCCGCGGGTCATGCCCGGAAAGGGCTTCCGGCAGACGAGCTCGCCGACCTCGCCAGTGTCGACGAGCGATCGGCCCTCGGAGTCGACGACATCCATGGCCATTCCGAGCGCCGGGCCTCCGAGCGAGCAGGCCTTGATCGGAATCGCCGGGGTGGGTGAGAGGAAGCAGGCGCCGACCTCTGTTCCTCCCGAGCAGTTGATGATCGGACACCGGCGTCCGCCGACCTGCTCGAAGAGCCAGCGGTAGGGCTCGGGGTTCCACGGCTCGCCGGTCGTGACCATGATGCGGAGGGAAAGGAGGTCTGCCGCAGGGTCTCCGTGCGGGATCAACGCCCGGATCAAGGTCGGCGAGACACCGAGGATCGAGACGCGTTCCCCCTCGATCATCCGCCAGAGGCGGTCGGCGGGCCAGTCGGGCGCCCCCTCCGCGAACACCAGCGTCGAGCCCATCGCGTGACCGCCGACGACGGTCCAGGGGCCCATGATCCAGCCCATGTCGGTCGAGAAGTGGATGACGTCGTCGGGGCCGGCGTCGGCCTGGTAGCAGACCTCTCGCGCAATCGAGACGAGGAAACCTCCCTGCACGTGGACGACTCCCTTGGGCAACCCGGTCGTGCCCGAGGTGTAGGTCAGGAGGTACGGCGTCTCGGAGTCGACCTCGACCGGAGACAGCTCGCCGGCGCAGCCGGCCACGAGCTCATCCCACGGCGCCACCACCACGTGCTCGAGTGCCGGTGCCTGCGCCTTCGCCTCCTCGACGATCTGGAGCATGGGCACCTCCCGACCGCGGCGCATGGATACCTCTGTCGTGATCACAACCTTCGCTTCGGAGGCCTGTAGTCGCTGGGCCACGGCCGGCGCCGCGAAACCGGAGAAGATCGGCACCTGAATCGCGCCGATATGGGCGCAGGCGTGCGACGCGACCGCAACCTCCTGCGACATCGGGAGGAAGATCGCCACCCGGTCTCCCTGTTCCACTCCCAAGGCGACCAGCGCCTCCGCGAGCCGCGTGACCTCTCGCGACATCTCCGCCCAGGTGAGCCCGCGCCGCTCCCCGTCCTCACCGAGCGAGACGCAGGCGAGCGCGTCCGGCCGCCGCTCTGCCCACCGATGTGCGCAGTTCCACGCGATGTTCAACCGTCCCCCTACGAACCAGGTGGCCCACTCCGGGCCTCGTGAGAGGTCCGAGACCGCGTCCCACGGACGGAAGAACTCGACGTCCATGTCCTCGATCGCTGCGGGCCAGAACCACTCTGGATCCTCCTGTGAGCGCCGAACGAGCTCCCAGTAGTCGTCGAACCCGTGCCGGCGCATCAGCCGGCCGACGTTCGACGCGGCCAGGACGCCCTCGCTGGGCGTCCAGACCGGCGTACTCACCGCCCCGGCCCCTCCACGTGCAGGTTCGGGAGCCATCGCAGCCAGCGGGGCAGGTACCAGTTTCGGTCGCCGAGGAGCTTCATGCTCGCCGGAAGGATCACCGATCGGACGATCGTCGCGTCGAGCAGGAGCGAAACGGCGACGCCGAAGCCCATCTGTTGGAACATGACGAGCTCGCCACGGGCGAACCCGCTGAACACGGCGATGATGATCAGCGCCGCTCCGGTGATGAGCCGCGCGGTCGAGCCGATTCCGTGGGCCACGGCCTCGTCGTTCGATCCGGTCTGGCCGTACCGCTCGCGGATGCGGCTGAGCAGGAACACGTGGTAGTCCATCGAGAGCCCGAACAGGACGGCAAAGAGGAAGAGAGGCACCCAGGCTTCGATTGCCTCGACTTTTTGGAATCCGAAGATCTCGTTTCCGACCCCCTTCTGGAAAACGAGGACGAGGAGGCCGTAGGCCGCGCCGACCGAAAGCAGGTTGAGCAGGATCGCCTTCGCCGGCACCACGAGCGATCTGAAGGCGATCGTCAGGAGCAGGAAGCTGAGCGCCAGCACGAAGAAAAACACGATTGGCAGCCACCTGTCGGTGAGGGCGAGGTAGTCGACCGCCTCGGCCGTCTCGCCGGTCACGAGCACACGGGCGCCGGCAACCTCCTCCTCGCGCAGGTCCCGAACGGCTTGGAACGCTGCCTCATCCCGGCTGTCTCCGATCGGGAGCGCTTCGATGACCGCAAGGTTCTCCGGGTCGTGGTAGTCGACGCTGACCTGCCTGAATGAGCGATTGCCTCGCAGCTGCGCGGTGAGCCGTTCGACGTCGGCACGAGTCTCGGGCTCGCCGACAGGTCCGTCGATCACGACCTCGACGGAATCGGTCGTCCCCACCCCGAACTCTTTTTCCAGGGCGTTGAAGCCGGCCTTCGAGGGGTAGCTGTCCGGGATCGTGCGGATGCCGGCCTGTCCCGTCTCGAGGGCCAGTACCGGCGCCGAGAACGCGAGCAGCAAGGCCGTGGCCGCCACGAGGCTGACGAGCGGCCGGCGCATCACCCAGCGGACGATCGCGCTCCAGAAACGTCCTTCGGCGCCCGTGCCGCGCTCGGAGTTCCGACCGACGAAAGGCACTCTGAACGAGTTGATCCGATCTCCGAGCAGGCTGAGGACGGCAGGGAGGAGGGTCAGCGCCGCGGCCACCGACGTGATCGCCACGAGGATCGCGCCGAGGGCGAGGCTGCGGAGGATCGTGTCGGGTACGAGGACCATCCCGAGCATCGCCAGGGCGAACGCGATCCCGCTGAAGACGACGGCGCGGCTCGCGGTCGCGCCGGACGCGGCGATCGCGTCGAGCTTCTCGCGTCCGGCAGAGCGCTCCTCGCGGAAGCGCGAGACGACGAAGAGCGAATAGTCGATCCCGAGCGCGAGCCCCATGCCCGTCAGCATGTTCACCACGAAGAGCGAGAGGTCCGTGACCGACCCTACGAGCGCGGTCAATCCCAGGGCCGTCATGATCGCGACGATCGCCAGCATGAGCGGGATCAGGCCCGCGACGACGGCGCCGAACACGAGCAACAGGACGACGAGCGCCACCGGCAGCCCGAACTTGAGCTCGCCCTCCTGGAGATCGCTCTGTGACAGCTTGTTGAAGTCCCGGTCGACGATCCACTCGCCCGTCGTCGTGACGTCGAACGGTTCCTCGTCGGCCCGCTCGACCAGCTGGATGACCTCCTCCGCACCCTCCTCGCCGTTCAGGCCGATCGAGATGGCGATCGCTCGTTCACCTCTGGCGGCGGGCTCGTCCGCGACTTGGAGGACACTGGGAGTCGCGCGGAGCTCGGTGAGCACGGCATCGACCTTCTCGCGGAAGGCCGACTCGCCGACCGTGAGTGTCGACGAGCGGACCAGCACGACGTCCGTCGTCAGGGGATCTGTTTCCGGCGTGCGCGTCAGCCGTTCGTTCATGAGGTCGTAGGCCTGGTACGACTCCGGGTTGTTCGTCACCTCTGCCTCCGAGGTCAGGGCGTCGCCGAGCAAGAGGGCGATCGCGGCGACGGCCAGGATGCAGGCCGCGACCCACGCGAGAATTGTCCGCACCGGATGCCTTGCCGAGGCGAGGGCGAGCGGCTGTGTCATTGACCACTCATATTAGTGGGCGCTAACATAGTCCTCACTAACATGAAAGTCCACTTTTTCTCGGAGGAGACGCGCAAGTGGTGGACGCTCGCCGCCGTCTCCTTCGTCCTCGTCCGGTCCTACGACCCGCAGGAGCGTGAGCCCCTTCCTGAGGCTATGCCGGAGGCGGTCGCGTGAGCAGCACACGCCCCAGACTCACCGCCGATGAGCGCCGGGCGGCAGTCCTCGACTGTGCGTGCGGCATTTTCTCCAGAGGCAGCTACCACGGGACGACGACCGCTGAGATCGCCCGCGAGGCGGGTGTCACCGAGCCGATCCTCTACCGCCACTTCGCCTCCAAACGCGATCTGTACCTCTCGTGCCTCGCGACAGCCTGGGACGAATGTCAGGCAATGTGGGAAGCGGCGGTCGCGGGGGAGCCCGACCCGGCACTCTGGGTAGGTGCCATGGGGAATGCGTACCTCACGGCCAAGGACAAGCGCGGCCTCGTTGCCAATCTCTGGCTCCAGGCACTGACGGAGGCGAGCGGCGACCCGAAAATCCTTCGCTATCTCAGGCGCCACATGCGCGAGGTGCACGGTTTTGTCGCCGGCGTCATCAGGCGCTCCCAGAAGGCCGGCGGGATCCCGAAGGACCGCGACGCGGACGCCGAAGCCTGGATCTTCATCTCGATCGGCCTCCTCGGAACGGTTAGCAAGCGCCTCGGCGGCCTCCTCGACGAGGACTTCGCTTCGATCGTGGCATCGCGGCGCCGCTGGATCACAGGCCGCGACGCCTGACAGACCGTTGCGGCGGGGCGGGCTTCGCCCGCACCGCTCGTTTGACCCACCGGGTGGAGCCAAGTCGAGCCCAGCGGTCGCGCCGCGCTCGGGCGTAGCCGAGCCCGGCTTCCGGAAGGTTGTTGAAAGTCGTGAGACTTTCAACAAAAAGGGCCGAGCGCCCCTGGCGCCGGCCCCAAAAAAAGATGAACCCCCGGGCTGCGGCCCCCGGGGGTTCGTATCTATTAGGCGACCACTTTGGTGGCGACGACCCGGGGTCTTGACTCTGCGGCCCAGCCAGTTCCTCCGGGCTGCCGTCGCCATATCTGGCGCGCCTTCCCGCTCAGTCCGACCTTTTCTCTGGTCTCGCTGCTCGGTGAACTGACTATACGGCGGGTTCTCCGACTAGTCAAGTAGCTCAGTCAAGTGATTTGTATTAGGCTCTGTTGACATGCTCTACGCTAGAGCCATGACCCTTTTGGGGGATTCCACAGACCAGAATGATGTCCTAGGGTCAAGTAGTCGCATCCTTCCGCCAAAGGACTTGGACTCCGCCGTGAACCACTCGCTTCAGACCACTCCGTCTCAGCGTCTAGGCCGCCTTCCCAACGGAGGGCTCGGCGAGCGCCTCAAGACGTTGCGCGTGAACGCCGGCCTGACGCAGACCGACCTTGCGGGCGAGCGCTTCTCCAAGGAGTACGTGAGCCAGATCGAGCGCGGCAAGACGCGCCCGACCCAGGAGACAATCGGGTGGCTGGCCCAGAGGCTCTCCGTCGATCCGGGTTTTCTCGCCAGTGGCGTCGCCGCCGACCAGCGCGGCCGGATCGAAGCGGCGCTGGCCCGGGCCGAGGCCCTCAATGAGAACCATCAGTACGGGGAGGCCATCGAGGCGTTCGCGACTGTCCACCCGACGATCGCCGGCATCGCCGCGACCGAGCTCGAGGTGCGGTCGCTCTCAGGCGAAGCCTGGGCTCGGATGCGCACGGGCCAGGTCAAGGATGCGGTCAATCTCCTCACACGAGCCCGCTCGCTAGTCGAGGACACCATGTTCTCCGACATCGATCGTGCCGAGATCATCTTCCGGCTCGGCGCCTGCCGGGTCGAGCTCGCCAGCATCCAGACCGCGATCAGCCTCTTCAACGAGGCGCTTGCGCTCGTCGAGCGGTCGGAGCTTCCCTGCGACCGTCTCCGGGCGGAGATCTTCGGTTGGCGCTCCCGTTGTTACCGGCGGCAGCGCGACTACGAGGCGGCCCGCGAGGATCTCGAGCGTGCGCTCGAGCTCGCCGAGGCCCTGGACGACCCACGTAGCGTGGCTCGCGTCTACTTCCATGCGTCGCTCGTTGCGGAGCGGCAGGGACAGTGGGTTCTCGCCCGCAAGTATGCGGAGCAGGCCAAGGCCCAGTTCGAGGAGGTTGCGGACCGCGCGTCCGTCGGCAAGCTCCTGAACAACCTCGGCGGCCTGAGCTTCCTGCTCGGCAAGCCGGAGGAGGCCGTCGAGCAGTTGAACGAGTCGTTCCGCGTTCTCCTCGAGTACGGCAGCGAGACCGACGCGGCCCGCGCCGTCTCCTCGCTCGCCCAGGTGAACCTTCGCACCGGCCAGATCGAGCCTGCGGAGGTGCAGGCTCGCCAGGCGCTGAAGCTTCTCGGCGACCGCGACGACGTCGTCGATGAGATCGGGAACGCACACCTCGTCCTCGGGCGCTCGCTCCTCGAGCAGGGCCGCCTGGAGGAGGCCGAGACGGAGTTCGAGTCCGCCGAGCACAGCTTCGAACAACTTTCCTCTGTCAGCCATCGTGCCTCCGCCTGGATCGCCAGAGGCGACCTCGAGGCGCGGCGCGGCCACGACCAGGTGGCCGCCCAGCTCTACAGGCGCGCTGCCGAAGCGCTCCAGGACTTCAGGTTCTAAAGGAAGGGGGTGATCGCCCATGATTAAGACTCGCGTCAAACTGCTCTTCCTCGTCGCCCTGACAACGGTCGCTGCGGTGAGCGGCGGCGGCTTCTTCGACCAGTGGTTGCCGCTCTAACGAACCGGTGAGACCCGTCCGCGGCGCTGCGCCCTCTACTGGCGCACGCACCCGCGAGGGTCTGCCCGAGCGGGTGCCGCCGCCGAGCACCCCCTAAAGGGTCTGTGCAGCGAGGAATCGGATCCCAAGGGGGGAGCCGGTGTCAGATCGCGAGGCGCTGCGCGCCTCGCTCCTTTGGCTGAAAGTTTTTGGACTTTCATCCACCTTCTGGAAGCCGGGCGGTCGCTCCGCGCCCGCCCGGCGCGTCTGTGCGCCGCGATTGAGGTCATTCCTTCTCCTGGCAGCAGTCGGCTTGGGAGTCAGCCTCGGTGCCCAACCGAACCGAGCGACACCTGCGGGCCGACGAATTTCAGCGCCCCGCGCATCGAGGGCAACGAGGAGGTCGGCGAAACGGTGACCGGCACCCTTGGTGGCTGGTTCGGGGCCGATACGTACTCGTATTGGTGGGAGCGCTGCGCCGCCGACGGTGCGGGTTGTGTCAGTACGGGTGTCTATGCCGGCACCTACCTAGTGGGATCGGCAGACCGGGACAAGCGGTTGCGCTTCGTTGTCACCGGCCACGGGTCGAGCGGAGACCGGACAGTCCCCTCAGAGCACTCCGCGGTCGTCGTTGAACCGACCGAGGATGACGGATGGGCACCGTCAGAATTTAGCGTGCCGACCGGTGGGTCTCAGACCGTCCAGCCGAATGCGTTTGGGGGGCAGACGACCACCATCTACAACGCCGACGGCTCCATCCACGCGAGGAGCCAGACGAATGTGGACGGACACGTAATGGATACCGTCTGGTACGGCGCCGGCGGAGCACCGACGACCGCGCGGTCGGCGACCTACATGGTCAGAGGGGGCCCCCGGGGTTCGCTTGACACTCCGAGATGCACGAACCTGGATACGAACCCGCAGTCTTACAAGTGGGCACGAACGGCGACGTGGGAGTTTCGCGTCGGAAGCACGCCAAGCGACCTGAATCGCACGGCCACCCGCGAGAGCATCGCCTACGCCCACCGAACCGTGGGAGCAAAACGACAACAGCTGCGGCGTGGCAGATCTGAGTCTCATCGACTTCTTCTACGGCGGTGCGAGTGGCACCCGGAGATTCAGCCGGACAGATCGGGTGCGGCTGATCGCGTTCAAGCCAGGTCCTGTCGTCTCGAGCTACTGCCGTGAGCCTTACGACGAAGACGATCCCATTCTGGCGTGCGCAGGACCTGAGGACCCCGAGGGAGGGCCTCGCGAGCTCGAGGACTGCGACATCGCGATCAATCGGGACATCACGATCCCTCGAAGCGCGACCGGGTCGGGGTGGAACGTCGGAGGCGTGGCGGGGAAGGCGGACGTCTGGGCCCTCCTCGCCCACGAGGTCGGCCATTGCATCGGATTCGACCACGTCTACAACCCCCAGTCGGTCCTGTGGGAGACCTATGGCGCGGACACCGCTGCGCAGGCTCAAGCTTGGCGCTCACTTAGTACGGGCGACGCGGAATCGAACAATGACAAGTACTAGTGCCTGGTAGTCGATGGAAAGACACACCGCACTCTTAGCGCTAGCGACGGTGCTCGTTCTCGTTGGCGTCGAATCGCCCGCGGGCGGAAGTGCGCCCGCGGCCGTCGCCGAGCCGCCCACCAGGATCGTGCGGACTGCCTCCCGCCCGTGGAGAGGGGTTTGCGGCGGCGATTTCTGCCGCGCGGGGGGCGTGGTCGCCGTCAGGCTGGAAACGCCCCCCCGCGCGAGACGTGGTGGACATCCATGCCTTGATCACGTTCTCCTATCGGACGAGTCCGGGAGATGAGGCCGACGCCAAGCTTCTTCTGAGCCGACAGGGCGGGCCAATTGTCCGGATGCTCCCCGGCAGCTACGCGTTGAGCACCACGTCGAGGCATGGCTCTGCGGTGACACTGAGTTGGGCCCGCCGCAACGTGCCAGCCCGAGGGCGCGCCTATACGGTCGGACTCGAGGTGCTGCCACGTGCGGGTCGCGCATCAGGCGCACCGGGGAGCAGCGTGTCGGGTGGCAAAGTGACGGCTCTAGTTGAGCTGAGCTGAGGGAAGACCTACCAGTGGCAGTGGCGGGCGAGCACCGCGCCGGCCGACCTTGACCGCCTCGCCACCCATTTCCGCGAAAAGGCGAAGGCGAGACAGGTGGCGGCGAGCGGTCGAGGTCGGCAAGGTTGCCCGGTCGGGCCGATTGCTTCGCGTCCTTCGGGAGATCGGGGTCGCGGGCGAGCGGCCGGCCACCCGAGAGGCGGCTCGAGAGTTCCGCGAGGCGCTGGAGGAGCTCGGGACGACCTACGTGAAGCTCGGCCAGCTCCTCTCCTCCGGCCGGATCTGATGCCGGACGTCTATATCGAGGAGCTCACCCGGCTAGTCGACGAGGTGCCTCCAGTGTCGTTCGCCGAGCTCGAGTTCGTGATCCGGCATCCGCGCCGGCGACGCTCTTGCCGATCTTCAACGAATGTCGGTGAGCCACGGGATCATGCTCCCGACGAGCTTCGCCCTCGTCGGGAAGACGCTTGCCCAGGCCGATTCGATCGCACGAACGCTGGACCCCGAGCTCGACCCGATCGAGCTGCTTCAGGTTGATTCGCTCGAGCTGATGCTCCGCGAGGCCGAGCGGAGGCTCACCCCAAACGCGCTCTCGACGTACGCGTTCACCCAGCTCGCGCCCCTGGCGCGGCTGCCACGGCGGATCGGTCAGGTCGCCGATCGGCTCGAGGAGGGGACGCTGCGCATCGGGATCGCCCCGACCAGGCTGGAGGGCCTCGAAGCGGTGCTTCGCGGGGCCGCGAACCGGATCGGCGCCGCGCTCATCGTCTCGGCGCTTCTCGTCTCGTCCGCGCTCATGGCCCGCGTGAACGACGCTCTCGGTCGTCGGGTTCGTGCTCTCCTTCGCTCTCGGCCTCTACATGCTCTGGAAGATCATCCGGACTCCAGGGAGCCTGTAGAGCAGGCAGGGCCGTCCGATGCAGTCGCGAAAATGACGCGCAGACAGGCTCCTCCCTCCCCCGACAACGGCGGCGGCTCATGCCGCCGTCGCTATGACGGAATACGAGCCGTCGGTTCTGCGTTGACGGGGGCACTACCAGCCGGGCACCATTCCCCCAGCACGGAGCCGCCACCATCGAACTCCAGACCCCCCAGGTAAAGCTGACAGACCTCGCATCATGCGGGGGTTGCGCAGCGAAGTACTCGGCCGCCCGGCTGGAGGAGCTGCTGCGTGGATTCGTTCCGGTCGACTCGGAGGATCTGCTCGTCGGCCTCGCGCCTGCCGACGACGCTGCGGTCTACCGCCTGGACGAGGAGAGAGCGCTGATCTTCACGCTCGATTTCTTTCCGCCGATCGTGGACGACCCCGGGGACTTCGGAGCGATCGCCGCGACGAACGCGCTCAACGACGTCTTCGCCATGGGCGGATCTCCCCTGCTCGCCCTCTCGATCGCAGCATTCCCCGAGTCGCTGCCGACTGAGATGCTGGCGGCGATCTTCGCCGCGGCGGACGCGCAGGTTCGGGCGGCCGGCGGGCTGCTCGCCGGCGGCCACACGATCAGAGATGAGGAGCCCAAGTACGGCCTTGCCGTCGTGGGGACCGTGCATCCGGAGGGGTTGTGGCCGAAGAGCGGGGCGCGAGCCGGCGACGCCCTGTTCATCACCAAGCCGCTCGGCACGGGCCTGACGATGTCGGGGTACAAGCGCGGAGACGCCGGGACGCAGCAGCTCGAGCGTGCGGTCCGGTGGATGCGAACGCTGAACAAGGACGCCGCCGACGCTCTCCGCGCCTTCGAGCCGAATGCCGTGACCGACGTCACGGGCTTCGGCCTGTTCGGCCATGCACACGAGATGGCCGACCGAAGCGGCGTCCGGATTCTGCTCGAGTCGGAGCGCTTTCCTGCAATCGACGGCGCGCTCGACCTTGCCCGCTCGGGAATTCGGACGAGCGGCGACCCGCGCAACCGTGACTTCGCCGGACCGCACGTCGAGCTGAGCGGCGTGTCCGAGACGCTCGCCGCACTCGGTTTCGACCCGCAGACCGCTGGCGGGCTGCTGATCTCTCTTCCGGCGGAGCGTGGTCCGGTGCTCGAGGCCGAGTTTGCCTCGCGACGCTTGTTTCTCCGCCGGATCGGCGGCGTCGAGGAGGGCACCGGGGTCGTCGTCCGGTGAACCGCCCGCGGCGCGGGATGATCCACGGGCGCTTCCAGCCCTTTCACAACGGTCACCTCGAATACCTGAGCGGAGCAGCCGAGCGTTCGGACGAGATCTTCATCGGGATCACGAACCCCGATCCGGCCCGCATCAGGCGCGAGCCCAGCGACCCCGCTAGACATCTGCCCGAGTCCAATCCGTGGAGCTACGTCGAGCGGCTGCTGATGGTGAAGGCGGCCGCCGGCGACCTCGGCCTCGATCCCAGGGCGGTACATGTGCTCCCGTTCCCGGTGAACGAGCCGGAGCTCTGGCCGGCCTACGTCCCGGAAGGCGTAACCCAGTACATGCGGCTCTTCTCCGACTGGGGTGGAGCGAAGCTCGATCGGATGCGCGAGGCCGGCTACGAGGTCGAGATCCTCGACGAAGGCGTCGAGAAGGAGGTCTCGGGCGCCGACGTTCGTGAGGCCCTGCGTGCCGGGGGCGAGTGGGAGCGCCTGATTCCACCCGGCGTCGGACGGGTGATCCGCGAGCTGCAGCGCGTCCCGGTCTAGCCTCTAGCGAACTATGTACCCGATCGTCGTCGTCCTGCTGGACGGGCTCGGAGACCGCGCGCACGAAAGCCTCGGTGGTCGCACCGCCAACGAGGCGGCGCAGACCCCGAGCCTCGACGCGCTTGCCGTGCGGAGCTCCTGCGGCGTGCTGTACGCCGTAGGGCCGGGCCGAGCGCCTTCCAGTGAGGTCGCCCACTGGTCGATGTTCGGCTATCGGCAGGAAGAGTTTCCGGGCAGGGCGGTGCTGGAAGCTCTGGGAGCCGGCCAGCAACTCGACCCGGTGGACGCTTTCGCCTTTGCGGCGCTCCGCCCCTCGGAGACCAGGGACGGCGAGCTCTGGCTGACCGGCCGTCCTCGCAGGGGCGAGGACGACGACCTGGCACGGAGCCTGATCGAACGCTGCGCGGACATCGAGGTGGACGGTCTTCGATTCATGCTGGCAGACCTCGGTCGCGGAGAGGCCATCCTCCGCGTCTCGGGCGGCGCGGACGACCGGATCACCGACTCGGACGCCTTCTTCCGCGACCGCCACCCGGTCTTGCGCCCGAAGGCTGTCGTTCCGGACGCGCAGAGGACGGCCGGTGCAGCGGAGGCCTGGACGCGGATCGTCCTCGACCGGCTGAAAGGAGAGCGGCTCAATGTCGTCACGCTGAAGTGGTGGGGGCGCCCGCGACCTGCCCCGACCTTTCTCGAGCGTCATGGCATCGAGGGGGCGTTTCTTGCAGGCACCCGGTTCATGCACGGGCTGGCCCGTGCGGTCGGTCTCGAACCCGTCCGGTGCGACGAAACGGATGACCCGGCGGGGGATCTCGAGCGACGGGTCGCGCTGATCGGTGCGCGACTCGACGCCGGGGACACGTTCGTCTTCTCGCACCTGAAGGCAACCGACGAGGCCGGGCATACGAAGGATCCGGCGGTGAAGCGTCAGACGATCGAGGCGCTCGACGGCTCGCTCGCCGGGCTCTCCGACCTGGAGTCCCGTGCGATCGTCTGTGTGACGGGAGACCATGCGACGCCTGCCTCCCCGGAGGTGATCCACTCCGGCGACCCAGTCCCGCTGCTGGTGGCGGGCCCGGGTGTCCGAGCGGACCGAGTCGCCTCCTTCGGCGAGCTCGAGTGCGCAGGCGGGATCCTCGGGCACCTCCGCGGACCGGATCTGATGCCGGTCTTGCTTAATGCCGCCGACCGTCCGCTCTTCCTGGGATCGAGGCCGACGCCGATCGCCGGCGCCGACGGGTATCCGGCCGCGCTGGAGTCGCTGCGCCCGTGAGAGCGGTCGAGCAGGCCGGCGTGAACCCCATCCGCTTTCGCCGGCTCGCGGTCGCGACGGTTGCGACGCTCTACGTGATCGTGATCACGGGCTCGCTCGTACGGCTGACGGGCTCAGGTCTCGGATGCGAAGCCTGGCCGGGCTGTGAGGAAGGGGCGTTCTTCCCGGAGAGGGACTACCACGCATTCATCGAGTTCGGGAACAGGGTGTTCGGGATCTTCCCGATCGCGTTCTCGATCCTGACGGCGATCGCTGCCCGCCGGCTTCCGCGGTGGCTCTGGCTGACCGCCCTCGGCGTTGCCGTGCTGACCGTCTCGGAGGCGCCGCTCGGACTCGCGACGATTCGCTACGACCTCCCGCCGGCGATGGTCATGGTGCACTTCCTCGTCGCGCTGCTCGCGCTCGGCGGCGCCATCGTCGTCTTCCTGGAGGCGACACGACTCGAGCGAGGCGCGCCTGCCCTCGAATTTCCCCGCGAGTTGCGGATCGCCGCGCTCGCTCTCACAGCAGCTTGTCTCGGCCTCGTGGTCACCGGAACCTTCACCACGGCCGCCGGGCCGCATTCGGGCGATCCAGACGTCGTCGACCGCCTGGGCGAGCTGCCTGACGCGCTCTACGTTCACGTCCGAATCACAGCTGTGTTCGGCTGCATCTTCCTGTTCGTTCTCGGCTACCTGGCGGCACGCCGTCAGGTAGCTCGTCGCGCCTTCACCTTCGGGGTCGGCCTGGTCGTCCTCCTGCTCGCCCAGATGGCGGTCGGTGAGCTCCAGTGGCGCCTCGAGTTGCCCTGGGGGATCGTCGTGGTCCACGTGGCGCTCGCCGCGGCTGTCTGGGGGCTGACGGTTGCTCTGGCGGCGATGCTCTGGCGGCCGCCCCGCTGGCTCGCGCGAGGCCCGGGTTAGAGTGGACCGAATGGCCGACGAGCTGCGAATCCACGAGCGTCCTGCGCTGGAGCGGCCCGTTCTCGTAGCCGCGTTTCGCGGCTGGAACGACGGTGGCCAGGGAGCATCGCTCGCCGCCGGATACCTCGCCCGCCTCTGGGATGCCGAGCAGATCGCGGACGTTGATCCCGAGGGCTTCTTCGACTTTCAGGCGACGCGACCCCACGTCAAGCTGGTCGACGGTTTGACCCGACAGATCGACTGGCCGGAGACCGCCTTCTACCGCGCGCGACCCGACGGGATGGATCGCGATGTCGTCCTGCTGCTCGGTGTGGAGCCGAATCTCCGCTGGCGCGCGTTCTCCGAGCTCGTGGTCGGCTTCGCGGGCGAGCTGGGGGTCGAGCTCGTCGTGACACTCGGCTCCCTACTCGCAGACATTCCTCACACCCGCCCGAGTCCGGTGACCGGCAGCGCGAGCGATGAGGAGCTCGTGGAACGGCTCGGCCTTCAGGCCTCCAGGTACGAGGGCCCGACGGGCATCGTCGGCATCCTCCATGACGCCTGCAAACGGCAGGGTGTCCCGTCGGCGAGCTTCTGGGCCGCGGTCCCGCACTACGTCTCGCTCACGCCGAGCCCGCGCGCGGCGCTGGCGCTCTGCGAGCGGCTCGGGTCGATGCTCGAGATCGACCTCGACGTCGAGGAGCTCAGCGAGGCGGCGGATGGATACGCCGAGCAGGTCAGCCGGGCCGTTTCGGCGGACTCGGACACCCAGGCGTACGTCGAGGACCTCGAGCGTCGCGCGGACGAGCTGGACGAGAGCGACATTCCCTCGGGAGAAGCACTTGCGGCGGAGCTGACCCGCTTCCTCCGCGAACGGGATCGCAAAGACGGCGAGCCCGACGCGGCAACCGACCAATAGCTCCCGCGTTTCGCGGGTCAGACGATCGCGCATTCGAGGATGGGTGTGAGCGAAACGGGCTGAGCCCGTTTCGCGTCGACTAGGAGGCTTCGGTTGCGGGCTCCGGCTCGGGGGCCGGTTTTGGATCGGCGCCGTTTTGGGTCTGCGCCTGTTGCTGGGCTTTTGCGCCGCCTTTCTTCTTGCGGCGCCGGCGTCGCCTCGTACGCGTCTGGAGCTTTGGTTGCGGCAGGTTCTC
>Ga0136620_10000321_pt1 | contig 22049 bp, 4 predicted proteins | sample AntDrymUQ4162106_2_FD_104806 | JGI IMG/M metagenome (GOLD analysis project Ga0136620, IMG submission 104806) | Polar desert sand microbial communities from Dry Valleys, Antarctica - metaG UQ416 (21.06) | ecosystem: Environmental > Terrestrial > Soil > Desert | place: Antarctica: Dry Valley... | reverse complement strand
GCCGCTCACCAGCGCGCCGAAGATTTGCCAGACCGAAGCATCGAACGCGAAGGAGAGGTTTTGCAGGATGCGATCCGCGCTGCCCAGCGAGAAAGCCTCGCGCCGCCAGAGCAGCGTGTTGCAAATTCCCCGGTGTGGAACTAACACGCCTTTGGGTTGGCCGGTCGAGCCGGAGGTGTAGATCACGTAAGCCGTGTTGTCGGGGGCGACGGGTGCGGTCAAGTTCTGATCGGGCGCGTGTGTGATCAGTTCCCAATCGGCATCGAGGCGCACGACCTCCAGCGCGGCGTGGGCGGGCAGACTATTGAGCAGCGAGTCCTGCGTGAGCAGGAGAGATACTTGCGCATCTTCGATAATAAAGCCGAGGCGGTCGGGCGGGTAAGTCGGATCGAGCGGGACATACGCCCCCCCGGCCTTGAGGATGCCGAGCAGACCGACAATCATTTCCGCCGAACGCTCGACGCAGATGCCGACGCGCCGCTCCGCCCCGATCCCCTTGTCGCGCAGATAATGCGCCAGTTGGTTCGCGCGCCGGTTCAGTTCGCCGTAGGTCAGTTGTTCGTCTCGGGAGACGACGGCCACGCCTTCGGGAGTTCGTTCGACCTGTTCCGCAAACAGTTGGTGCAGACACATCGCGCCCGCGTCCGCACCTGTTTCTTCGTCGGTTTCTTCGCCCTCTGTTTCGCGTCGGGTCGTCTTCCACGCGGTCAGCAATTGGTATCTTTCGGCGGCGGTCAACAACGACAGGTCGGCGATCCGTTGATCGGGATTCGCGGCCATGTGTTCCAGCACGGCTTCCAGATGGGCGAGCATGCGCCCCGCCGTGTCGAAGCTGAAACGACCGGGATCGTAACCGAGTTGGAGGTAGAGTTTCGGTCCGGGGGCGGCGACCAGACCGAGCGGGAAGTTGCTGCGCTCGACGGAGTGGACAGTGACGCCTTCGAGTCGTCGGCTCAAATCCTGCGCGGTGGCTTCGAGCGGGTAATTTTCAAATACCAACATACTCTCGAAAAGGGGGACGCCGCGCGGCACGTCGCTATAGCCGTGGACCTGAACCAGCGGGCTATATTCATGCTCGCATATTTCAAGCAAACGGTGTTGGAGTTCTGTCAGCCACGGCATGAGTCGGGTGTCGGGCGGCAACTGCACGCGGATCGGCAGCGTGTTGATGAAGCAGCCGACCATCTCTTCCACGCCCGCGAGCGACGCGGGGCGACCGGAAATCGTGACCCCGAACACCACGTCCGGCTCGCCGCTGTAACGACTGAGCAACAGCGACCATGCGCCGAGGACGAGCGTGTTGAGCGTGATGCCGCTGCGGCGTGCCAGCGATTGCAGTTGCTCCGTCGTGGCCGGACTCAGCCACGCCCTTTGAATCTCCGTCCCCGCTTCGGCGGCGGGCAAGGCTTGGGGCGACGAATCCGTGATGAGCGGCGTCGGCGTGCTGAAACCCGCCAGCATCTTTCGCCAGAACTGCTCGGCCTCCGCCATGTCCTGCCGTCCCAGCCATTCGATATATTCCCTGTAGGGGCGCGGGGTGTTGAGTTGCGGCTCTCTCCCCTCCGCCGCGGCATTGTAAAAGGCAAAAATCTCTTTGATGAGAATCGAGGTTGACCAGCCATCGGTCAGTAAATGGTGGAGCGTGCAGAACAGTTCGTAAACGTCGTCGGCCTTGCGCACGACCGTCATGCGCAAGAGCGGAGCTTTGGAGAAATCGAAGCTCCGCCGCCGATCTTCATCGAGCAGGGCGGCGAAACGTTCCTGCTGTTCCTGCGGCGCGAGGGCGCGCCAGTCCAGTTCCGCCCACGGCAGCTTGACGCTCCGGCGCACCACCTGCAAGGGTTTTTCCTGCCGCTCCCAGACGAAGCCCGTCCGCAGGATCGCGTGCCGCTCGATCACCCGCTGCCACGCGCGCTCGAAAGCCGCAACGTCGAGCTGACCTCGAATGCCGAATCTCAACTGCTGTAGATATGCGTCAGTTTCGGGCGCGTAGAGGGAATGAAAGAGCAGTCCCTCCTGCAATGGTGAAAGCAGGTAAATATCTTCGACGTTGCCGTTTCTCCTGCTCATGCTTAGTCCTCCAACTCCCCTAGCTCCGTCATCAACTCGTCGAGTTCTCTCTGATTCATGTGTCCCAACCGGAAGTCGGAAGGCGTGTGTCCCCCGGCATCAATCGAGGCGCAGTGCTCGATGATGTCAGCCAGAGACCTGATGAAGTTTTCCCCGAAGTTCGTGATGGTCTCCGCGCGATGCATGTTTTCGCTATAGGTGAAAGCCATCCGAAGTCGCCCCTGACCGTCAACGCCGCCGTTGATCTCGATCAGGTACGCGCGCCGCCCGCGCGGGCTGTGAGACGCTCCGGCGGACTCCGCCGCAGAGGTCAGGAGGGCAGACCCGAAATCGCTCTGGTTGGTGCGCCCTACGTAGTTGAAGGAAATTTCCGCGCGCGGCACGGCGGCAAGTTTCGCGGCGATGTCACGATCCTCACTCAAATAACGTAGCAGGCCGTAGCCGATGCCGCCTTCGGGAACGCGGCGCACCTGCTCCTTAATGGTCTTCAGGGCTGCGCCCGCACCGTGCGCCGCGCCCACATCCAGCCGCAAGGGAAAGATGCAGGTGAACCAGCCGACTGTGCGCGATAAATCTACGTCTTCAAAGATTTCCTCGCGCCCGTGATTCTCCAGATCAATGACGAGCGCGGGCGAGCGCGTCCAAGTTGAAAACCCACGCGCCAGCGCGGTCAACAGCACGTCGTTGATCATCGTGTGATAAACACGCGGGACTTCCTGCAACAACGCTCGCGTCTCTTGCGCGCCGAGCGACATCCAGACGGTGCGGGCGGATGCTTCCGTGTTGACTCCTTCGGGGAAGTCCACGGGAACTCGACCGGCAGGGCGGCTCGTCTCTTCGAGCCAGAAGGCGGCCTCGCGGCGCAGTTCCGGCGTTTGCGCATAGCGCGTCAGCCGCGCCGCCCATTCTTTAAAGCCAGTGGTCTTGGCCGGGAGTTGAACTTTCAGCCCATGACCGAGTTGGCGATAAGCCTCCTGCAACCCCTCGACGAGGATGCCCCACGAAACGATGTCAACCGCCAGATGATGAATGACCATCAACAGGAGATTCGATCGATCTACGCCCCGGTCAATCAACGCCGCGCGTAGCACACGTCCCTCCGACAGGTTGAGGCTCGCCTGCAACTCGGCAGCACGCGCGCCGAGAGCCGCGCCCTGTTCCTCTCTCGCCAGCGACGAGAGATCAACCTTCTCCAGCAACGCGCCCGCGCCCGCCGTCGTGACGAACTGCTTCCAGCCCGTTTCCTCTTCGACGAAACGAAGCCGCAGCGCGTCGTGATGTTGGACTAAAGCGCGGAGAGCCTGTTCGAGAAGAGAGGCGTCGAGGCGTTCGCGCGTTTCAAACATCGCCGCCTGATTCCAGTAGTGCGGATCGATCAGTTGTTGCTCGAAGAACCAATGCTGGATGGGCGTCAGCGGGATGACGCCTTCGACGCTGCCCTCCTCCTGCTCGGCTGCCGCCGCCTTCGCCGGTTTCACCGACGCCGCGAGCGAGGCGACGGTGCGCTGACGGAAGACCTGTCCCGGCCTGAGATGGACACCCCGGCTGTTCGCACGGTTCGAAATTTGAATACTCAGAATAGAATCGCCGCCGAGTTCAAAAAAGTCGTCATAAATCCCGACCCGCTCAAGGCCGAGAGCCTGCGCCCACAAGCCGGCCAGCAGTTCTTCTACCTCCGTGCGCGGGGCGACGTAGCCGCGCTCCAGCCCGGAGTTGTGTGTGTCGGGCGCGGGCAGGGCGCGGCGGTCTACTTTCCCGTTAGGGGTGAGAGGCAGTTTGTCGAGGATGACAAGCGCGGCGGGAATCATGTATTCGGGCAAATGCTCTTTCAGGTATTCGCGCAGGCGCGCCGTATTCAATTCGACTCCGCGCTCAGGCACGAGATACCCCGCCAAGCGCCGCTCGTCACCGTCTTCGCGCATCACGACCACGGCTTCGCGGACGCCCGCGTGCTCCGTCAGCAACGCTTCGATCTCGCCGGGTTCCACGCGGTAGCCTCTGAGTTTCACCTGATGATCGAGGCGTCCTAGATATTCAAGGTTGCCGTCCGCACGATGACGCCCGGAGTCGCCGGTCTTGTACAGGCGCATCCCCGGCTCGGCGGCGAACGGGTGCGGGACGAACTTCTCAGCCGTCAAGTCAGGCCGCTTCAAGTAACCGCGCGCCAAACCTTCCCCGCCGACGTAAATCTCACCCGCCACGTTCACGGCGACGGGTTCCATGCGCTCATCGAGGATGTAAATTTCTGTGTTGGCGATGGGCTTGCCAATCGAAACCGCGCCGCGCGTGGCGTCGTCCTCTGCCACCTCGTACACGCAGCACCCGACGACGGTTTCCGTTGGGCCGTACTCGTTGATAAGTCTCGTCTGCGGCGCGTGCGTGCGCCAGAGCGAGAGGCTTTCGGCGAACAACGCTTCGCCGCCGATGACGAGCGCGTTCGCCACGCCCGCGGCCTCGCTCTCTTTCATCAACTCGCCGAGGATGGAGAGGTGCGGCGGCGTGATCTTCAAGAGGCTGAATCCTTCGCCCCCACGCCGCAGGAGGAGTTCGGCCAACGCTTCAGGCCCTTTGTCGTTAGACAGCAGCGTCACTTTTTCGCCGACCATGAGCGGCGTGAACAGGCTGGTCACTGTCAGATCGAATCCCACAGAGGAATGGACGGGAGAACCTTTGCCTTCCGCCGCGCGGTAAGTCTCACAAGCCCAGTCGAGATAGTTCGCCAGTCCACGGTGCGGGATCATGACGCCCTTCGGCTGACCGGTTGAGCCGGAGGTGTAGATGATGTAGGCGAGATTGTCGCCGCTCACCTCGCACGCCGGATCGTCCGCCGACTCGCTGGCAACGATCTCCCATTCCGTATCGAGGCAGATGACCCGCGCTCCGTGCGCCGGAAGGCCGTCTTGCAAACGGCTCTGCGTGAGAATCACCGGCGCTTGCGTCTCTTCGAGAATGAAGGCCACGCGCTGGCGCGGATATGTCGGGTCGAGAGGCACATAAGCCCCGCCCGCTTTCAAAACTCCGAGAATGCCCACGGGCAACTCCGTCGAGCGTTCCAACAGGACGACGACCGGAACATCGGGCGCGACGCCCAGACGCCGCAGGAAGTGCGCCAGTTGATTCGCGCGCCCGTTCAGTTCCCGATACGACAATTGCCGCTCGCCGAACACGACCGCCGGACTTTGCGGGATGCGCGCGGCATGTTCTGCGACGCGCTGGTGGACGAACACTTCCCGCTCACGTCTCACCTTCGTCTCATTGAAATCGAAGAGCAGGCGACGGCGCATCTCTTCGTCGAGGAGTTGCAGCCGCTCGATGCGCGAGGCGGGATCGCGTGCGATATTTTCCAACAGGATGCAAAACTGCTCGGCGAGAATTTGCACGTCCGCCGCATCGAAGAGTCGGGAATCGTAGTGTAATTCGGTGGCGAGCGCGCCCGCGTTGCGGCGGCAGGAGAGTTTTAAATTGAAGCGGTCGGTGCGGCAATTCAGTTTGACGATGCGAAGCGTGGCGTCGCCCGCCGTCAATTCGTCGGCACGCTCGTCAAACTCAAAACAGACGGGCAGGAAATCCGCTTCCCTGCCGTCAGCGACGGCGGGCGCGGCGAGGTGTTCCCACTGGAAGTAGTCCTGCCACTCCGCAACCGCCGCCGCGGATGCGTCAACTTGCTTGAGAAGCTCATCGAACCGCATCCCGCGCGCGAGGCGTATGCCCACAGGCAAAAATCTCTCGAACAGACCGGGCACATCGGCTAATCCTTCAACCTCTCGGCCGGCAAAGGCCGTCCCGACCGTGACATCTTCCTGCGCGGTGACACGCCACAAAAGAATTTGCCAGCAAGCCAGCAGCAACGTGGAGAGTGGGACTTCAAACTCGCGCGCGATCTCTTCAAGCCGCGCGGTCAGTTCGGGAGATGCGACGCGCGCGACGCAATCGGGCGCGAAGGCCACGCCGCTACCGCTGGACGAAGTTTTTTCGAAAGGCAATCTTAAATTCGCGTGAGTGAGCGCGCCGGAGTTGCGCCAGTATTTTCTCCCGGCCTCAGTCTCTTCAGATTCAAGTAGATCGGCCAGATAGTCGGACACGTCTGCGTATTGAACCGGCTCATCGTCGAGTTGCGCGCCCGCCAGACGCATCTCGTAGCAACGGCCAATTTCGCGCACCACGTTCTTAAGTCCGACGCTGTCCGAACAGACGGCGGGCAGACTCAACACAAGCGCGCTCTGTAAAGGCGAGAGGGTTGTCAAAGAGATTCTGAGCGGCGCATCGCCTTCCGCGTCGGCGGGTCGCTCGGCCTGCGCGAAAAGTTTATCGAGTTGTGCCGACTGCTCTTGCGGGCTGAGCGCGCTCAAGTCTCTCTCTTCGAGTTGGAGATCGAAAACTTCGTTGATGACCTGAACGGGGATGGTCAGACCCGACAGACGCCGGAGGGTGGTGCGGAGAATTTCGTGCCGGACGACCACGTCGGCTAAAGCGGCGGCGAGCGCATCCCGCTTCAACTCGCCTTCGATGAGAACCACGCACGCGGCGCGATACGGGATCTCCTGATCTTCCTGCTGCAAGAGGCACAGACGTTTTTGCTGCGGGGACAGCCTGTAGCCTTCAACCATCTCTTTCTGCATAACTAGCTAACCTCTCCCTCCGATTCGATTTTTTCGCGCCTGCGGAGAAATCTCTCCGGTCGCCGTCGTTAATCAAACCTCGCTGCCGGACTCTTGCTTAACTTCCGTCAGCAGGCGTGTGATCGCTTCGTAGTCGGCCTGCCCCGCCTGCGCCTGCACGATCACCAGGGCCATCTCCGCGATGGTCGGCGCGTCGAAAAATGTGTCTAAAGAGAGATTGACGGCGAAGGTGTCGGTAATGCGGGAGATGAGTTGCGTGGCCGCGATGGAATCACCACCCAACTCGAAGAAATTGTCTTCGACGCCTACCTGCTCCACTTCCAGCACCTGCTGCCACATCCCCGCAAGTTGTTCTTCCGTTTCGTTTCTTGCCGCAACGTAAGCCATGTGTCGTTACCTCCGTGAACCAGCGCCGCTGGGCGCGTCCGTCAGATTTGGGCGTTGAGCAGTCGTAGTTGTTGGGCGAGGGCAGCTAGTAAAAGGGGTCGCGCCGAGTGCAGGAAGAAGTGGTCGCCCGGAAACATCTTCAGGGAAAAAGCGGCGGTCGTATGCTCGCACCATTCTCTGATGTCGCGACGCTCGGCTTCCGGGTCTGCCGTGCCCCCGAAGGCTGAGATCGGGCAATCCAGTGGCGCGCCCGCGATGTAGGAATAAGTTTCCGAGGCTTCAAAGTCCGCGCGCAGAAGCGGGAGCAGCACGCACATCAGATCGGGGTTGTCGAGCAACTCGCGGGACGTGCCGTTCAGCACGCGCAGTTTGTTCACAAATTCCAACTCCGGCAGATCATAAGTTGGTAGTCGTCTCCGCTTGAGGTGTGGCGCCGGACAACCCGAAACGAACAACCAGACGGGCGCGATCTGGTAACGCCCCGACAATAACCGTGCGAGGTCGAAGCTGATGAGCGCGCCCATGCTGTGACCGAAGAAAGCGAAGGGTTTGTCCAAGTGGGGAAGCAAAGATTCAGCGGCGGCTTCGACGATGTCCGGAATGCGCTTAAGCGCCGGCTCGCGCGTCCGATGCTCGCGCCCAGGCAACTGTACCGGGCAGATTTCAACCCAATCTGGAAGTTGTTCCGCCCACCCGCGAAAGGCCAGCGTGCCGCCGCCCGCATAAGGAAAGCAGAACAGACGCAAGCGCGCCTGCGGGTTCGGCTTGAAGCGGCCAAGCCACGCCGTAGTAGACATCTTCATGCTCATTTCGATTTCACCCCGTGTGCCGCATCCGGGCGCGCGGGCGGCATGTCTTCCCTTTATGCATGATGCACGGCCTTGCGTCTCATGTTGCCGATCTTTTTGAGTTGCACCTGTTCGAGTTCCTGTCGCTGCGCCGCCTGTTTGTCTTGCGCCGCCATGCGTAGATTGGCGCGTAGTTCGCCTATAGTGATTTCGGGGCGGGTGGCGACGGCGCGCAGGATGGTTTCGTAGTGTTCCATCCAGAGGCGCGTCGTCTCGCGCTCGAATAGGGCACTGGCATATTCGCAATCGAGCGTGAAACCTGTTTGCGTTTCTGTCACGTCAAAGGTGAGGTCGAACTTGGACGAGTGGTTGTGATTCAGGCTGACTTCAACTTCGAGGCCGTAGAAGTTCGGGCTGGCCCCGGCGCGGTCAAGATTGAAGATGGCCTCAACAAGCGGCGAGCGGCCAGGAGCGCGCGGAAGATTCAAACGCTTGAGAAGTTTGCTGAACGGATAATCCTGATAGTCGTAAGCATCGGCCAACACGCCCTTCAACGAGTTCAGATAGCCGGTGAACGTCATGCCGTCTTCAACGCGGCTGCGCAACGGCAACAGGTTGACGCAATATCCGATTAAATAACCGCCATCGGGCGAGCTTTGTCCCGCCGAAGGAATGCCGACGACAAGGTCGTTTTGATCCGTCAGATGATGCAGCAAGACCTTGAATGCGGCTAACAAGATCATGAATTGCGTGCAGCCCGCGCGCGTCCCCAGAGCTTTCAACCCTGCGCCGAGTTCAGGAGCCAGTTCAAGATGCTGTTGCGCGCCTTCAAAGGTTTGCACGTCGGCGCGTAGGCGGTCGGTCGGCAAGTTCAAAACAGGCGGAGCGTCGGCGAATTGATTCAACCAGAACGATTCGGCGTCAGCCATTTCGACATCCCGCCCCTTGTCGGACTGCCGCCGCGCGTATTCGCTGAACTGTTTCGGCGGCTTCAACTCGCAGGGCACGCCCTGACACGTCGCGGAGTAGAGACCTTTTAACTCCCCGATCAAAGTTCCGAAAGACCAGCCATCCATAATGATATGATGGGCTGTAAGCACCAAGATGTGCCGCTCTGCTTCAAGCTTGAGGATGAAGGCTTTGAGCAGGGGGCCGCGCGCCAGATCGAATTCTTGCCGCGCCTCTTCCTGCAACCATGTCGCTGCCTCTGTCTCACGCTCATTCGGCGCGGACTGGGAGAAATCAATTAAGGGTATGTTGACCTGCAACTCGGGAACGATCTTTTGATAATCGCCGGTGGGGCTGAAGGTCGTCCGCAGGGCTTCGTGACGATTAACGATCTTTTGTAGGGCGGAACGCAGCGCGGGCACATTCAGCGGCCCGCCGAGGCGCAGAGTGGTGGACAGGTTGTAAGCCCGCGCGCCTTCGTCGCTCAACTGCGCTAACGCCCACACCTGTTTTTGTGATTCCGTCAGGGACACATGCATCACTGCGGCGGCGGCGGCGGCGGGCACGCTCGCGGCAGGCGAGATGGATGGCGTCGTGGCGGCGTGTGGAGGCGGTGGGTTGCCCGGAGCTGTGAAGGGCAACACGCCGCGCCCGTCCGCGCCCGTTTTTTCGCGTGAAGCGTCGGGCGACGAGACTCCGGGCAGAAAGCCTGCTGCGCGCAACTCTTCGAGGCTCTCTTTGAAGGCGCGGATCAAGTGTTCAAGGTCAGCAGCCGTATGTGCCGAAGACATGAAAAAGTTGCGCGTCTCGGAGAGGTAAACACCTCGCTCCAGCAAGTGATAGTAAAACAGATCAGCGTACTTCAAATCGCCGGGATACATGAAGCGGAAGAGTGAGCCGAAGCGCGCGACCTTCATCGGCGTCTGTGTCTCCTCAAGGTAAGCGTTGATCGTGTTTACAACGTAACTCGTCTTCTCATCCAGCTCCTCTTGCAGCTTGAGCCCGCGTTCTTTAATGTAATTCATCGTCGCCAGCAAGGCGGGCATGATCAGTGGATGTTTGAAGTAAGTGCCGGTGAAATAGGTCACGTCGGCCTCCGGGTAGGAAGCGTCGCCATAGTCCCAATGGCCGCCGTCAATGGCATCCATGAAAGCTGCGCGCCCCGCGATTGCGGCGGCGGGCAGGCCGCCCGCGATGGCTTTGCCGTAAGTCACGAGATCCGCCTTGATGTCGAACATGGCTTGCGCGCCGCCGGGGTGGAAGCGGAAACCGGTGACCACTTCGTCGAAAATTAAAGCCACTCCAGCCTCCTCAGTCAGTCGTCGCAACTCGTGCAGAAAGGCTTTAGGCTGTACGTCGGGGCGGCGACTGCGCGGCGGCTCGATCAAGACGGCGGCCAATTCCGACGCATGCGCCTTTAGCGTCTGGATGGACTCAGGGCTGTTGTATTTCAGCAACATTACATCTTCGATCATATGCGGCGGCACGCCGGGGGCCATCGGCACGGCACACAGGCTTCCGTCCTCGTTCTGGTCGCCTCTGACAAGCACGCCGTCGAAAGTCCCGTGGTAGCATCCTTCAAAGAGAGCGATCTTGGTTCGCCCTGTGACAGCACGCGCTAAACGCAGAGCCGTCATCACGGCCTCTGTCCCCGAATTACAGAAGGCCACTCGTTCGACGCCTGTTAACTCGCAGATCAACTCTGCGACCTGCCCCGCCGCATGCGCTTGCGGGCCGAGTTGGAGGCCATTTTTCAGTTGCCCCTGCAAAGTTTCGATGATGAACGATGGCGAATGACCGAACAGCAGCGAGCCGAAGCCCATGTTCATATCGACGTATTCATTGCCGTCCACATCCCAGATGTGCGAACCTTCGGCGCGTTCGATGATGACCGGAAACACCATCTCTTTCCAGAGGAGTCGAAATCCGGCGACGGCCCGACTGTCGGCGAGCACCGGACGATAGGTTTGCGTGAGTTGCTTCGAGCGGGGCATCCTCCGGGTGATGCGCGTAATGAGGGCGTCGAGGTGTGCCCGCTGGCGCTCGTCGAGCCCGCCGCCGGCGGCGTTTTTTTTGAAAGGTTGGAAAGCCACGAACGTGTCCGGCTCTATCGCACGGACACCTGCGACGCCTCCTTCCGCGACGCTGCTCTGTGAGGCCAAGTTCGGGCGCACGCTCTGCGCGTCGAAGTCCGATGGCGGCACAGTAACGGTTGCGAGCCGACTATGTTCAGAAGAAGCACTCGGTTGCTCCGGCCTAACATCTCCGCCGCGCTTGAGCAACTCTAACTGCTGCGACATAATTTCAAGTTGGTATGCACTAATCTGCAACTGCTGCGCGATGATCTGTTGCAATGCGTCATTGTGTTCCCCGGCGGCGTAAGCATCGGGGATTAACCCAGCCTCCGCCACTTTGGACGCAACGGGCGGGGCATGGGTGATAATGGTTTCCTCTATTCTCGTTGCCGGTGAATTTGTCTCCCGCAGACTTGGGGATTCGGAGGCCGCCACGCCGAAGTGCTCGCCAGCGGCGGGCGTAGCGCACTGCCGGGCGGCGACGGGCGGCGCGGGGGTCTGCTCCGTTTCGTTTGCGGCGAATGATGGGGGAAGTTTTTTGTCCAGATGAAGCGCGAGGGCTTCAATAGTTGAAAGCTCCTCCAGTAGCAAGCGAAAGGGGACTTTCACGTCAAACGTCTTCTTGATAGCCTGACTGGCTTGCAGCAAGAAGAGCGAGTCCGCACCCATATCGAGCAACGGCGTGCGGACATCCAAGGCGGACGAGTCTCGCCCGAACATACGCGCCAATACGTCCGTCAGCATGTTGATAATCAAGTTTTGCCGCGCCGGTTGCGCCGGCCCCGCCATCTGCAATTCAGACATGATAAATTCTTACTCCTTAATATATCCGTTGAAGCCGCCTACTTTTTGCTCCCGTTGCCGTTCCGACGTAGCAACCCCAACTGCTGCGACATGAGTTCGAGTTGACGCGTGCTGACCAGTAATTGCTGCGCGACGACCCTTTGCACCGCACCGCGGTGCTGTCCGTTCCGTGCGCCGTTTTCCTCCGTCGTCTTGCCTTCGACCTCTGCCCGCGCGGTCGTCGTTGGCAAACTCGGAACGGACGTTTCGTTGCGAGGAGTGGTGAGTGCGGGCTGCGCCGCCGTTGCTGTTTCAACAACTACCGGCGCGGTCGCAGTCGCCATTTCTGCGGGAGCAGCGAAGACATGCCCCGCCGATTGCGCGTGCGACTCGGACGAGTTGGGGCTGAGCGGTTCGGGGTCAACCCAATATCGCTGTCGCTCGAACGGGTAAGTCGGCAGGGCGACACGGCGGGGCTGTTCTCCAGCATGGAGGGCTGACCAATCGAGGGGCATCCCGGCAAGCCAGAGTTGTCCCGCTGTGTTGAGGAAATATGCGTCGTCCTCCGCCTGCGCTTTCGCGTGCCGCATAGTCGAGTGGACGATCACCCCAGCCTCTTCCCGCAAGTGTCGCTTCGCCAACGCACACAAACCCGTTCCCGGCCCAACTTCGAGCATAACCGTGTTCGGCTCTTTCAACAGTTCCGACAGTCCGTCGGCGAAGCGCACGGCTCGTCGCAGGTGTTCCCCCCAGTAGTGCGGATCGGTCGCCTGCGCGGACGTGATCCAAGTTCCCGTGAGATTGGAGACGTAACGGAGTTTCGGCGGGTGCAGCGCGATGGTCTTCACGGTTTCGACGAAAGGCTGAACCGCCGCATCCATCATCCGCGAGTGAAAAGCATGTGAGGTTTGCAGACGCTGCCCTGCGATGCCCCGGCTCGCGAGGCGACTTTCAAGTTCGGCAATCGCATCCGTCGCGCCGGACACGACGCACAGCGCTGCGCCGTTGACGGCGGCAACCGAGAGTTCTTCGCCAAGCAGCGCGGAGACTTCACGCTCCGGCAGAGGTATCAAGAGCATCGTGCCCTTCGGCAGGTCCTGCATCAGACGACCGCGCGCGGACACCAACTTCAAAGCGTCTTCCAACGAGAAGACGCCAGCCACGCAAGCGGCCACGTATTCGCCGAGGCTGTGGCCGATTGCTGCATCAGGACGGATGCCCAACTCCGACCAGAGTTTCGTCAGCGCATATTCAATGACGAAGAGCGCGGGCTGAGAGAGGTAAGTCTCCTTGAGTTGCCGCGCGGTCGATGCGGCTTCCGCTTTGACCGGATAGAGGAGGCGACGGAGGTCGAGGCCGAGATGCGGCTTCAGCAGTTCCGCGCAGGCATTTACCTCCCGGCGGAAAACAGGCTGCGATTCGTAGAGCCCCCGCCCCATGTCGCTGTATTGCGCGCCCTGCCCGGGATACATGAAGACGATGCGGCGGTGCGCGGGCTGTGTGGTGGCGTTGCAGACCCGGCGCGGATCGGGGTGTTCCAGTTGAGTCGCCGCGTCGGTCAGGTCTTGGTAAACCAGCATCAATTTGTGTTCGAAAACTCTGCGCCCGGTTTGCAGCGTGTAGGCAACATCGCGCGGGCTGAGGTCATCGCGGTCGTGTTTGCGGAGGTGCGCGCTTAGACGGGCGGTCATCTGTTCGAGCGCGGATTTAGTTTTCGCTGATAAGAGCAGGAGGTGTGCGCCATCTTTGTTATCTACAGCGGCGGCGGCGGGTTGAGTTTGTGCGCGCGGAGGCTCTTCGAGGATGACGTGGGCGTTTGTGCCGCCGATACCGAAGGAACTAACACCCGCTCGTCGCGGCGCGCCCTCCGCGACCCACTCCCGCAACATGCGGTTCACGTAGAAGGGGCTGTCTTCGAGTTTGACCTCTGGATTGGGTTGCGTGAAGTGCAGACTCGGCGGGATCATGCGGTGCTTCAACGCCAGCACCGTCTTAATTAACCCGGCAATGCCTGCGCCCGCGTCGAGATGTCCGAGGTTCGTTTTGAGGCTGCCCACGGCGCAGAAGCCACGCTTCTCAGTCTGCGTACGGAAGGCCTGTGTCAGCGCGGCTAATTCGATGGGGTCACCGAGCGGCGTGCCCGTGCCGTGCGCCTCGATATAGGTAAGCGCGTCAGGACTGATCCCGGCGGCCTGTTGCGCGCTCGCAATAACTTCAGCTTGCCCAGTCACGCTCGGGGCGGTGAAGCCCACTTTCGCGGCGCCATCGTTATTGATCGCCGAACCGAGGATGACGGCGTGAATCGTGTCGCCATCGGCGAGGGCGTCGGACAGGCGTTTGAGGAGAACGAGGCCGCCGCCGTTACCGGGTACCGTTCCCTGCGCGTTCGCGTCGAAGGCGCGGCAGTGCCCATCGGGCGAAGTGATCCCGCCATCCTGATAGTAGTAGCCCGTCTTTTGCGGCGTGCGGAGCGAGATGCCCCCGGCCAACGCCATCTCGCACTCGCCGTGCAGCAAACTCCGGCAGGCCAGATGGACGGCGACTAGCGACGTGGAGCACGAAGTCTGCACGTTGACGCTGGGGCCTGTGAGGTTGAGCTTGTAGGACACGCGCATCGGCAGATAGTCCTTATCGTTGCCGATGACGATCTGGTAAGGATTCGTCGCGCGCATTACTTCCCGGTTAGCATAGATGTTTTGCAGGTAGCCGCCCAAACCGACACCGGCATAAACGCCGATTCGCCCGTTATAGCGCAACGAGTCGTAGCCCGCTTCTTCGAGGACTTGCCATGCGCATTCGAGAAGGAGGCGGTGCTGCGGGTCTGTGATTTCGGTTTCGCGCGGATGCATGTTAAAGAATGCAGCGTCGAACATGTCAGCGTTGTCCACCACCGCGCCCGCTTTGACGAAATTCGGGTCGGCAAGCGCCGCCGGGTCAATCGCCCCCCCGGCCAACTCTTCGTCGGAGAAATTGGAAATCGATTCCACGCCACGCTTTAGATTCTCCCAGAACTCATCGAGATCGCGGCAACCGGGGAGGCGCGCGGACATCCCGACGATCGCAATCTTCGTTTCTTGCTGCGCGGCGGCTGTCTCTTTCGGTGCGGTAGTCTCCGAGGCAGTCTCCGCCACGACTGCCAGACTCTCAGCCGGCACGGCAGGCGTTTCCGCCTCTTCTCGCGTCAGAAACTGCGCCAACGCCTTCACCGTCGGGTATTTGAAAAGATCAACCACGGACAGTTCGTGGGGCGCGAAAGACTCGCGCAGTTTTACGTGCGCCTGAATCATGAGGAGGGAATGGCCGCCGAGATCAAAGAAGTTATCGTTGACGCCGACGTGCTCAACGCGGAGAATTTCCTGCCAGACGGCGGCGACGGCGGCTTCCGCCTTCGTGCGCGGCATGACATAAGTGGCAGCCAATTCGGAACGCGCTTCGCCGGGATCGGGCAAGGCTGCACGATTCACTTTCCCATTCGGTGTGAGGGGCAACGCTCCCAGCACAACGAAACTTGAAGGGATCATGTAACCCGGCAGTAGCTCCCTCAGATAGTCTTTTAGCTGCTCGACGGGCGGTGCTTGCTCCGGCTGCGCCGTGATATAGGCAATTAACCGTTTATCGCCCGCTACATCCTCCTTCAAGACAACCACCGCCTCGCGCACCCCGGCGTGTCTCGTGAGCACGGCTTCGATCTCGCCCAACTCGATGCGAAAACCCCTGAGTTTCACCTGATAATCCGTGCGTCCCAAAAGCTCGATCTGGCCGTCAGGGCGGTAGCGCGCCAGATCACCCGTGCGGTATAGTCGCTGCCCGCCCTCACTGCTAAACGGATGCGGGAGAAATCGCTCGGCGGTCAACTCCGGGCGATTGAGATAGCCCCGCGCTAAACCAGAGCCGCCGATGTACAACTCTCCACTGACGCCAAAGGCGACCGGTTGCAAGTAGGGGTCGAGCACGTACAACTCCGTGTTGGCTATCGGACGACCGATTGGGACACCGCCGGTTTTGATTGCTCCTGCTGTGGCTTCGTAGATACAGCATCCGACGACTGTTTCCGTTGGGCCATACTCATTGACCACACGCACCGTTGGCGCATGTACGCGCCACCACTCAAGGCTCTCGCCCCTCAACGCCTCGCCTCCAAGCACCAAACATTTCGTCGCCTTCGTACCATCTTCATCGGGTAGGAGTTGACCCAACACCTCAAGATGTGCGGGCGTAATCTTCACCAGACTGAAATCGTGTCCCTGCTGCAAAACGCGGCTCAACTCTTCAACTCCATCACCTTCAGACAAGAGCAGGACGTGACGACCAACCAGCAGGGGAGCGAATAGACTGGTCACGGTTAAGTCGAATCCGAGCGGCGAATGGACGGGTGCGCCGCTTCCCTCGCGCACACGATAAGCCTCCGTACACCAGCTTAGATAATTGACCAGCCCGTTGTGTTGAATCATCACGCCCTTCGGCGTGCCCGTCGAACCCGACGTGTATATCACGTAAGCCAGATCCGCCGGCCCCGTCCGCGCCGGCAAGTTGTCCTTCGCGTGCCGTGCCAGTTCATCTCGTTGCGCGTCCAAGCAGACCACGCGCGCATTCGTCGCCGGCAGCGCCGCGCGCACCCGCTCCTGCGTCAGCAGCACCGCCACGCCCGCGTCCTCCAGCATGAAGGCCAGCCGCTCCTGCGGGTACTGCGGGTCGAGCGGCAGATATGCCCCGCCCGCTTTGAGAATTCCCAGCAGCCCCACCACCATCTCCACTGACCGCTCCGCGCACAAACCCACCAGCGCGCCCGCTTCCACTCCCGCCCCCCGCAGATAATGCCCTAACTCGTTCGCCCGTTCGTTCAACTCGCGGTAGCTCACTGCCTCCCCGCCAAACACCAATGCCACCGCCTCCGGCGTCCGCTCCACCTGCTCCTCAAACAACGCATGGAGCGTGTGGTGGCGCGGGTAGTCGCGGCCAGTGTCGTTCCACGCCGCGAAGAGTTGCATCTCGCCCCGGGTCAGCAGCGGCAGTTGTGACACCCGCCGGTCGGGGTCGGCCACCGCGCCTTCGAGCAGGGTCAAAAAGTGCCCGCTCATTCGCTCGACCGTCTCCGCCTCAAACAAATCCGTGCTGTACTGGAATGCTCCCTCCAGTTTGCGCCCGGTCTCGAACAAACCGAGAGACAAATCAAACTTCGCCGTCTGGTTGTCCATCACTGTGGGACTTATTGTTAAACCCGGTAACTCCGCAGCCTTACCCGCCATACTCTCTAGACTGAACATAACCTGAAAGAGTGGGGAACGACTCAGATCGCGTTCCGCCGCCACTTCCTCCACCAGCCGCTCGAAGGGCACGTCCTGATGCGCGTATGCCTGTAGACACGTCTCCCTCACCTGCCGTAACAGTTGCCGGAAACTCATCCCCCCCTCCGGCCTCACCCGCAACGGCAGCGTGTTGGTGAAAAACCCGATCAACCCCTCTACCTCCGCCCGATGGCGGTTCGCCACCGGCGCTCCCACCAGCACGTCCGCCTGCCCGCTGTAGCGCGACAACAACACCCCAAAGACGCTCAACAGCGTCATGAACGGCGTGACGCCTTCGTCGCGGCTGAGTTGTTTCAGACTCGCAGATACCTCGTCGTTCAAGGTGAAGAAAACGCTCGCTCCTCTCTGGCTCTGCACCTCGGGGCGCGGCCTGTCTGTGGGCAGTTCGAGCACAGTTGGCGCGCCGTTCAACTGCTGCTTCCAGTAGGCCAGTTGTTTTTCCAACACCTTTTCGTGCTGCCCCTGCCGCTGCCAGACAGCGTAGTCCGGGTACTGAATCGGCAAATCTTCCAGCGGCGACTCCTCGCCATCGCGGTAGGCTTCATAGAGTGTTGACAGTTCGCGCGTCAACAAACTAACCGACCACCCGTCCGAAATGATGTGGTGCATGGTCACCAGTAGCCGGTGATCTTGGCGGTCGTAGCAAATGAGTTTGACGCGCAAGAGTGGGCCCTGCTCTAGGTCAAAAGGCTCCTCAAACTGCGCATGTATCTCACGCCCAAGTTGCGCGCGCCGCTCTTCCAAAGGCTGCACCGTGCTTAGATCAAGAAACTTTAATTTCTGCCGTTGCGGCTTATCGATCAGTTGCACCGGCTGCCCGCCCGCCATGCCAATTCGTGTCCTCAACGATTCATGGCGGCGCACAATTTCGTTAAGACTTTTCTCTAATGCCTCTGCATCGAGTTCGCCTTGCAGACGATACTGCATGGGGACGTTGTAGAGGCGTGTGCCGGGCATCAACTGATGGAGGAACCAGAGACGTTGCTGCCCGTAGGAGAGCGGCAATGGCTGTCGCTTGCGGTTTGCGCGCCGCACCGGCCCGACCTCGACGCGCTCGCCCCCCCGCAATGCGACGGCGACGGACTCGGACAATTCTGCCACCGTCGAATTCTCGAAAAGGCTACGCACTTCCAGTTCGACGCCAAACGCTTCTTTCAATCTCGAAATTACCTGCGTCGCCAGCAGCGAGTGACCGCCCACGTCGAAGAAGCTGTCATGCACCCCGATGGAACTAATGCCGAGCACTTGCGTCCAGATGCCCGCCACGATCTCTTCGATCCCGGTACGCGCGGCGGCGCGTTCCTCTTCCGCCCCGGCCTCGACGCTGTCGGGCTTGGGAAGCGCGGCGCGGTCAATCTTGCCATTTGCCAGCAGCGGCAGCGCCTTTAGCACGACGAACGCCGACGGGATCATATAATCGGGCAACTTCTCCTTGAGGTGGCCGCGCAACACGTCGCCGCTCACGTCTCCCTCCCGCGTCGCCACAACGTAGGCGACAATGCGCTTGTCGCTGCTCGTCTCATCTTTCAAGATTACCGCGACGGCTTCCTTCACCTCTTCGTGGCGGGCCAGCGCGGCTTCGATCTCGCCGAGTTCGATGCGGAAGCCGCGCAGTTTGACTTGATTGTCGCTGCGCCCCAGAAACTCTATATTGCCGTCACTTCCGAATTTGCACAGGTCTCCTGTGCGGTAGAGCCGCGCGCCGGACTTGTCGCTAAACGGGTTCGGGATGAACTTCTCGGCAGTCAGTTCGGGGCGATTCAGATAGCCGCGAGCGAGTCCCTCGCCGCCCGTATATAGTTCACCACGCATCCCGACCGGGACGGGCTGCAAATGCTCGTCCAATAAATAGACCTGAGTATTAGTGATCGGCTTCCCGATGGGAACGGAATGAGCGAACTCCTCAAACGCATTCATCGGGTAATATGTTGTGAAGGTCGTATTCTCGGTCGGCCCGTAGAAGTTGACTAGCGTGCAGCCGCCATCGACAGCGCGAAGAAACTTTTGTGCGTGAGCGGGCGACATCACTTCGCCGCCGGTGAGCACCTGCTGGACGCGGCGTAAGTCTTCCAACCGTTCGTCAACCATCAGGTGGAATAATCCGGTTGTCAGCCACAGCGTCGTGACACCCTGCTCGCGCACAATGCGTCCTAACTCTTCAAGCGACGGCGGGCGCGGCGGCATCACCACGAGACGGGCGCCGTTTAAGAGGCTGCCCCAAATCTCAAAGGTTGAAGCGTCGAATGAGATCGGGGCGACCTGAAGCAAAACTGCATCCGCGTCGAGGCGGGCATACTCACACGGTTTGACCAACCTCACAACGCCACGGTGTTCGACGGCGACGCCCTTCGGCGTGCCGGTCGAACCCGAAGTGTAGATGAGGTAGGCGAGCGATTCGGGCGTCGTCATGCCGCCGAGATTTTGCTTGCCGTGTTCCGCAATGCTTCCCCACTCCGAATCCACATCTACGACCACCGCGCGCGAAGACGGCAAAGCGGCGAGCAAGTGCTTTTGCGTGAGCAACACTGAGACGCCTGAATCCTCCAGCATGAAGGCGAGGCGCGCTTGCGGGTACTGCGGGTCGAGCGGCATATACGCCCCGCCCGACTTCAAAATCGCCAACAGCCCGACCACCATCTTCACCGACCGCTCGACGCATAACCCGACCAACGCCTCCGCGCCGACGCCGAGCGTGCGCAAGTGATGCGCCAGTTGATTCGCCCGCTCGTTAAGTTCACGATAACTCAACTCTTCGTCTTGGAAGACTAAGGCGACGGCGTCGGGCGTGCGCGCGGCTTGCTCCTCGAACAGTTCATGTATGGAGCGATCTTGCGGATAGTCACGTCGGGTATCGTTCCACGCGGCGAGGAGTCGTGTTTCGTCGGGAGTGAGCAGGGGCAGCTCCGATAGCTGCAAGTCCGGGTTAGCGACGACGGCGTTAAGTAAAGTGAGAAAGTGTCCGCTGAGGCGCGCGATGGTTTCCGCCTCGAAGAGATCGGTGCTGTACTCGAATATGCCGCGCAGCCCTTGCTCCGTGTCGAGCATGTAGAGCGTCAGATCAACTTTCGCTGTGCCCGTATCTACTCTGAACGTGCTGAGGGTTAAGTTTGCCGCCGCGTCAGCCCTCGCCTTCGTATTCTCCAAACCGAACATAACTTGGAAGAGCGGCGAGCGACTCAGATCACGCTCCTGCGCCAATTCTTCGACCAGTCGCTCGAACGGCACGTCCTGATGCGCGTATGCTCCTAACGCCTGCTCCCTGACGCGCTGCACCAACTGGCGGAAACTCGGATCGCCTGCCAGATTCGTCCGCAGCGCGAGCGTGTTGGTGAAGAAACCGATCAAGCCTTCAACCTCGGCGCGGTTGCGGTTGGCGACCGGCGTGCCGACGAGAATGTCACGCTGGCCTGTGTAGCGCGCCAGCAACGCATTGAAAGCCGCGAACAGTATCATAAATAAAGTCGCGTTCTCGCTCCGGCCGAGCGCCTTCAAATTGGTCTCAAGAGATTCGCGCGCGGCTTCGGGGACGGCGAACGAATGGCACGCCCCGCGAAAGGTCTGAGCGGCGGGGCGGGGTTTGTCGGCGGGCAGTTCGAGCACGGTCGGCGCGCTGTCCAACTGCTGCCGCCAGTAGCCGAGTTGTTGCTCTAAGACCTCTCCCCGCAGCCAATCTCTCTGCCATAGGGCATAATCGGCATACTGTATTTTCAACTCTTCGAGCGGCGACGAACGCCCTTCGGCGAAAGCTTTGTAGAGGGCGTTCAATTCTCCGGTGAGGACATCCAACGACCAACCGTCGGCGATGATGTGGTGCATCGTCAGGAGCAGCACCGAGCCTTCGCCTTTGTTGATCAGCAGGGCGCGCACGAGCGGCCCGCGCTCCAGATCAAAAGGACGCACCGCCTCTGCGGCGATCAGTTTCGCGGCCACGCTCTCGCGCTCTGCCACAGGCAGGTGGCCGAGTTCTTCCAGTTTCAGACTGAGCGTGGCGTTCGCTTCAATGCGTTGCGCCGGTTGTCCATGCACGGACGGGAAGGTCGTGCGCAAAACTTCGTGCCGCCTGACGATCTCATTCAGGCTGCGCTCAAGTGACGGAAGATGCGCCGCGCCCCGTAACTCGAAGGCGACATAGACATTGTAGAGAGGCGTGTCGGGCATGAGGCGGTCGAGAAACCACAGACGCTGCTGCGCATACGAGAGCGGGATGCGTTCGGGCCGCTCCACCGCTTCGAGCGGCGGAGCGACTCGCCCCTCGCTCATCGCCGCTTCGACTGCCGAGGCCAAGCCCGCCACCGTCGGCTTCTCGAACATCTGCCACAACATGAGTTCGACGCCGAACACCTGCTGCACGCGAAGCATCACGCGCGTCGCCAGCAACGAATGGCCGCCGAGGTCGAAGAAGTCGTCATGCACGCCAACGCGCTCAAGTCGCAACACATTAGCCCAGAGGCCCGCGATGAGTGATTCGATCTCATTGCGCGCTTCGACAAAGCCCTCGCCCGTTTCATGTTTCGCTCCTTCCGGCTCCGGCAATGCGCGACGATCAATCTTCCCATTCGCCGTCAGCGGCAAACTCTCAAGCGGCACGAAAGCGGACGGAATCATATATTCCGGCAATCGCTCTTTCAGATAACTTTGCCAGTCCGCCGGACGCGGTAACTCTGCGCCTGCGGCAACGACGTAGGCTTCCAGCCGCCTCTCCCCGCTTGCGTCCTCGCGCATCACGACGACACTCTCGCGCACCCCGGCGTGTGCGTTCAATGCCGCCTCGATCTCGCCCAACTCGATACGAAAGCCGCGCAGCTTAACCTGTGTGTCTCTGCGCCCCATAAACTCGACTACGCCATCGACGCGAAACCGCGCGAGGTCGCCGGTTCTGTAGAGACGTTCGCCGCCGTCCGTGTTAAACGGATGCGGGATGAATCGCTCGGCGGTTAGCTCCGGCTGATTCAAGTAGCCGCGCGCGAGTCCATCGCCGCCGGTGTAAAGTTCGCCCGTCACGCCGACGGGCACGGGCTGCAAATACCTATCGAGCACATACGTTTGCGTGTTGGAGATCGGGCGACCGATGGG
>Ga0136620_10000319_pt1 | contig 22114 bp, 26 predicted proteins | sample AntDrymUQ4162106_2_FD_104806 | JGI IMG/M metagenome (GOLD analysis project Ga0136620, IMG submission 104806) | Polar desert sand microbial communities from Dry Valleys, Antarctica - metaG UQ416 (21.06) | ecosystem: Environmental > Terrestrial > Soil > Desert | place: Antarctica: Dry Valley... | reverse complement strand
GAACGAGCCCCACCGCTCGACGTCGGTCCAGCGCTCGAGCGCGTCAGCCGGCGACAGCCCGACGATCGCGTTCGCCCGTGCCTGCCCCATCAGCGGCCCGCGCCCGTCCCGTAGACCTCGCGGACGATCTCCTCGATCGAGCGGGCGATCGAATCGAGCAGCGGCCGCACCTCGCGGTGGAGGCGCTCGTACTCGGCGCGGCCGGTCTCGGTGATCGAGTAGTAGCGGCGGCTGCGGCGCTCCGGGTGCTCCCAGCGCCCCTCGATCAGGCCGCGGCCCTCGAGCTGGCGCAGCAGCGGGTACATCGTGTTCGGGTTGACCGAGAGCACGCCCGCGGTCACGCTCCCGATCCGCTCCATGAGCTGGTTGCCGTAGGACGGGCCGTCGGAGATCAGATGGAGTACGAGGAGCGGCAGGACGTCTGCGCGCCGCAGCCCGCCGGTGAGCGGGTCGGCGGGGCCGCGCTGGGATCGGCCGGCGCCCCGGGCCGTCTCCGCAGCGTCCTGGACGCGGGTCGTCTGCGCCACGGCCTCCCGCGTGGCATCCGCGCGTTTACGGGCCGGGGCCATGCCAGCCTGATGCTATGCGGCAAACGCCGACGTGGTGACCGAGGTGGCTGCAGCCGAGCCGCTACTCGCCGCGGACCGCGCGGAGAGCTACGCGCTCGCCTTCGCCGGCTCGCGGCTCGGCTGGCGCGGCATCAGCACCTCGCGGGCGATCACGAGCCGCTGGATCTGGGACGTGCCCTCGTAGAGCTGCATGATCTTCGCGTCGCGCATCAGCTTCTCGACCGGGTATTCCTTGATGAAGCCGTAGCCGCCGTACACCTGGACCGCGTCCACCGCCACCTCCATCGCGGAGTCGGCGGCGAAGCGCTTGGCGTGCGAGGCCGCGAGCGTGTTGCGCTGGCCCTGGTCGAGCAGCGAGGCCGACTGCCACACGAGCAGACGCGACGCCTCGATCTTCGTCGCCATGTCGGCGATCATGAACTGGATCGCCTGGTGCATGGCGATGGGGACGCCGAACTGCACGCGCTCCTTCGCGTAGTCCGACGCGAACTCGAACGCCGCGCGCGCGATGCCCACGGCCTGCGCCGAGACGCCGGGACGGGTGCGGTCGAGCGTCATCATCGCGAGCTTGAAGCCGTGGTTCTCCTCGCCGAGCAGGTTCTCGGCCGGGATCTCGACGTCGCTGAACGAGATCGTGGCCGTGTCGGAGGCGCGCTGTCCGAGCTTGTCCTCCTTCTTGTCCACGGAGACGCCGTCGGCGTCGCGCGGCACGACGAAGGCGGAGATCCCCTTGTGGCCGGCGTCGCGGTCGGTCTTCGCGTAGACCGAGAACCAGCTCGCGTGGCTGCCGTTCGTGATGAAGGTCTTGGAGCCGTTGATGACGTACTTGTCGCCGTTGCGCACGGCGGTCGTCTTCATGCCAGACACGTCCGAGCCCGCGTCCGGCTCGGTCAGGCAGAAGGAAGCGAGCTTCCCGCCCTCGGTGAGCATGCCGAGGTACTCCTTCTTGACCTCCTCGGAGCCGCCCAGGGTCACTGGGGTGGCGGCGAGGCCGTTGGCGAGCAGCGAGGTTCCGATCCCGGAGCATCCCCAGCCGAGCTCCTCCTCGATGATGCAGGCCGTCAGGGTGTCGAGCCCGGGACCGCCGTACTCCTCGGGGATGTGGGCGTTCATCAGCCCGACCTCCCACGCCTTGTCGACGATCTCCTGCGGCCAGGTGGCGTCGCGGTCGTAGTCCCAGGCGACCGGACGCATCTCCTTGGTCGCGAAGTCGCGCGCGAGCTCGCGCAGATCCTTCTGCTCGTCGGTGAGGGTGAGATCGACCACTTGGGCTGCTCCTTCTACCGAGGTCCGGCCCGAGCGCGACAAACGCTTTCCTGCGTCTGCGCCGGCCCCACGGTGCCGATTGATTCGTCAGTCAACGCTCTCCGAAGGGTACCGAAACCAGCCGCCGGAGCCCGGTTCGCGCCGCGCGGCGGCGGCGGGCACGGGGCCGAAGGCGCTCGCTCAGCCGATGAGCGCTCGCACGACCACGTAGAGCCCGACGCCCACCGCGACGAGCGTCAGCAGCGCGAGCCCGACCTGGTCCGGGTAGAGGATCGGGCGGCGCGGGGCCATCGTGCGGCGGCGAAGGCGGCGCCACATGGTCACACTGTAGATGCGTGGAGGCCTTCCAGCTCGTCTTGATCATCGTGGTCGCCGTGGCGGTGGTGATCGCGATCGTGAGCGCGATCGGGATGGGCGACGTCTATCGCTCGATCGGGAAGGGCGGGCTCTCGCTCGACGAGCCCGACCGCGCCGCTCCGCAGGGGCCCGACACCCCGGCCTCGCGCGCTGAGGCGGAGGCCGAGATCCGGCAGATGGTCGAGGCCAAGTCCGCGCGGCGCGAGGCGCGCGGCGAGCGTCCGTTGGACGTAGACGCGGAGGTAGCTGAGCTCACCGGCGGCGGCGGCCACGCTCACGACGCCGGCCTGCGCGAGGAGGTGCGCCAGCTCGTCGAGGCGCGCAACGAGCGCAGGGTTCGCAAGGGCCAGGAGCCGCTCGACGTGGACGCCGAGGTCGAGCGCCAGCTCCGCGAGCTCGGGTAGCGTGCCGCGCCGTCCGCTCCCCACCGCTTCCGCTATGAATTCGCCATGGCCGATCGCCGCTACGAGCTCGATGATCTCCTGATCCGGCCGGGCGCCTACTTCAATCCCCAGACCGAGGTCATGGTGATCGTGGACGACTCGCCCTCGATCGACACCGCGATCTTCAACATGGAGGAGTTCGAGGGCGCCGACTGGGTCCTGATCTCGGACGACCCTCCGGTCGACGAGTCGCAGCGCGACGAGCTGCTCGAGCGCTTCCAGGCCACCTACCACGGCGGTGACGGGCGCTCGGTCGGGGCCGAGGCGGTCGAGAACCCCGACGACGAGCCCGACCTCGATCACGTCGACGACGAGGAGAGCGAAGATCTCGAGTAGCGCCGGGGAGTCGGCGCCGGCCACCGTGCCGCCGTCCGAGAGCGAGGCGCCCGGCGGCAACCAAGGCGCGGGCGGGCGACGCTTCAAGCCCGTCTACCTGCTCGCGGCGTTCATCCCCGCGGCGGTCGCGCTCGAGCTGCTGCACGCGTCCGCTCCGATCGTCTTCGCCGCCGCGGCGGTGGGCGTGATCCCCACCGCCGCGCTGATGGGGAAGGCCACCGAGGAGCTCGCCGCCAAGTCGGGCCCCGGGATCGGCGGGCTGTTGAACGTGACGTTCGGCAACGCCCCCGAGCTGATCATCGCCTTCTTCGCCCTGCTCGAGGGGCTCCAGGAGGTGGTCAAGGCGTCGATCATCGGCTCGATCATCGGCAACATCCGGCTCGTGCTCGGGGCCTCGATGGTCGTCGGCGGGGCGCGACGCGACAAGCAGAGCTTCGACCGCACCGCCGCGAACGCGCAGTCGGCGATGCTGCTCCTGGCGGTCGTCGCGCTGGCGCTTCCGGCCCTGCTACAGCTCGTGGACGGCGGAGGGCTGCCGGCCGTCGGCGAGGAGCGCGTCGACTTCGGCTCCGACCTCGAGCAGCTCTCCTTCGGCGTCGCGATCGTGCTGATCGCGAGCTACGTCTTCGGGCTCCTCTTCTCGTTGAAGACCCACCGCAAGCTCTTCAACCCCTACGAAGCCGAGGAGCACGAGGGCGGATGGTCGGTGCGCAAATCGCTGGCCCTGCTGGCCCTCGCCGGCGCGCTGGTGGGCGTGATGAGCGAGATCCTCGTGGGCTCGATCTCAGAGACGGCGGGCGAGATCGGGCTGTCGGAGTTCTTCATCGGGGTGTTCATAGTGGCGATCGTCGGCAACGCTGCCGAGCACTGGGTCGCGGTGCTGGTGGCAGCTAAGGACAAGATGGACCTGGCGGTGAACATCGCCATCGGCTCGAGCGCGCAGATCGCACTGTTCGTGGCGCCCATCCTCGTGCTGCTGTCGTTCCTCGTCGGCCCCAACCCGCTGGCGCTGGTGTTCAACGGCTACGAGATCGCGGCGATGCTGTTCGCGGTGCTGATCGCGAACTTCCTGACCCAGGAGGGCGAGACGAACTGGTTCGAGGGCGTGCAGCTGCTGGCGCTCTACGCGGTGCTGGGGCTGGTCTTCTTCTTCGCCTGAGCGTCAGCTCTCGCAGCTGTCCTCCCGCCGCTCCGGTAGCTGTTTGCGGCGCGGTCCATAACGAACGCGTGCAGGGACACAACATTTCGGGATAGGCACCTGGACGTGGGCACCGACGGTCACCACATCCGGCAGGTTCGGTAACCACGTCGGGCTTCGGAGCACGCTCGGCCGCCCGAGATTCGTCGGCGCTCGAGACTCAGCCCGAAGCGGCGCCCTCGCGCTCGGCGGGCTCGGGGCCGGTCCCTTCGGGTCCGTCGTCGCCGTCGCCCCGCCCCACGTCGGATGTACGGCCCCCCCGCTCCTCGCGCTTCCGGTCGGAGTCGGGGTCGCGGCGGTCGACGACGATTGAGGCGACGATCCCGCCGGTGAACAGGACCGCCACGCCGGCCAGCGTCGCGAGCGGCCCGATCTTCACGAGGTCCTCGATCAGCAGCTTGACCGCCACCAGCGCGAGGACGATCGCGATCGTCTGGTCGAGGTAGCGGAAGCGGCGGATCAGCCCCTCGACGAGCACGAACAGCGCGCGCAGGCCGAGCAGCGCGAAGACGTTGCCCATCCAGATCAGGAGCGGATCGGTGGTGATCGCGAAGGCGGCGGGAATCGAGTCGACCGCGAACGCCAGGTCGGCTCCCACGATCGCGACGAGGCAGAGAAACAGCGGCGTCGTGTAGCGCTTGCCGTTCTCCTTGACGAACCAGTGACCCTCGCGGAACTCGCCGGTCACGGGGAACACCTTGCGGACGCCGCGCACGATCAGGTTCTTGTCGGGGTCGACGTTCTCGTCGACGCCGCGCAGGATCCGGTAGGCCAGCACGAGGAGCAGCGCCCCGAGCACGTAGATCACGAAGCTGAACGTCTCGATCAGCGCCGTGCCGGCGAGGATCGCGCCGCCGCGAAGGGCGAGCGCCGCCACGATGCCCCAGAACAGCAGCCGCGCGCGGTACTGCTCGGGCACCCCGAAGTAGGCGAACAGCAGGATGAAGACGAACAGGTTGTCGAGCGACAGCGAGCGCTCGATCAGGTAGACGGTCGTGTAGAGGACCGCGTCCTCGGAGTCGCTAAGGAGGAGCACCGGCAACGCCGCGAGGAGGGCGAGCACGAGCCAGCCGATCGACCAGATCGCGCCCTCCTTGAACTCCGGCTCGCGGCCGCGGGCGAAGAAGCGCAGGTCGATCGCGAGGAACACGAACACCGCCAGTAACAGCGCTGCCCAGGGCGCGATGGCGGCGAGGTCCATCGAACGAGCCTAGTCGTCGGGCCACCCGTCAGCGGGGGGGGCGGGCCCTCCAGCACGTGGGACCTCTTCTGAGCCCATTGGGCGCCCGAAAAGCCCCAGGTGCGTGCCCGGGGCGATGCCCGGACGGTGGAGCGCGACACTAGACTTACCACGATGCGACAGCGCCGGTTTGGAGAGACGAACCTGCACGCCTCGGAGATCGCCTTCGGCACTTGGGCGCTCGGCTCCGACTGGTGGGGCGAGACCGACGATCCCGACCGGCTGATCGGCCGTGCGCTCGAGCTCGGGGTGACCTTCTTCGACACCGGCGACGCCTACGGGCAGGGCCGCAACGAGGAGATCGTCGGCGGCGCACTCGCCGCCGCCGATCGCGACGCAATCCAGATCTCGACGAAGTTCGGCTACGAGCTCGACTCCGACCGCCGCCAGCACGCCGAGGGCGAGCGACCCCAGAACTGGTCGGGCGAGCATGCGCGCGCGGCGCTCGAGGCGAGCCTGCGGCGTCTGCGAACCGATCATGTCGACCTCTACCAGCTCCACAACCCGCGCATGGAGGCGATCGAGCGCGACGACCTGTTCGCCGAGCTCGAGGCGATGCGCGACGAGGGCAAGCTGCGCGCGTACGGCGTGGCGCTCGGGCCCGCCATCGGGTGGCGCGACGAGGGCGTCGCGGCGCTGCGCGAGCGCGGCGTACCGGCGCTCCAGACGGTCTACAACCTGCTCGAGCAGGAGCCGGGTAGTGACTTCCTGGCGGCGGCCGAGGAGACCGCCGCCGGCGTCATGGCCCGCGTGCCCACCTCGAGCGGACTGCTCGAGGACAAGTACACGACCGAGACGACCTTCTCCGGGAACGACCATCGCCGCCACCGCAAGCGCGAGTGGCTGCTCGAGGGGCTGCAGAAGGTTGAGCGGCTGCGCTTCCTCGTCGTCCCCGGCGAGCGCACGATGACCCAGGCGGCGCTCAAGTTCATCCTCGCCCAGCCGGCGATCGCGTGCGCGGTGCCGACCGTGACCACGGTCGCGGAGCTCGAGGAGTTCGCCGGTACGGCGGACGCCCCGGACCTGACGGCGGAGGAATTGGAGCGCGTGGGCGCCCTCTACGACCGCCGCTTCGACGTCGAGCCGGTCGGCGCCGCCTAGGCAGCCCGGGCGGCCGGCCGCGAGTGCCGCCCGGCGGCGCCCTCGATCACGGCGTCAGCAGCTCGTTGCACTCGGCGAGCGCACCCTGATCGGTGACGTCGGCCTGGCTCAGGCAGTCGCTGTACTGCTGGAATGCCTCGGCGCCGGGTACCTCGTCCGCCGCGCTCCCGCCCGGCTGCGCGCCCGGAGACGGCACGGCGCCGGGCTGCGCGGGCCCGCCGGCGGCGGCGCCTCCGCCACCGCCGCCCCCGGCTGACGCGCCGCCTTCGGGCAGCCCGGGCAGGTCGATCCCTCCCTCGCCGAGAAGGCCGCTGAGGCCGGCCACCTGCTGGAGGAGATCGGCGATCGGGCGCGGGTCCTCGGGCGGGGTGATCTCCTGGTCGCCGCCGACGTCGGCGAACTCGAGCGACACGGAAATGCTGCCGCTTGACAGCGCGCCTCCACCGGCGCCTCCCGCCGAGGGCCCGAACGAGAATGACGAGTTGAAGCCGCGCAGCACACCGTCCTCGCCGACGAAGAGGTCGAAGGGCGGGTCGTCCACGGAATCCGTGAGCTGCTCGAGCTCCTGATCGTTGAGCTCCGGCGCCGTTCCCTCCCTGAGCTGGTTCGCCTGTTGGGCCACGGAGTTGAGGTCGGAGACGATCCGCTCGATCGCGATCGTGCCGGTCACATGCGTCGTCTGCACGCCGCCGACGGTCTCCTCTCCCGCCACTTCGAGGTTCTCCATCAAGCTCGGCAGGTCGGGGCCGCTGGTGTCGAATCCGAGTGTGCCGCAGGCGGCGGCCGCCTCGGCGTCGCCCTCGATCTGGCGGTTGAGGTCGGCGAAGACCTCGTCGCCGAACTCGTAGCTCGTGCCGACGACCTCGACGAACAGGTTGTCGCCGGTCGAGACGAGCGTCAGCGGCGGGACGGTCGCCCCGCCGCCCTGCAGCGCCAGCTGGTAGCCGAAGCTCGCGAACTCGTCGGGTCCGTTCGAGCGGCACGGTCCGGAGAGCTGGACCTTGAAGGGCCCCGAGACGGCCTCGCCTCCTTCAAGCTCGACGTCGAGGTCGAGCGTCACGTCCGCGCTCTCGATCGGCTCGGCGAACGCTCGCTCCACGAGCGCCTGCGGGTCCTCGCCGGTCGTCGCCGACTCCTCGCTCGACTCGTCGCCCCCGCAGCCGGCGATGGCCGCGAGCGTGAGCGGCAAGAGCAGGGCGAGGATCAGGGGGCGGGTCGCGGGTGCGGTCGTCGGCATCGTGGAGGGCGAGCGGTGATCCGAGACTACCGTCCCTCCGCGGCCCGCGCGCAACGTTACGATGGGCCGCGTTGACGCCCCGCACGATCCTCTACACCGGTAAGGGAGGGGTCGGCAAGACGAGCGTCGCCGCCGCCACCGCGCGGCGCTGCGCGGAGCGCGGCCTCAAGACCGTCGTCCTCTCCACCGATCCTGCCCACAGCCTGTCCGACTCGCTCGAGGCCGAGCTCGGCAGCGCCGCGACCCCGTGCGCGGACAACCTCTGTGGGCAGGAGGTCCAGGCCCAGGAGGAGATGGAGCGCAACTGGGAGGCGGTGCAGGGCTGGATGGGCGACCTGCTGGCCGAGCGCGGAGTAGACCGCATCTCCGCCGAGGAGCTCACCGTCCCCCCGGGCATGGACGAGCTCTTCTCGCTGCTTCAGATCAAGCGTCATCACGAGGCCGACGAGTTCGACGTCGTCATCGTTGATTGCGCCCCGACCGGCGAGACCCTGAGGCTGCTCTCGTTTCCCGACGTCGCCCGTTGGTGGCTCGAGAAAGTCCTGCCGTGGGAGCGCCGGCTCGTGGCGGCGACGCGTCCGCTGGCCCGCACCGTGCTCGACATTCCGCTGCCGACCGACGCCGTGTTCGACGACGTCCAGCGCCTGGTTCGCAACCTGGTAGCGATGAACGAGATCCTCCGCGACCGCTCCACGACCTCGATCCGGCTCGTGATGAACCCCGACCGCATGGTGATCCGCGAGGCCATGCGGACCTTCACGTACTTGAATCTCTACGGCTACCTGACCGATGCCGTGGTGGTGAACCGCTTCTTCCCGGCCGACGTGGACGGCTACTTCGCCGCTTGGCGAGCGGTCCAGCAGGAGCAGATGGAGCTCGTCCGCTCGGCCTTCGCCCCGCTCCCGATCCTCGTCTGCCCCTATCTCGAGCGCGAGGTGATCGGGCCTGTCATGCTCGACCGGCTGGCCGCCGAGACCTTCGGCGATCTGACCCCGGAGGCGGTCCTCCACGAGGAGCTGTCGCAGGAGCTCGTGGCCACCAACGGGTCCGCGACGCTGCGGCTCGCGATCCCGTTCGTCGAGAAGGCGGACATCGGCCTGAAGAAGATCGGCTTGGAGTTGGTCGTGCGGGTGGGGTCGCAGAAGCGAACTATCATCCTGCCGCCCACGCTGGCCGCCTACCGCCCGAGCGCAGCGCGGTTCGAGGACGGCGCGCTGGAGGTGGTTTTCGAGAAGGCCGATGACCGAGTCGCGCAGGACAAGCAGGCCGGATAGCTCCGGCGCGAAGGCCCCGGGAGGCTCCCGGCGGCCGCCGCGGCCGCTGAATAGCGCGGGCCGTCCGGTCAGCGGCTTCGGTCGCGCGGCGCCGAACGGCTCCGGCGACGCGGCCCGGGACGGCGAGGCGGCCACCGACCGTGAACAGGTTCGCGGCGACGCGGCGCCCGACTGGGAGCGGATCCGCGAGGCCGCCGGACGCGCGGCCGCTGCCGGGCCCGCGCCGCCGGCCGGGGGCGGCGCGCCGAGCCTGTCCTCCCTGCTCCTGCTGCTCGAGGCGCTGCGCGGGATGCTCCCGCGCGAGCTCGAGAAGCAGTTTTCCGCGCTGGTGCGCGAGGCGCTCCTCACGCTGCGCGCGCTGATCGACTGGTACCTGGAGCGCCTCGACGGCGAGGGTCCCGAGCGCCGGGTGGAGGACATCCCGATCGACTGATGGCCTCCTCCTCGCCCGCGGGACGGTGAACCACGAGCGCCACTACACCGTCGAGGAGGCGAACGCGGCGCTGGGTTGGGTCGCCGAGCGGCTCGACGCGATGCGCGGGGCGCGCGACCGGCTGACCGACGAGGAGGCGCGCAAGGCGCTCACCGAATCGGCGCCGGGGAACGGCGGCGGCCCACCGGGGCTCGTGGTCTCCGAGGGGTTTCTGGTGCTGCGAGAAGCGCTCGCGGAGCTTCAGGAGGCGGAGGTCGTGCTGCGCGACCTGGACCGCGGCCTAGTCGACTTCCCGGCGCTGCGCGACGGGAGCGAGGTGTACCTCTGCTGGGTGGAGGGCGAGGATGAGGTCGGCTTCTGGCACGGGCCCGACGCCGGGTATGCGGGGCGTGAGCCGCTATGAGACGCGTCGTCGAGGCGCTGCGCGGGGTGCCGCGGACCTGGCGCCTTCTCAGTCCGGAGCAGCGCGTGGCCGGCGTGGCCGCCACGCTGCTGATCGTCAGCACCTTCGGGCCCTTCTCGTTCGTCGAGCTCGCGATCGCGCTGGTGGGCGTTGCCGTCCTCTTCCTGATCAGAGCGCGCGCCCAGGGACGACACTTCCACCTCCCGTTCGGCGACGGGAGCGTGATCGCGGCGGCCGGCCTGTGGTGCGCCTTCCTGATCGTCGTGCGGGTGCTGGACCGGCCTCTGGGCCAGAATCTGCTGGCGCTCGGTTGCGCACTGCTGCTCTTCCTCGCGGGGGCGCGGGAGCGCAGCAAGCGTCCGCCGGACGACATGCCTTCCGAGCGCGAGCAGGGGCGCACCCGCGAGCAAGCGCGCCGGGAGCGCTACGACGCCGACTGGCCGACGCGACCGCTCGGCGACCCGGCCACTCGCCCACTGCCGGAGGACCCGCCTGAGATGCCAGCGCGCGGGGGCGGCGGGCGGGCGGGCTAGCCGCGAGCTAGCGGAGGCTCAGGACGGGCGGCCGTCGCCGGCGGTGACCGCGTCGAGCCCCTCCACGGGCCGCGGCCCGGCGCCGATGTACTCGGCGGTCGGGCGTATCAGCCGGCCCTCGCGCTTCTGCTCCATGATGTGCGCCGACCAGCCGGCCACGCGCGCGCACGTGAACATCGGCGTGAAAAGCTTGGGCGGCACTCCGGCATCGTCGAGGATCACGGCCGACCAGAACTCGACGTTCGTCGCGAGCACGCGGTCCGGCTTGCGCGCCTGAAGCTCCGCGAGCGCGGCCTGCTCGAGCGCCTCGGCCGCCTCCAGCCGCGGGGACCCGATCTCGCGGGCGGTGCGGCGCAGCACCCGCGCGCGCGGGTCCTCGGCCCGGTACACGCGGTGGCCGAAACCCATCAGGCGGTCACCGCGATCGAGCGCCTCGCGGACCCACCGCTCGGCGTCGCCCATGCGCTCGACGCCGTCGAGCATCTGGAGGACGCGCGACGGCGCGCCACCGTGCAGCGGCCCCGACAGCGCGCCGACCGCCGCCGACAGGCACGCGGCCACGTCGGCGCCGGTGGAGGCGACCACCCGGGCGGTGAAGGTCGACGCGTTCATGCCGTGCTCGGCGGCCGACACCCAGTAGGCGTCGATCGCCTTCACGTGGCGCGGGTCGGCCTCGCCGCGCCAGCGGGTCAGGAATCGCTCGGGAATCGTGTCGGCCGTGTCCACCTCGCGCTGGGGCACCGGCGGACGACCGACCCCGCGTGCCGATTGGGCCACGAACGAGAGCGCCATCACGGACGCGCGGGCCAGATCCCCATGCGCCTGGTCGTCGGAGATGTCGATCAGCGGCTCGAGCCCCCACTCGGGGGCGAGCATCGCGAGCGCCGACTGAACGTCGACGCGCGGATCGCTCGACCTGACCGCCAGCGGGTGAGGCTCGGCCGCGGGCATGCCGGGCTCGAAGGAGCCGTCCACGAGCAGGCCCCAGACGTTTTCGAACGGAACCGTCCCGACCAGATCCTCGATGTCGACGCCGCGATAGCGCAGCGCACCGCCCGCCTTGTCGGGCTCGGCGATCTCCGTCTGGAAGGCGATCACGCCCTCGAGACCGGACGGGACGGTGATGCTCACTCCATCCTCCTTCGACGCTTGCCGGCCGCCGGCAGCCGGTCGACCGCTTCGACGTGAGCCGTCGAGGATAGCCTGGCCGCGGCTCCGAGCGTCACAGCGAGCGGCCGGAGAAGACGTCGCTAAACAGCAGCGCCGTCGCGAAGAAGACCACGAGGATCCCGATCAGCCGAAGCGTCTTCGAGCCGACCAGGTAGCCGAGGACCGCCACCGCGAAGCCGATCGCGAACAGCGCGAAGAACAGCGTCTGGTCCGGCCCGGCGCCGGGGAAGGTCGTGCGGGGCAAAGCCGCGAAAGTATCCTTCAAGCGATGGCCGCCGAGCTGAACTCGGTCGACGAGGCGCGCGACGGCCTCGCTGCCGCCTCCTACCTCGCCGACGAGCCGACCGCGCTCGTCGCCTTCCTCGCGTTCAAGCTCGCCAAGCCGGTGCTCGTCGAGGGGCCGGCCGGGGTCGGCAAGACCGAGCTCGCAAAGGCGCTGGCGCGCGCCACCGGCCGCAGGCTGATCCGCCTCCAGTGCTACGAGGGACTTGACGAGGCGAAGGCGCTGTACGAGTGGAACTACCGCAAGCAGCTCCTGCGCATCCAGGCGGAGGCCAACGACGCCGGCTGGGAGCGCGTCCAGGACGACATCTTCGGCGAGGAGTTCCTGCTGTCGCGGCCGCTGCTCCAGGCGATCGCCGAGGACTAGCCGGTGGTGCTTCTGATCGACGAGATCGACAAGGCCGACCAGGAGTTCGAGGCGATGCTGCTCGAGGTCCTGTCGGACTTCCAGATCTCGATCCCCGAGCTCGGCGTGGTGGAGGCGCAGAGCCGGCCGCTCGCGCTGCTCACGTCCAACAATTCGCGCGAGCTGACCGAGGCGCTCAAGCGGCGATGCCTCTATCTGTGGCTCGACTACCCGGACATCGAGCGCGAGCTCGAGATCGTGCGCATGCACGCTCCGGAGCTAGACGCGCAGATCGCCCGCAAGCTCGTGGAGGTGATCCACATGGTCCGCGGGCTCGACCTCAAGAAGCCGCCCTCGATCGCCGAGTCGATCGACTGGGCGCGGGCGCTGATGCTGCTCGGCGCCGACGAGATCGACGAGTCGGTACTCCAGCGCACGATGAGCATCATCGTCAAGCACCGCGCTGACCTCGACGTCGTGGCCGAGCGCGCCGGCGTCAAGCTCCAGCGGGGCCGCCTGGCCGGGTAGGGGCTGACTGGATGGCCGAGGTGGGCGACTTCCCCGGCGGCGGTCCGCCCGGCTTCGCCGCGCGCGTCCTCGAGCTGGCCGACGAGCTTCGCCGCGAGGACATGAGGGTCGGTACGTCCGAGCTGCTCGACGCGTTTACCGCCCTGCGCGAGGTCCCCTGGACCGATCAGGAGGACTTCCGCGAGGCGCTCGCGGCGACCCTCGCCAAGTCGCAGGAGGACCGTCGCACGTTCGAGCTTGTGTTCGACCGCTTCTTCTTCCGCGCCGTGGAGCGCGAGGCGGTGGAGCGCGGGCTTACCGAGGAGCGCTTCCAGGGCGCCGGCGACCGCCTCGACCTCGACGACCTGCGCGAGCGGATCCGCGCCGCGATCCGGGGCGGCTCGGACGGGGAGATGCGCGACATGGCGCGGCTCGCGATCGCGGCCTTCGGGCGCCAGGGCGACGGCTCGGGGGTGATCGGCGTCGACGTCCAGCGCATCCGCCGCACGCTCGACCTGAGGGCGACGTCCGAGGCCGAAGCCGCCGCCGACTCGGTGCCGCGCGAGCGCCTGCGCGAGTTCGAGCGCCACCTACGCCGCGAGCTCGAGCGCGCTCTGATCGAGCGGACGCGCTCGTTCCCGCCCTCGCGACCGCTACAGGACTTCGAGCGCGCGCTGCCCAGCGGCCCGCTGCGCGACCTCGCCGCCGTGCACCGCGTAGTGGCTCAGCTCAAGCGGAGGCTGGCCTCCCAGGGCGCCGAGCAGCGCGGCCGGCGCCGCTCCGAGGTCGTCGATGTGCGGCGAACGATGCGCGCCTCGCTCGAGACCGGCGGCGTGCCGCTGCGCCTGAAGCACCGCCCCCGCCGCCCCCGCCGGCCCGAGCTGTACGTGCTCTGCGACGTCTCGACGAGCGTGACGAGCGCCAGCGTCTTCTTCCTGTCGGTGCTGCACGCGCTCCACGACTCGTTTCGCAAGCTGCGCTCCTTCGTCTTCGTCGAGCGGATCTCCGAGGTCACGGACGTCTTCGAGCGCGAGAGCTCATTCGCGGCCGTGTCGCGGGCGATCGCGACCGACGCCGGCGTCGCCGACGTGTCCGGCTACACCGACTACGGGCGCGTCTGGCTCGAGTTCCTCGAGCAGGTCGCCGACGACCTGGACCCGCGCTCGACCGTGATCGTGCTGGGAGACGCGCGCACCAACGGCCGCGAGCCCTACTCGCGCGCCTTCGCCGCGCTCGCCGAGCGCGCCGGGCGGACGTTCTGGATCAACCCCGAGCCGAAGCTCTACTGGAACTACGGCGACTCGGTGATGTCGGTCTACGAGCCGCACTGCGACGGCGTCTTCGAGTGCTGGACCACCAAGCAGCTCGAGGGTTTCGTGCGGGCGATCACCGAGTCGCGGCCGCGGGCGGCGTAAAGGGCCAAGGCGCCCATGTTCCACCACCCCGCCGCCGCGCGGACCCACTCGCGTACACTCGGCGGGACAACACAGGGGGGCTCGCGGAAGGCGGGCTGAGATAGCGTCCCCGATCACCCCGGGAAGGCGGCCGTCGCGCCGCCCTCCGGGCCGGATCGTCCGGCGCTGACCCTTAGAACCTGTGCGGTAATGCGCGCGGAGGGAGCGATGAGGACGAGGCTCGAGGCTCCCGCGGTGGAGCCTCTTTCAATCGAGCGGACGAGCGTGGCGCTCTCGGGCGCGACGCGCGCCTACCCTGCCCGCTCGCGGTCCACGGACCCTACGGAGGCGCTCGCCAAGGTCACGCTGTCGGTGGCACACGGCGAGGTCCTGGCGGTCGTCGGGCCCTCCGGCTGCGGCAAGTCGACGCTGCTCGAGCTCGTCTGCGGCCTCCAGGAGCCCGACGGGGGCGAAGCCTCGGTGAACGGCGACAGGTCCGCCGCGGCCCGGCTCTCCCAATGCGCCTACATGGCCCAGCGCGATCTCCTCCTGCCGTGGCGCGACGCGATCGCTAACGCGGCCCTCGCGCTCGAGTGTCAGGGGGTCGGCCGGCGCGAGGCGCGCCGACGGGCCGCGCCGCTGTTCGCGCGGTTCGGGCTCGACGGCTTCGAGGATGCGCTCCCGGGCGAGCTCTCGGGCGGGATGCGCCAGCGCGTCGCTTTCCTGCGGACGCTGCTGGCCGGACGACCGGTGCTGTGCCTCGACGAGCCGTTCGCCGCGCTCGACTCGATCACCCGCGCCGCGATGCAGGTGTGGCTCGCGGACGCGCTCGCCGAGGAGCCGCGGACGGTTCTATTCGTGACCCACGACGTGGAGGAGGCGCTCTTCCTCGGGGATCGGGTCGCCGTGCTGTCCGGCCGCCCTGGGCGCGTCGTCGCGGAGCTCGCGGTGGACCTGCCGCGCCCCCGTCCGCGCCGCGAGACCGTGACCGACGCGCGCTTCGTGGAGCTCAAGGAGCACGCCCTGGAGGCGCTCGCGGCATGAGGCGCCTCCTGCCGGCGGGGCTGATCCTGCTCGCCGCGATCGGCCTCTGGCAGCTCGTCGCGAGCATCGGTTCGGTCGACGACCTGACGCTCGCCTCGCCGCTCGAGACCGGACGCTCGCTCGCCGACGATTGGCGCCTGCTCGCAGACAACGCGCTCGTCACGCTCACGGAGGTCGCGCTCGGGCTGGCGATCGGAGTTGCGCTCGGCGCCGCAAGCGCGGTGGCGATGCACCTGGTGCGGCCGCTCCGCGACGCGGCCTACCCGCTGCTGGTCGCCTCCCAGGCGATCCCGATCGTTGTGCTCGCCCCCGTCTTCGTGCTCGCCTTCGACTACGGCATCGGGCCGAAGCTCGCGATCGTGGCCCTGATCTGCTTCTTCCCGATCACCGTCAGCATGCTGGACGGGCTGCGGGCGGTGGACGCGGACGTGCTCAAGCTGATGCGGAGCCTCGGCGCCTCGCGCCTCGCCACGCTGCGCAAGGCCGAGCTCCCCGCCTCGCTGCCGCAATTCTTCAGCGGCCTCAAGCTGGCGGCCAGCGTGTCGGTGATCGGGGCCGTCTTCGGCGAGTGGGCGGGCGCGAACGACGGCCTCGGCCGGCTCGTGCTGCTAGCCAACACGCAGCTCCAGACGCCGCGCGTCTATGCCGGGATCGTGGTCCTCACGCTGATGGCGGTGGCGCTGTTCACGGCGGTCACGCTGGTGGAGCGGGTGGCGGTGCCCTGGAAGCGACCCGAGGCACCCCGATGACGGTCCGACGCCGGCTCCCGGCGCTGCTGGCCGCCATCGCCGCGGCCATGATCATCGGCGGCTGCGGCGAACGCGAGGAGACCGTCGCCGGGGACCCGGTCGAGTTCGAGCTGCTGCTCGACTTCTTCCCCAACGCCGACCACGCTCCGATCTACGCCGCGGAGGCGAACGGTCACTTCGCGGACCTGGGCCTCGATGTCGAGATCCGCGAGCCGACCGACCCCGCCGCGCCGATCAAGGAGGTGGCGGCCGGACGGGTGGACCTCGCGATCTCGTACGAGCCCGAGGTCTTCCGCGCACGCGACCAGGGGCTTCCGGTGGTCGCGGTCGGCGCGCTCGTCCAGCGCCCGCTGACCTCGATCATCTCGCTACCGGACGCCGACGTTTCGACGCCGCAGGACCTCGAGGGAAAGCGCGTCGGGACCGCCGGCATCGACTACCAGGACGCCTACCTCGACGCTGTTGTCGAGAAAGCCGGGGTCGACCCGGCGAGCGTCGAGCGCCAGAACGTTGGCTTCAACCTGAGCCCGGCGCTGCTGACCGGGCAGGTCGACTCGGTCCTCGGAGCGTTCTGGAACTACGAGGGCACCGACCTGCGCCTGCGCGGCCGCAATCCGGACATCATCCGCGTCGAGCAGGCGGGAATCCCGGAGTACGACGAGCTCGTGCTCGTGGCGAACGAGGACGCGCTCGCCTCTGACCCGGCCCCCATCCGCTCGTTCATCGGAGCGCTGGCGCGGGGAACGGCCGACCTGGGCAAGGACCCGGACGCCGGCGTCCGCGCGCTGCTCGAGGCAAACCCGGACCTCGACCCGGAGCTTCAGCGCGAGGTGGTAGAGGTGACCCTGCCGCTGTTCGAGGCGCCGGCGGGCGAGCCCTACGGCTGGCAGGAGCCGGAGCAGTGGACGGCGTTCGGCGACTTCCTGGCCGAGGCCGGCATCGTCGAGGAGCCGGTCGCCGCGGAGACCTTCACGAACGAGTACCTGCCGGGGGAGGGACCCTGACGGCTCCGCGCGACGCGGCCAGCGCGTAGATGCCGGCCAGCGCACCGTAGGGCGCGTAGGGCGCGAAGAACTCGCGCACCTCGTCCTCGGTGGCCCTTCGCCCGAGCCCCGCGAGCGAGCCGACCAGCTTGACGTAGGCGAGGTCGCCGGCCGGAAGCTGGTCATCGCGCCCCTGGCCGTGGAAGGCGAGCTTCTCGAGCGTCCACGAGCCGACCCCTGGGATGCGCCGCAGCCTCCCCCACGCCGCCTCGTGGTCGGTCAGGTCGGCGCGGGCGGCGGCGACCTCGCGAGCCGCCTTGATCAGCGCCAGCGAGCGGCCCGCGGCGAGGTCGCACGCCTGAAGCTCGGCCGGCGCCCGGCCCGCCATCGCCCGCGCCGAGGGCGAGTCACGCAGCGTCGCGCAGTCGCTCGCCCGCCCGTAGCGCCAGACCAGCCGGCGCTGGATGGCGAACGCGCGCGTGGTTTCGATCAGCTGCTCGCAGATCGCCCAAGCGAGCGCCTCGAACGGGTCGGGCGAGCGCCGCGGGCGCAGCCACGGCCGCCAGCGGATGGCGGCGCCGATCAGCGGGTCGCGCACGAAGCGGCGGTGGAAGGCGCCGAGGTCGTGGTCGAGGCCGAGCGCGAAGCGCATCCGCTCCAGACCCCACGTGGCGGCGCTCTTCGACCCGGCTTGCGAGCGCAGCCGAACCGCACCCGAGCAGACGCGCGCGTGTACCACCACCGGCTCGTCCTCGTGGTGGAGCAGGCGGACCACCCCGTCGCCGCGGCGGCGCAGAAGCCCGTCGCGGCCCGGCCCGGGCATCCGCCACGGGCCGTTCGGGCAGATGTCGCGCTCGACTACCGCCCGCGCGGCGCCCGGCATCTAGCGCCGCAGCAGGTGGATGTCCACGAGGAACGAGCGCGTGCCGGCGACGTCGAGCCCGTCTTGCCGCCGCGGTCGGGCGAGCGCACGTCCCACCGAGCGGTGGGCGTGCCGCCTGCGGAGGACCCGAGCGAGCACGAATGTGACGACTCCGGCGACGAAGCCGCCGGCCGCAGCGACCGCAGCGGCCGGGACCTCGGCCGCGCGGAAGCGCTCGAGCGGCTGGGGCGGAGCGGCCTCGACGACGGTCTGGCTCGTCGGCACAGGTAGGTGGCGAGGGGGCTCGTCCGGCTGGTCCAGCGGACCCTCCTCGGCGGCGGCGTCGCTCATGGACGAGCGAGTGTACCCCTCGCCCCGGCGCCGAAGCCGCGGTCGCCGGAGACCGCCGCCGCCCGCTGCCTAGAGCGCCTTCTCGTACATCCGGTAGCGCTTCACGATCTCGCCGCCCATTGCCTCCATCGCGCGGTTCATGGCGGTGTTGGTCTCGAGGATCCAGCCCATCTCGCCGCCCTTCTGCGGGGTCCTCGCCGCCATCTCGAAGTGCTCGGCGTAGAGCCCGGCGGCGACCCCCGTGTGCTGGTACTCGGGTCGCACCCCCAGGAAGCCAACGCGGACGCGGTCGATCCGGCGCCGCCCCCACAACGCCTTCAACCACCCGAACGGCAACAGTCGCCCGTCGAGCTTTCGGAGCACCTGGTTGAAGTCCGGCACGGTGAGGGCGGCCGCCACGGTCTCGCCGTCCTTCTCGGCGAACATCATCCAGTTCGGGTCGAGTAGAAGACGGTTCTCCTTCGCCGTGTGGATCATCTCGCGGTAGCTGAGCGGCACGAAGCCCCAGTTGTCCTTCCAGGCCGCGTTGTAGACGTCCACGAAGCGCCGCGCCTCCGCTTCGAGGTCGCGCTTGTTCAGGTGGCGGATCGTGATCCCGTGCTCGGGCTCGAGCTTCTCCGCCAGCTCGAAGACGATCGGAAGGACCTTGTCGCGGTCCGACACCCAGAGGCTCCACATGAGCAGGTCGATCGCCTTCGCGTATCCGGCCTGCTCGAGCAGCCCCGTGTAGTAGCGATGCGTCCAGGGCTGCTGGATCAGCGGGTCGTGCTCATGGCCCTCGACGAGCACCCCGCACTCGTCGTTCAGCGAGAGGCTCGAGGGGCCGAGCGCCCGGTCGCAGCCGCGCTCGGCGAGCCAGCGCTCGGCCGCGGCGAGGAGCCCGCCCGCTGCCTCGGGATCCTCCTCGCACTCGAAGAAGCCGAACAGCCCCCAGCGATTGTCGTGGAAGTCGTTGAGGTTGCGGTCGACGTGGGCTGAGATGCGCCCGACCGGGAGTCCGTCGCGCCAAGCCATCAGGTACTCGGCCTCGGCGTGCTCGAAGAACGGGTTGCGCGAGCGGTCGAGGAAGCGTCGTCGCTCGAAGCGCAGCGGGGGCACCCACCGAGGCTCGTTACGATAGATCCGCTCCGGCAGCCTGATGAACCGCGCCAGGTCCCGGCGCGAGCGGACGGGAATGACCTCGACCGACACGGCGCGGCACCATAGATCACGCTGATGCCCACCGTCACCGACCTGTTCGAGAAGGCGCGCACGCACGAGCGCCTCGAGATCCTGCGCGCGGCGCGGGAGCACGACGTCGTCCCCTACTTCCGCGTGGTCGAGGGAGAGCCGGGGCCGGTCGTCACGATGGAGGGCCGTGAGCGGATCACGCTCGGCTCGAACAACTACCTCGGACTGACCGGGGACCCGCGCGTCAAGGCCGCGGCTCGCGAGGCGCTCGAGACCTACGGCACCGGGATGACCGGTTCGCGCTTCATGAACGGCACGCTCCCGCTCCACCTCGAGCTCGAAAGCGAGCTCGCGGACTGGATGGGAACCGACGACGCGATCGTCTACACCGCCGGGTACCTCGCGAACGTGGGCTGCATCGGGACCCTTCTCGACCCCGGCGACACGGTCATCTGCGACTCCGGCGACCACGCCTCGATCCTCGACGCGGTGTCGATGTCGCGCGCGCGCATCCGGCCGTTTCGCCACGGGCGACTCGACAAGCTCGAGGCGATGCTCGAGCGCTCGGCGAGCGACGGCGGCGGCGTGCTTGTGGTCGTTGACGGGATCTTCTCGATGGAAGGCGACGTTGCGGACCTTCCGGCGATCGCCGACCTCTGCGGACGCCACGGGGCGCGGCTGATGGTGGACGAGGCGCACGCGGTCGGGGTGCTCGGCGCGCGCGGCACCGGCACCTGCGAGGCCTTCGGCGTCGAGGACCGCGTGGACCTGCGGATGGGCACGTTCTCGAAGTCGCTCGCGAGCTGCGGGGGCTACATCGCCGGGCCGGGCGACGTGGTCGAGTTCCTGCGCGTGCAGTCGCGGGCGTTCATGTTCACCGCCGCCGCCGTTCCCGCCGCCGTGGGCGCGGCGCTCGGAGCGCTTCGGGTCATCCGCTCGCCGGAGGGCCCCGAGCTGCTCGACCGCGTGCTCGACAACGCGCGCTACCTGCACCGCGGCCTGCGGGAGATCGGCCTGCAGGTCGTCGATCCGACGAGGATGCCCGACGGCTCGGAGCTCGTGACGCCGATCGTGCCGGTCGTGATCGGCGACGACTGGAAGGCCGCCATGTTCTGGAAGGCCCTCTTCGACGCCGGCGTCTATACGAACGTGGCGCTCTACCCGGCGGTGCCGCGCGGCGGCGCGCTGCTGCGCACGAGCGTGATGGCCACGCACGAGCGCGATCACCTCGATCGTGCGCTCGAGGCCTTCGAGCGGGTCTCCGCGCAGCTCGCCGACGCGGGCTGAGCGCGTCGCCTCCGGCAAGCCGCGGCTCAGGTCAGCGTGTGCACCTTGAACATGTTGGTGCCGCCGCTCGTGCCCGCGGGCAGGCCGGCCGTGATCCCGATCCGTTCGCCGCGCTTCGCCAATCCGTAGCGCTCGGCGGCGTCCCCGCAGACCTCGATCAGGTCGGTCGTGTGCCGCGGCTCCTCGTTGAGCTCGGCGCGGACGCCCCACAGCAGCGCGCAGCGGCGGACGACGTCCATGCGCGGGGACAGCGCCAGCACCGGCACGCGCGGGCGGTGAGCCGAGATCAGCCGCGCCACCCGTCCGGTCATCGTGGGAGCCACCAGCGCGACCAGGCCGAGCTGGTAGACGGCGCCGACCGCGCCGAACGCGATCGTGCCGGATTCGTCGTTTCCGTGGGGTCCACGCTCGGCCAGCCAGCGCCCGTAGGGGAGCTCCTGTTCGGTGGCCTCGGCGATCGCGGCCATCATCTCGACCGCCTCCACCGGGTGGCGGCCGATCGCCGTCTCCTGGGAGAGCATCACGGCGTCGGTGCCGTCGAAGATCGCGTTCGCGACGTCGGCCACCTCGGCGCGCGTGGGGCGGGTCGAGTGCACCATCGACTCGAGCATCTGCGTCGCCGTGATCGACGGCTTGGCGCGACTGCCCGCGAGCTGAATCAGCCGCTTCTGCAGGAGCGGGACCTGCTCGATCGGAAGCTCGATCCCGAGGTCGCCGCGGGCGATCATGATCCCGTCGGCCGCGTCCACGATCTCGGTCGCGCTCGCCGTCGCCTGCGGCTTCTCGATCTTCGCGATCACCGGCAGGTCGCGGTCGCGCTTGGCCAGCTGATCGCGCACCGGCTCGAGGTCCTGCGCCCTGCGGACGAAAGAGAGCGCCAGGAGGTCGACGCCCATGTCGATGCCGGCGTCGATCAGCCGCAGGTCGGTCTCCGAGACCGCGGGCAGCGAGGCCGAGACGTTCGGGAGGTTCACCCCCTGGCGCGACGCGAGCAGGCCCCCCACCTCGACTTCGGCCACGACCTCGGACTCGCCCGGCTCGGCGACCCGCAGGCGGATCGCACCGTCGGCGAGGTAGGCCACGTCGCCCCGATCGAGAAGGCTCGGCAGCCCCCTCCAGGCGACCGGGATTCGCTCGGGCGTGCCCTCGACCTCCTCCGCCGTCAGCACCACGCGCGAGCCCGTGCCGAGCTCGATCATCCCGCCGGCCACCGGCCCGATGCGAAGCTTCGGTCCCGGTACGTCCATCAGGATCGCGACCTGCCGTCCCACGGCCTCGCCCGCGCGGCGGATCCGGTCGGCCACCTCAGCGTGCGACTCCGTGCTCTCGTGCGCGAAGTTGAGGCGGGCGACGTCCATCCCGGCCGCGATCATCCGCTCGAGCACGGCCGGCTCGCGCGAGGCCGGGCCGATCGTGGCGACGATCTTGGTGAACGGCACGCGGGGATTCTCGCACGGCGCGGACCCTGGCTGCTGTGGCCTCGAGTTCCGCCGACAAGGGAGGTTCTTGGGGCGACTGTCGCTCGGATAGCGAGCGTAAGGCGCCCCCTGGCGGCTGGGCCCCGACCTGCCCGACGCCT
>Ga0136620_10000317_pt1 | contig 22117 bp, 23 predicted proteins | sample AntDrymUQ4162106_2_FD_104806 | JGI IMG/M metagenome (GOLD analysis project Ga0136620, IMG submission 104806) | Polar desert sand microbial communities from Dry Valleys, Antarctica - metaG UQ416 (21.06) | ecosystem: Environmental > Terrestrial > Soil > Desert | place: Antarctica: Dry Valley... | reverse complement strand
GGGGTCGCGGTGGACATCGAGCGTCGGGTCCTCCTCCTCGAGTCGCCGCAGGGCAGTGACGGCCTTCTCCTCGTCACCCTTGGTCTTGGGCTCGAACGCGAACGCCATCACCGGAGCCGGGAGCTCGAGCGGCGGAAACGAGATCGCCGCCTCCTTCGCCGCGAGCACGTCGCCGGCACGCGTCTCCTTGAGCTTCGGCACCGCGCCGATGTCACCCGGGCCGAGCTCGGCGACAGGGTCTAGCTCCTTGCCATGCGGTGCGCCGAGCTGGCCGATGCGCTCCTTCGAGCGCCGCGTCGCATTGACGGCGTGCGAATCTGACTCCAGCGAGCCGGAGTAGACGCGCAGCAGATTGATGCGGCCCGTGTAGGGGTCGGCGAGCGTCTTGAACACGTAGGCGACGAGGTCGCCATCCGGGTCGGGCTCGATCGACGCCGGCTCGCCGCCGTCGAAGACGGTGATCGGCCCCCGCATCGCGGGCGAGGGGACGTCCTCGACGAGCGCCTCGAGAAGCCGGTCGGCGCCGAGGTTCTTCGTCGCGACGCCGCACGTGACCGGGAACAGGTGGCCCTCGGTGACGCCCTTCTTGAGCGCGATGACGATCTCCTCGTGGGAGATCTCCTCGCCCTCGAGGTAGCGCTCCATCAGCTCGTCGGAGTTCTCCGCGACCTCGTCCATCAGCTTCTCGCGGTACTCCTCGGCCTGTGCGACGAGCTCGTCGGGGATCGGGACCCGCTTCGAGTTGTCTCGCCCCGACCCCTCGTACTCGAAGGCAGTCATGTCGATCAGGTCGATCACCCCGCGTACCTCGTGCTCGGAGCCGATCGGGATCTCGGTCGCGACGACGTGCGGGCCGAAGGCGTCCTTGAGCGACTCCAGGGCGCGAAAGAAGTCGGCGCGCTCGCGATCGAGCATGTTGACGAAGACCAGCCGAGCGATGCCCTCGTCGCGGGCGCGGTTCCACAGCCTCTCGGTGTGGACCTCGACGCCCATCACCGCGTTGACGACGAGCACCGCCGCATCGACGACGCGCAGTGCCCCGAGCGCCTCGGCGATGAAGCTCGACTCGCCGGGAGTGTCGATCAGGTTGATCTTGCGCCCGTCGTGCTCGAACGAGGCGACGCCCGCGCCGATCGACATCTGGCGATCGCGCTCGTCGTCTTCGAAGTCGAGCACGGTGCTGCCGTCCTGGACCGACCCGAGGCGGTTGACGATCCCGGCCTCGAACAGCAGCGCCTCAGCGAGCGACGTCTTGCCGCTGCCCCGATGGCCGATCAATGCGACGTTGCGGATGCGGTCGGGAGGCCTGTGGCCCACGACCGAAACATATACCTCTGCCGGCGACGTGCTGCGCCGAGGCGCCGCCTACGCCTCCTTGGCCGCCTTGGGCTTCTGTACGCGCACCTTCTGGGTGTTCGAGAGCTCGTCGTCGCAGGCCTCGGTCTCGGCGACCTGGGCGCGGTAGATGTAGGTCTTCTTGACCTTGACCTTGTCGGCGAAGTTGCCCGCGGCGTCGGTCTGCAGCGAGTCGAAGCTCTCAAACGCGGTGTCGGGGGCGGCCTTCTTCTTTCGCTGCAGCTCGACGGTCTGGTTGGGCTCGCAGGCGGCCTCGGCTCCGGGGGCGTCGATCTGCCCGGTGAGCCGGACCTTGCGTCCCTTCTCGACCTTTCCCTTGTTGGTGTCGAGGGTCAGGGCGCGGTCGGCCTTGGGGCAAGTGCCGCCGAGAAGCTGGGGGTCCTGGGTCTCGTCGCCGAGGCCGTCTTGGTCGCAGTCGGGTTCCAGCGTGGCGGAGATGTCGAGCTGGATGTTCGAGTCCGGACCGAGGAACGCACTCGTGGTCCCCGGCGGGGGATCGCCTCCCACGACGTGCAACGAGTAGCCCAATGCGTCACGCCCGCAGTTACCGCCGATGGCCCGGTAGAAGCCGATCACGTCTCCGGCCTGCACCGAGACCTGGGCGGGATACGTGTTGAGGGTGTTCGGGACAGGGCTCTGCAGTGTGCTATCCCCGACGATCGTGGAGCTGTTGGCGCCCGCCGGTCGGGCGACCTTGAGCTTGATCTGGGACGGCGAGCCGGAGGCCTGGTGAGGCGAGGTCGTTCGCGAACCGCGCAAGGCTAACGCGGCTTCGGAGCCGGCGCAAGCAGGCTGCTCGTCAGGCCGCCGGCTTCTGCAGATGCGAGCGCAGACCGAGGACGGCCTTCGTGTGAAGCTGGGAGACGCGCGACTCGGTGACGACGAGGACCTCGCCGATCTCGCGCAGGGTCAGGTTCTCGTAGTAGTAGAGCGCGACGACGAGGCGTTCGCGGTCGGGCAGCGACTCGATCGCCTCGGCGAGGCGGTCCTTGAGCTCGGCGGCGTCGATCTCGGCCTGAGGGTCGGTCGCGTTGGGGTCGCGGATCGTGTCGAGCAGCGAGATCTGCCCACCCGCCGGGTCGGCGACCGTCCAGAGGTCGTCGAGGGCGAGGATCGAGGAGTTGGCGATTTGGAGCAGGCCGTCGCGCAGCTCGTCCTCGGTCATGTCGAGCTCCTTGGCCATCTCCTCCTCGGTCGGCGCCCGCGCAAGGCGGTTCTCGAGCTTGGTGTGCGCCTTCTCGATGTCGCGAGCGCGAGCGCGCACCGAGCGCGGCACCCAGTCGAGCGAGCGCAGCTCGTCGATGATCGCCCCCTTGATCCGCGACACCGCGAAGGTCTCGAACTTGATCTCGCGCTCGGGCTCATAGCGCTCGATCGCGCCGATCAGGCCCAGCAGCCCGTAGGAGATCAGGTCGGCTTCCTCGACGTGCGAGGGCAGCCCGGCCGCCATCCGGCCCGCGACGTACTTGACGAGCGGGGAATAGGCGACGACCAGCCGCTCCCTGGCGCGCTCGTCCTCCTCGTCCTTACAGCGCCGCCACAGCTCGCGAAGCTCGACTGCCTTTACCTTGGTTTCCATCATCAAAGTCCCCAGACTGGCCAGCGCGAAGGGTATCCCCTCCAGCCGTGCGTGCCGCCACTCGGCCCGCGATTGCAAGCTCGCAGCCTGCCTGCAAAACCGCCCGCGCGGGGTCTGAGCCGCTCGACTCAAGCACGGGGATGGGCACGGCGATACTGGCTGCGAAGCCGGGTCGGGTCGACGCGCGTGTAGATCTGCGTCGTCGAAACGCTGGCGTGGCCGAGCAGCTCCTGGATCGAGCGCAGGTCAGCCCCGCCCTCGAGCAGGTGGGTGGCAAAGGAATGGCGCAGGGAGTGGGGCGAGACCCCGCCAGCTATCGCGGTCTCGCGCACCCAGCGCCCCAGCCGGCGGCGCACGTCAGACGGCGACAGGCGCCGGCCGCGACGCGACAGAAAAAGGGCCGGGTCCTCCTGGCGCCCGCTCGCCAGCGCGGGGCGCGCCTTGGCGAGGTAGCGCTCGAGCGCTCGCTGTGCGGGCTCACCGACCGGCACGATTCGCGTCTTTTCGCCCTTTCCCACGACGCGCAGGACCTCGGAGTCGAAGTCGACCGAGTCCGTGTCGAGGTTGACGATCTCCTCACAGCGCAGCCCGCACGAATAGGTGAGCTCGAACATCGCCTTGTCGCGGGCGTCCAGCGGTTCGGCGGCGGGAATCCGGTCGAGCAGCGTGACAACCTCCTCACGCCCGAGCGTGCGCGGCAGCCGCGACTCGCGGCGCGGGCTCGGCAGCAGCTCGGCCGGGTTCTGAGGGACCCGGTCGATCGCGACGAGGTGGTCGTAGAGGCTGCGCACCGCGGCGAGCTTTCGCGCCAGGGTCGATTTCGCGGCCCCGCCCTCGGATACGACGGCCGCGTAGCCACGCAGCTGGCGGTAGGCGACGTCGCCGGGCTCCAGCCCCCGTTCGGTTGCCCAGCGGGCGAACTGGCGCAGATCCGATCCGTAGGCGCGCTTGGTGTTCCCCGACGCCCCGCGCGCGTCGAGCTCTCGCGCGAACAGCTCCAGCCCGCGCTGCCACCCGTCGCTGATCGTCTCCCCGACCTCATTGGTCATGCGGTCAGGTTCGCCGTTATCGCGCGCGGGCCTGCCAAGTCCGTGAGGACGCCGAAATGCAGCCGGTTATCGGCGCTAGGAGATAAAGACAGGGTCGCCGACGTCGACGAGGTCGTACAGCTCGATGACCTCGGTCGGGTCCATGCGGATGCAGCCGTGCGACGCCGCGCTGCCGAGCGAGCCGATGTCGTTGGTGCCGTGGATGCCGGCTCCGTCGGCGATGCCCATCCAGCGCGCGATCAGCGGATTGTTGGCCGCTCCGCCGGGGATCACCTGCCCGGCGAGATCGCCGGCCCAGTCGGAGTCCGGAACGTTCCAGGCGGGGTTGACCTGCTTGTTCTGGATGTTGTAGAGCCCGCTCGGCGTGTCATAGCCGGCCGCCCCGACGGCGATCGTGTAGGTCTTGACGAGCTCGAGGTTCTCGTAATGGCGCAGCTCGAAGCTGGCGCGGTCGATGACGATGTAGTCGGGGTACTGGGACGCGAGCTCTGCGGTCGTGACCTCCGGCTTTACCTTGTCCACCTTTGCCTTGACGCTGCGCGAGTGCGGCGACTGCACCGCGGCCTCGAGGTCGGCGCGCAGCGCGTCCACCTTGACCGAGTACCCGTTCTGACCCGGGACCGGGTCGAGCGAGGTCGCCGTCGGCTCGACCGAGGCATCGATGGCGGGCTGATTGACGTTCTTCTCGACGCCCTTGATGAAGTCGTCGAGCGTGCCCTGCGAGTAGGCGATCGAGGGCTCGATCTCCTCCTCGACGAGGCCGCCCGTGGCATAGCGCCAGACGCGGGTCGGCAGGCCGCCTTCCTGGCTGACCGCAAGCGCGGCCTGGACCATGCCGTCGACGTCGGCGCGGACGTCGAGCTCGTCGGGCTCGAGCGTGAAGTGCTCGTCGCCGTAGTTGACCGTCAGCGGGCGGTCGAGCGGCTCGAGCAGGTCGGCCTCGACCAGCGCCTTCGCCTCGTCGACCGTGCGACCGCCGACGTCGACGCCCCCGATCGTCACGCCCTCGGCGATCTCGTCCTTCTTGGCCGAGTCCCAGGCGTAGACCGACCCGGCGCCGAGAATCACCAGCACCAAGCTCACGACGATCGCTATCTGGGTCTTACGTCCCACGTTTCCTTGACTTTCGCGTCTGCCTGGGTTGGTCCTCTGCCCGCGGCCCGCCGGGCGTGCGCCGGGCCGACAACAGTGTAGGCACACGCAACGCTGGGTTTCCCGCTTCAGGCCGAGTGCAAACGAGCTTGCGTCGCATTGCTCCCTATTCGAAGCATCGCTGGAGCCGGATCAGATCCCGAAGGGCTCCTCGCTGGCGCGTTCGTCGTCGCGCTGCACGTGGGGGCTCCAGCGCAGAAACTCCTCGACCTCCTTCTCGTAGGTGTAGGAGCCCTCGCTGCCGCGCAGCACCGGGTGCAGGCGCAGGTGCTCGCCGAACTTCTGCACGGTCTCGCGCGATGTGTAGCCGTAGGCGAAGTAGGTCGCCTTGAGCTTGCGGTTGTCGAGCCCGCGCCCGAAGCGCAGCTGGTTGACCATCTCGTCCGGGAACCTGGCCCCGAGGCGGCGAAGCGGCGCCGCGATCGCGCCGGTCCCCCAGGGCGGCAGCACCGGCAGGGGGCGCTTTCCGAGCAGCCCGATCACCTCGGAGAGCGCGAGCACGCCGTCGGCGGCAACGTTGTATGTCCCCGGGATGTCGTGCAGTGCCGCGTGCTCGAGCGCGTGGACGACGTCGTCCTCGTGGACGAACTGACAGCGCGGGTCGAAGCCGAGCACCATCGGCACCAGCGGAAGCCCGAACATGCGCGCGTGCGAGGTCGCCAGGTGCGGGCCGAGCACGTTGGTGAACCGCAGCACCGTCGCGGTGACGTTGGAGCTGCGGTCGGCGAACTCGTCGACGGCGGCCTCGGCCTCGACGATGTCGCGCTCGATTGCCGTGCCAGGTGAGTGGGGGCGCCGCATGTCCTCGGTGAAGAAGGCCGGGTCGTCCTGCTCGCAGCCGTAGTAGTGCGCCGAGCTCTTGAAGACGTACTTGCGCACCGGGGAGCCGCCGGTCGCGCAGGCCGCGAGGATGTTCATCGTCCCGATGACGTTGTTCTCGTGCGCGAGGCGCGGCGCCGTCGTCATCGAGTCGACGACGAGGCGGCTGTCGATCACGGTGTCGATCTCGGCCGCGGTCACGATGCGCTGGATCAGGGAGTGCTGGTTGGAGACCTTGACGAACTCGGTCCGGGTCAGCTCGCGCGTCGGGTCGCGGTTGTCGACGCCGATGATCGTCTCGATCTCGGGATGGGACTCCAGCGCCTGGGCCAGGCGGCCGCCCCAATAGGTCGACAGACCGGTGACGAGGACGCGCTTGGTGGTGTGGGCCGGTTGCCGGGTCATGGTCTCCCCCGCCGCGTCGTGCTCGCTCATCCGAACCACACGGACTTTCTCTCCCCAACCATCTCGTGCAGGTTCTCCTGGATCCGCGCCCGGATCTCCTGCGCGACCGTCTGCACCAGGCCCTTGTCGGATGCCGGGTCGGACCCCATGCCGACGGTGTCAATCGGCTCGAGGAAGCGGAGCTTGAACTTGGCCGGCAGGTAGCCGAGCATCCCGAGCGGCCCCAGCAACGGGAAGGTCGGGGTGATCGGGAAGTACAGCAGCCCCGTCATGCGCTGCAGCAGCTTGGCCTGCGCGAAGACGGGCGCCGCCTCCTCGGCGCCGACCACGCACACCGGGACGAGCTTGGCCTCGGCGCGCATCGCCGCCTCGACGAAGCCGCCGCGGCCGAAGCGCCGCAGCCGGTAGCGCTCCTTGTAGAGCTTCTCGGTCCCCTTGCGCCCTTCGGGAAAGACGAGCACGAGCTGGCGCTCGTCGAATAACAGCCGGTGCACGTTGGCGGGGTGCGCGGCGACGCAGCCGATCTTCGGGATCAGCATCGAGAAGCCCGGATATCCCTTGAAGAAGTGCTCGACCGTGATGTTGAGCGGCCGTGGCTGAGGATGCTCGTCGCGGATCGCCTTGGCGATCATCGCCGCGTCCGGCGGCAATGCCCCCGAATGGTTGGAGACCAGCAGCGCACCGCCGTCGCTGGGGACGTGCTCGATTCCCTCGACCTCGCAGCGAAACCAGTAGCGGTAGAAGAACTCGATCAGCGTCGCGTCGAAGACGCCCTCGACGCGCTCCGAGCGGCCCCAATCGTCGACCCGGCGCTCGGGCTCGATCGCCGGCAGCAGGTCGCGCATGCGCTCGACCTCGCGGCGCGCGGGCAGGGGGCGCTCGTCGGCGTCGGTGGCGGGTGCGTCGTCGCGGCCGGAGAGCGAGGTTCGGTCAGGCGTCATCGGCGCGGATTCTCGCAGCTATGCTCCCGCTCGCCCGTGCCGATAAGAGACCCCGGCCGGAGCCGCGCTTCTTGAATTACCAACTGCACCCAGCGTCTCGCGGCAGAGCCGCGCTCTAACACATGCGCACCAAGGACCAGGTCCGCAAGGCGGTCTGGAAGGCGATGGACCGGGAGGGCGTGTCGCGCTTTCCGGGCGCCGAGGGCAGGATCCCCAACTTCGCCGGCGCAAAGCTCGCCGCCGAGCGCCTCGCGGGCAGCCGCGTCTGGAAGCGCGCCCGCGTGATCAAGGCGAACCCCGACTCGCCGCAGACCCACGTCCGCCGGCTCGCGCTCGAACAGGACAAGGTCGTCGTGATGGCAGTGCCGCGCCTTCGCGATGCGCACCCGTTTCGCGTCCTGGACCCTCGAAAGCTCAGCAAGAAGGCAATTCGCGAAGCGGCCACGATCAAGGGCGCGCTGCGTCACGGCCGCGTCGTCGCCCTCGAGGAGATCCCGGTGATCGACTTCGTGCTCTGCGGCTCGGTCGCCGTCAACCTCAACGGCGCCCGCGTCGGCAAGGGCGGCGGCTTCTCTGACCTCGAGTACGGAATCCTGATCGACGAGGGCCGCATCGACGAGCGCACGGTCGTCGCGACGACCGTGCATCCGATCCAGATCCTGCGCGAGAACCTGCCGGCGATCGGACACGACCTGCCGGTGGACATGATCGCGACCCCGCGCGCGGTGATTGAGGTCGAGCGCGCCTTCGACCGGCCGCGAGGGATCCTCTGGGATCACCTCCAGCCGCCGCAGATCCGCGAGATCCCGGTGCTCGAGCGGATGGGATACGCGTAGTGGCGCGGAACGGCAACCGCCAGTCGGTGTGGCTTCTACCGCCACCCGGGAAGCGACCCGACGCGACGCCGGCCGACGGCCCCGACCACTACGGCAATCCCGATCCCGAGTGGCTGCAGGTCGACTGGCGCGAGCACCTGCGGAGAGTCGACGTCGACGGCGCCGAGGTCAACTACGTCGAGATGGGCGAGGGGCCCGCGCTCGTCCTCGTTCACGGCCTGTCGGGCTGCTGGCAGAACTGGCTCGAGCAGATCCCCCACTTCGCGCGCACCCACCGCGTCCTGGCGCTCGACCTCCCGGGCTTCGGCGACAGCCCGATGCCGCCGTGGGACATCAGCATCCCGCGCTACGGCGAGCTGCTCGACGGCTTCTGCCGCGTGCTCAACGTCCACTCCAGCACCCTGGTCGGCAACTCGATGGGCGGCTTCATCTCCGCCGAGGCCTCGATCGCCCAGCCCGACTGGGTCGAAAAGCTCGTCCTGGTTTCGGCGGCCGGCATCACCCACGCGCGGATGCGCAAGGAGCCAGCCGCGGTGGTGGCGCGGATGGCGGCCGCCGCGGCGCCGCTCGCGGTCCGCCTCCAGGCCAGCTCGCTGCGGCGCCCGCGGTTGCGCTGGGCCGCCTTTCGCGGCGTCTTTCACGCCCCGCACCGGATGCGACCCGAGCTGCTTTGGGAGCAGTACACCGGCGCGATCGACGCACCCGGCTTTGCGGACGCGCTTCGAACCCTGATCGGCTACGACTTCACCGACCGCCTCGAGGACGTCGAGGACCCGACGCTGATCGTGTGGGGGAGAAACGACCGCGTCGTGCCTTCCACCGACGCCACCGGCTACGCCAAGCACCTGCGCAACTCGCGCGTCGTGATCTTCGACCGCTGCGGTCACTGCCCTCAGCTCGAGCGGCCGCTGCGCTTCAACCGGCTGTTGGAGGAGTTCATCGGGGAGGAGGACGGCGGTGAGCTCGCGCGGGCGACGGACGCTGCGGCGACCGGCCGCGCGCCCGAGGCCGAGACGGTCGACTAGGGGTTGGGGCTGGGTGGAGGATGCCCGGGCGGCGGGCTTAGCCCGCGCTCGCGGGCTCCAGCATTGCCTGGGCTGTATTTGCCGCGCATATGCGGGTCAATACCGGCCAGGTGCCTAGGATGTGATCGCGCCCTCGGAGGCCGAGGAAACCGTTCGTGCGTACTTCGCCATCACGCCGGTCTCATAGGCCGGCGGGGGCGATTCGAACTCGGCCAGGCGGGCGGCGATCTCGTCGCCTGAGAGGTCGACCTCGATGCGGCGGCCCTCGATGTCGATCGTCACCTCGTCGCCATCGCGCAGCGCGGCTATCGGGCCGCCCTTGACGGCCTCGGGCGCGACGTGGCCGACCATCAGGCCGCGGGTCGCGCCCGAGAAGCGGCCGTCGGTTAGCAGGGCCACCTGCTCGCCGAGGCCCTCGCCGACGAGCGCTGCGGTCACCTGGAGCATCTCGCGCATCCCGGGCCCGCCGGCGGGGCCCTCGTTGCGGATCACGACGATGTCGCCGGCGACGACCTTCTGGTCCTTTACGGCGCGAAAGCAGTCCTCCTCGGACTCATAGACGCGCGCCGGGCCGGACTGGCCCTTGCGCTCGGTCCCGGCGAGCTTTACGACCGCGCCCTCGGGGGCGAGGTTTCCGCGCAGGATCGCGAGACCGCCCTCGCTCTTGAGCGGGTCGTCGAGGGGCCGCACGACCTCCTGGCCGGCGGCCTCCTTAGCCTCGGCGGCCTCCTCGCCGATCGTGCGGCCGGTGACGGTCAGCTCGTCTTTGTGCAGGATCCCGGCCTCGGCGAGGCGCTTGAGGATCAGCGGCACGCCGCCGGCACGGTAGAGGTCGGTGGCGACGAAGCGCCCGCTGGGCTTGAGGTCGGCGAGCAGGGGCGTGCGCCGCGAGATGCGCTCGAAGTCGTCGATATCGAGCTCGATCCCGGCCTCGCGCGCAACGGCGAGCAGGTGCAGCACGCCGTTGGTCGAGCCTCCCGCGGCGCAGATCGTCGCGATCGAGTTCTCGAGCGAGTTGCGGGTGATGATCCTGCTCGGCCGCAGGTCGTCCTCGAGCACCCTCATCGCGAGCTCGCCGATGCGCTCCGCGACCGTGCGCTTGTCACCGTCCTCGGCGGGCACCATCGCCGAGCCGGCGGGCGATATCCCGAGCGCCTCGAAGGCGCAGGCCATCGTGTTCGCGGTGAACTGGCCGCCGCAGGCGCCGGCGCCCGGGCTGGCGACGTCCTCGAGCTCGCCGAGGTCCTCGTCGGACATCTCGCCCGCTGCGTGGGCCCCGATCGCCTCGAAGACGTCGACGATCGTCACGTCCTCGCCGTGCCAACGGCCGGGTGCGATCGAGCCTCCGTAGAGCATCAGCGCAGGGATGTCGAGGCGGGCGAGCGCCATCACGCAGCCGGGGATCGTCTTGTCGCATGCCGACAGCCCGACCAGGGCGTCGAACTGGTAGCCGCGCGCGGTCAGCTCGATCGAGTCGGCGATCACCTCGCGGCTTACCAGGGACGTCTTCATCCCCTTGGTCCCCATCGTGATGCCGTCGGAGATCGCGATCGTGTTGAACTCCATCGGGGTCCCCCCCGCGGCGCGCACGCCGTCCTTGATCGGTTCAGCGAGGTCGCGGAGATGAAAGTTGCACGGCATCGCGTCCGTCCACGTGTTGGCGACCCCGATCGTCGGCCGCGAGAGCGCGTCGTCGCCGTAGCCGATGCCCTTCATGTAGGCGCGCGCGGCGGCGCGGTCGGGTCCGTCGAAGACCGCGCTCGAGCGCGGGCGCGGGGCGCTCACGACGCCACCGCCGTGCGCTGAGCCTCTGCTCGGGCGCGCCGCGACTGCCAGTCGGCGAGCCGGCGCAGGTCGCGGCGGACGTGGGCGGGGTCGATCTGGCGCCCGACGAGGTGCATGTTGGCGTCGGCGATCAGGCCGTGCTCGTCGCCGTGCAGCGCCATCCACTTGGCGAGCACGTCGTCGGCGTCTGGGAGCTGCTCGCCGCCGCGCGGCTCGCTGAGGTCGGGAAACGCGACGCAGTACTCGCTCAGCAGCTCACCGCTCTCGGTGTCGTAGGCGACGATCGGCCGGTGCGGATAGATCAGGTAGCCGTAGCCACCTTCACCCGAGCCGGCCCCGCGGCCGAGCACGCGGACGAAGCCGAGCTGCTCGTACATCTCGTAGTCGGCGCCGTCGACCACGGATCGCAGCAGCTCGCGTGCACGGCGCTCGGCGCGCCGCTCGCGCCCCGGGTCGTAGTCCGGGATCACCTCGCGATCCCGGCGTCGGAGCCAGCGCATGGCTCTAGCCGCCGGCGGCGGGCGGAAAGAAGATGACCTGCTCGGCGTCGCGCGGGACCTCGGCGAAGTCGCGCACCATGACGGCCTCGCGGCGCCCGCCCGCGATCGCGGTGGGCACCGCGGCCCACATCCCCTGATCGAGCTGGCGGCGAAACTCCTCGATCAGACGCTGCTCATCCTCGGAGACCTCGGGATCGCCCTCGGCGAGCAGGACGTCGCCGCGGCCGGGTTTCATGCGCAGCAGCCTCATGCGCTGATTATGGCAGCGGGCACCGGGGACGGATCAGGTCCGCCGCGCCTCGAGGCCGAGCACGTCGACCGGTCCCGCACCGGCACCGATCTCCCGCAAACCACGCTTCACGGCCTCAGAGGTGATCCGCTTTGCCTCGCGCGCCGCGTCGCGCACGCCGGCTCCGCGCGCGAGCTGGGCGGCCAGAACCGAGGAGTGCGTGCAGCCCGACCCGTGCGAGGCACCGTCGGGATGGCGCGGGCCCTCGATGCGCAAAGGCTCACCCTCGTCGTCGACCAGGACGTCGGCGTTGTCGGCCGTGTGGCCACCGGTCACGATCGCGGCGCGCGGGCCGAGGGCGCGTACCGCGCGGGCGAGCTCCACCTGGTCGGCCCCCTCCCCCAGTCCGGTCAGCTCGCGTGCCTCGAGCAGGTTGGGGGTGGCGACCGTCGCGAGCCGCAGCAGCCGCTTGACGAGGGCGTCGCGGGCCGAAGGGTCGAGCAGCACGGCGCCGCTCTCGGCGACCAGGACGGGGTCGATGACGACCGGCGCATCACCCGTCAAGCCGAGCGCCTCGACGACGGCGTCGATCGTCTCGACGCCTCCGAGCATGCCGACCTTCACCGCGTCGACGCCGATGTCCTCGGCGACGGCGCGCACCTGGGCGACGATGATCTCAGGCGGGACCGAGTGCACCGCGTCGACCGCGACGGTGCTCTGCGCGGTGATCGCCGTGATCGCCGCCGTGCCGTGGACGCCGCAGCGCGCAAACGCCTTGAGGTCGGCCTGGATCCCGGCGCCGCCGCCGGAGTCCGACCCGGCGATCGTGATCGCCACGGGGATGCGTCGGCCTGCGCCCATCGCGATCAGCTTATGAGCCCCGCGGACGCGTGCCCCTGGCGGGACGGGCGAGCTGGGTGCGCGTGTAGGCGCCGGTGACATCGCTCTCGACGTAGCCGAGCAGCTCGAGGCGGGCGAGCGCGGCCGAGACCGCCGCGGCGTCGCCGCCGAGGCCCACCGCGACGTCGTCGGGACTTCTGCGTCCGGCCTCGATCTGGGTTAGGGCCGTGGCGAGAGGCTCGTCGAGCGCCGCTCCTGCGGCATCGACCGTCAGCCGCCCGGTGCCGAGCATGAGGTCGAGGACGTCCTCGGCGCCGCGAACGACGACAGCGCCATCGGCGATCAGGCCATTGGTGCCCTCCGACAGCCATGCGTTGACCGGGCCCGGCACGGCGCCGACCTCGCGCTGGAGGTCTGCGGCGAACCCGACGGTGATCAACGAGCCCGAGCGCGCCGCCGCTTCGACGACGACGGTCATGCGGCCGAGTGCGGCCATGATCCGGTTGCGGGCGGGAAACGTCCAGCGAAAGGCACCGGTGCCGGGCGGCAGCTCGGAGATCGCGACGCCTCGCTCGGCGACGATGCGCCGGTGCAGGCGCGCGTTCGAGGGCGGGTAGGCCCGGTCGGGGCCGCTGCCGAGCACCGCGATCGTGACGCCTCCGCCGTCGAGCGCCCCGCCGTGGGCGGCGGCGTCGATGCCGAGCGCGAGCCCGCTGATCACGGTGAGCCCGGCGGCCGCGAGCATCCGCCCGAGATCACGGGCCACGCCCTTGCCGTAAGCCGTGCCGCGCCGCGAGCCGACGATCGTCACGCCCGGCGCGTCGCGCAGCAGCGTCAGCGCGGCGAGATCGCCGCGACCGATCAGCGCCGCCGGCGCCTCGCCCCCGAGATCGTGAAGCGCCGGCGGGTAGTCGCGCTCGTGGCGGCACGTCACCCAGCATCCTGCGGCGGCGACTCGGCGACGCAGCTCGGCCGGGTCATCGGCCGCGGCCGCGGCCAGCACCCGGTCGGCCTTGCCGGCGGCGGTTGCCCGCACCAGCGCTTCGTCGGACAGCGCCAGCAGCTCGCGGCTTCGCGAGCCGGGCTGGGCGGTCGCTACGTGCTCGATGTAGCCCGCGAGACGGCCAAGCAGCAATGCCCGGCGCAGGCAGTCGTCGCAGGCGGCTCGCGCCGCGGTCGCGCCACTCACGGCTCGCCCGTGCGCCGGCGCTGGGCGAGCGCCTCGCCGACCGAGTCGGCTTCGATCTCGGCGCTGCCCCTGAGGTCGGCGATCGTCCGCGCGACGCGCAGCGCCCGCTCGTGGCCGCGGCCGCTGAGTCCCATGCCGGCGTGCCAATCGGCGAGCATCTCGCGGCCGGCCGCGTCGACGCCGCAGTGGCGCCGTGTCTCGGCAGAGGTCATCGAGGCGTTGGTCCTCCCAGGCCCGAGGCGGCGTGCCTGCACGTCGCGGGCGCCGATCACCCGCTCGCGCACAGCGGCGGATCCCTCGTCCGCAGGGCCTGACATCGCCGCTGCGCCGGGCTGGCCGACACGCACGAGGAGGTCGATGCGATCGGCGAGCGCACCGCTGAGCTTCGCCTTGTAGAAGCGCACCGACGGCGGCGTGCAACTACAGGCCGGCGAGTCCTCACCGCGACCGCAGGGGCAGGGGTTGGCCGCTGCCACGAGCATGAAGCGGCAGGGAAGCTCGACGCTGTGCCCGGCGCGGGCGACCGACACCCGGCCCTCCTCGAGCGGCTGGCGCAGCGCCTCGAGCGCCTGGCGTGAGAACTCACCGAGCTCGTCGAGAAAGAGGACTCCGCCGTGGGCCAGCGTGACCTCGCCCGGTCGCGGCGGGTTGCCGCCGCCGATCAGCCCCGCCGCAGAGATCGTGTGGTGGGGGGCGCGAAACGGCCGTGGCGAGAGCTGCCCCGCCGGCGGCGGACGACCGCAGACGCTCGCGATCCTCGTCACCTCGACCGACTCGGCGTGCGACGGTGGAGCCAGCAGCGAGGGAAGCCGGCGTGCGGCGAGCGACTTGCCGGCGCCGGGCGGGCCCGTGATCAGCACGCTGTGCCCGCCCGCGGCGGCGATCTCCAGCGTTCTGCGCAGCCCGGGCTGTCCGCGCAGGTCGGCGAGGTCGGCCGTGACGTCGGGCCCGCTGCCGTTATGCGCCGCGGTGGGCGGCGGTTCGTACGGGTCCAGCTCGCCCGCGGCGAGAGCTCGCAGCTGCGCGAGGCTGCGCAGCGGCGCCACCTCGACGCCGTCGATCAGCGCCGCCTCGGCGGCGTTGTCTGCCGCCACCGCCAGCCGCCGATGCCCCCGGCGGCGCGTTTCCTCGGACATCGCGAGTACGCCCGGGACCGGCCTGATGGAGCCGTCGAGCCCGAGCTCGCCGGCGAGGCACCAGCGCTCCAGCGCGTCGACCGGAAGCTGGTCCGCCGCCGCGATCAGCGCCGCCGCGATCGCGAGGTCGAGCCCCGGACCGGCCTTCGGGAGGTCGGCGGGCGCGAGGTTGGCGGTGATCCGCTGCAGCGGGAACTCGAAGTCGGAATTGGTCAGCGCGGCCCGGACGCGCTCGCGCGACTCGCGCACGGCGGCGTCGGGGAGCCCGACGAGCGAGAAGGCGGGCAGCCCGCGATGCACGTCGACCTCGACGGTGACCTGATGGGCGCTGACCCCGAGCAGGGTGAACGTACGAGCGGTAGCGAGCATTGCCGCGACCGTAGGCCGCCGCCGCGCAGCGATGTGGCGCAAGACGTCGCGGGATCGTCACGCAGCGCGCACGATCCGCGCGCCCGAGCGGCCTACGGTCCGCGAGGTGGTCGAGCTCGCATGACCCACGCCCGTCAGCGACTCGGTCGCGCTGCCGAGGACATCGCAGCCGTCCGCCTCGAGGCGGACGGCCTGCGGGTCGTGCGGCGAAACGCGCGCACGCGGCTGGGCGAGCTCGACATCGTCGCCCTCGACGGCGACGTGCTGGCCTTCGTCGAGGTCAAGGCTCTGCGCGCCGGGGCCCGGGCGGGGCCGGAGCGGCCCGTGCTCGCCGTCGGGCGCGCCAAGCAGGTAAGGCTGCGGCGCCTCGCGCGCGAGTGGCTGGCGGTCGAGGGCGGCGGCGCCCTAGGCGGCGTCCGCGCGTTTCGCTTCGACGTGATCGGGGTGCTGTTCGACCGCGACGGCGGGGTCGCGTCCTACGAGCACATCCGCGACGCCTTCTGAGTCTTGTCCGGCAGGTTCCGCAGGCCCGGCTTCTCCGAGATCGCCTGGCATCGGCTCGCCGCCGAGCGCGAGCTGGCTGTAGGCGATCGAGTTGAACGAGCGCCGGTGCAGGACCGAGATCCCGACGTCGCGGATCGCGGCGCGGTGCTCGGGGGTCGAGTAGCCGACGTTGCCGGCGAAGTCCCAGCCGGGGTAGGTGCCCTCGGCGCGGTGCATGTAGCGGTCACGCGTCACCTTGGCGATGATCGAGGCGGCCGCGATCGCGGCGCTCGTCTTGTCGCCGTCGATCACGGCCTGGTGTTCGACCCGGCACCCCGGCAGCCGGAACCCGTCCGAGAGGCAGATCGCGCCTTCGATCGAGACGCGCTCGAGGCAGCGTGCCAGGGCCGCGATATTCGAAACGTGCAGGCCGCGCGAGTCGATCCCGCCCACGCAGCGCACGTCGACGGCGACGCGGCGCGCCGCGCGCAGAACGACGGGATAGAGCTGCTCGCGCTCTTCGCGGCTGAGCATCTTCGAGTCGTTGAGCAGCCCGAGCGCGATGCGGTCGCGGCGCGCGAGCGTCTCGTGGTCCAGCAGCACGCCGGCGGCGACCAGCGGGCCCGCGAGCGATCCCCGGCCGGCCTCGTCGGCGCCGGCGACGTAACGACTCCCAAGCGAGCGGTCGTAGCTAAACAGCCGGCTGGCGCGCCTGCGCCGGCGCTTGCCAACGGCCTTGGGCAGCGCCCTCGGCGCGGCCGGCGGCGCCGCCGCGCGGCTAGAAGATTCCGATCCGGTCTGGGGGCCAGTAGGTGGCAAAGGCCTGCCCGACTATCCAGTCGCGGGGTACGGGGCCGAACGCCCGGCTGTCGTCGCTCGCCCCACGATTGTCGCCCATCATGAAGTAATGATCGGGTGGAATCGTTATCTCGTCCTTGAGCTCACACTCGGCCAGACCGCGGCAGGGGCGGATAAAGGGCTCGTCGGCGATCTCGCCGTTTACGACGGGATGGCCGTTTTGGATGTAGAGGCGGTCACCGGGGCCCGCCACGATGCGCTTGATGAAGTTCTCGTCCGCCATCTCCGGCGTCGGCTCGGGGCAGGGCTGGGCAGGTGGGTGGTCGACCCCGCACTCCTGGCCACCGCTCTCGGCTCCGATCGGCGGGTGAAAGACGACGATGTTGCCGATCTCGGGATCCTGGAACCGGTAGTTGAAGCGGCTGACCAGGACGCGCTGGCCGATGTCGAGCGTCGGCTCCATCGAGCCCGAGGGAATCTGGAACGGCTTGACGACGAAGGCCTGGATCACGAGCGCTAGCCCGATCGCCATGGCGACGATCACGACGAGCTCTACGACTGCCCCGCGCCCCGTTGTCGGCTTCGGGATCAGCGGCCCGACCCGCCGGACTCCGTCTCGTCTCCCTCGTCGTCGGCGTCGGTTTGGCCTTCGGCCTCGGCTGGGCCGTCATCCTCGGCTGGATCGCTGTCCGCAGTCGGATTGTCACCCTCGGCTGGATCGTCACCCTCGACTTCGGGCTCAGTAGAGGCTTCGGCCTGACCGGCCTCGGGTTGCTCGCCTCCGTCGGCGCCGGCATCCTCGGGCTCTGAAGCCTGCTCGCCCACCTCGTCGCCGGCCCCTGTACTTTCCTCCGGCTCGATCGGCTCAGCCTCGGCGGCCGTCTCCCCCTCGGCGTCAACGGGCACGGGCTCGGCCTCGTCGGCGATCACGAGCTCGTCCTCGATTCCCCAGCGGCGCTCGGCGACGCGGGCGCGCTTGCCGACGCGGTCGCGCAGGTAATAGAGCTTTGCCCGCCTGACCGCGCCGCGTGCCACGACCTCGAGTTGCTCGACCTTCGGCGAGTGGACCGGGAAAGTTCGCTCTACGCCGACGCCAAACGACTGCTTGCGCACAGTGAAGGTCTCTCGCGCCCCGTTTCCCTGGCGCTTGAGCACGACGCCCTCGAAGACCTGGGTGCGGCGGCGCTCGCCCTCGATGACCTGAAAATGCACGCGAACGCGATCGCCGGGGGCGAACCTCGGCACCCGGGTCATCTGGCGCCGCTCGATGCTCTCGATGATGCTGCTCATGGTCTTGGCCGCACTTCGATCGTCACAGGTGAACCTCAAGGGGCCCTGAAACAGAAACTGACCCCTTCGGAGGGGTCAGCGTGGCCCGCGCGGCGCGCGAATGGTACCGAACGTCCTCCCGCCGGCCGTCAGCCCGCGGCGCGCTCGCGGCTGCGTTCGAGGCGCCAGCCGCGTACGCGCTCGTGGTCGCCCGACAGCAGGATCTCGGGAACCCCCCAGCCGCGGTAGGAAGCTGGGCGCGTGTAGTGCGGATACTCGAGGGCCCCATCCAGCGCTTCGCTGAACGACTCCTCGATCGCGCTCTCGGGCGCGCCGAGGGATCCCGGGAGCTTGCGCAGTACGGCATCGGCGACGACCATCGCCGGAAGCTCGCCGCCGGCGACGACATAGCGCCCAATCGAGACCGTGTCGGTGACGAGGTGCTCGCGCACGCGCTCGTCGACGCCCTCGTAGCGACCGCAGAGCAGCGTCAGGTCGAGCTCGCCGGCGAGCTCGCGGGCCAGCTCCTCGTCGAAGACCCGTCCCGAGGGCTCGAGCAGGACGATGCGCCGCCCGGCGCGCTGGTCACCGTATGCGGCCTCGAGCGCAGCGTCGACGACGTCGACCCGCAGCACCATCCCCGCGCCGCCGCCATAGGGCGTGTCGTCAACCTGCCCGGCGCCCAGCGGCGTCGTGTCGCGGTAGTTGACAAAGCGCACCTCACTGCCCTCTCGCACGGCATTCTGGACATGGCGCTGAGCCGAGAACCACTCGAACGCCTCGGGAAAGAGGGTGAAGATGTCCAATCTCATGCGAGCGAGCGGGAGCGGAGGAGATGGCGCAGCTATTCCAGGATCTCGACGATCACCCGGCGGTCGGAGCGCGTCGCGGCGGCCTTGGCGACCGTGCGCAGGGAGTTGGCGATTCGCCCGCCGCGTCCGATCACGCGACCGAGGTCGTCGTCGGCCACGGTGACCTCCAACACCAGGTCAGCGCCCTCGTCGACCTCCTCGACACTGACCGAATCGGGGTCCTCGACGAGCGCCCGGGCCAGGTACTCGATCAGCTCGCGCACTGGCCCGGCGCTCACGGGGCCACTCAGTTCGAGCCGGTCGTCCCGATGCCCTGGGTGCGCAGCAGCACGGCGGCGGTCTTCGAGGGCTTTGCCCCGTGGTCGAGCCAGTACTGGGCGCGCTCCCCGTCGATCGTGATCGTCGAGGGCTCTGTCTGCGGGTTGTAGTGCCCGATCGTCTCGATCATGCGCCCGTCGCGGGGCGAGCTGCGATCGGCGACGACCACGCGCCAAATCGGGTTCTTCGAGGACCCGACCCTTCTGAGACGAATTCGAACGGCCATGCGGCGGGAGAGGTTAGCGCCCCCGCATCAGCTGCTCGGGGTTGGGCATCTTGCCCTCGGCGAGCTGCTTCATCAGCTTGCGCATCTGGCCGAACTGCTTCGTCAGCTGGTTGACCGCCTGCACGGTCGTGCCCGACCCCAAGGCGATCCGCTTGCGACGCGAGCCGTTGATGGAGTCGGGTCGAGCTCGTTCGGCCGGGGTCATCGAGAGGATGATCGCCTCGAGGCGGTCGAGCTCGCGCTCGTCGACGTTGGCGTTGCGCAGCTCCTTCATCGCGCCGCCCATCCCGGGCATCATCCCGAGCAGATTGGAGATCGGGCCCATCTTGCGCACCTGCTTCATCTGCTGGAGGAAGTCTTCGAGCGTGAACGTCTGTTGGCGGATCTTGCGCTCGAGCTCTGCGGCCTGGTCCTGGTCGACCTGCTCCTCGGCCTTTTCGATCAGCGACAGCACGTCGCCCATCCCGAGGATGCGGCTCGCCATGCGCTCGGGGTGAAAGCGCTCCAGCTCTGAGAGCTTCTCGCCCGTCGAGGCATACATGATCGGCTTGCCCGTGACCGCCTTAACCGACAACGCGGCGCCGCCGCGGGCGTCGCCGTCGAGCTTTGTCATCAGCACGCCGTCGAACTCGGCTCGCTCGGAGAACTGCTCGGCGACGTTGACGGCGTCCTGACCCGTCATCGCGTCGAGCACGAGCAGGACGTTGTGCGGCTTGACGCGCTTGCGGATCGCGACGAGCTGATCCATCAGCTCCTCGTCGACGTGTAGCCGGCCCGCCGTGTCGACGATCAACACGTCGCGGTCGTCGCCCTTGGCCTGGCCGAGCGCCCAATGCGCGACCTCGACGGGGTCGCGATCGGTGCCCTGGCTGTACACGGTGGCCCCGGCCTGCTTGCCGACCGTGATCAGCTGCTCGACCGCCGCGGGGCGCTGCAGGTCGCAGGCCGCCAGCGCGACGTCCTTGCCGTCCTTGGCGAGCTGCTTGGCGAGCTTCGCGCAGGCGGTCGTCTTTCCCGACCCCTGAAGCCCGGCCATCAGAATCACGGTCGGTCCCGAGGAGGCGAACGCGAGGTCGCGCGACGCCCCGCCCATCAGGTTCGCGAGCTCCTCGTTGACGATCTTTACGACCTGCTGGCCGGGGTCGAGGCTCTCGAGCACGCCGGCGCCCAGACAGCGCTCCTTGACCTGGGCGGTGAACGACTTGACGACCTTGAAGTTGACGTCGGCCTCGAGCAGCGCGAGCCGGATCTCCCGCATCGCCGCGTCGACGTCTGACTCGCTCAGCTTGCCGCGCTGGCGGACGTCGGACAGCGTGGACTGGAGGCGCTCGGAGAGCTGGTCGAACATTGCCCGGACCAGCTTAGGGCTCGAAACCGCCGGGTGGTCGAAGCTCTACTTGCTGGTCGCGGTCCAGCTGAGAACGCCGGTGTCGCACTGCTTGAGGACCCCCGAAAAGACGAGGTTTGAGGTGATCCTCACGGTGCCGCTGGCGGTCCCATTGCGGGCCACCTTCCCGGTTACGACCCATTCCTCGAACTCGTCGCCTACGCCAACTCTCCATGTTCCCGAAAACTGCCGCTTGTTCACCTTCAGGTTGCCTTCGAAGTTCGAGCCGTGCGGGTAGTAGGAGATGCTGGAGCCGGCGCTGCTGGTGCAGGTCTGGTAGATGCCGTCCTCGGAGAGGAGGAAAACATCCTTTAGCTTCTTGCCGTCGAACCCCGCCCTGAACTTGATCGTCGCCGGAGGGGGAGCGTCGCCTTCGTTGTCGGGGGCGGCTAGGGGCAGGTCGACCGGCCCCTCGTACCCGGATACCTTGGCCGCGCTGAGCGGCGCCGCGACTCCAAACGCGACGCATGCCGCTGCCGCAGTCAGGGCCAGAAGCGTTGCTCGTCTCATGCTCAATCCCCTTCGTAGCCCGAAGAGAATTGCCCCCCGGTACATTCGACTCACGCCCCAAGTTCGTCTGGGGCGTGCCGCGCATGATAGGGCATATGTGCCATATCGCACTTTTTGAGCGCGCCTTGGGCCGGACCTTGGTATTCGTGCCGACCTAGGCTCCCAGCAGCGCCGTGGCGAACTCGCGCGAGTCGAAGGGGCGCAGGTCCTCGAGGCCCTCCCCCACTCCGATCAGCTTCACCGGGATCTCGAGCTCGCCCGCGATCGCCAGCGCGATGCCGCCCTTGGCCGTGCCGTCGAGCTTGGTCAGCACGGCGCCGCTGAGTTCGACGGCCGCTGAGAAGGCCTGGGCCTGACGCAGCCCGTTCTGGCCCGTCGTCGAGTCGATCGTGATCAGGGTCTCGTGCGGGGCGCCGTCGAGCTTCTTGGCGACGACGCGGCGCACCTTGGCGAGCTCCTCCATCAGGTTGCCGTGCGTGTGCAGGCGGCCGGCGGTGTCGACGACCACGACGTCGATGCCACGCGCCTCGGCGGCCGAGATCGCGTCGAACGCGACCGCGCCGGGATCGGTTCCCGGCTTGGCCTTGACGATCTGCGAGCCCGAGCGCTCGGCCCAGGTCTCAAGCTGCTCGACCGCGGCGGCGCGATAGGTGTCGCCGGCGGCCAGGATCACCGACAGCCCGAGCTCGTTTGTCAGCTGCCAGGCGAGCTTGCCGATCGTCGTCGTCTTGCCCGATCCGTTGACGCCGACCATCATCAGGACCGCGGGGCGCTTGGAGACGTCGATCCTCGGCTCGCCCGTGGCGGCGACCTCGGCAAGCAGCTCGATCAGGCGTTCGCGCGCGGCCTCGGGCCCCTCCACTTCCTTGTTTTCGACCTCCATCTCGAGCTTGCCGACCACGTCGGCGGTGGTTCGCGCGCCGACGTCGGCGAGGATCAGGGTCTCCTCGAGGCGCTCCCAGGTTTGTTCGTCCAGCGTGTCGCCGAGGCTCGCCGCGAGCTCGGCACCGAACGCCTGGCGGCTCGTCGACAGGCTCTCGCGCAGGCGGCGAAAGACGCCGCGGCGCTCTTCGGATGCATCCTCCGATGCGTCCTCTGAAGCGG
>Ga0136620_10000316_pt1 | contig 22133 bp, 19 predicted proteins | sample AntDrymUQ4162106_2_FD_104806 | JGI IMG/M metagenome (GOLD analysis project Ga0136620, IMG submission 104806) | Polar desert sand microbial communities from Dry Valleys, Antarctica - metaG UQ416 (21.06) | ecosystem: Environmental > Terrestrial > Soil > Desert | place: Antarctica: Dry Valley... | reverse complement strand
GCGGAAGACCCGTTGCCGCCTGGAGCTGGGCCAACCCCATTGATCCACCCGCGTCGGCCAGTCGTTCCACGAGCTGCAGGGCGCGGTCGATCGACTGGACTCCGCTGCCAGAGTCCGTCTGCATTTATCGACCCCCATTCCCGCCGGTGGTTCCGCAATATGGAAACCTACCTGACTCCTGCGACTTGCCTTGACCCAGCCCGCCTGCGGCTCTAACGTTTCCACTAGACAGATAAGTTTTTCCGTATGGTGGAGGTTTCGGTGGGCCACGGCCGACGGTATCTCGTGAACTGCTCCATCTTGTTCGCCGAGCTTCCACTGCTCGAGCGACCGGAAGCGGCCAAGGCAGCCGGCTTCGACGCGGTGGAGTTCTGGTGGCCGTTTCCCGCGGCGGCTCCGGGAGACGCGGAGGTGGACGAGTTCGTGGCAGCGGTCAAGGACGCCGGGGTGCAGCTCGTCGGGCTGAACTTCGCGGCCGGCGACATGCCTGGGGGCGACCGTGGCCTGCTCTCGTGGCCGGGGCGGGGCGCGGAGTTCCGCGACAGCGTCGCGATCGCCGTCGGCATCGCCGACCAGCTGGGCACCGAGGCCTTCAACGCCCTGTACGGCAACCGCCTCGACGAGGTCAGCGCGGACGAGCAGGACGACCTGGCCGCCGCGAACCTCGCCTTCGCCGCCGAGGCGGCTGGTCGAATGGGTGCGGTCGTCTTGCTGGAGCCGGTCAGCGGCTCGCCGAGCTATCCGCTGCTGTGTGCGGCGGACGCCGTGGCCGCGATCGAACGCGTTCAGCGGGCCTCCGGCGCAAACAACCTCCGGCTGCTGGCAGACCTTTACCACCTGTCGGTCAACGGCGACGACCTCGGCGAGGTCGTGGCTCAGCATGCGGATCGGGTCGGCCACGTGCAGATCGCGGACGCGCCCGGCCGGCATGAGCCCGGCACCGGTGAGCTCGACCTGGAACGTCACCTTGGTGCGCTGGAGCAGGCCGGCTACGCGGGCTGGGTCGGCCTGGAGTACACCCCGAGCACCAACACCGAGGAAAGTCTGCGCTGGCTGCCGCGCGAGCGGCGAGCAGCACGACAGTCGTGACGACTGCCATCGCACTCGAAGCTCAGGAGGGACAGCCATGACCACCATCGCGTTCATCGGGCTCGGCATCATGGGCGAGCCGATGGCCTCCCACCTCGTCGATGCTGGGCACGACGTCATCGGCTACAACCGGAGCCGCGCCGCGGTCGACCGTTTGGTGGAGCACGGCGGACGAGGCGCCGACTCGATCGCCGAGGCGGTGGCCGAGGCGGATGTGGTCATCACCATGGTCCCGGACAGCCCCGACGTCGAGGACGTCACGTACGGAGACGACGGCATCCACCACAACGCCAAGCCCGGCATGCTTCACATCGACTGCTCGACGATCAGACCTGACGTCGCCCGGCAGCTCGCCGCGGCCGGAGCCGAGCACGACGTGCGGGTCGTCGACGCGCCGGTCAGCGGCGGCCAGCCGGGAGCCGTCGAGGCCAAGCTGTCGATCATGGTCGGCGGTGCCGACGATGACGTGGAGGCCGCCCGTCCCCTGCTGGACGCGATGGGTTCGACGGTGGTCCATGTCGGACCGGCCGGCGCCGGCCAGACGGTCAAGGCCGCCAACCAGCTCATGGTCGCGGGCCACCTCGAGCTGCTGGCCGAGTCCATCGTGTTCCTGGAGGCGCACGGCGTCGACACCGCGGCCGCCGTAGAGGTCCTCGGCGGCGGGCTGGCGGGCAGCACGGTCCTGGAACGCAAGGCGACCGGAATGCTCGGACGCAGCTTCGAACCCGGCTTTCGGGTCGACCTGCACCACAAGGACCTCGGCATCGTCATGGCGGCGGCCCGCGAGGCCGGCGTCGCGATCCCCCTGGGGGCGCACGTCGCCGACCTGGTGAGCTCGCTGCGTGCCCAAGGGCACGGCGACCTCGACCACAGCGCACTGCTGCTGCTCGTCGAGCAGCTGGCCGGCCGCTCCTCGAGATCCGCCGACCAGTCCGAGGAGGCCTGAGACATGACCCGCATGCGAGCGGTCGATGCCGCCGTCTTGATCCTGGAGCGGGAAGGCATCAGTCGTGCCTTCGGCGTCCCGGGAGCCGCGATCAACCCGCTGTACAACGCGATGCTGCGCCGAGAGACCATCACCCACTACCTCGGGCGACACGTCGAAGGCGCGGTGCACATGGCCGAGGGCTACAGTCGGGCCAGCCCGGGCAACATCGGGTTGTGTCTGGCCACCAGCGGCCCCGGGGGCACCGACACGATCACCGGCCTCTACTCCGCGCTGGGCGACTCCGTGCCGCTGCTTGCCGTCATCGGCCAGGCGCCGGTCGCCAAGCTGCACAAGGAGGACTTCCAGGCCGTCGACATCGCCGCGGTCGCCAGCCCGGTCACCAAGCACGCCGAAACGGTCATGGAGCCGGCGCAGGTGCCGGGAGCCTTCCAACGGGCCTTCCACATCATGCGTTCTGGGCGACCGGGGCCGGTCCTACTCGACCTCCCACTGGACGTGCAGCTGGGTGAGATCGACTTCGACATCGACGCGTACGAGCCACTGCCGGTGGCAAGGCCCGCCGCCAGCCGGGCCCAGGCCGAGAAGGCCCTGGACCTCTTCGGGGCCGCGGACCGGCCGTTGCTCGTCGCGGGCGGCGGGATCGTCAACGCCGACGCCGCCGAGCTGCTGGTGCAGCTCGCCGAGCTGCTCAACGTGCCTGTTATCCCCACCCTTATGGGCTGGGGCGCCATCCCCGACGACCATCCGCTGATGGCCGGCATGGTGGGGCTGCAGACCGCCCACCGCTACGGCAACGCCACGATGCTGGCATCGGACTTCGTCATGGGCATCGGCAACCGGTGGGCCAACCGGCACACCGGTGGCCTCGACGTCTACCGCGCCGGACGCAAGTTCGTGCACATCGACATCGAGCCGACCCAGATCGGTCGTATCTTCACCCCCGACCTCGGCATCGTGTCCGACGCGAAGGCGGCGCTGGAGCGGCTGATCGAGGTGGCCACCGAGCGCCAGGGCGCCGGGACGCTGCCGGACCGCGTCGCCTGGGTCGCCGAGTGCGCCGAGCGCAAACGCACTCTGCAGCGGCGCACCGACTTCCCAAACGTGCCGATCAAGCCGCAACGGGTGTACCAGGAGATGAACAGGGTGTTCGGCCGCGACACCCGCTACGTGAGCAACATCGGACTCTCGCAGATCGCCGGCGCGCAGTTCCTGCACGTGTACAAGCCGCGCGGCTGGATCGACGCGGGGCAGGCCGGCCCGCTCGGCTGGACGGTGCCGGCGGCGCTCGGTGTCTGTGTTGCCGACCCCGAGTCGACGGTGGTCGGGCTTTCCGGCGACTGCGACTTCCAGTTCCTGGTCGAGCAGCTGGCCTGCGGCGCGCAGTTCAAGCTGCCCTACATCCAGGTGGTGGTGAACAACTCATACCTCGGCCTGATCCGACAGGCGCAGCGCAGCTTCGAGATGGACTACTGCGTGCAGCTCGCGTTCGAGAACGTGAACTCACCCGAGCTGGACAGCTACGGCGTCGACCACGTCAAGGTGGCCGAGGGGCTGGGATGCAAAGCCTTGCGGGTACGTGACCCCGAAGAGTTGGTCGCCGGCTTCGAGAAGGCGCTGGCGATGATGGAAGAGTTCCGCGTGCCTGTCGTCGTCGAGGTGATCCTCGAAAAGGTCACCAACATCGCCATGGGAACCGAGCTGAACAACACCACGGAGTTCGAGGAGCTGGCAGACATCTAGCTAACCTCGGTCATTCATGAGGCGGTCGTGGTGAGGGCTCACGCGGTCGTGGTGAGGGCTCACGCGGTGTGATGCTTCAGGTCGGTGGTCGGGATCGTCTCCGGGTATGACGGTGAGCCGGCTGGCGCTGCCGGGTGCAGTTCTCCGGGTTCCTCGGGTCGTGGGTGAACGGGTGGTCAGGCGGGTTGCGGGATGGCTGCGATGTTGGCGAACACCGCGACGATCGCAGCTGCCCAGGGCCAGGTTTCGGGGATTCTGGAGCCGGCGCCGGCGGACGCTGTGGGTGAGTCGGGCCGGGACGTGCAAGAACCGGTAGCGCAGTGATTTTGGCTCGCACACCATGAGCACTTTGGCGTCGCCGGTGAACGCCAGGAGTCGGGTCCAGGCGGTCAGGTCCGCTGCGACGGCGGTGAGCATCAGCCAGGCCTGGTTGATCGCGAACTCTCGGGACGGGAACCGGCCCAGGCCGGTGTCCTTGGCGTGCCGGATCCGGTCCTCGACCCGGGCGTGAGCCCGATGCCGGGCCTCAAGGAAGGCCAGTTGTCCGTCTTTGGTGTTGGTGACGAAGGCCTGGTAGCGCCAGCCATCACGTTCCTCGAACAACGACAGCTGCGCACCAGGGTGGGGTCGTTCCCGACGAATTATGACCCGCATCCCTTCGGGCCAACTCGACAGGTCGAGCAGCCCGGTGAGTTGCCTTGCCCGGATACAAGGACATCGTCGAACAATCCACAGAGGAGAGATCATGACCCAGGCAGTGGCGGCTGTGGTCCGCGAGCAGATTGTGGTCGAGGCGCCGATCGAGCGAGCGTTCACCGTGTTCACCGAACGGTTCGGCGACTTCAAGCCGCCCGAGCACAACCTTCTCAGGGCGGCGATCGCCGAGACCGTGTTCGAACCGCGAGTCGGCGGCCACATCTACGACCGCGGCATCGACGGCACCGAGTGCCGCTGGGCGCGCATCCTTGCCTACGAGCCGCTGGACCGCGTCGTGTTCAGCTGGGACATCAGCCCGCAGTGGCAGATCGAGACCGAGCCGGACAACACCAGCGAGGTCGAGGTCCGTTTCGTCGCCGAGACCCCGCAGCGCACCCGGGTCGAGCTGGAACACCGCAACATCGACCGGCACGGCCCGGGCTGGGAGTCCGTCAGCGAGGGCGTCGCCGACGATGCCGGATGGCCGCTGTATCTGGCCCGATACGCCGCGCTGCTCACCGAGGGCAGCTGAATGCCCGCCGATCCATACGTCAACTGGCGAAAGAGGCGGAACTGTTGCGATCAGTGCTGTCAGGCACCGAGGACTCGAGGCGTTGCACTCAACCCTGCTGCACCACATGACCGACACGGCAGGGTCACCGTGTACCCGGTCGGATCGGCACCGCGCGGCCTCGGAAGGGCGAGCACGTTCACAGCATGCCTGCGAGCCGCTGCACGACCAGTAGTCCCTCGGGGGTGCCGGGCCAGTGCCGGGGCAGGGCACCCGGGCCCGCCCTGCGGACCACCGCACGGAGGGTGAGGGCAACGATGATCGCGTCATCGGCGTAGCCGACAACGGGAATAAGGTCAGGGACCAGGTCAACGGGTAGCAGCAGGTAGCCGACGAGTAACCCGAGCCGGATCCTGACTCCGCTCGGCAGCTCCGGTCACTGGCGAGCCGACGCACCAGTCCGATCGCGTCGGGCAGGATCCGCAACCCGTCGCTCAGCTTTGCCGGGTCGGTCTCACGCCGCTGGGTCAGCCAAAGGGTGGCCAGCAAGGCAAGCCACGCCATCACGAGTCCACCGACGACGGCGAGTGCCATCGCTCCGACTGTCCATCCGCTCGCGCTCACGAGCGCTCCCTCGGGTTGAGCACCACCTTGACTGCATCATCCGCGCTGCGCTGGAAGATGTCGTACCTGGGTGCAGGCCAGCGCCGATCAGCATGCGCATGCGGCATCCGGGCGGCTAGAGGTCGCCGCCCTCCTCGAGGAGTCGGCGGACCTCCCGCTGCAGCAGGCCCAGGCGCGCCTCCTTGACCAGCGGGACCTGGTGCCGGCGACGACGCACCTCGGCCAGGTCGACGTCGACCGTCACCGCCTGCTCCTCCGCCCCCGCCTCGACGACCACGTTGCCCCAGGGGTCGATGACGTGCGAGCCCCCCCAGAACCGCAAGGGTCCCTCGCTGCCGACCCGGTTCACGAAGACCACGTACACCTGGAACATGCGGCCGTAGAAGTGCGTGATGTCGTGCCAGTACTCGTGCGAGTCGTAGTGCTCGGGGAACTGGCTCTGCGCGCTGGCCGCCGGCACCAGCAACACCTTCGCGCCGTCCTGCACGGCCAGGAACGCCAGCTGCGGCTGCCACGCGTCGTTGCACAGCAGCACCGCCATCTGGGTGTCCGGGTTGACCGGGAACGCCTGCAGCGTCGGTCCCGGAGTGAAGTGGTTGCGCTCCTCGAAGGGGGCGTACGCCGGCAGGTACAGCTTGCGGTGCACGTGCACCAAGCGGCCGCCCTGGTAGAAGGCGACGCTGTTGTACGTGTGCGGCCCGCGGCTCCCGGCCTCGACGAACCCCACCACGACGCCTGCCGCTCCGGCCCGCTTCGCGAGCCGCTGCAGCCTCGGGTCGTCCGGCCGCATCGACAGGTCCGCGTCGACGGACCCGATCGAGTAACCGGACAGGAACAGCTCGGGGAAGACGACCAGGTCCGACGACTCACGTACGGCGTCCGCGACCACCTGCTCGGCGCGCGCGACGTTGGCGTCGACGTCACCGAGCAACGGACCGACCTGCGCCAGCGTGACCCGCATCTGCTCATTCTCCGACCGGACGCCACAGTCCGGTCACCGGGGACCGAACCGTTCACCAAGAGCTCAACCGAGAAAGCCGCTCTCCTCGAGCCACTGCTGCGCCACAGCCTCCGGCGGCAGACCATCGACGTCCACCTGGGAGTTGAGCGCCTGCAGGGTGTCGGTGTCCAGCTTCTCCGCGATCGGGGTGAAGATCTCCTCCAGCTCCGGGTACTCCTCGAAGACGGCACCGTCCACGGTCAGCGCCAGGTTGTAGATGACGAAGAAGTCTTGGTCGTCCTCGAGGACGACCATGTCGTTGGCAGGGATCCGGCCGTCGGTGGCGAACACCTCACCGAAGTTGCAGGGGTCTCCCTCGGGGACCCGGGTGAAGATGATGCCGAGCTCGACCTCGGTGATGACGTCCTCCGACAGGTCGAAGCCGTATGCCTTCTCCAGGCCGGGGAGTCCGTCGCCGCGGTCGATGAACTCCGAGGCCGCGCACAGCGACGCGTCGTCCGGGCTCGAGTCCGCCAGCTCCGCGTAGTCGCTGAGCGTGCTGACCCCGAGGCTCTCCTGCGCCTCCGCCGAGGTGGCGAGCGCGTAGGTGTTGTTCACCGGGGCCAGCGCCATCCACTCGACGTTGTTCTCCTCCTTGTCCTGCTGGGCCACCGCCTCGAAGAGCTCCTGCTCGTCGGTCGGCGCCTTGGTGACGTCGTTACCGAGGATCTCGGCATAGCCGGTCCCGGTGTACTCCCAGTACATGTCGATCTCGCCCGACTCCAGCGCCTTGCGGACGTTCGACGTGCCGGTGATGCCGGTCTGGTCGTCGACGGTCGCGCCGGCGTCCTCGAGCACCAGGCGGGTGATCTGACCCAGTACGAGCTGCTCGGTGAACTCCTTGGAGCCGACGGCGAAGTCGGCGCCGGACAGGTCGCTGCCGCTGGCAGCACCGCCTCCGCTGTCGTCGTCACCGCATGCCAGCGCTGTCAGGGCCAACGCGGCCAGGACTGCGGTCAACCGGACGGTCCTTGGGTACGACACGTTCGTCACCTCTTTCTCGATTTAGAGTCCACGCGGTCTCAGCTCGTCTTCTGCGATGCCGGCCAGGTAGTCGATGAGCAGCGCCAGGACGGCGACCAGCACCGCCCCCACGACCGTGATGAGCTGCCTGTTCTGCACGAAGCCGGCCACGATCAGCTCGCCCAGTCCCCCGGCGCCGATGAAGGCGCCGAGGGTGGCGGTGCCGACGTTGATGGTCAGCGCGGTACGAAGTCCGGCCATGATGATCGGCACTGCCAGCGGCAGCTCGATCCGGGTGAGCACCGACGTCTTGGTCATGCCCATGCCGCGGGCCGACTCGATCACGGAAGCGTCCACCTGTCGCAGGCCCACCATCGTGTTGCGCAGCACCGGCAGGATCGTGTAGGCCACCAGCGCGATCACCGCCGGCCGGAAGCCGATGTTGTATACGATGGCGAGCAACACGATGAGGCCGATGGACGGGATGGCCTGTCCGATGTTGAACACCGTGATGGCCGGTGGCGTGATCGCCCGGGCGAACGGTCGGGTGAGCAAGATTCCCATCGGAATCGCGATGGCGAGCACGAGCAGCGTGGAGACCGCGGTCAGCTCGAGGTGCTCGCGCAGATTGCCCATGACGCTGCCGACGTTCAGCCGTTCCTGCTCGCCGCTGCTCAGCTCCCGGCTCTGCACCGTCGCGTACAGGACGGCCAGCGTGACCAGCAGCAGCACCGGCATGAACAGCCAGCCAGCCAGCGAGCGGCGACCCGCACGGGCAGCCAGCACCGGCCCCGCATCCTGTGTGGACGTCGACATGCTAGGAACCGACCCCCTGGCCGTCGGGCACGGTCTCTCCCCGCAAGCGGTCCTGCTCGGCCTGTCGCATGCCGCGGACGGACTCGTTGATCGTGTCGATGTCGACGATCCCCTGGTAGGCCCGATCGGAGTCGACCACGATCGCGCAGCTGTAGCGCGCGGTGAGCATCTCGTTCAGCGTGTCGCTCAGGGTGGCGTTGGGCTGGACCACGGCATCGGCCGGCAGGCCGATCTCGCCGACCCTGCTGCCGTGGCTCGCTCGCCGGAGGTGGTCGGCGTTGACCCACTGCACCGGTCGCTGCTGGTCGTCCAGCACGAGCACCGCGCTCTTGTCGCTGCCCTCGAGGGTGTGGCGTACCTCGTCTGCACTGGCCGACTCGGCAACCGTCGGCCACTCGTGCAGCTCGACGTCACGCACCCGGCTCAGGCTCAACCTCTTCAGCGAGGCCCCCCGACCGATGAAGTCCGACACGTAGTCGTCGGCCGGCTCGACCAGGATCCGCTCGGGAGTGTCGAACTGGGCTATGTGCGACTGCTCGCGCAGGATGGCGATCCGATCGCCCATCTTGATCGCCTCGTCGATGTCGTGGGTGACGAAGACGATCGTCTTCTTGATCCGCTCCTGCACGCGGAGGAACTCGTTCTGCAACCGGTCCCTGGTGATCGGGTCGATCGCACCGAACGGCTCGTCCATGAGCATGACGTCGGGGTCGGCGCTCATCGCGCGGGCGACCCCGACCCGCTGACGCTGGCCGCCGGACAGCTCCTTGGGATAGCGCTTGCGGTAGTCCCCAGGATCCATCCCGACGGTCTCCAGCAGCTCGTCCACCCGGGCCGAGATCCGCTGCTTGTCCCAGCCGAGAAGGCGGGGCACCGTGGCGATGTTGTCCGCGATCGTCTGGTGCGGGAAGAGCCCGATCTGCTGGATCACGTAGCCCATCCGCCGCCGCAGCTGGTCGGAGTTGACCTTCGTTACGTCCTCCCCGTCCAGGAAGATGCGCCCCGACGTCGGCTCGATGATGCGGTTGATCAGCTTCATCGTCGTGGTCTTGCCGCAACCGGATGGGCCCACGAAGATGACGATCTCGCCCTCCGGGATGTCCATCGAGAGGTCGTCCACGGCCTGCTCGCGCTGGCCGGGGAAGCGCTTGGACAGACCCTCCAGCCGGATCTTCGCGCTGCTGCCGTCGGTCATCGAAGTCCCCTCGGAATCGTGATCCACGACAGGGCGACGTAGACCAGGTCGAACAGCACGGCGAGGATCATGATCCCGAGCGTTCCCCCCAGCACCTCGTTCAGCGCGCTCGCGCCGCCGATGTGCGCCAGCCCGGCGAAGATGTCCTGCCCAAGACCCGGCCCGTTGATGTAGGCGCCGATCGCCGCGATGCCGAGGAGGAGCAGGGTGGACACTCGCATCCCGGTGAGGATGACCGGCCAGGCCAGCGGCAGCTCGATGCGCAGCAGCCGCTGCGCACGCCCCATGCCCATCCCCAACGCGGACTCGACGACCGCCGGGTCCACCTCGCGCAGGCCGACGATCGTGTTCCGGACGATCGGCAGCAGCCCGTACATGACGAGTCCGACGACCACGGACCGCCCACCGAGACCGAGGAACGGGACGGCGATGAAGAGGCCGAACAGGGCGAGCGACGGAATCGTCAGGAACGTGCCGGTGACGGCGAGCACCAGGTCACGGGGGCGTTCGGTCCGGTACGTGGCCACGCCGAGCCCGACCCCGATGGCAGTGGACAAGGCGACCGAGAGCACGACCACGAGCACGTGGTCGATGCCGAGCTCGAGGACGTGCTCCCAGCGGAACTCCAGGTAGATCCAGAAGCTCTCCCACCAGCTCACGTCCTCCACGGCCACCTCCGACTGGCCCGACTGACTGAAGCCAGGCTGCTGCGACGGGCGGTCGCGCGGTCGCGGACACCGCCGCTGGGCGGACTTTCGCACTCCAGGTCCGAACGTGCAAGGCCGGTGCCCTTATGGCAACGACTGGCCCGGACGATGGGGCCTCAGCCCTGCGCCGCGGACAGCTGTCGAGCGTGCGACACGAGCGGGGCAACGGCCGCCTCCATCGCCGCGGCGTCGAAGCGGGCGGCCGGGCCCTGCAACCCGAGCACGCCGATCAGCTCACCGGTCAGGTCCAGGACCGGGGCGGCGAGCGCGTTCAGCTCGGCCTCCCGCTCACCCAGCGCCTGCCCCCAGCCACGGTCACGGGTCTGCGCGACCTCGGCCGCAAGCGCCTTGCGGTCGGTGACCGTCCGCGCCGTGTACGCGGGCAACCGGCCGGACGGGGCCGCACCGCCGTAGGCCAGGTGGACCTTTCCGATCGCGGTGGCGTGCGCGATGCTCGGCCGTCCGAGCTCCGCGACGCTGCGCACGGTCGACGGGCTCTGCACGAAGTCGACGGTGACCGTCGCCTCACCGTTCGGCACCGAGAGGGTCGCCGTCTCCCCGGTCGCCTCGGTCAGCGCGGTCAGGTGGGTCCGGCCCAGCTGGCGCAGGTCGACCCGGGCCAGCGCCGCGTTGCCGAGCTCCACCAGTCGAGGACCCAGGCGGAAGCGGCCGCTGTCCTGCGTACGCCGCACCAGCCCGGCCTCGAGCAGGGTCGCGAGCAGCCGGGAGGCGGTACTGGGGTTGATACGGGTCCGACGGGCGATCTCGTTGGTGCCCAGGTCTACGGGGGCGCCGGCCAGGGTGACCAGCACCGCCACCGCGCGCTCGACGGTCGCAACCGGTCGGCTCATTGGCGTGCACCACCTGCTGCTGTTAGCGTCCGAGGCTTAGTATGCAACGAGGTTGCCGATATGGCAACGAGGTGAAACGCGATGTCGGTGCCCCCGGAGCTCCCGGCCGCAGCCCGATACGTCGTGATCGGGGCCGGGGTGCACGGGTTGTCCACCGCCTGGCACCTGGCGCAGGAGCTGCTCCGCCGCGGCACCGGCAGCGGCGCCGACGTCCTCGTGGTCGACAAGACGGCGGTCGCCGCCGGCGCCTCCGGCATCGCCTGCGGCGTGATCCGCAACAACTACTTCCAGCCGGCGATGCGCCGGCTGATGGCGCACTCGGTGTCGGTATGGGAGTCCGACCCGACGGCGTTCTCGTACCACCCGGTCGGCTACCTGCAGGCGGCGCCAGAGTCGATGCGCGCCGGAGTCGGTCAGATCCACGCCGAGCAGCAGGAGATCGGCTACCCGTCGACGCTGGTGGAGGGTGAGCAGGCGTGCCACCGCTACCTGGACGACCTGTTCGGTGACTGGCGGGCCGAGGGCATCACCAACGTGCTGCACGAGCACCGTGGCGGCTATGCCAACAACTCGGCCTCGATGCAAGGACTGGCGGACAAGGCGCGGGCCGAGGGCGTGCGGATCGCGACCGGCGTGCGGGTCACCGGCCTCGACATCGACAGCGGTGCCGTCCGTGCGGTCGCGACCGACCACGGCACGGTGCGCTGCGAGCAGCTGGTGGTCGCGGTAGGGCCGTGGGTCCGCGACCTCTGGCAGCTGCTCGACCTCCCGGCGACGATCGACGTCCGCGCACCCGACGGGGAGCTCCGCACCGACGTGGAGATGTGGACGTACCTGCTCCTGCAGGAAGGCACCCTCGGCGTCGATCCCGGGCTTTTCACCGACACGGCGGGCGGGATGCCCCCGGTCATGCACGTCGACTCCGACGCGCCGCTGCTCGACCAGGACGGCGATCTCGTCACCAAAGCGATGTGGGGCATCTACTACAAGCCCGACTTCAGCTTTGGTGGAGTGCAGGGAGGCAGCATGCCGATCCCGCTGGACAGGCCGGCTGGGGCGGTCGCCGTCGACCCGTACGGCCCGGCCAGCCCGGAGTTCGTCGTCTCCCCTTCCTTCGCCCGGATGTGGACCGCGGCGCTGGCGCACTGTCACGCCAGGTTCGACGGCACCGCCCACCTGTTCAAGGACGAGGCCTCCGGCGGACTCGGCTGCTTCACCCCGGACAGCTTCCCGGTCTTCGACGTGTTCCGACAGAACGCTTACGTCATCGCCGACTCCAACCACGGCTACAAGATGCTCGGCGTCGGCGCGCTGGTGGCGCGAGAGCTGCTCGGCGAGCCCCAGGAGCTGTTGGAACCCTTCCGCTTCGACCGCTACGAGCGCGGGGAGCTGCACCCGACTAGCAGCTCGCCGTTCCCATGGAGCTGACACCCACTCTGACCAGACACCGGCAGACACCAGCACAGAAAGGACGCCCCGCGTGCGCATCCCCTACGACAACCCTAAGATCCACATGTACACCCGGATCCGGAAGTCCCCCTACTACGAGGCGTCGCGACGGCACGGCGTGCACTCCTACAGCGTCTGCAACCGGATGTACCACCCGCGCCACTACGCCGACCCGATCGCCGAGTACTGGCGGCTGGTTCGAGACGTCACCATCTGGGACGTCGGTGTCGAGCGGCAGGTCGAGGTCTCCGGCCCGGACGCGCTGGAGCTGGCGAACCGGCTCACGCCACGTGACCTGACCAAGTGCGCCGTCGGGCAGAACAAGTTCCTGCTCAACACCGACGTGGACGGCGGTGTCATCAACAACCCGGTGCTGCTGCGGGTGGCCGACGACACGTTCTGGTTCTCGGTTGCCGACGGGGACGTGCTGCTGTGGGCCAAGGGCGTGGCCGCCCAGTCCGGGCTCGACGTACGGGTCAGCGAGCCGGACGTGGCCCCAGTGCAGATCCAGGGACCGAAGTCGCAAGCCCTCATGCGTGACCTCGTTGGTGACAAGGTTCTCGACCTCAAGTACTACTGGAGCGGTGAGTTCGACATCGACGGCATGTCCGTCGTCGTCGGTCGGACCGGCTACACCGGTGAGATCGGGTACGAGATCTACCTGCGCAACGCCAGCCGCGACGGCACCAGGCTGTGGGACGCGGTCCTGGAGACCGGCGAGGCGCACGACCTCGCGGTGATCGGACCCTGCCAGATCCGCCGGGTCGAAGCCGGCATCCTCAGCTACGGCTCGGAGATCGCCCTCGACAACAACGGCTACAGCGACTACCACTTCCTCAACCCGTACGAGATCGGTCTGGAGTGGACCGTTGACCTCGACTCCGACTCCGACTTCATCGGCAAGCAGGCGCTGACGCGGATCGCCGAGCAGGGTGTGGACCGCAAGATCGTCGGCGTGGAGATCGGCGGCGACCCGCTGATCGGCTACCTCGAGGACTACCTGCCCGTGCTCGAGGACGACCGGCAGATCGGCCAGGTGTCGTCGGCGTTCTGGTCGCCTCGGCTGGAGAAGAACGTCGGCTTCGCCCTGGTGCCGATCGACCGCACCGACAACGGCACGAAGCTCGCCGTCCGCACCGCCGCTCGCGGTGATGTGGACGCCGTCGTGGTCCCGAAGCCGTTCATCGACCCCAAGAAGGAGACTCCCAAGGGCGGCGGGACCAGCGGATGACCGACACCTCCCGAGCCCGCGGCCCGACGCTGGTAGAGCGGCTGGCCGCCGGCCCGGTGCTGTGCGCAGAGGGCTACGTCTTCGAGCTCGAGCGTCGCGGCCACCTGCAGGCCGGGCCGTTCGTGCCAACGGTGGTGCTCGACCACCCCGGGCAGGTCACCGGCCTGCACCGCGACCTGGTGCACGCCGGTTCCGACGTGGTCGAGGCGCTCACCTACTACGCCCACCGGGAGAAGCTGCGCGCGGTCGGCAAGAACGGGCTGCTCGAGGACCTGAACCGGCAGGCGCTCGCGCTGGCCCGCGAGGTCGCCGACGAGAGCGGCTCGCTGCTGGCCGGGAACGTCTGTAACACCAACGTGTACGACCCAGCTGACCGGGGGACGCAGACGCAGGGGCGGGCGATGTTCGAGGAGCAGGTCGGGTGGGCGGCTGGCGCAGGCGTTGACTTCGTGATCGGTGAGACGTTCCGGTACGCGGGAGAGGCACTGCTCGCCCTCGACGTCATCACCGGAGCCGGTCTGCCGGCAGTCGTCACGCTCGCGGTCGGCCAGCAGCCGGAGACGCGCGAGGGGTGGGCCCTGCCCGACGCGTCGCGGCGCCTGGCCTCCGGCGGCGCCAGCGTGGTCGGCCTCAACTGCAGCCGCGGGCCCGCGACCATGCTGCCGCTGCTGCCCGATGTCGTTGCCGCGGTCGACGTTCCCGTGGCGGCACTTCCGGTGCCCTACCGCACAACCGCCGACCAACCCACCTTCCAGTCGCTGCGGGAACCGGAGAGCCGGTCGCTGCCGGACGGGCGTCCGTTCCCGACCGCGCTGGACCCGTTCTGCTGCAACCGGTACGAGGTTGCGGACTTCGCCCGGGAGGCGCTGGCCGTCGGAGTGCGCTACCTGGGCCTGTGCTGCGGAGCCGCACCGCACCATGTCCGCAGCATGGCCGAGGCGCTCGGCCGGCGACCCCCGGCCAGCCGCTACTCCGCGGACATGTCGAAGCACGTCTTCCTCGGCACCGACCCGGCACTCGCCGACGTCAACCTCGCCTACGGCGAGCAGCTGTAACCGATGCGCGACGCCACGACCTGCACCGAGGCCGGCCTGGTCCGCGTTGGCTCCGCACAACCGTGGCTGGTCGCGGCCCTGCGACGGCCACGCTACGAGGTGCTCCCGCTGGCCGGCACCGCTGACCGGGTGGTCGAGCACGTCCCACCGACTATCCCCGTGACCGTCACCTGCTCGCCCCGCCGCGGGCTCGAGGCCACGCTGCGACTCACCGAAACCCTGTCCGGACGCGGGTTCTCGGTGACCCCACACCTGGCCGCCCGTCAGGTGGTCGACGAGGCCCAGCTGACCGAGATCCTGCACCGCCTCGACGCGGCTGGCGTGCGCGATGTGTTCGTCGTGGCGGGTGACGACGAACGACCGGCTGGAGAGTTCGCCGACTCGATCGACTTTCTGAGGTCACTGGACCGGCTGCGGCGAGGTGGCGGGGCACCAGTCCCGCACCGGCTCGGGGTCGCCGGATACCCCGAAGCTCACCCGCTGGTCGGCAACGAAGAGCTGATGGAGGCGATGCGGGCCAAACAGCCGCATGCCGCCTACCTTGTCAGCCAGCTGTGCTTCGACGCGAGCGCGATCTCTTCCTGGCTCGCCGATGTGCGGTATGCGGGTGTACGGCTGCCGTTGCACGTGGGCGTCGCGGGCGCAGTGGACCAGCGCCGGTTGCTGCGGGTCGTGCAGCGGATCGGCGTCGGGCCGTCCGCCCGGTTCCTCCGCAAGCATCGGTACGGGCTCCTCCGGCTGCTGCGGCCCGGTGGCTACCGACCCGACTCGCTGGTGCGCGCGATGGCGGCGGAGCTGTCGGACCCGACCCGCGGGGTGGCGGGTCTGCACGTCTACACCCTCGGCGACGTGGCGGCGACCGAGCGGTGGCGGCAGCGTGCACTCGACCGGCTGAGCGACGAGGACGGGCATGCCTGACCCTCGCCGGCGCCCAGGGCGGTCCCGCCGCTACTCGGCGGCGGCCTTGCTGCGGCACGGGCTACGCGGCGACGCCTGGCCGCCGGCATGGCGCCACCACGACCTGCGGCCCAGCTACGACGTCGTGATCGTCGGTGGCGGCGTGCACGGCCTGGCGACGGCCTACTACCTGGCCCGCAACCACGGGATCACGAACGTCGCCGTGCTGGAGAAGAGCTACCTCGGCGGCGGGGGTTCCGGGCGCAACACCGCCATCCTGCGGTCGAACTACCTGACCCCGGAGGGGGTGCGCTTCTACGACCGGTCGTTGCAGCTGTACGAGCGGCTCGCCACCGAGCTCAACTTCAACGTGATGTTCTCCCGCCGAGGCCACCTGACCCTTGCCCACAGTGACTCCTCGCTCCGTACGATGCGGTGGCGCGCGGAGGTGAACAAGGCGTGCGGGGTCGACTCCGAGGTCGTCGGCCCCGACGACGTCACACGGCTGGTGCCGTTCATGGACGTCTCGCATCAACCGCGCTACCCGATCCTCGGCGCTCTCTACCACCCGCCCGGCGGGGTCATCCGGCACGACGCGGTGGTCTGGGGCTACGCCCGGGCCGGCGACGCGATGGGCGTGCACTTGCACCAGGACACCGAGCTGACCGGCATCGACGTTCGGGCGGGCAGGGTCACCGGTGTCCGTACCAACAGGGGGCGGATCGGCACCTCGGTCGTGCTGAACTGCACCGCGGGCTGGTCGTCGCTGGTCGCCGGCCTGGCCGGGGTCCGGCTGCCGGTCCAGACCTTCCCGTTGCAGGCAGCCGTCACCGAGCCGGTCAGACCCTTTCTCCACACGGTCGTCGTCTCGGGGACGCTGCACGTCTACGTCAGCCAGACCGACCGTGGCGAGCTGGTGTTCGGCGCGAGCGTCGACCCGTTCGGGTCGTACTCCACCCGTGGATCGGTCGAGTTCGTCGAAGGTGTCGCGAGCCATGTACTGCAGCTGATGCCCTCGCTGGCGCCGCTGCGGCTGCTGCGGCAGTGGGCCGGGCTGTGCGACATGACGCCGGACTTCGCGCCGATCATGGGGGCCACGGAGGTGGACGGATTCCTGGTCGACGTAGGCTGGGGGACGTACGGGTTCAAGGCCGGCCCGGTTGCCGGCGAGGCCATGGCCGAGTGCATCGCCACCGGCAGCACACCCGAGCTCGTCTCCGCGTTCGGGCTCGACCGGTTCAGCACCGGCCGGCTCGTCGGGGAGAAGGGCGCGGCGGCGGTCGGCCACTAGGTCGGCGAGATGATCCTGATCCCTTGCCCCTGGTGCGGTCCCCGGGACGCCGGCGAGTTCGGCTACGGCGGCGAGATCGTGCCCCGCCCGGACCCGCGCACGGCCACCCCCGAGCGGTGGCGGGACTACCTCTACCTGCGCGCCAACGTCGCCGGCTGGCAGACCGAGCGCTGGTACCACCGGATGGGTTGTCGGCGCCTCCTGACCGTTCGGCGCAACACCGTCACCGGCGAGGTGCGGCCGGCGGCCGAGGCGGTCGAGCGATGACCGCCACCCGACGGCTCGACCCCCAGCCCGGCGAGGTGATCGACCGCCGGCAGCGGCTGTCGTTCTCGTGGAACGCCAGGGCCTATCCCGCGTTTGCCGGCGACACCATCGCCTCGGCCCTGGCTGCGTCGGGCGAGACCGTCTTCTCGCGCAGCATGAAGTACCACCGGCCACGAGGGCTGCTGACTGCCAGCCACGCCGACCCCAACTGCACGGTCCAGGTCGGCGACGAGCCGAACGTCCGGGCAGCGCACCGACTTGTCGAGCCCGGCATGGACGTCCGCGCCCAGGACGCCTGGCCGTCCTTGGCGTTCGACGTCAAGGCCGTGACCGGGTTGGCGGGGCGTTTCCTGCCGGCCGGGTTCTACTACAAGACGTTCATCCGACCGCGGTCGCTGTGGCCGACGTACGAGCGGGTGCTGCGGCGCTTCTCGCACGGCGGCGTCGTCTCCCCGCACCGACCGGGGAGCGAACCGCAGCGGTACGACAAGCGGCACGTGCACCCGGACGTGCTGGTCGCGGGCGGCGGCCCCGCCGGCATGGCGGCGGCGGTCGCCGCGGCGCGGTCGGGCGCCCAGGTGCTGCTGGTCGAGGAGGACCACGCGCTGGGCGGTCACCTGCGGTGGGGCGACCCGGTCGAGCTCGCGTCCCTTGCCGAGCTGCGAGACGAGGTGGCCGCTACCGACGGGATCGAGGTGCTCACCGACTCGGTTGCGCTCGGCTGCTACGACCACCTCGAGGTCGCGGTCCTGCAACGCGGGCTCGCGCACGTGCATGAGCGGCTGGTCAAGGCCCGGGCCCGCGCCCTGGTCGTGGCGCCTGGGCTGATCGAGCGGCCGTACGTGTTCGCGGGCAACGACGTCCCGGGCGTGCTGCTGTCCAGCGCGGTCCGCCGGCTGGTCAACCTGTACGCGGTGCGGCCGGGCGACCGGGCGGTCGTGCTGACCGCAAACCCACAGGGCGACGCGGCAGTCGCCGACCTCGAGCGAGCCGGGGTCGAGGTCGTGCACGTCGTCGACGCCCGGCGCGGGGGCGACGTGGTCCGCGCCGTCGGGCGCAGCCGGGTGCGCGCCGTCGAGCTGGCCGACGGTCGCCGAATCGACTGCGACCTGCTGCTGACCGCGGTCGGCTGGACCACACCGGCAACGCTGTTCACGACGGCTGGTGGCAGTCTCGGGTACGACCGGCGCACGGCGCGGTTCTGGCCCGACGCCCCCAGGCTGCCGGACGGCGTGTTCGCCGCGGGAGGCGTCGTGGGGGACGGCACGCTCGAGCAGCTGGTCGAGCACGCCGGCGTTGTGGGTCGGGCGGCTGCCCGGCGGGCCGGCGCCGGGTCGGGCGACCCGCCGGTCGTCCCCGAGCTGCCCCGCAACCCCCACCCCGAGCTGTTCCGCGGGCGGACGCACGGCATCGTCGACTTCTCCGAGGACGTCTCGTCCCGCGACCTCGTGACCGCGGTGCAGGAGGGATACTCCTCGGCCGAGCTCGCGAAGCGGTACACCACCGCCACTATGGGACCGACCCAGGGCAAGGTGGAGAGCGTCAACGTGCTCGCGGTCCTCGCGGAGGCGATCGGCCGTACCATCCCGGAGGTCGGCACGACGACCTGGCGACCGCCGTACGCGCCGGTGACCCTCGGGGCGCTCGCCGGACCCCACCGCGATCCGGTGCGACGTTCACCGCTGCAGCCCTGGCACGAGCGCAACGGGGCGGTCCCGCTGGTCGCGGGTGCCTGGATCCGACCGGACCACTACGGCGACCCGGTGGCCGAGGCACGTACGGTCCGGGAAGCCGTCGGGATCATCGACGTCACCCCGATCGGGAAGCTGGACCTGCGGGGTCCCGACGTGCCGAAGCTGCTGAACCTGCTGTACGTGAACCGGTGGTCGCGGCTGGCGGTGGGCCGGGTCCGGTACGGCGTCATGTGCGCGGAGGACGGGGTGGTCCTCGACGACGGCGTGACCGGCCGGCTCGGCGAGGAGCACTACCTGACGAGCACGACATCGGGCGGCGCGGCCTCGGTGTGGGAGTGGGCGGAGAGCTGGCTGCAGACCGAGCACCCCGACTGGCGGGTGCACGTGACGCCGGTGACGACGGCGTACGCCAGCATCAGTGTCGCCGGTCCGCGGTCCCGAGAGCTGATTGCACGGGTGGTCGACGACGTGGACGTCTCCGCGGACGCGTTTCCGTACATGCACGTACGCACCGGCGGGATCGCCGGCGTCGCCGGGTGCGTGCTCTGGCGGATCGGCTTCACCGGCGAGCTGGGCTACGAGCTGCACGTCCCGGCGGGCCACGGGCTGCACGTGTGGGAGCGCCTGCTCGCACGCGGCCAGGACCTCGGGGTGCGGGCCGTCGGCATCGAGGCACAACGGGTGCTGCGGCTGGAGAAGGGCCACCTGATCGTGGGCCAGGACACCGACGGGCTGACCCAGGCCCACGACGTCGGGCTGGAGGGGCTGGTCCGGCTGGACAAGGACGACTTCGCCGGGCGTCCCGAGCTGGTCTGGCGGGCCCAGGCCGCCGACGAGCGCCGGCTGGTGGGCCTGTGGCCGCGGGACGAGGCGACGGTGCCGGCGGAGGGCAGCCAGCTGGTCGATGCCGCGGGGCGGCTGTGTGGTCGCATCACCTCCAGCCGGTGGTCCCCGACGCTGCGCCGGTCGATCTGTCTCGGCCAGGTCGCCGCTTCGCTGGCTCAGTCGGGCACCGAGGTACGGGTGCGGCTGCCCGAGGGCGGCTTCGCGGCTGCGGTCGTGACCGAGCACCTCGCGGCGGTCGACCCGGAGGGAGTGCGGGTCCGTGCCTGAGCGGATGCCGGTCGCGCGGAGCCCGATCGCCATCGCTCCCCCCGAAGCCGTCGTCGGCGGCTGGGCGGTCAGCGCGCGCCGCAGCAGCGCCGACCTGGTCCTCGTCGACTGCAGCGCGATGACAACGGTGGCGCTGCGGGCGCGCGACAGCGGCGAGGTGGCCCGCGCGCTGGGCGTGACGATGGGCCGGGCGGCGCGCCAGCGATGGGGCGACGGCTCGGTGCCGGTGCTGGTCGTGGGGTCAGGCCCGGACGAGTGGCGGGCGTTGGGTCCGCCCGGGACGCTGGACTTGGTCGTCGCGCACCTGACGTCGGTCGCGGCCGACGCGGCAGGCGACGACCTGGTCAGCGTGGTCGACCTGACCCATGGCACCGCGCTCGTCCGGCTTACCGGTGAGCGGTCTGCCGACCTGCTCGCGCACGAGACCGCCGTCGACCTGTCCGACCGGGCGCACCCCGACGGCGCCGCCCTGCGCACCGCGGTCTCGGGCCTGGCGGCCGATGTCGTCCGCGACGACCAGGGCGGCGTCTGTTCGTACCTGCTCGGCTGCGAGCGGTCGTCCGGGCAGTACCTGTTCGACAGCCTGCTCGATGCCGGCGGCCCCTTGGGCGTGGACGTGGACGGCTTCGCCTCTGATGACGAGGAGCCCGCGCATGTTCGTTGACCCATTGACCTGGCGCTCCGAGCGGCGGGTTGCCACCGGCGACTGGACAGGTTCCGCTCAGGGCGGCGTCCGCGTACTCGCGGCACCCAGGGTGCTGGACGAGGGGATCGACTAGAGCCGGATGCTCCCACTTCTCCAATCCCGCAGGACATGTCGGCACAGCACCACGCCGAGTCTCGATGCGGCGTGCCATCCGGCGCTGCCGCCGAGCGTCACCGGATGTGGCTACCCCGCTCGGAACCGCACCACGTCGCCGCTGGTCTGTGTGCCGCTCAGTTATTTGCCGAGTCAATGTCGGTTGGCGGTAGCGGGCCAGAAAGCGACGCCAACGCCCGGCCTGGTCACGTCCAGGTAGCTCGACATCAGATCGGTCGTGGCGGTCGTCATCGCGGCTCTTCCCCGCACTGCCGGAAGCCGGTCTCCCGGCACCGCAGACGAGCCGCGGCTGGCCCGCCGACCGGGCAGCCGACGCGCTGCTGCACGTCACCGCCGACCCGGCCACCTGGTCCCCCGCCCGCCTCACCGAAGCCGGCCCCTGGTGGGACTGCGTCTCCGAAGAGACGCCCGAACAAGGCGCCGAAGCCGCGGCCGCAGACCTGGCCGGCCTTGAGGCTGAGCTCGACGCCACCGACGGCAGGCGAGTCCTGGGGCATGACCCGGTACGGGTGGCGCAAGCAACAAGACGAGCGCCGCAGCCGGCACGAGCAGCGTACGGCGCCGGTGGCGTAGACACCTCGACTCCGCTCGACCTCGAGGAGCGACTCGAACGGGGTCACGGCGGGCGACACCATCGCCGCGCCGGTTCAGGACGTCCGCCGCGCTGGCCGGCATGAGCCGGCGAGTCCTCGAGCCGCAAGGCACGTTTTGGACGATCGTCTTGCCGTTGGCCTTGTGGGTGGGGTTGTACCGTCGTGAGGGTGCGCTTCCGGCTCCGCTTGGCTCTGCCCCTGGCCGCGGCGCTGCTGCTGACCGTTGCTGCGTGCGGCCAGGGCGAGTCGGCAGCACCATCGCAGACCGCGGGGGCTTCACCGGCACGGCTGGTGGGTCCGGCTGCGTTCGCCGAGGCGGTGCAGGATCCTGAGCGACTGGTGATCAACGTGCACACGCCGGACGAGGGTTCTATTCGGGGTACGGATCTGGCGATCCCGTTCGATCAGCTGACGGCGCGGGCCGACCAGTTGCCCGCTGATCGCGGCACTGGGCTCGCGGTCTACTGCATGTCTGGGAACATGAGCGAGACCGCGGTCCACACGCTGACGGACATGGGATACCTGGACCTGACCGAGCTGCGCGGCGGCATGGAGGCCTGGGAGCAGGCCGGTCGTCCGCTG
>Ga0136620_10000314_pt1 | contig 22192 bp, 17 predicted proteins | sample AntDrymUQ4162106_2_FD_104806 | JGI IMG/M metagenome (GOLD analysis project Ga0136620, IMG submission 104806) | Polar desert sand microbial communities from Dry Valleys, Antarctica - metaG UQ416 (21.06) | ecosystem: Environmental > Terrestrial > Soil > Desert | place: Antarctica: Dry Valley... | reverse complement strand
GGACTGCAGGCACCCCGGTCAGACGGCGTCGGGCGGGCGGTAGACGCCCCAGACGTCGCGCAGGGCGTCGCAGACCTCGCCGACGCTGGCACGCGCGCGCAGCGCCTGCTTCATCGGCACCAGCACGTTGGTGTCCTCCCCGCCAGGTCGCTCGGCAGTCGCGCGCAGCCGGTCGAGCGCCTTGTCGACCTCGCCGGAGTCCCTCTCGGATCGCAGCTTCGCAAGCCGCTCCCCCTGCTTGGCCTCGATCTCTGGGTCGACCCGCAGCGGCTCGTACGGGTCCTCGGTCTCCGACCGGAAGCGGTTGAGGCCGACCACGACCCGCTCGCCGCCGTCGATCTCGGTGGCGACCTTGTAGGCCGAGCGTTCGATCTCGTTCTTCTGGAACCCGCGCTCGATCGCGTGCACGGCGCCGCCGAGGTCGGCCACCTGACTCATCAGGTCGCGCGCCGCCTCCTCGACATCGTCAGTGAGCGACTCCACGGCGTACGACCCGGCGAACGGGTCGACCGTCGCGGTCACGTCGGTCTCGTTCGCGAGCACCTGCTGCGTGCGCAGCGCCAGCCTGGCCGCCTTCTCGCTCGGCAGCGCGATCGCCTCGTCGAACGCGTTGGTGTGCAGCGACTGCGTCCCGCCGAGCACCGCGGCGAGCGCCTGCACGGTGACGCGGACCAGGTTGACCTCCGGCTGCTGGGCGGTCAGCTGCACGCCGGCGGTCTGCGTGTGGAAGCGCAGCATCGTCGACTTCGGGTTCTCGGCGCCGAACTCCTCGCGCATCACCTGCGCCCAGATGCGTCGGGCGGCGCGGAACTTCGCCACCTCCTCGAGCAACGTCGTGCGCGAGACGAAGAAGAACGCCAGCCTGGGTGCGAACCGATCAACGTCCTGGCCGGCGTCGACCGCCGCACGGACGTACTCGATGCCGTTCGCCAGCGTGAACGCGATCTCCTGTGCCGGCGTCGCACCTGCCTCGGCCATGTGGTAGCCGGAGATCGAGATCGTGTTCCACCGCGGCAGCGCGTCGCCGCAGTAGCGGAAGATGTCGGTCGTCAGCCGCAACGACTCGGCCGGCGGGTAGATGTAGGTGCCGCGCGCGATGTACTCCTTGAGCACGTCGTTCTGGGTCGTACCGTTCAGCGCCGCCGAGTCGACCCCCTGCTCCTCGGCGACCAGCTGATAGAGCAGCAACAGCAGGGCGGCCGGCGCGTTGATCGTCATCGACGTGGACACCTCGCCCAGCGGGATCCGGTCGAACAGCATGCGCATGTCGTCGAGGGAGTCGATCGCCACGCCCACCTTGCCGACCTCGCCGTGTGCCACCGGCGCGTCGGAGTCGTAGCCCATCTGGGTGGGCAGGTCGAAGGCCACCGACAGCCCGGTGGTGCCGTGCTCGATCAGCTGGTGGTAGCGGGCGTTGGACTCCGTGGCGGTCCCGAACCCGGCGTACTGGCGCATCGTCCACGGCCGGCCGGTGTACATCGAGGGGTAGACACCACGGGTGTACGGGAAGCGCCCCGGTTCGCCCAGCCGCTCGGCCGGGTCCCAGTCTTTCAGCGCGTCCGGGCCGTAGACAGGCGCGAACGGCAGCCCGGACTCGGTCTCGCCGTCCATGGCCGGAGCGTACGGCGTCGCCTCAAGTGCCCGGGACGATGCTGCGCGAGGGGTTGCTGATGAGACCGGCGCCGATGCCGGCGACCGACCACGCGACGTACGGGAGCCAGTCCGGCGGGTTGGTCACGAGCACGCCGACGAACAGCGACGCGAACGCGACGCCGATCAGCACGCCGCCGACGACCTGGTCGCGGCCGCGGCGCACCGGCCGGCGCTTGGCGAGGCGCCGGCGGAGCAGCAGCGTTCCGCCCCACAAGCCGCCGAACAGCAGCAGGCACGCCACAACACGCACGTCGCCCCCTCCCTCCGATCGGCACCGTACCGCCGACATCGCTTGCCGGTTCAGCGTTTGAGGCCGCGCTGCGCCAACGCCCAGGCCGCGCCCACCAGTCCGGCGCCAAAGGCCATGCCGCGGACGAACGCGCCGGCCTCGTCCTGCTCGGTGCGAGTGCGGGCCGCCACCGGGGTCCGCGGCGCCACGCCCTCCAGCGGCGCCGGTTCCAGCACGACAGCGTCAGCGGGCTCCGACTCACGATCGGCCCGCAACTGGGCGGCGACCGCGGCCCACGACGCGCCGTACAAGAGCAGCCGGGAGACGTAGTTCATCCAGACCAGCAGGACGAGTGAGACGCCAAGGGTGGCGAACGCCGGGTTTCCCAAGGCGGCGGCGACCAGGACTGCCGCGAGCAGCTTGAGCAGTTCGAACCCTGTTCCGGCCAGCAGCGCAGCCCGCAGCCGGTCTCGTGGCGCGACCTCGGCCTGGGGGGCGAGCATCCGGAATGTGATGACAAACAGCACGGTGCTCGAGGCAACCCCGAGCGCGATGCCAACCGCCCCGAACAGAAGCTCCATGCCCGCGAGGTCAGCCAACCCGATCAGGTCGAGCAGCCAGGGGATGAGAGCAGCCACCGCGGCGGACAGGCCAACCGACACGATCAGCGTCACGCCGAGCACCACGAGCGCGCCGAGGTCGACCAGCTTGCCCAGCACGAAGTTGGGTCGCTCGGTCGGTGGGATCTCGAACACGTCCGCCAGCGAGCTCCGCAGGGCGGCCAAGGCGCCGAGTCCGGCGTACAGCAGCCCGGCGGCACCGATCAGCGTCGCTGCGGCGGCAGCGTCGCGGAACGTGCCGAGCGCGATGCAGCCGGCCGCCCCGTCGCAGCTCTCCCGCACGATTCCGGGGAAGGCGTCCACCAGTCCCGACGACAGCGCGTCGCGAGCGCGCGGGAACACCTCGGCCACGAAGCCCACCACGCCGAACGCCAGCGCGAGCACCGGGAAGAACGACAGGTACGCGAAGTAGGTGATGCCACCCGCCAGCACCGACCCGTCCCGCTGCCCGTAGTGCTGCACCATCGCGATCGCGTGCTCTACGAATGGAGCGCGTTGCTCGACCCGCTCGGCGGTCCGCTTGACCTTGGCGACCGCCTGGCTCACGCGGGAGCTCCGAGGACCAGCTTGCGGTGCTCGTGCCAGCCGGAGTCCGCGTCGTGCACATAGACCACGAAGCGGTCCACGGTGAAGGCACACTCGTAGTCGGCGAGGCTGTCGTACGCCCGGTCGAGCGCGTCGGCACCGAGGTCGTGCGCGACCGTGACATGTGGGTGGTACGGGAACTCGAGCTCGACCGCGAGCGGCCCCGCCCGCACGTCGTTGGCAAGTTCCTCGAACCGCGAGATCCCGAGTGCGACCGCGACAAACACCACCGGTGAGAGCGGCCGGAACGTGCCGGTGCCGCGTAGCCGTACCTCGAACTGCTCGTGCCGCGCCGCCACCTCGGCCAGGTGGAGCTCCAGCTTCGACAACGCCTCCGCATCGATCGTGGTCGGTGGCACCAGCGTCACGTGGATGGGGATGGCAAAGGCTTCGGTGTCACCGAACGACGCCCGCTGGTCGCGCAGGTCGCTCGCATACGGCTCGGGCAGCTCGACCGCGACGCCAACACTGAGTTCCTGCATCAGCATGCTCAAACCGCCGGGACGAAGCCGATGCGGTCGTACACGGTCTCCAGCGTGGCCGCCGACACCTGCCTGGCCCGCTCCGCGCCCCGCGAGAGCACCTTGTCCAGCTCGCCCCGGTCGTCGAGCAGCTCCAGCGTTCGGGTGCGGAACGGCGCCATCACGTCGGCGACCAACTCTGCCACCTGTTGCTTCAGGTCGCCGTACCCGCTGCCGACGTACGCCCGCTCGAGGTCAACGATCGAGGTGCCCGACAGCGCGGACTGGATGGTGAGCAGGTTGGAGACGCCGGGCTTCTCGTCGGCGTCGTAGTGCACCTCGCGGCCGGAGTCGGTGACGGCGCTGCGGATCTTCTTGGTGTTGACCTGGGCCTCGTCCAGGAGGAACACACAGCCCGGCCCGGCGAGCGACTTGCTCATCTTCCGGCCCGGGCTCTGCAGGTCGAGGATCTTGGCGGTGTCCTTGACGATGTATGGCTCAGGCAGCCGGAAGGTGCGGCCGTACCGGTGGTTGAACCGGCCGGCGAGGTCCCGGGTGAGCTCGAGGTGCTGGCGCTGGTCCTCGCCCACCGGCACCTGGTGCGCCTGGTAGAGCAAGATGTCGGCGGCCTGGAGGACCGGGTAGGTGAACAACCCGACGGTGGCCCGGTCCGAGCCGGACCGCGAGCTCTTGTCCTTGAACTGGGTCATCCGGCCGGCCTCGCCGAACCCGGTCAGGCAGCCGAGCACCCAGGCGAGCTGAGCGTGCTCGGGCACGTGGCTCTGCACGAACAGGGTGGCCCGGTCGGGGTCGATCCCGGCGGCGAGGAGTTGCGCGGCGGCCCGGTACGTGCGCTCGCGCAGCAGCGCCGGGTCGTGCTCGACGGTGATCGCGTGCAGGTCGACGACGCAGTAGAACGCGTCGTACTCCTCCTGCATGTGCACCCAGTGCCGTACCGCACCGAGGTAGCTGCCGAGATGGAAGGACTCGGCAGTCGGCTGGATGCCGGACAGCACCCGCGGCTGCGCATCGGCGGGAGCGTCGGCTGCCATCCGGCCATTCTGCCAGCCGCCATCTCGACGGCGATTACTCGGCGACGGCGCTCACCCGGACCCGCTCGATCCGGCGACCGTCCATCGCCACCACACGCAGCTGCTGCCCGTCCACCTCGCACGCATCGCCAGTGCCGGGCAGCCGCCCGAGGGCGGCAGTGATGAAGCCGGCGACGGTCTCGTACGGGCCGTCCGGCAGCTCTAGGCCGGTCTCGTCCTCGAAGTCCTGCAGGTTGAGCAGCCCGTCGACCTCGACCTCGCCACCGACGAAGCGCTGCGTGTGCGTGGGGTCCGCGTCGTACTCGTCGCGGATGTCGCCGATGAGCTCCTCGACCAGGTCCTCCATCGTCACGATCCCGGCGGTGCCCCCGTACTCGTCGACGACGATCGCAAGGTGTACGCCTTCGCGACGCATGTCCGCCAGCGCGGGCAGCACCTCGCGGGTCCCGGGCAGCATCAGCATGTCGCGGGCGATCTCCCCGACCCGTACGGACCGCCCGCTCACCTCGGACTGGAACAGGTCGCGGACGTGCAGGAACCCGATCACGTCGTCGGACGAGCCGCGGATCACCGGGTAACGCGAGTGCGGTCGCTCGGACGCGAACGTCGCCGCCTTGAACACCGGCAGCGACGCGTCCATGAAGTCCACCTCGGTGCGCGGGATCATCACCTCGCGGATCTGCCGGTCGCCGGCCGCGAACACCTCCTCGACGATCTTGCGCTCCTCGTCGGTCAGCGTCTCGTGGCTGCTGACCAGGTCGCGCAGCTCGTCGTCGGACATCCGCTCCCGCTGCGCGGTCGGGTCGCTGCCGAGGAGCCGGAGCACCACGTCGGTCGACCTGCCGAGCAGCCAGATCACCGGCCGGAGCGCGGTCGCGATCCGGTCGACCGAGGGGGCGAGCAGCAGCGAGGCGACCTCGGCCCGTTGCAGCGCGAGCCGCTTGGCCACCAGCTCGCCGAGCACGATCGACACGTACGAGATGACCAGTGTGATCGCGACCAGGGCAGCGACGTCGGCCCAGCCGGTGGACAGCCCGGCGTCGACCAGCACCGGCGCGAGGTCAGCCGCGAGGGTGGCGCCACCGAAGGCGGCGGACAGGAACCCCATCAGGGTCACGCCGATCTGGACCGCGGACAGGAACCGGTTGGGGTCCCTGGCGACCCGTGCCACCGTCTGTCCGCGCTTCCCGTGGTGCGCGAGGGCCCGGATCTGGCTGTCCCGCAGCGAGACCAGGGCGATCTCGGCGGCGGCGAAGAAGCCGCCCAGGATCACGAACCCGACGATGAGCGCGATGTTGAGCCAGACCGACTGCACGGGTCACCGCCAGGCTGCGCGAGCAGGGCAGCGACCCGGGCGTCTGTGCCTGTCGGCCATGCCCACGAGACTAGCGGCGGGCGGAGACCTTCAGCACCGTCGCCGACTCGGGGACCGTGGTGGGCAGGACCAGCCCGACCAGTGTGAGGACCGCGCCCGAGACGCGCAGGGCGCCCTGGTCCACCCAGGACGGCGACCGGTGCAGTCGCAGCGGCGCCGTGGCCGGCTTCGGAGCGACCACCTCGACGTCGTAGTCCCGCGTCGGGTCGAGTCCGGGCAGCCGTACGGGTGCAGGCACCGCCTGCGCCGACGTGGCCACCGCCACCACCGCGAACAGCGCCCGGTCACCGTCCGGTGCCACCACGCCGTGCACCCACAGTGACGGGTCCGGGTGGTCACCGCGCACCACCACTCCACCGTGCAGCAGGTCGCGCTCTGACTTGTAGAGCGCGATCCAGCCAGCGAGCTCGTCGGTCTCGTCCGGACCAAGGGCGGTCACGTCACACTCGACACCGAAGTGCCCGAACAACGCGGTGACCGCCCGGAACGCGAGCCGGTGCACGCGACCGGTGGTGTGCGCCGATGAGGGGCCGACGTGCGCGCCGACCAGCTCGGGCGGCAGCAGCAGGCCGGTCCAGCGCTGGATGTGCTGGCGCTCCAGCGCGTCGTTGCAGTCACTGGCCCAGACTCGGTCCACGTGGGCAAGCACCCCGAGGTCGACCCGCGCCCCCCCGGAGGCGCAGCTTTCCATCTCAAGGTCAGGATGGGCGCCGCGCAGCTCGTCGAGCAGCCGGTACAACGCGAGCGTCTGGTCGTGCGCCGCGCCCGCGGTGTCGACGAGGTCGCGGTTCATGTCCCACTTGAGGAACCCGATCTCGTACTGGTCGAGCAGCGCGAGCAATGCGTCGCGCACGTACTCGTACGCGTCCGGGCGGCGCAGGTCGAGCACCTGCTGGTACCGCCACGCCGGCGGGTCCGCGGCGCGGCCGCGCAGCACCCAGTCGGGATGGGCGCGAGCCAGGTCTGAGTCGAGCGAGACCATCTCCGGCTCGACCCACAGCCCGAACTCCATGCCGCGGTCACGAACGTGGTCGACCAGCGGGTGCAGTCCGTTTGGCCAGACCGTCTCGTCGACGGTCCAGTCGCCGAGTCCGCGGGTGTCGTCGCGCCGGCCGCGGAACCAGCCGTCGTCCAGCACGAACCGTTCGACGCCGAGCCGGGCGGCGGTGTCGGCGAGCGCGCGGAGCCGGCCCAGGTCGTGGTCGAAGTAGACCGCCTCCCAGCTGTTCAGCGTCACCGGTCGCGGGCGGGTCGGGTGCCGCGCCCGGCCGCGCAGGTGGCGGTGCAGCCGCCCGCTCAGGCCGTCGAGACCGTGGTCGGACCAGGCCGCGACGAGGTACGGCGTCGCGTACCGCTCCCCGGGCCGCAGCACCACCTCCCCCGGCGCGAGCAGCTCGCCGCCGCCGAGCACTCCGTCGCCGGTCGGCAGCCGCTCCGCCCAGGTGGTGTGGTCGCCGCTCCAGGCAGTGTGGACCGCCCAGACCTCGCCGTGCCGGAATCCGAAGCCGGCGGCGCCCGCGACCATCAGCAGCGCCGCGTCGTGCCCGGTACGCCCGTGCCGGCTGTCGCGCACCCACGCGCCCTGGTGGAGCGGCCGACGTTGCGGGGACCGCTCGCGGCACCAGCGGCCGGTCAGGTCGAGCACCTCGGTCGCGGCAGCGTCCAGCGGCAGGCAGCACAGCAGCCCGCTCAGGGCGTACGGGTGGTCGCCGGCGTTGTCGAGCACATGCCGAATCCGAAGCACCCCGTCCGAGGTGAGCTCGACCGTGCTGGCCAACCCGAGGCAGAGTCGCGGATCCTCGGCGCGCACAGTGCAGACGGCGGTTGTCGGGCCCTCGGCGACGGAGACGTCGACGGTGCGCAGCAGCGGTGCGCCGACGGCGCCGACCGGGTGGCCGGACAGCCCCGGCCGGCCGCTTCAGCCGCGCGCCCCTCCGGGGACCAGGCCGACCCGGACGGGACGGTCGAGCGCGCTGTGCGGTGCTGGCGGCAGCGCCATCGCGGCGACGGTTGCCTGCTCGTCCGCGTCGAGGTCGCCGAGGTCCGCGCCCCAGTGCACGACCGCGGTGGAGCCGTCGTCGTCGGTGGCGAGCAGCACCGCGACGCCGCCCGGCGCAGCAGGACTGTCGACCGGGCTGACGCCATGCGCAGATCCTCCCGCACCCGCGACACTCCGCCAGCGACACTGTGCGACATGGGTCGACCGGACTGGGGCTGGGCGGCCCCGGGACGGGTCAACCTGATGGGCGAGCACACCGACTACAACGACGGCTGGGTGCTGCCGTTCGCGATCGGCCAACGCACCCGCGTGGCGCTGGTCGCGCGCACGGACGACCGGGTGCGGATCTGGTCGACGCACGCCGAGCGGGCCGACGTGCCGGTAGAGACGACGACGGCGACGCAGCCCGGCGACCTGGGCGGGTGGGCGGCGTACGTCGCCGGGGTGGTGTGGGCGTTTGGCGTGCACGGGCACAAGCTGCCCGGGCTCGACGTATGGGTGGACAGCGACGTGCCGCTCGGAGCGGGGCTGTCGTCGTCGGCGGCATTGGAGTGCGCGGTCGCGGTCGCGGTCGACGACCGGCTCGGGCTCGGGTGCGGACCCGACCGGCTGGCGGCGCTGGCCCGCCGGGCGGAGAACGACTACGTCGGGGCGCCGACCGGAGTGATGGACCAGGTGGCGTCCCTGCACGGGCGGGCCGGTCACGTGCTGCTGCTCGACACCCGGACAATGCGCATCCAGCATCTCGCCTGCGACCCGGACGCGGCCGGGCTTACGCCGCTCGTCATCGACACCCGGGCCAGCCACCAGCTCGCCGAGGGCGGTGGGTACGCGGAGCGCCGGCGGGAATGCCAGCGGGCGGCCGCGGAGCTGGGCGTCGACTCGCTGCGCGACGTCACCGAGGACGACCTGGCGCGCCTCGGGGACGCGACACTGGCGCGGCGAGCGCGACACGTCGTGCGGGACAACGCCCGCGTGCACGAGGCGGTCGGCCAGCTGCGTACGGGTGCGTGGGCAGACCTCGGCGAGACGATGCTTGCCTCGCACGCATCGCTGCGCGACGACTTCGAGGTCAGCTGTGCCGAGCTGGACACCGCAGTGATGGCGTCCGTCGACGCCGGGGCGTTGGGCGCGCGGATGACCGGCGGCGGGTTCGGCGGCAGCGCGATCGCCTTGGTCCGGTCGACCGGGTCGATGCGGTCGACGCCGCCTGCGGAGAGGCGTTCGCCGCACGCGGCTGGCGCGAGCCGCAGGTGTTCGCTGTGCAGCCCGCTGCGGGCGCGGGTCGGCTCTGATACGCAAACGCTTTGCATGCAGCCACACTGCACCGCGACGATTGCGCATGACCACGACCGACGAGGTGAACGTACCCGTTCTCAGCGACGGCGTCGTGACGCTCCGGGCCCGGCGCCTGGCCGACGTCGACGCGATCGTCGAGATGTGCCGCGACCCCGAGTTCGCGCGCTGGACGACGGTGCCGTCGCCGTACGAGCGCGACGACGCCGTGCGGTTCGTCACCGAGATGACGCCGGCCGGGTGGCGGGACCAGACCGACTACGGCTGGGCGATCGAGGCGGCCGCTGACGACGGGCTGCGGTGGTTCGCCGGCAACATCAGCGTCCGTACCAAGCCGCGGCCCGACATCGGCTTCGGGCTGCACCCGTGGGCCCGTGGCCGCGGTGTGATGACGCGAGCGGTGCGGCTCGCGACCAGGTGGTGCTTCGACGTCGTCGGGATGCCGGTCGTGCACTGGGAGACGCACCGCGGCAACCTCGACTCGTGGCGGGTGGCCTGGGCATGCGGCTTCACCTTCCATGGCGAGGTGCCGTCGTACTCCCCGCAGCGCGGCGAGCTGCGCGACGCCTGGCTCGGCATGCTGTCCGCCGACGACGACGGCTCACCGCGTACGACGTGGTGGGAGGTGCCGGTGCTCGACGACAACCGGGTGCGGCTGCGACCGCACACGCAGGCCGACCTGAAGCGCATCGTCGAGGCATGCAGCGACCCGACCGCCCGGCACTGGCTGAGCCACCTGCCGGACCCGTACACGATCGAGGACGCGCACCGGTTCGTGGAGAAGTGCCGGCTGCAGGAGTCGCTCGGGACGGGGCTCACCTGGGCGGTCGCGGACCGCGAGACCGACCAGCTGGTGGCCGACGTGGGCTTCTTCCGGCTCGCAGACAAGATGTGCCCCGGTAGTGCGGAGATCGGCTTCTGGGCGCACCCGGACGCGCGCGGTCAGGGAATGGTCGGCGAGGCGGTGCGGCTGGCGCTCGGCCACGCGTTCCGGCCGGAGGCCGAGGGCGGGCTCGGCCGGCACCGGGTCCAGCTGGGCGCGTCGTGGAGCAACGCCGCGAGCCGGGGGGTGGCCGAGCGGGCCGGCTTCCGCCAGGTCGGGCACTTCCGGCTGGACGGGGTCGTCGGCGCCGATCCCGACGAGCGGGTGCTCGAGGACGGCGCCTGGTACGACCTCATCGCCACCGACCGGGATGCGGCCGGGACGTCATAACGAACGAGCGCCCTGACCCACTTTTCTTATGACGTCCCGGGGGCGGCGCGGCGGCGGAGCTCGGCGTTGATCGCCGGCACCACCTCGTGCAGGTCGCCGATCACCGCGTAGTGCGCCTTGGTGACCATCGGCGCGTCCGCGTCGGTGTTGATCGCGATGATCGTCTTCGCGCTCTGGATGCCGGCCCAGTGCTGGATGGCGCCGCTGATCCCGCACGCGATGTAGACGTCGGGCGAGATGCGGCTCCCGGTCTGCCCGACCTGCTCGTGATGCGGCCGCCAGCCCAGGCTGGTCACCACCCGGGACGCACCCAGCGCGCCGCCCAGCAGCTCGGTCAGCTCAACCAGGTCGGCGAAGCCGTCCGCGCTGCCCGCCCCACGCCCTGCGCCGACCACGACCCGCGCCGAGGTCAGCGCGGCGGACTCGTCGACCGGCTTGTCGCCCGTACGGACGACGCGGGCGACCAGGTCCGCATCGGTCAGCGTCACTGCGAGCTCGACCACCTCCGGCGCGCTCGGCGTGCCGGCGGGCGCCGGCTCGCAGGCGTGCCCGGCAACGCTGAGCACCGCGAGCTCGTCAGAGAGCCGCATCTCCTCCAGCACCGACCCGCCGACAACCTGGCGCGAGACGACGAGCGGGGCCCCCTTCTCGGTGGGCACAGCGTCGACAGCGATGACGTTGGCGGCCATCGCCACCTCGCAGCGGACCGCGACGTGCGCGAGCACCTCGTTGCCGCGCGGGCTGCCGGACGCGAGCACAACTGCGGCGCCGGATGAACCGACCACCTCGACCAGCACCGCCGCCCAGGCCGCCGCGGAGTACGCGGCCAGCCGCCCGTCCGTGGCGACGTGCACCTTCTCGACGCCTTGCTCGCCCATCTGGGCGAGCAGACCGTCACCGGGCTCTGCGCCGATCACAACCGTCTGCACCGGCCCGAGCCCGCGAGCGAACGTGAGCGCCTCCAGCGACACCTCCGTCGCCAGCCCGGCCTCGGTCTCGACGAGCACGACGGTCACCGCAGCGCCCCCAGCTTCTCCAGCAGGTCGACGACCGCCGGTGCCGACTCCGGCCCTTCGCCGAGGATCTCGACCTGGCTGGGCTGCTCCAGCGGCAGGCTCAGCCGTACTCGGCCGGCGCCGACGGGGTCGCGGGTCGCGGTCCGCGTTTCGATCTCGACCTTCTTGGCCTTCATCCGCCCCATCACCGACGGATAGCGCGGCGCGACACCGCCTTCCATCACCGCGACCACCGCCGGCAGCGGCAGCTCGAACACCTCCGGGCCCGCAGGCCCGTCGCCGTGCGCCTCGACCTGTTCGCCCTGCACCTCGACCGTCGAGATGCCGGTGACGACCGGGCGCTCCAGCCCGTACGCCAACCGCACCGGCACCTGGAAGTCGCCGGTGTCGGCCGCGTCGTTGCCGAGCAGCACCAGGTCGTACGCCGTTCCGGCGGTCGCGTGCTCTTGTACGACGTCGGCGATGGCCGCGGCCACGTCGACCGGTCCGATCAGGTCGACATCTGCCTCGATGAGCACCGCGCGGGTGCAGCCGACCGCAAGCGCGTCGCGCAGCTGCTCCACCGCGTCCGGTGAGCCGACGCTGAGCACGGTCGCCTCTCCCCCGGTCGCCGCCGCAACCTGAACGGCGAGCTCGACCGCGCACTCCTCGTGTGGGCTGACCGCCCAGCCGACGTGCCGCGCGTCGACCGACTGCCCGTCGGCGGAGAGCAGCACCTGGCCGGACACGTCGGGGACCCGCTTGATGCAGACCAGAACGTTCGCCATCCGGTTAACCCCGAAGCCGCTCGTTGTCCGGGTCGAAGAGTCCGGTCGCGTCGGCCACCGCCACCGACACCGGGTACCGCTCCTCCATGTAGCTCACCGCGAGCCGGGTGCCGACCGCGGCCTGCTCCGGCGGCAGGTACGCCATCAGCAGGTGGCGACCAAGCGACGGCGCCGAACCGGCCGAGGTGACGTACGGGTGATGGCCGTGCCCGTCGGTCAGCGGCTCGCCGTCGGCGGTGACGATCGGCTCGCCGCCGAGCATGAACCGCTGGGTGCCGGACGCCGAGGTGTGGTCGTCGACGGTCAGCGTGCACAGCACGCTGACCGGGTCCGCTGCCCGTTGCTTGAGGTATGCCTCGCGTCCAACGAAGTCGGCGTCCTTGACCTTGGGCCGCTGCATGCCGGCCTCGACGATGGTGCGCTCGGTGTCGAGCTCGAACCCGTACGCGCGGTACCCCTTCTCCAGCCGGCCAGTGGTCGCGTAGACGCCGATCCCGACCGGCACCGCGCCGTGCGCGCGGCCGGCCGCGTGCACCAGCTCCCACAGCCGGCCGCCCTGCTCCATCGACACGTACAGCTCCCAGCCGAGCTCGCCGACGTAAGAGATCCGCGAGGCCAGCACGTCGATGCTGTCGACCTCGAGGTGCCGGCAGCGAGCGAAGCCGAACGCCTCGTGGCTGATGTCCGCCGACGCGAGCGCGCCGAGGATGTCGCGGGCGCGCGGCCCCCACAGGCCGATCGTCGTGTACGCCGAGGTCTGGTCGACAACGTGCGCGGAGCCGTCGGCAGGCATCCGGTCGGCGAACCATTTGCGGTCGACCATCCCGTGCGCGCCACCGGTGACGACACGGTAGTGGTCGTGCCCGAGCCGCATGACGGTGAGGTCGGAGCGGAAGCCGCCGCGGTCGTCGAGCACCGGGGTGTAGACCACCCGTCCGGGAGCGACGTCGGCCTGCGCCACGACGATGCTCTGCACCGCGTCCATCGCCCGCGGACCGACCACGTCGAAGATCGCGAACGCGGACAGGTCGACCACGCCGGCGCGGTCCCGCATCGCCAGGTGCTCGGCGTTGATGATCGGTGACCACCAGCGCGAGTCCCACTCGTGCTGCCGTGGCAGCACCCGGTCGCCGTACTCGCCGAGCAGCGCCTCGTTGCATCCGTACCAGAACGGCCGTTCCCAGCCGACCGCCTCGAAGAACTCGGCGCCCATCTCCTGCTGGCTCGCGTGCATCGGTGCCCGCCGTTTGTTGCGGTCGCTGGCCCACTGCTCACCGGGATGGATGATCCCGTACGTCTTGTTGAACCCCTCGCTGGTACGCGCGCAGATGTGCGCCTTGGTCGTCTGGTGCGGGTAGAACCGGGCGATGTCGGAGCTGCCGGCGTCGATCTCGGGGTTGCCGTCGGTCATCCACTCGGCGAGCAGCCGCCCGACTCCCGGCCCCTCCTTGACCCAGACCGCTGCGGCCGACCACAGCCCCTGCACCTCGGGCGACTCGCCGAGGATGGGCGCACCGTCCGGGGTGAGCGACAGCAGGCCGTTGATGGCGTAGCGGATCTCGGCACCCTCGGCGCCGAGCGCGTCCGGCATCAGCTCGAAGGCCTGCTCGAGCTGCGGGTCGAAGTCGTCTGAGGTGAACGGCAGCTCGGTGGGCGACAGCTTGGCCTGGTCGATCGACGGGATCTCGTCGGCGTCGTGCAGGATCGGCCGGTGGGCGTACGAGCCCACCTCCATGTCGCTGCCGTGCTGGCGCTCGTAGCAGAACGTGTCCATGTCCCGCACGATCGGGAACGAGATCTCGCCGGGGCGCTCGGCCAGCGCGGGGATCGGGCCGACGCTGATCATTTGGTGCACGGCCGGGGTGAGCGGGATGTGCGCGCCGGCCATCGCGGCGACCCGCGGGCTCCACACCCCGCAGCAGACGACGACCGTCTCGGTCTCCACGTCGCCGCAGGTGGTGCGTACCCGGCGGATGCAGCCAGCCTCGACGTCGATTCCGGTGACCTCGACAGTCGACACGACGCGCAGCGCGCCCAGCTCCTGCGCGCGCTCGCGCATGATCGTGCCGGCGCGTACGGAGTCGACGACCCCGACCCCCGGCGTCCAGAAGGCACCGACGATCACGGACGGGTCGAGGTACGGGACGCGCTCGACCACCTGCTCGGGGGTGACCAGCTCGGAGTCGATCCCCCACGCTCGCGCCGATGACATCCGGCGCCGCAGCTCCTCCATCCGCTCCTCGGTGCGGGCGACCTCGAAGCCGCCGGACTCGGTGAAGACCCCCATCTCCTGGTACTGCCGGACGCTGTCCAGCGTCAGGTCGGTGATCTCGCGGGAGTGGTCGACGGTAAAGATGAAGTTGGACGCGTGCCCGGTGGAGCCGCCCGGGTTGGGCAACGGGCCCTGGTCGATCTGGAGGATGTCGCGCCAGCCGAGCCTGGCCAGGTGCCCGACCAGGGCGTTGCCCACGATGCCGGCACCGACCACGACCACGCTGGCGCCGCTGGGGACCGTGGCCATCGCGGCCTCACCTCCATCGGGTTGCGCTATGTGCAACCCTGTGCACTATCCGAGACAACGGTACCGCGGCACCACCACGCCGTCGAGTGGCGCGTTGCGGGTCCGAAACCGCGGACTGGACACCCGCTTCGCGCCACTCGGCGGTGCTGGTCAGGCGAGCCAGGCGTCGACCTTGTCCGGGTTGTCCTCGATCCACTTCTCGGCAGCGTCCTCCTGCGACATCCCGTCCTCGGCGATGTAGGTGGCGACGGTGTTCTGGTCCGCGTTGGTCCACTCGAAAGCCTCGACCAGGGCGGCTGCCGGGCTGCCCGAGTCCATGAACTCCGCGCTGGCGATCTTGTCCAGGATGTACTTCGGGTAGTCGCAGTCGACCTTCTCGGGATCGGCGTCGCATCCCGGCTCGTACGGCGGGAGTGACACCTTCTGCAGCGCAACCTCGTTGAGGAACCACTGTGGCTCGTAGAAGTAGCCGATCACCCAGTCCTTGTTGGCCTCGGCCTGCCGGAAGGCCTGGATCAGCGCCGCCTCGCTGCCCGCGAATACGACCTCGAAGTCCAGGTTGAGGTTCTCGACCAGCGCCTCGTCGTTGGTGACGAAGGAAGGGTCACCGTCGAGCAGCTGGCCCTTCCCGTTGGACTCTGACGTCTCGAACTCGTCGGCGTAGCTATTGAGGTTCTGCCAGTCGAGGACGTCCGGGTACTCCTCGGCCAGCCACGGCGGGACGTACCAGCCGATGTAGCCGATGTTGCCGTTGGGGCCGACACGTACCGCGGTGCCCTGCTTCTCGATGTACTCCTTCTTCAGGTCCTCGTGACCCCAGTTCTCGATCACCACGTCGACCTCGCCCGAGCCAAAGCCCTGCCAGGCGATCTCCTCCTTCAGGTTCTTGTACGCGACGTCGCAGCCGAGCTCGTTGGTCGCCACCTGGCCGACCACGTACGCCGACGCCTCGTAGCCAACCCACGGGTTGATCGCCATGTTGAAGTCGCCGCAGTCCTCGCCGCTGGCGGATTCATTGCTCTCGATGTCGCCACCGCCGCAGCCCACGAGGGCCAGCCCGGCGACGCTGAGCGTGGCAAGCCACCGCGTCTGTCGTCCCACTCGTGCCACTTGTCTCTCCCTGTCTAGCGATTCGCCTCGGCCACCCGGTGTGACCGTCGGTTCTTCATCTCGTCGTCACTCGTCCGTAGCGAGCAGCCGTATGTTGTGTGATCCGGTCGAGCATCACACCGAGGGCAACGATCGCGATCGCGGCCGCAAGACCCTTGCCGAAGTCCTCACGCTGCGAGAAGCCGCTCACGACGAGGAAGCCCAGCCCCCCGCCGCCCACGAGTCCGCCGATGACCACCATCGAGAGCACGAACAACAGGCCCTGGTTGGCGGCGAGCACCACCCCGGACCGGGCCATCGGCAGCTGCACCTTCGTGATCATCTGCCATCGGCCGGTTCCTGCGGAATCCGCGGCCTCGACCGTCGACGGTGATACCCCGCGGATGCCGTCGGCCACCAGCTTGATCGCCACCGGCGCGGCGAACGCGATAGCGGCGAAGATCGCGGTGAACCGGCTCGTGCTGAACAGCGCGAGCGCTGGCACCAGATAGACGAATGGCGGCATCGTCTGCAGCGCGTCCAGGATAGGTCGAATCCAGCTGTCCACCCGACGGTTGCGGCCCATCCAGACGCCGACAACCACGCCGAGGAGCATGACCATCGCGGCGGCGACGAGCACCGTGGTCAGGGTATTCATAGTTTCATTCCACAGCCCGCTGCCAAGAATGATCAGGAGGCAGATCATCGTCGATGCGGTTGCCCGCACCCCACCCAGGAGGAACGCCACAGCCACGAGCACGCCCGCCATCAGCCACCAAGGCGACTCGGCCAGGCGAAGCTCGAGCGGGTTGATCAGCTCGAAGCTGACGAAGTCCTTGAACCGGTCGGTTGTTTCGCCGAAGGTGTCGACGAAGGAGTTGGTCGCCCGGGACACCCGGTTCGAGAGCGGGTCTCCGAGGTCGGGACTGTCCGGGAACGCCGCGAACCTGCTGTACGTCCGCGACAGATAGACCGCAACGACGGTAAGGACGGCTCCGACGGCCAGGACGATGCGACGCAGCCGCGGATCCTGCCGAGCCCGGGCCGACGCATCGGACCGCTCGCTGATCGCCGTGGTCGTCCGGTCGAGCATGATCGCCATGATCACGATGCACAGACCGCTGACGAACGCGTCGCCGACGTTCAGGCTCTGCAGCGCGGTCAGCACCGGCTCTCCCAACCCGGGGCCGTCGATCAGAGCGGCGATAGTCGCCATCGACAGGGCCGCCATCGTGGTCTGGTTGAGACCGACGATGATGGTGCGGCGGGCCATGGGCAGCTCCACCTTGCGGAGCATCTGGCCGGACGTGGATCCCATCGACGTCGTCGCCTCGACGGTTGACGGCGAGACGCTGCGCAGGGCGTGGGCAGAGATCCGTACGAGCGGCGGCAGCGCGAAGATCAGCGTAGTCACGACTGCGGAGGCGGGGCCGATCCCGAAGAACAGCACCAGCGGAGTGAGGTAGGCAAACGACGGCATCGTCTGCATGACGTCGAGCACGGGGGTGATGGCCACCGTTGCTGCCTTGCTGCGGCTCATCCAGATGCCGAGGGGCAGCCCGATCAGCACGCAGATCGCGACCGCGACACCGGTGATGATCAGCAGGTCGATGCTCTCTTCCCAGTAGCCGAAGTAACCGAACGCCAGCATCGAGACTGCCACCAGGGCAGCGATCCGGACACCCGCGAAGACGAGCGCGGCCAGGACGGCGAGCGCCACTACGCCGAGCCAGCCGACTTCGGGCACGGGGCGAGGGAAGGCCGGGACACTGAACAGCTCCTGCAGCGTCTCGACCGTCCAGTCCAGTGCGTCGCTGATCCCACCAATCACGTACTGGAGGAACCAGTTGTCGTCTCGTGCGGCGTCAACGTCGTCACGGATGCCGTTGAGCCAGCGGTGGAAGTCGGTGTTCTCGGAGACGCCGATCTCCAGGGTCTGCTTTCCCTGCAGAAACTCCCACGCGACGAGCCACCCGACCAGAACGCCTAGCAGCGTGTACCAGCGCCAGCCGTCGGAGCGCGGCGGGGCCGCCTTCTGCTCCGGCACCCTGCGGTCGGGAGCCGGTGCTGGTCTCGGCGGGGCGGCGACGCTCACGCCGTCACTGCCTCCTCGGCGACGATTATCCGGAGGATGTCCACGTCGTCGACGACGCCGAGCACCGTCCTGTTCTCGACCACCCGTACGGGGTGCTCGGAGTCCAGCACGCGGCGCGCCGCCTCCTGCACGATCGTGTCCGGAGGGAGCGCCGGACCGTCCATCGAGTCGCCTGGCCGCGGGTCGCGCATCACCCAGCGCAGCGTGATGACATGGGAGCGCGGCACGTCGCTGACGAAGTCGCGGACGTAGTCGTCGGCGGGGGCAGCAACCACCTCGTCGGGCGTGCCCACCTGGACGATCGCGCCGTCGCGCATGATCAGGATCCGGTCGCCGAGCTTGAGCGCCTCGGCCAGGTCGTGGGTGATGAACACCATGGTCTTGCCGACCTCGTGGTGCAGCCGGATGACCTCGTTCTGCATGTCGCGGCGGATCAGTGGGTCCAGCGCGGAGAACGGCTCGTCGAACAGCATCACGGTGGGGTCGACGGCGAGCGCCCTGGCCAGCCCGACTCGCTGCTGCATGCCGCCGGAGAGCTGGTCGGGGTAGGACCGCTCGTTGCCGGACAGGCCGACCAGGTCGACCATCTGCTGCGCCTTCTCGTGCCGCTCCTTCTTGCCAACCCCGCGGATCTCCAGCCCATAGGCGACGTTGTCGATCACCCTGCGGTGCGGGAGCAAGCCGAAGTGTTGGAACACCATCGACACGTGGTGTCGGCGCAGCTCGCGCAGGCGACTGTCGGACATGGTCCGCACGTCCTCGCCGTCGAGCAGGACCTCGCCCGCGGTGGGCTCGATCAGCCTGGTCAGGCACCGCACCAGCGTCGACTTGCCCGACCCGGACAGGCCCATGACGACGAACACCTCACCAGGTTCGACGTCGAACGACACGTCCTTGACCGCAGCGGTGCACCCGGTGTTGGCCAGCAGCTCAGGACGCGGCAGGTCTGCCTCCGCGCTGCCTGGGATCTTGTCGGCACGCCCCTTGGGGCCGAAGACCTTCCACATTCCGCGGACCGAAACCGCGGTGTCACCGGTCGCGCCGGCGTCCGCGTGCCTGCCTCCCGACGGTCCCGGCTGCCGGGGCGACGTCTCGTGCTCTGCGGTGGCACTCATGGACGGTCTCCCTGCCTATTGCGTGGGTCACCTGGAGGGTACGTCGGGGACCCGCCCCCGTGTCGATAGAACGGCGCATCCGATGGCGGCAGCGAGGTGTTGCCCGCGATCAAGTCGGCCGCCTTCTCGGCCAGCATCATCACCGGGGCATAGACGTTGCCATTGGTCACGTACGGCATCGAGGACGCGTCGACGACCCGGAGCCCCTCCACGTCGTGGACCCGCAGGCTGGACGGGTCGAGGACCGACATGTCGTCCACGCCCATCCGGGCGGTGCAGGACGGGTGCAGCGCGGTCTCGGCGTCCTGGGCCACCCACGTGAGGATCTGGTCGTCGGTGTCGACCGCCGGCCCGGGCGACAACTCGCCGTCGTCGTAGCGGGCGAACGCAGGCTGGCCCAGGATGTGCCGGGAGACGCGGATCGCCTCCACCCATTCCCGCCGGTCCTGTTCGGTCGACAGGTAGTTGAACAGCATCGCCGGGTGCTGCTTGGGATCGGTGCTGCGGATCTTCAGCGTCCCCCGGGCGTCGGAGTACATCGGCCCCACGTGCACCTGGTAGCCGTGCCCCGTGGTGGGCGACGTGCCGTCGTAACGGATTGCGATCGGCAGGAAGTGGAACATCAGGTTGGGGTAGTCCACGTCGTCGTTGCCGCGGACGAAGCCGCCGCCCTCGAAGTGGTTGGTCGCGCCCAGCCCGCGGCGCAAGAACAGCCACTCGGCCGCGATGAACGGCCGCCGCCAGAGCTTCAGCCCCGGCGCGATCGAGACCGGCCGCAAGCTGGCGTGCTGGACGTAGACCTCGAGGTGGTCCTGCAGGTGCTCGCCGACCCCGGGCAGGTCCGCGACGACCTCGATGCCCAGGGCGCGGAGCTCTGCGGCGTTGCCGATGCCAGACAGCTGGAGCAGCTGCGGCGAACCGATGGCGCCGGCGCTGAGGATCACCTCGCCGGCCTGGACGCTGCGCCGCACCCGCCCGGCGCGCAGGTAGTCCACCCCGACCACCCGCCGACCCTGGAACCGCAACCCGGTGGTCCGTGCGAGCGTCTCGACTCTGAGGTTGGGCCGGCCCATGACCGGGTGCAGGTACGCCCGCGCGGCCGACAGCCGGCGGCCGCGGTACACGTTGCGGTCGAAGTGCGCGAAGCCCTCCTGCCGGTAGCCGTTGACGTCGTCGGTGAGCTGGTAGCCGGCCTGTGTCGTCGCCGCGAAGAACGCGTCGAACAGCGGGTTGGCCGCCTCCCCCCGCTCCAGCACCAGCGGTCCGGAGCCGCCGCGCCACTGGTCGGCGCCGGCGAGGCAGGTCTCCATCTTCTTGAAGTACGGCAGGCAGTGCGCCCAGTCCCACTGCTCCATGCCCTTGTCGGCCGCCCAGCGCTCGTAGTCGAGCGGGTTGCCGCGCTGGAAGATCATCCCGTTGATGCTGCTCGAGCCGCCGAGCACCTTGCCGCGGGCGTGCGCGACCCGGCGCCCACCGAGGTGCGGCTCCGGCTCGGACTGGTAGCGCCAGTCGTACAGCCGGCTGCCGATCGGGAACGGCAGCGCCGCCGGCATGTGGATGAACGGGTCCATCCGGAAGTCGGACTGGCCGGCCTCGAGCACCAGCACGGTGGTCGACGCGTCGGCGCTGAGCCGGTTCGCGAGCGCGCAGCCGGCGGACCCGCCGCCCACGATCACGTAGTCGTAGCTCATCCGCCGAACCAGCCCTGCGGCTGCGGTCGGACGTTGTGCCACACGTGCTTGGTCTCGCGGTACTCGTCCAAGCCGGCGGTGCCGAGCTCGCGGCCGACGCCGGACTGCTTGTAGCCGCCCCATTCCGCCTGCGGAACGTACGGGTGGTAGTCGTTGATCCACACCGTGCCGGCGCGGATCCGGGCGGCGACCCGCTGCGCGCGGCCGGCGTCGGCGGTCCACACCGCGCCTGCCAGCCCGTAGTGCGTGTCGTTGGCGATCCGTACGGCGTCGTCCTCGTCGGTGAACGTCTCGACGGTGAGCACCGGTCCGAACGACTCCTCGCGTACGACGCCCATGTCGGCGGTGCAGCCATCGAGGATCGTCGGTAGGTAGTAGCAGCCGTCGGCGAGCGCCGGGTCGTCCGGTCGGGCCCCACCACAGCGCAGCACCGCACCCGCGGCGACGCCGCCGGCGACGTAGCCCTCCACCTTGTCGCGGTGCGCGGCTGAGATCAGCGGGCCGGTCTCGGCCTTGTCGTCGAAGGGTCCGCCGAGCCGGATGGCCTGTGCCCGGCGCACGAGCTCGTCGACGAACTCGTCATGGATGGACTCCTCGACCACCAGTCGTGCCCCGGCCGAGCACACCTGGCCCGAGTGCAGGAACACCGCGGTCAGCGCCATGTCCAGCGCGGTCTCCCGGTCGGCGTCGGCGAACACGACGTTGGGGTTCTTGCCGCCGAGCTCGAGCGCGACCTTCTTCACCGTGACGGCCGCGGCCGCCATCACCGTCCGGCCGGTCACCAGGCCGCCGGTGAACGACACCAGGTCGACGTCGGGATGCTCCGCGAGCGGCGCCCCGGCCTCGGCGCCGGCGCCGAGCATCAGGTTGGCCACGCCGTCTGGGAGTCCCGCTTCTGCCAGCACGTGCATCAGCAGGATCGCGGTCGACGGCGTCAGCTCGCTCGGCTTGAGCACGAACGTGTTGCCCGCAGCCAGGCACGGCGCGACCTTCCACGAGGTCTGCAGCAGCGGGTAGTTCCACGGCGTGATCAGCCCGCACACGCCGATCGGCTCGTGCACGACGCGGCTGATGACGTCGGCCTGGCCGGCGTCCACGACCCGGCCCGCCTCCGAGCCGGCCAGCCCCGCGTAGTGCCGGAACACCGCGACCACGTCGTCGACGTCGTACTCGCTCTCCACCAGCCGCTTGCCGGTGTCGAGCGACTCGGCGCGGGCGATCTCGTCCTTGCGCTCGACCAGCCGGTCGACGACTCGGCCCAGCAGCGCACCGCGTTCTGGGGCGGGCGTCTGCGGCCAGCCGCCGGCGTCGAAGGCCGTACGGGCGGCCGCGATCGCCAGCTCGGTGTCGTCGGGGCCGGCCTCGTCCACCGTCGCCACGAGCTGCCCGTCGGCCGGACACCGGATCTCGCGGGT
>Ga0136620_10000313_pt1 | contig 22203 bp, 25 predicted proteins | sample AntDrymUQ4162106_2_FD_104806 | JGI IMG/M metagenome (GOLD analysis project Ga0136620, IMG submission 104806) | Polar desert sand microbial communities from Dry Valleys, Antarctica - metaG UQ416 (21.06) | ecosystem: Environmental > Terrestrial > Soil > Desert | place: Antarctica: Dry Valley... | reverse complement strand
CCAGCTTCTAGCGTGGCGGAGCCTGCTCGAAAAACGTCCTTCCCGCCGCCTGCCAGGCGCCGGGCAATCCTCAGGAGGGTTCTATGACGCTCAGACGATCCACCGGCGCCATGGCGCTAGCGGCTCTCGCGGCGCTGGCCGTCCCGGCCGTCGCCGCGGCTGACACGCTCGAGGCGTACAACAACGGCGCCGTCGTATCCAACACGCTGATCAACACGATGTGGGTGCTGGTCGCCGCCGTGCTCGTCCTGTTCATGCAGGCCGGCTTCGCGATGCTCGAGATCGGCTTCTCGCGCGCCAAGAACGCAGGCGCCGGCGTGGCCAAGATCCTCACCAACCTGTCGATCGCGGCCATCTGTTACTGGGCCGTCGGGTTCGCGCTCGCCTTCGGGGTCGACGACTCCGTCTACGGCCTCTTCGGCACTGACGGATTCCTGCTGCGTGGCTACAGCGAGGTCGCGCCGAGCGCCGACCTGGCCGAGCTCGGCGTGGTGCAGGGCGACCCGCGCGCCGCCTTCCCGGTCATGGGGCTCTCGGACGCCACGATCGAGGCCAAGTGGCTGTTCCAGTTCGCCTTCTGCGCGGTGTCGCTTGCGATCGTCTGGGGCACCACGCTCGAGCGGATCAAGTACTCCGCCTACGTGATCTACGCGATCGTCTTCGCGTCGATCATCTACCCCGTCGGCTCGCACTGGGTCTTCGGCGGCGGCTGGCTGCAGGAGATGGTCGGCATGCAGGACTTCGCCGGCTCGACCGCGGTGCACCTGATCGGCGCCACCGGCGCGCTCGCCGCGCTGCTGCTGCTCGGCGCGCGCAAGGGCAAGTTCGGCCCCGATGGGGTGCCGCGGGCGATCCCCGGGCACTCGATGCCGCTGGTCGGCCTCGGCACGATCATCCTGTTCATCGGCTGGTTCGGGTTCAACCCCGGCTCGACGCTGAACGCCGAGGACCTGCGCTTCGGCGAGGTCGCCGTCGTCACGCTGCTGGGCGGCGCGGGCGGCGTTATCGGCGCGTTCATCGCATCGACGCTGATGCAGCGCACGATCGACATCGGCATGGTCGCGAACGGCCTGATCGCCGGTCTCGTCGCGATCACCGCCCCCTCGGGCTACATCGAGGCGTGGCCCGCTCCGATCATCGGCGTGATCGCCGGTCTGATCGTCGTCGCGGGCGTGCTCGCGATCGAGAAGCGCCTCGACGATCCGGTGGGCGCGCTCTCGGCGCACGGGCTCGCGGGCATCTGGGGGACGCTCTCGTGCGGCATCTTCACCTCGCCGCGCCTGGCGCAGTACAACGCCTTCGGCGAGGAGGCCGGCGGCCTGTGGTACTCGGGCTCGTTCGCGCAGCTCGGGAACCAGGCGATCGGGATCATCGCGACGTTCGCGTTCGTCTTCGCGCTCTCTTTCCTGACGTTCTTCCTGATCAAGGTGACGATCGGGCTGCGGGTCGCCGACGAGGCAGAGGATGCAGGGCTCGACATCGTCGAGCACGGCATGTACGGCTACCCGGAGCAGTTCATCCCGCACCCGGAGATCGGCGCGGCGTCGCACGGCCCGGCCGTGCCGTCGTTCTCGCCGGCGCCCGCGTCGTCCACCGTCTCGACAGCGCACTCCAGCGAGGTGACCGCATGAAGATGATCGTCGCCTACGTCCGCCACGAGGCCTTCGAGCCGATCCGCCAGGAGCTGCTCGAGGCGGGGTTCCCATCGCTCACGATCATGGAGGTGAAGGGCTCCGGGCGCCAGAAGGGGATGACCGAGCACTACCGCGGGGCCACGATCCCGATCAACCTGCGCCCGAAGCTGCGGCTCGAGTGCGTGGTCGAGTCCTCGGACGCGGCGCAGGTCTCAGACGCGATCCTGCGTCACTCCCGCACGGGGGCTGTCGGAGACGGGAAGATCTTCGTGATGCCGGTCGAGGAGGCGATCCGGATCCGGACCGGCGAGTCCGGCGAGAAGGTGCTTCAGGCACACGAGGCAAGCGATCACGTGTCGGCCTGAGGCCCGGGGAGAGAAGAGCAGCGGCCCCTCGCGCACCGGTGCGCGAGGGGCACCAACGGAGCGAGGTCGTGCCGCGGCCCGCCTGACCAAAGGACAGAACTGAAATGCCCAGCACGGCTCTGCAAAACATCGCCGCCGCTCAGTGGAGTGCCAACGGCTCGACGCTCGGCTCGCCAGACCTGAGCCTGCCGACCAACCAGATCTTCGGGCGCAACGTCTTCAGCTCCTCGGTGCAGCGCCAGATGCTGCCGAAGGGGGCGTACGAGCGGCTGCAGTCGACGATCAACCGCGGCGAGTCGCTCGACCTCGCGCTCGCCGACCTGATCGCCTCGGCGATGCGCGAGTGGGCGCTCGAGCGCGGGGCGAGCCACTACACGCACTGGTTCCAGCCGCTGACCGGCTCGACGGCCGAGAAGCACGACTCGTTCTTCGGCCCGCTCGGCGACGGCACGGCGATCTCCGAGTTCTCGGGCAAGGACCTCGTGCGCGGTGAGCCCGACGCTTCGAGCTTCCCCACGGGCGGCCTGCGCTCGACCTTCGAGGCGCGCGGCTACACGGCCTGGGATCCCACGAGCCCGGCGTTCATCCTCGAGAACCCCAACGGCGCGGTGCTCTGCATCCCGACCGCGTTCGTGTCGTGGACCGGCGAGGCGCTCGACCTGAAGATCCCGCTGCTGCGTTCGATGGACGCGCTCTCGAAGTCCGCCGTGCGCGCTCTGCGCCTGTTCGGCGAGGAGACAGTGCAGCGTGTGACGACGACGGTCGGCCCCGAGCAGGAGTACTTCCTGATCGACGACCGCTTCTACTACGCCCGCCCCGACCTCGTCACGACGGGGCGCACGCTCTTCGGGGCGAAGCCGCCGAAGGGCCACGAGCTCGACGACCACTACTTCGGCTCGATCCCGCCCCGGATCCTGTCGTGCATGCTCGACGTCGAGGCCGAGCTCGCGAAGCTCGGCGTGCCGGTCAAGACGCGCCACAACGAGGTCGCCCCCTCCCAGTACGAGATCGCGCCGGTGTTCGAGACCACCAACGTCGGCTGCGACCACCAGCTGCTGACGATGCAGACGCTCCAGGGCGTGGCGCGCAAGTACGGCCTCGTGTGCCTGCTGCACGAGAAGCCATTCGCAGGCGTCAACGGCTCGGGCAAGCACAACAACTGGTCGATGGGCACAGACACCGGGCAGAACCTGCTCGATCCCGGCGACTCGCCCCAGCGCAACCTCGAGTTCCTGCTCTTCTGCACCGCGGTGATCGAGGCGGTCAACCAACACCAGGGCCTGCTGAGGGCGTCGATCGCGGGCGCCGGGCAGGACCACCGCCTCGGCGCCAACGAGGCTCCGCCGGCGATCATCTCGATCTTCCTCGGCGCGCAGCTGACCGATGTCTACGAGGCGATCGAGCGCGGTGAGATCGGCGCGGAGGCGGGCGATGCGACGATGCGCCTCGGAACGCCGATCCTGCCCGATCTCCCGAAGCACACGGGCGACCGCAACCGTACGAGCCCATTCGCATTTACCGGCGAGAAGTTCGAGTTCCGGGCGGTCGGCTCAGGCGAGTCGCCGAGCTTCCCGAACACGGTGCTGAACACGATCGCCGCGCAGGCGATCGACCGGCTGTGCGACCGGCTCGGGGAGGAGATGCGGGGAGGGCGTTCGCTCGAAGAGGCGCTCCCGACGGTGCTTCAGGAGAGCTGGATGGCGAACAAGCAGATCGTCTTCAACGGCGACAACTACTCCGAGGAGTGGCACGCGGAGGCCGACCGGCGAGGCCTGCTCAACCTCCGCACGACCCCCGACGCGCTGCCGATCCTCGTCTCCGGCGAGGCGGTGTCGATGTTCTCGGAGCTCGGCGTCCTGTCGAAGCGCGAGCTCGAGTCGCGCTTCGAGGTCTACTCCGAGCAGTACGCCCTTAAGGTCAACATCGAGGCGGAGACGGCGGCCGCGATGGCCCGCACGATGCTGTTGCCGGCGGCGGTCAGGCATCTGACGATGCTGCAGGCCGCAGGTGACGGCCTTGGCGAGCTTACGTCGCAGGTCGGGGCCGAGATCGAGGCATTCGTCGACGCCATCGGGAGGCTCGACGAGGTCAACCTGCATCCCGAGGAGATCGAGGGGATCGAGCTCGCGCGCTACGTGGCGGACAGCGTCCTACCGGCGATGGAGGCGGTCCGCATCGTGGCCGACCGGCTCGAGAAGATCGTCGCCGAGGATCTGTGGCCGCTTCCCAAGTACAGCGAGATCCTGTTCATCAAGTGACCGGGTGACCTACCAGGCCCCCGGCGATCGGGGGGCGCCTCAGCCGCTCCCCTCGCCGCGCGGCGCCCACCTCGAGATGGTGGGCGCCGTGCTGGCCGGCGACGGGCTCGAGCGGGTCGCGGAGATCGCCTCCGCTCACGCCGGCGCCCCGGTGGCCGTCGTCGTGCCGCGTCTCGGCGTGCCGGTCGACGCCTGGGCCTCGTACGAGCGCTACGTGGCGCTGCGCCTCGCCGGCGGGCGGCCACCGCAGCCGCGCGAGGTGGTGGCCGAGGTGCCGATCGCCTCGGGCGGCGAGGAGCTCGGCGCGGTACTGATGATGGGGTCGGGCGGCGCCGACGCCGGCGAGTACCTGCATGTCGCGGCCGTGGCGGCGCTCACGGAGGTGGCGGTGGCCGAGGCTCGCGACGAGACGGAGCAGACCCTGCGCGGCTCCTTCCTCGAGGAGCTGCTGACCCGCGACGACCTCGAGGCCGTCGACATCGTGCGACGCTCGCGGCGCCTCGGCTGCGACCTCTCGGCGGGGGCGGTCGCACTCTGCGCCGACCCCGGTGGGCGGTCGCCCGGGCGCCTCGTCGCCGGCATCGCCGCCGAGCGCGCCGGTGCGCTGGCGCAGACGGTCGGCGATCGCGTCTACGCCCTCCTGCCAGGCACGGTCGAGGAGGCTCGCCGCGTGGCGGCCCGGCTCGGGCGCCAAGCGGTGGTGGGAGTCTCCTCGCATTACGGGGACCCGGCCGACGTTCGGCGCGCGCTCGAGGAGGCCTCCCTGATCCTCGACGTCACGGCCGCCGGCGGCGGCGCTCCGAGCGACGGCATCGGTGAGGGGACCTACCGGCTGCTCTTCCGCGTGCTCGCGAGCCACCCCGAGGAGGTCCGCTCCTTCTACGGCGACACGGTCGCGGCGATCGTCTCCTACGACGCGCAGTACCGGACCGACCTCGTCGGCACGCTCGAGAGCTACCTCGACCAGAACTGCAACATGAACGCGACGGCGCAGACGATCCACGCGCACCGCCACACGGTCGGCTACCGGCTCGAGCGGGTGCGGGAGCTGACCGGTCTCGATCCGTTCAAGACGGAGGATCGAGAGCGGCTCGGGCTCGGGCTCAAGGCCTACCGGATCATCGCGCCGCAGCTGCGGCGCTAGGGCGCTTAGACAAGATCGCCCTCGGCCTGGCCGCCGTCGGGCGCATGCCGGCCCGCAAGGGCAGCGCCACGACGACGTCGGATTGAGGCGCGCTCGGGCGTCGTCGTAGCGCTCCATCCGCCGAGCGCCTATCATGCGCGCTCGCAATCTGGACAAGCCGAGTCCTCGCCGTCCCAGACGGCGTGGAGCGGGGGAACCATTGGGTCGGCGGGAAGCCGGCTCGGGGGCGAATCACCGTCGTTTCAGGTGTAGCGCGTCTTTTCCGCGCGAGCCCGTCAGCTCACCTCGTAGGCGTGGAGAAGGAAGGGAGTGAGTGCCAGTGCCACAGCCGTCCGTCGCGTTGCTGCAACGGCAGTGCCCCGCGTCGATCGAGGACTCGCGCCGTCGCCGGACGGCGACGCGCGCCGCCGCGGCCGCGAACCTGTCGCGCCGGGTCAACGGGAGCGCGGCCTCGCTGGCGCTCGTTGTCGCGCTGCTCTTCACGGCCGGAGTCGAGCTCGCCTCCGGGCAGAGGTCGGCCATGCGCTCGGCCGGGGGCGACTCGCAAGGGGGGCCCGACGTGGCCGCAATGCAGCGGGCCCTCGGGGTCACGGCGGACGGCGTCGCGGGGCCACGCACGATCGCCGCGGTGCGCCGCTTTCAGCAGCGGCGCGGACTCGTCGTCGACGGCATCGCCGGACCCGTCACGCTTGCCGCGCTCGGCGTGCGGAGCGCTACCGCGTCCTCCAAGGAGGACGGTGGCCAAGCCGCCCCACGCGCAGCGGCGAGCAGTCCGTCGGCGACGCTCCAGAGGATCGCGCGCTGCGAGTCGGGCGGCAACATCCGCGCGATATCGGCGAACCGCCTCTATCGGGGCAAGTATCAGTTCTCGCGCGAGACGTGGCGACGGCTGGGCGGCCGAGGCGATCCGGCGCGGGCGGCCGAGGCCGAGCAGGACCGCATCGCCGCAAAGCAGTTCGCTCAGTCGGGCACCTCGGCCTGGCCGAGCTGCGGCTGACGGCGACTCAGCTCCTGCGCACGCGTGGGGCACGATTGATGCGCTAGCGAGGCTGGCGGTGTGCGGCACCGCCTTAGCGTCAGCGCCATGCGGTGCGAGCGCGGGCAGGCAACGATCGAGTGGGCCGGCGTCGTCCTCGTCGCGACGCTCGCGCTCGGGGCGCTCGTGGCCCTCGCGCCGCAGCCCGACGGGCGCTCCCTCGGCGCCTTGCTGGCCCACTCGATCGCCTGCTCCGCTCGCGGGAGCTGCGAGGACACCGGCCGCGCACTGAGCGCCGCCTACGGCGAGCGCGACGCGGAGCTCGTCCGCGCCCATGCGCCCGGGCTCGTCTACGAGCCGCGCACGCACAGCCTCCCGGTCGACTTCCGCGACTGCCGGCGCCCGAGCTGCTCGGACGCCTCGGACGACCGCGAAGCCGACCTGCACAGCTCAGCCGCGGGCGTGCCCGCGACCGCCTTCTCGCGCGTGATCCACCGCGGCGGCGAGACCTTCATCCAGTACTGGCACTACTACCCGGACTCGAGCACCACCTCGCCCGGGTCGCTGTCATTGCGAATGCTCGACCACGTCTTGCCCGTTCACCATCGCGACGACTGGGAGAGCTACCAGGTGCGCATCGACCGGGTCGGGCGCGTCAGTGCGCGCGCCTCGTCCCACCGCGCCTATCAGGGCTGCAAGCTGGGGCGCTGTCGCAACCGCTGGATCGCGGCGACCGGCTGGACGCGCGTCTCGCGTGGCAGCCACGCCGGGCACATACCGATCCGCTCGCGTCCCGGTTGGGACCGGCCGCTCTACCCGGGCCCTCGCCTCGACGAGCGCACGACGAGCGCGCCAGGAGTGCGACTGGTGCCGCTAGAGACGCTCGACAAGGACTCCTATCGCCCGCTCGACGGGGGCATCTCGCCGCCCTGGAAGAAGCGCGTCTACGTCGATCCGCTGAGCGACTCGACGGCGTGATCGCAGTCGACGTTGACCCATCCCGAGCGAAACGGGCGCGCCTCGCCCGACTCGGGCTCGTATGCGTGGCGCCAGACGCAGCCTGTGTCGTTGGTCAGCAGATGAATCGAGACGGACGTGGTGTCCGAGGTCGTCTGGACGCGATGGATGTCGTCGCGCGGCGGCAGCAGCGCGTAGAAGTCGCCGGGGCGAAGCGCGCGCCGTTCGAGGAGGTCGAGCCGTCCCTCCGCCTGAGCGTAGATCTCCTCGTCCTGCGTGCCGGCGTAGAGGCCGACGAGACCCCACGCGAGGTGATCGTGTATCGGCGTCGCCGCGCCGGGTGGCACCACGAGGGAGAAGAGCGACAGCGAGCGATCGGCTGCCCTGAAGAGGAGCCACTGGCCGATGCCCCCTCCCATGCCGCTCTCGGGGGCGGGCTCCTGGAGCTCCTGCGGCAGCCAGTCGCGGCTTGCCAGCAGCGTCGCGAACGAGGGCTCGATCGACGCGCAGGCCTCGCTCGGCGACGCGGCCCGGGCGATCGTCGCCCGCGCCCCGGCGATGAAGCGGGGGACCGTCTCGCCCTCGACCAGCAGCTCGTCGGCGGGCAGGGCTCAGTGCTCCGCTTCGCCCGTGCGCCGCGCCAGCTCGACCAGCATGCGCACGCCGAACCCGGACGCCCCCGAGCCGACGTAGGGGCGCCCGCTCTGGTCCCAGGCGGTGCCGGCGATGTCGACGTGCACCCAGGGCCGGTCGTCCACGAACTGGCGCAGGAACTCGGCCGCGTAGATCGAGCTCGCCTTGCGCTGTTCGGACGCGTTGGTGAGGTCGGCGTAGCGGCCCTTGGTGAGCTCGAAGTACTCGGGGTGCAGCGGCAGCCGCCAGCCGAGCTCGCCTGTCGTTCGGCAAGCGCCCTCGACCTCGGCGTACCAGCCGTCGTCGTTGGAGAAGAGGCCGGCGTAGGTCGAGCCGAGCGCGACGATGATCGCGCCGGTCAGCGTCGCGAGGTCGACGATTCGCTCCGCACCCTGGTCGACGGCGTAGGCGAGCGCGTCGGCGAGGATCAGGCGACCCTCGGCATCGGTGTTGTTGACCTCGATCGTCTTGCCGTTCATGGCGGTGACGATGTCGCCGGGCTTCATAGAGTGGCCGCTCGGCATGTTCTCCGTGGCCGGCACGACGGCGGTGATCCGGACCGGCAGCTCGAGCGTCGCGATCGCCCCGAGCGCCTCGATCACGGCGGCGCCGCCAGACATGTCGAACTTCATCTCCTGCATCTTGCCGCTCGGCTTGATCGAGATCCCACCGGTGTCGAAGGTGACGGCCTTGCCCACGTAGCCGAGATGCGGGCCGGAGCCGCCGCCCTCGTAGCGCAGCACGATCAGCTTCGGCTCCGTGTCGCTCCCCTGCGCCACGGCGCTGAACGCACCCATCTTGAGCGCGGCGACCTGCCCGCGGTCGAGCACCTCGCACGAGAGCGGGGGGTGCGCTTCGGCGAGCGCGACCGAACGCTCGGCCAAGAACGCCGGCGTGGCCACGTTCGAGGGGAGGTTCTGCAGGTCACGAGCGCCGTTCTGCGCCTCGGCGATCACGCGCGCGCGCTCGGCGTCGCCGGCGACGCTGTCGCCGGAGCCCACGAGCTCGAGCGACTCGATCCGCCCGTCCGGGGCATCGGGGTCCTTCGCGGACTTGAAGCGATCGAACTCGTAGAGGGCGAGCACGGTGCCCTCGACCAGTGCGGCGGCGACGCCCGGGTCGGGGAGCGCCCAGGACAGCGAGCGCGCTCCCAGCTCGCGGGCCCGCGCGGTGGCGACGGCGGCGGCCACGCGCGCCCGCTCCGCGTCGAGCTCGTCGCGCTTGCCAAGCCCGACGAGGATAACCCGCCTCGATGCGCCGTTCGCGCCGGCCTCGTGCGCCACCGCGAGCTTGCGCGGAGCGGACTTGGCCTCGCCCGAATCCACCAGGCTTCGCAGGGCGTCGCCCGCGGGTGGCTCGCCCTCGAACAGTCCGATCACGCGTGTGTCGGCGCTCGACTCCTCGGGTGCGCCGCTGCGGACGCTGACGGCGATGGGCGGCATGCGGGCGCCAGTCTAGACCGACCGGCCGGTCGGCCCGGAAGGCTCGTCGCGGCCGGCTCCAGAACGAGCGAGGGCCGGGCGAGCGCCCGGCCCTCGCTCCGCCGAACCGGCCTACGCCGCCTGGCTAGCCCCCGTTCGAGCTCGTGCCGTTCCCGTTGCGCAGCACCGCTGCGATGCCCTGCCCGCCGCCGACGCACAGCGTCGCCACGCCGCGCTCGAGGTCGCGGCGCTTCATCTCGTGCAGCAGCGTGACGAGGATCCGTCCACCGCTCGCGCCGATCGGGTGGCCGAGCGCGATCGCCCCGCCGTGGGGATTGATGCGGCCCTCCTCGATGCCGAGCTCCTTGCGCACCGCGAGCGACTGCGCCGCGAACGCCTCGTTCAGCTCGAACGTGTCGATGTCGCGCAGCTCGAGGCCCGCCTTGGCGAGCGCCGCACGCGTCGCCGGAATCGGGCCGATGCCCATGATCCGCGGCTCGACGCCGACGGAGGCGTAGCTCTCGACCGTGGCGAGCGGTGTCAGCCCCTTCTCCTGCGCCTTGCTGGCGGACATCACGATCACCGCCGCGGCGGCGTCGTTGATACCCGACGAGTTGCCGGCCGTCACCGTCCCGTTCTCCTTCTGGAAGGCCGTGCGCAGCTTCCCGAGCCCCTCCGCGGTCGTGTCGCCGCGCGGACCCTCGTCGTTGTCGATCACGACTGGATCGCCCTTGCGCTGCGGCACCTCGACCGGGACGATCTCCTCCTTGAAGAGGCCGTCGTCGATCGCCTTGGCGGCCTTCTGCTGGCTCTTGGCGGCGAACTCGTCCTGCTGCTCGCGGGTGATGCCGAACTGCTCGGCCACGTTCTCGGCGGTGACCCCCATGTGGTAATGCTCGAAGGCGTCGGTGAGGCCGTCGAAGGTCAGGTGGTCGAGCAGCTTCGTGTCGCCCATGCGGGCGCCGTAGCGCGCGTCGGGCATCAGGTAGGGCGCACGCGACATGTTCTCCATGCCGCCCGCGACGACTACGTCGGCGTCCCCGCAGCGAATCATCTGCGAGGCGAGCGTGACGGTCTTGAGCCCCGATCCGCACAGCATGTTGATCGTGGTGCAGGGCACCTCGACGGGCAGCCCGGCGCCGAGCGATGCCTGCCTGGCGGCGTTCTGCCCGAGCCCGGCCTGGAGGATGCAGCCGAGCAACACTTCGTCGACTTCCTCGGGGGACGTCTGAGCGCGCTCGAGCGCGGCCTCGATCGCGCGGGCGCCGAGGTCAGGCGCCGGGACCTCCTTGAAGTTGCCCCCGAACTTGCCGGTCGGAGTGCGCACCGCGCTGACGATTACCGCGTCTTCCATCTCTGCCCCCTTGCCGCTTTGCCCCGCTGCCAAATGCGTTTCGATGCTAGCAACGGCCCTGGCGCCGGCTGCGCTCGAGCGGAATCACACACGGAGGAGCGTCATGAAGCTGAAGCAGTGGAGGACGTCGGTCTTCGTCGCCGCGGTGGTCGCGTGCACCGGTGGCGCGGCCTCCATCGTCCAGGCGCAGGGCGCTCCGCCGAGCGTGACCGTGACCGTGAATGCGCGCACTCTCGCGGTACAGGGCGCCGAGGCCCTCCAGGCCGGTCCGACCCGATTCGACGTGCGACGATCTGGCCGCGGCGAGCACGAGGTCAGCATCGCCGCACTGAAGCCGGGCACGACCGTCGCCGAGTTCGAGCGCGTGCTGAGCCGCGTGCGTGACCCCAACTCGCTGTTCGAGATCGTCACGGTCGAGGGCGGCATTGGGCTCTTCGGCGCGCGTGCCCGCGGCGCCGTGACCCTGACGCTCAAGCCGAACACCACCTACGTCATCGCCGACACGGGCGGCGACAACCCGCGCAGGTGGCCGCGGAGCTCGTTCACGGTAGGTGCGGCGACGGGGACGGCGATCGCGCCGCGGCGAGACGCCGTCGTGACGATGCGGGACTACCGCTTCACCGGCGCGCGCAACCTCCCGCGCAACGGGACCGTCCGCTTCAAGAACCGCGGGCGCAACCCCCATTTCGCGATCGCCTTCCCGCTGCGGCCGGGAGCCGACTCCGAGGCGGCCGAGCGGGCCATTCGCGGCAACCAGGAGCGCGTCTTCGCTCGCCTGTTCGCCGGCCCGCCGGTCGAGCCACAGAGCCTGATCACGCCCGGCGCCACGAACGACAACGAGCTGACCTTCGGCAGGCGCGGGCGCTACCTGATGGTCTGCTTCTTCGAGACGGGCGGCAGGGGCCACAACGAGCGCGGGATGGTCAAGACGGTGAGGGTTCGCTAGGCGGGCTAGGCGGAGACGACGATGACTCTTCGCCGCTCTGTCACAGCTTTGACCGTGGCCCGCGCGGTGCCCGCCGCTCGAGCCGATCAGGCCGGCGCTCGATCCGAGGCGGCACGCGATGTCCGGCGCGGCCGGCGCCTCGCCGGATACAAGCCGAGCGGCGACCGCGTCGTAGCGGGACACGACCGCGGTGCCGTGTCGCTGTTCGCGTTCTTCCCGCGCAACAAGTACGAGTGTCTTATACATCCCGGCAAGATCACGGTCCGTTGAGGATGCGCACGGGAACGCGCGCATCGCTCGCAAGCTGCATAGCCCTGCTGCCCGTGGCCCTCACCGGCGCGGTCGGCGCCGGCGAGGCCTCGAGCGCCGGCAGGGCGCGCGAAGCAGCGATCGGGTCGAACTTCTTCGACCCGCCGAAGCTGACGATCCGTCGCGGCGAGCGAGTCCGCTGGGTGTGGGAGGCGGGCACCCAGCGCCACGACGTGACCGTCCGCCGCGGGCCCGAGCGCTTTCGCTCGCCGCTCCAGTCGGCGGGCAGCTACGCGCGCTCGTTTCGAAAGCCCGGCACCTTCAAGCTCTACTGCAGCCAGCACTCGGGCAGCATGCGCATGACGCTCGTCGTGCGCCGGTGAGCGGCGCGCACGGCGCTCGACGCCCGCCACGGCGCCTCTCGCGCCGCGGCTTCCTGTGCCTGACGGGCCTCGGCGCGGCGGCGAGCGCGGTCGAGGCTCAGGTCCCGGCCACCGCCGCGGCCACCCCGGCAGTCGTGCGCACGCCGGGCGTGCGCGAGTACTGGGTGGTCGCGCGGGCGCGGCGCTGGAACGTCTCGCCCACCGGCCTCGACGACTGGCACGGGCGCCGCGTGCGCGAGCTGCGCTTCAACGCGCTCACCTACGTCGCCACCGAGCCCGACTTCGGCCGCCCGCTGCCGGCCGGCGGCGTGGGCGACAACACCGGCATCCCCGGCCCGGTGCTGCGCGCCTACCCTGGCGAGGAGATCGTCGTCCACTTTCGAAACGACGATCGCGCCACCCGCCGGCCGCACACGATGCACCCCCACGGCGTCGCCTACGGGCCCGAGTCGGACGGCACCTTCATGGGCCGCTACACGCCGCCCGGGGGTGCCGTTCCAGTCGGCGAGACGTTCACCTACCGCTGGCGCGCGCGGGACGACTCGATCGGCGTCTGGCCCTACCACGACCATGGGCCGTTCGAGATGGAGTCGACCGAGGCCGGCCTTTTCGGGGCGATCGTGATCACCCGCCGCGACGATCCTCTCCCCGACGTCGAGGCGACGATCTACTTCCATCACCTGAACCCTGACCTGACCCGTTTTCGCCGCACGATCTCGGTCATCAACGGGCGCGCCTTCGCGGGCAACACGCCGACGGTGCGCGCCCGGGCCGGTCAGGACGTCGCCTTCAACGTGCTCACGCTCGGCGACGAGCTCCACACCTTCCACATCCACGGCCACCGCTGGCGCGGGCCGGCCGGGGAGCCGCTCGACACCCCGAGCTTCGGCCCCGCGGAGGGCCTGCGGGCGCGCTTTCGCGAGGACGCGCCCGGGCGCTGGCTATACCACTGCCACGTGATCTCGCACATGCACGACGGCATGGTGGGCTACTACCTCGTCGATCCCTAGCACGCGACGCCGGGCCGCTCGGGTCGCTCGATACGCTGGAGGACCATTCGCCCGACTGGAGAACCGGCGTGCCGAACCTGACGATCCGCCTGCGCGACATAGCGAAGTCGTTCGGCCCGATCAAGGCCGTCGACGGGCTCGACCTCGACGTCGCGGAGGGGACCTGCGTGGGGCTGCTGGGACCCAACGGCGCCGGCAAGAGCACGACGATGAAGGTGCTGACCGCGCAGGCGATCGCCGATCGCGGCGAGATCGACGTGCTCGGCTACAAGCTGCCCGAGCAGTCGAAGTCCGCGCGCGCGGAGATGGGCGTCGTGCCCCAGCTCGACAACCTCGACACCACGCTCACAGTCGAGCAGAACCTCGTCGTGTTCACCTACCTCTATCGCGTCCCACGCGGCGAGCGACGGGCCGCGGTCGAGCGCGCCCTGGAGATGGCGAGCCTCGGCGACCGCCGCGACACGCGCGTGGACAAGCTGTCGGGCGGCATGCGCCGGCGGCTGCTGATCTCGCGCGCGCTCGTGCACCGGCCACAGCTCGTGCTGATGGACGAGCCGACGGTTGGACTCGACCCGCAGGTACGCCAGGAGATCTGGGCGCTGATCGACAGCCTGCGGGCCGAGGGCGCCTCGATCTTGATGTCGACGCACTACATCGAGGAGGCCGAGCGGCTCGCCGACACCGTGACGATCATGTCCCACGGCAAGGTCGTCGCGAGCGGGCCCCCGGCGCAGCTCGTGGCCGAGCACGCCGGCCGCGAGGCGATCGAGATCTATGGCCCACCTGCGAAGCTCGCCGAGGCCGAGGCGGCGGCGATCGCGGCCGGCCTGCGCACGCGGCGGACAGGGACCTCGATCGCGGTGCTGCGGCTCGACTCCGCAAACGGCGACGCGCCGGAGGGCGAGCGACGCCCAGCGAACCTCGAGGACGTGTTCGTGCTCCTGACCGGTGAGGAGATAGCGTGAGCGCCACGACCGCGGTGGCGCGCCGCAGCCGCCGGCTCGGCCGGCTCGAGCGCCCGGCGCTCGCCGGCGTGCTCGTGCGCGAGGTGATCAACTTCTCCTCGTTCTGGCGCTCGGTGACGTTCTCCTCGACCGTCGAGCCGACGATCTACCTGCTCGCGTTCGGCTTCGGCTTCGGCTCGCTCGTCTCGCAGGTCCAGGGCCTCGACTACGTGGACTTCGTCGGCACGGGCACCGTGGCAACCGCGGTCATGTTCTCGTCGGTCTTCGCGACCATGTTCGGGACCTTCGTCAAGCGCGAGTTCCAGCGCACCTACGACGCGATCCTCGCAGCCCCGGTGGATGTAGAGGAGCTCGTCACCGGCGAGGTGCTGTGGGTCGCCGCGCGCGCGGGCGTCTACGGCTCGATACCGCTGCTCGTGGCGATGATCTTCGGCCTCGACCCGAGTTGGGGCATGCTGGCCGTGCCTCTGATCGGCTTCGTCACCGGCTTTGGCTGGGCGGCGTACGGCGTGCTGGTCTCGGCGATCCTCAAGTCGATCGACCACTTCTCCTACGTCACGAGCATCGTGATCACGCCGGTCTTCCTCGTCGCCGGCACCTACTTCCCGCTCGACGGGCTGCCCCGGTGGGCGCAGCTCCTCGGCCAGTTCAACCCCCTCTTTCACTGCGTCGAGCTGGTACGCCACGCGGCGTTCGGGTGGGAGGGGCTGACCGACCTCGGCCACGTCGGCGCGCTGCTCGCTTTCGGGCTCGTGATGTGGCGCCTGGCGATCTGGCGCACGAACGTCCGCCTCGTGGTCTGAAGCGCCCCGCGCTCTGTAGCCTCCGGTAGATGCTGGAGCTAGAGGTTCTGGCCATGCTCGCGACTCCGGCCGGGGTCGGCCGATGACCGGCAGCCAAGGCGTGGCAAGCGCCGGGTCGAGGAAGATCCGCGTCGTCGTGGCAAAGCCCGGCCTCGACGGCCACGACCGGGGCGCCAAGATCATCGCCCGCGCGTTGCGCGACGCCGGCATGGAGGTCATCTACACCGGCCTGCATCAGACGCCGGAGCAGATCGTCGCCACGGTCGTGCAGGAGGACGCCGACGCCGTCGGGCTGTCGATCCTCTCGGGTGCCCACATGACGCTCGTGCCGCGGGTGATCGACCTGCTCAGGGCCGAGGGGGCCGAGGAGGTGGTCACGATCCTCGGCGGCACGATCCCGGCCGACGACATCGACGAGCTGAAGGGACTCGGCGTCGCCGAGGTGTTCACCCCCGGCGCGACGACCGACGACATCATCGCCTTCATCCGCACCGCCGTCACGGGCTAGCCGACCGGTGAAGGTCTGCGTGCTCGTCAAGGAGGTCCCCGACCCCGGGGTCCCGAAGCGCCTCGATCCCACCAGCGGCCGGCTCGATCGCACGGGAGCTCGGGGCCTCAACCCGTTCGACGCCCACGCGCTCGAGGCCGCCGTGCGCCTGCGCGAGTCCGCGATCCCGCCGGTGGAGAAGATCGTCGCCGTGACGATGGGGCCGGACGGCGCGGCGCGCGTGCTTCGAAGGGCGCTCTCGATGGGCGCCGATCGCGCGCTGCACCTGAGCGACCCGGTGCTCGCCGGGTCGTGCGTCGTCGCGACGGGCTACGCGCTCGCCCGCGTGCTCGAGCGCGAGCGCCCGGACCTCGTCCTGCTCGGCCAGCAGTCCGACGACGGTGAGTGCTACGCGATGGCCTCGATCGTCGGCGAGCAGCTCGGGATGCCGGCGCTCTCGCAGGTCAGCCGGCTCGAGCTCGCGGGCGCGACGCTGCGCTGCGAGCGCCAGGCCGAGTACGGCTACGACCTCGTCGAGCTCGACCTGCCGGCGGTCGTGTCGGTCGGCGACGCTCTCAACGAGCCGCGCTACCCGTCGCTGAAGGCGCTCGTGCGCGCTCGCGAGGCGCCGGTCGAGACGCTGTCGGCCGCCGCCGCCGGGATCGAGCCTCACCGCGTCGGCGCGATCGGCTCACACACGCGCGTGCTGGCAGTGGCCGAGCCCGCGGCACGCGCGCCCGTTGAGCTGGTCGACGGCTCGCACCCCGAGGCGGCGGTCGAGCGGGTCGTCGCCTGGCTCGGAGAGCGGGGGCTCCGATAGCGCTCGCCCGCCGCGCGGCATGCAGCCGGTGAGCGGCGTGCTCGCGTACGCGCTGCACAACGAGGGCTCGTTTCACCGCGACTCGCTCGGCGCCGTGTCCGAGGCCGCGCGGCTGGCCTCGGAGCTCGGCGAGGAGGCAGCCGCGATCGTCGTCGGCGGCGACGAGCTCGACGACGCGCTGTGCGCGTCGCTCGGGCGCTACGGCGCCCGGCGCGTGTACCGGGCGCGGGCTCCCGCGGGGCTCGCCGAGCCGGCTGTGGACGCGATCGCCTCGGTCATGCGCCGCGGCCCCTACCGCTACGCGCTGCTCGGCGGCGGCCTGCTCGGCGTCGAGATCGGCGCCGCGCTCGCCGCACGCCTCGGCGGCGGCGTGACGATGGAGGTGATCGAGGCGCGCCTGACCGGGAGCGGCGATCTCGTCGTGCTTCGCTCGGCGCTTCGAGACTCGGCGCGGGTACGGGTCGGCTACGTCGGGCGGCCGGGGGTTGTGATCGGGCGCCGCGGCGCCTTTGCCGCCGTCGAGCACGACGGATCGAGCGCGACGGTGAGCGACGTCGTCCATGAGCCCTCGCCGTGGGCGAACAGGGCACGGATGCTGCGCCGAGGCGAGCGGCGTGGGCCGGAGCTCGACCTCGGTCAGGCCGAGGTGATCGTGGCCGGCGGTCGGGGGGTCGGCGGCGCCGAGGGATTCCGCGACCTCGAGGCGCTCGCGAGCGCGCTCGGCGGCGTGGTCGCGGCCACGCGCGCGGCGGTCGATGCCGGCTGGTACCCCTACAGCGCGCAGGTCGGGCAGACCGGCAAGGCCGTGTCGCCGCGCCTCTACGTCGCCTGCGGCGTCTCGGGAGCGACGCAGCACCGCGTCGGCGTGCAGGCGGCGGGCGCCGTCCTGGCGATCAACCGCGACGCCGGGGCGCCGATCTTCGCGTGGGCCGACATGGGCGTCGTCGGCGAGCTCGCCGAGCTGCTGCCGCGGCTCATAAGAGCGCTGTCGGCCGCCGGGGACGCCACCCCGCCATCGCTAGAATCCACCACATGAAGACCGGCATTCACCCCGAGTACATCGAGTCGCACGTGCGCTGCGCGTGTGGCAACGAGTTCACGACGCGCTCCACCAAGGGCGACATGAACGTCGAGATCTGCTCCGCCTGCCACCCGTTCTACACCGGCAAGCAGAAGCTGATCGACACCGGCGGTCGCGTCGAGCGCTTCCGCCGCCGCGCGGCCCAGCGCCGCCGCTAGGCAGGCGCCGGGCTCCAGGGACGGGCAGCCCGCGCCGATAGCATCAGGAAGGTGAGCGACTCGGATCGCAGCGGCGCCGTCGCCGCCGGCACTGACGGCGCGGGCGCGACCAAGCAGGCGCGCCGCGACGCTCCGATCGGCGGCCAGGCCGTGCTCGAGGGCGTGATGATGCGCGGTGTCTCGACGTGGGCCGTCGCCGTGCGCAAGCCCTCGTCCGAGCAGCTCGAGAGCCACGACAACGGCCTCGAGCCGACGGAGGCCGCCGAAGGCGAGATCGAGCTCACCACGGAGCCGCTCGTCGCCTGGAACCGCCGTCACCGCGCGTTGCGCCTGCCGATCGTGCGCGGCGTCGTGGCGCTCGCCGAATCGATGGCGATCGGCTTCAAGGCGCTCGGCATCTCGGCCAACGCCCAGCTCGACGAGGATGAGCAGGAGATCGGCGGGCGCGCCTGGGGAATCACGATTGCCGTCTCGCTGATGCTCGGCATCGGGCTCTTCTTCCTCCTGCCCGCAGGGATCACGTCGCTGTTCCGGGACTCTCTGCCCAACTCGCTCGTGTTCGTGATCGTCGAGAAGGTGATCCGGATCGCGATCTTCCTCGCCTACCTGTGGCTGATCTCGCGCATGAGCGACCTGCAACGGGTGTTCGAGTACCACGGCGCCGAGCACAAGACGATCTCCTGCTACGAGGCCGGCCTGCCGCTCACGCCGGAGAACGCGCAGACCTTCTCGCGCCTGCACCCGCGCTGTGGCACCTCCTTCCTGCTGATCGTGATGATCGTCGCGATCTTCGTCTTCGCCCCGCTCGGCACGCCGGCCTGGTACTGGCTGCTGCTCTCGCGCGTGCTCGGAATCCCGCTCGTCGCCGGCATCGCCTTCGAGGTGATCAAGCTGTTCGGGCGCAACCGCACGAAGGCGTGGGCGCGCGTGCTGATGTGGCCGGGGATGCAGCTACAGCGCCTCACGACGCGCGAGCCAGACCTGCCCCAGCTCGCCGTCGCGATCGCGGCGCTCGAGGCCGTGCTGGCCGTCGAGGATCCGCTCGCAGCCTCCGAGGAGGACAGAGTCGGCATGGAAGTGGTCGCCTAAGTAGGCTCGCGGTTATGACGACCTCCTCGGGGGCGGACACACCGCTCGTGCCGGGCACGGTCTATGGCCTGCGAAGCTGGGCCGTGGCGGCGATGGAGGGGGAAGACGGCCTCGAGGCCCCGTTCACCGGCGTTCGTTGGCCGTCGGGGGGAGATGCGATCGAGGCGCGCTGCCTCGCGTCCGCCGATCACCAGCCGCCCTCGGCCGCGTGCAGCTGTGGGATCTACGCCTTCCACCCGGGCGAAGACTCCGTGCGCGAGCTCTCCTGGGCGCTCCGGAAGGACCCCGGCAACCCGTCGGCCGTGCACGCGATCGGCATCGTCGAGGCGTGGGGAAGCGTCGAGGTCCACGACAGCGGCTTCCGCGCCGAGTACGCGCGGCCCCACGCGCTCGTGCTGTTCGAGCGCACCGCACAGCCCGACTACGCGCGGCGGATCGAGCGCCTGGCCGACACGTACCATGCCGACCTCGTTCGCGTTCGCGATCCGGAGGGCCTTCGCCGTCACTGCGTCGAGAACGACCTCGGCCTGAGCGAGCAGGCGATGGCCCGGATGTTGGGACCGGAGTTCGTCCAGCGCCGCCGGCGATCGCGGCGCGCCGGCCGTCGCCAGATGGCCTGGCACGCGACGCTCGCCACGGTCCTGATGGTGATGCTCGCCCTCTTCGTCTACGTGGCGGTCTCGTCTGCGGTCTGGGATTGAGGGCGCGCCGGCCGATTCGCGGCCGAAGGCGGCGCCGGCGCCGATCTCGGGGGCGAGCACATAAGCTCGATCGGCCATGATCGAGCAACTCGTCAGTCAGATAGAGAGTCGCTTCGAGGAGCTGTCGCGGCTGATGTCAGACCCCGCGGTGATCGCCGATCGCGAGCGCTACGCCCAGGTCGGGCGCGACTATCACTCGCTCGAGCACGCGCACCTGCTCGCCCACGAGTATCGCCAGGCCGCGAGTGACGCGGCCGGCGCGCGCGAGTTGCTCTCCGAGGACGGCGAGGATGCCGACTTCCGTGCGCTGCTCGAGGCCTCGGACATTCGCCTGCGTGAGCTCGACGAGGAGATCCGCCTCGCGATGGTCGAGCCCGACCCGGCCGACGACAAGAACGTCATCGTGGAGGTGCGAGCGGGGGCCGGCGGCGAGGAGGCCGGCATGTTCGCGGGCGACATCTACCGGATGCTCACCCGCTACGCCGAGCGCCTGCGCTTCAAGCCCGAGCCGCTGTCGTTGTCCGACGGCGACTACACGTTCGCGGTCAAGGGCCATGGAGCGTTCAGCGTCTTCAAGTTCGAGGGCGGCACTCATCGGGTGCAGCGCGTCCCGGACACGGAGTCCCAGGGGCGCATCCACACGTCCACGGCAACCGTCGCCGTGCTCCCCGAGGCCGAGGAGGTCGAGGTGCGGGTCGATCCGAACGACCTCCAGATCGACGTCTACCGCTCCTCGGGCCCCGGCGGCCAGTCGGTCAACACGACCGACTCGGCGGTGCGGATCACGCACCGCCCGACGGGCCTCGTGGTGGCGATGCAGGACGAGAAGTCGCAGCTGCAGAACCGCGACAAGGCGATGCGGGTGCTGCGCGCGCGCCTCTACGAGCTCGAGCTTGCCGCGCGCCAGGAGGAGCTCTCCGCCGACAGGCGGTCGCAGGTGGGAAGCGGCGAGCGCGCCGAGAAGATCCGCACGTACAACTTCCCGCAGGACCGCGTGACCGACCACCGAGTGAAGCTGACGAAGAACAACCTCGAGGCCGTGCTCGCCGGCGAGCTCGACGAGTTCACCGCCGCGCTCGAGGCCGACGAGAAGCGCCGCAAGCTCGAGGCCGGCGCGACCGCGGTGTGACCGGGACCGCCGGCGCCGCGGTCGCCGCCGGGGCGGCGGCGCTCCAGGCCGCTGGCTGTGACACGCCGCGCCTCGACGCGGAGCTGCTCGTCGCCGACGCGATCGGGGTCGACCGCGCCGCGCTGCTCGCGGACCCCCGACGCGAGCTCGGCGCGGGTGTCGCGCGACTCGCCTCCGAGCACATCGAGCGCCGCGCGCGGCGCGAGCCCGTCGCCTACATCCTCGGCCGGCGCGCCTTTCGGCGGCTCGAGCTGGTGGTCGATCGCTGCGTGCTGATCCCGCGGCCCGAGACCGAGCTCGTGGTGGAGCTCGCGCTCGAGCTGGCCCCGCACGGGGCCCGCGTGCACGACGTCGGCACGGGCTCGGGCGCGATCGCGCTTGCGCTCAAAGACGAGCAACCCGACCTGGGCGTCTCGGGCTCAGACTCCTCGGAGGCGGCGCTCGCGGTTGCGCGCCGTAACGCGGAGCGGCTCGATCTCGACGTCGAGCTGACGGTCCACGGCGGCCTGCCTCCTGGGCGCTACGACCTTGTGCTCGCGAACCTCCCGTACGTCGGCACCGACGAGTGGCCGGGGCTCGCGCCCGAGCTGCGCGAGTTCGAGCCGCGCGAGGCCTTCGTGGCCGGCCACGACGGGCTGGCGGCGATCCCCGCGCTCGTGCGCGAGACGCCGCCCGGCACGTTGCTCGTGCTCGAGCACGGCGCCACTCACGGGCCGGCCGTGCGGGCCCTCCTGCGCGGGCCGGAGACACACCGCGACCTGGCCGGGCACGAGCGGGTGACGGTCGGACTCGCCCCGTGAGCTCGGTCGGGCTCGAAGAGCGCGACGTCGAGACCTTCCGCCGCTGCATCGCCGTCGGCGGGGTCGCCCTGTTTCCGGCCGACACCGTCTACGGGCTCGCCACGGAGCCAGAGTCGAAGGAGGGCGTGCGGCGCCTCTACGGGCTGAAGGGCCGCGACGTAGGGCGCCCCGCGGCCGTGATGTTGTTCGATCTCGAGCTCGCGCTGGCGGCGCTGCCCGAGCTCGGCCCGCGCACGCGCGCCGCGCTCGAGCGCCTGCTCCCGGGCGCGCTGACAGTGCTGCTGCCGAACCCTGCGCGTCGCTATCCGCTCGCCTGCGGGCCCGCGCCCGAGCGCCTCGGCCTGCGCGTGCCGGAGCTGCCCGCTGGCCTCACCGCCCTCGGGGCGGCGCGCTGGCCGGTGCTCCAGTCGAGCGCCAACCGCTCGGGTGGCGCCGACGCGCGCCGCCTCGACCAGGTCGACGAGCGGATCCGTCGCGGGGTCGACCTCGAGCTCGACGGCGGCGAGCTGCCTGGGATCGCCTCGACGGTCGTAGACCTCACGCGCTACGAGGACGAGGGCACGTACGAGGTGCTGCGCGAGGGAGCGGTGGAAGCGGACCGGGTCAGCGCGGCGCTGTAAAAGCAATGCCGGAGCGGTTGGTACGGTCAGCTTCCCGCTCACGTGCCCCGCCTGATCGCGAAGGAGCCGCCCGCATGACCGAGCTCAGCCCCGACTACTTCACCAAGCCCGTCGGCGAGGTCGACCCGGAGATCGCGCAGGTGCTCGACGACGAGCTGCGCCGCCAGGAGCGTACGCTCGAGATGATCGCGTCGGAGAACTTCGCGCCTCAGGCGGTGCT